>WNGP01002887.1_pt1 | contig 14421 bp, 12 predicted proteins | sample 5407671 | NCBI WGS metagenome assembly WNGP01 (sample SAMN13153381, study PRJNA577476) | soil metagenome | isolation source: 40 cm soil or saprolite under Garry oak tree replicate 2 | place: USA:California | collected 2016-06-15 | reverse complement strand
CACGTGCCTACGGGAGTCGGGGTGGGGTGGCTCTGCCCCACGATCGGCAGCTTCCGCGTCTTTGCTCCCAAACAGTTCCCGGCGATCTTCGCGGGCTTCAAGGAGCTCGTGCCGCTGCTGCGCGCGCACGGCATCGAGCTGCTCGCCGGCACGGATCTCGGCACCACCGGGATCGTGCCCGGCGCGAGCCTCCACGACGAGCTGGCGCTCTTGGTGGACGCCGGCTACACGCCCGCCGAAGCCCTGCGCTTCGCGACGCTGAACCCCGCTCGATTCTTGGGCCTCAGCGACTCGCTCGGCAGCGTCGAGGTGGGCAAGATCGCGGATCTCGTGGTACTCGAGCGCGATCCTCTTGCCGACATCCGGAATACCCGCAGCATTGCGGTGGTCATTCAAGCGGGAACTGTCCTGCCGTCCCCATGACGTTAACCAGCGTTTGTGCCACGCCCAGGACTCGTGTAGTCTCCTGTTGGCCCTGCTCCGGAGACTCCCATGAAATGGATCACCCGAGAACGCCCGAAGATCGACCGCATCGCCTGTCCCTGGCTGATCGCGCGCTTCATCGATAAGACGCCCGAGTTCATCTTCGCGCCTCCCGCGGACGTGCGCCGCCTCGCCGCGGACCTGGGCGCGACCCCGTTCGACGTGGAGGGCGTGGAGCTGAGCCACGACGGCCCGCTCTGCAGCTTCGACGCGCTGCTCGCCAAATACCATCTCGACGATCCGGCGCTCGCCGAGCTCGCCACGATCGTCCGCGGGGCGGATACGGCGCGGCTCGAGCTGGCGCCGCAGGCGGCCGGTCTGCTCGCCATCTCGCTCGGCCTGTCTCACAACTTCCGCGACGATCACGAGCAGCTGCGCCATGGCTTCGTGATCTACGACGCGCTGTATGCATGGAGCCGGCACGTGCGGCAGGAAACCCACACCTGGAATCCGCAGCGGGTGGCCTGAGCCCGATCGGAGGACATCACGATGGAGACGTGGATCGTCAAGAAGATTGGCGCGGCCTCGTGGCGGCGCGTGGTGGCTTGGGGCGTGACTCTCGTGGCCGGCCTGCTGCTCGTCACGAGCGACCGCCGCTACATCGACAACTTCCTGCACGGCCCCTACACCCTCGGCGCGGCGGAGCTCAATGCGATCACCGACGTAACGACGACTCCGCATTACTTCGCCCGGGTCTCCGGCTCCCGCGTCATCGATACGGAGCTGCGCGAGTACTCGGTCAGCTCGAGTGCCGGCGTGGAGAAGAGTCGCACCGAATCCGGCGCCTACTACGCGCTGGTCATCGGCGACAAGTTCTTGATCTTCAAGACGGGCAGCGGCGCCGATGTGTCGAGCGTGGTCGAGGGGAGACTCATGCCGTGGCCGTCGGAGCTCGAGGGCGAAATGTTCGACAGCAAGGAGATGAAGGACCTGCGCAGTCGCTTCTATCCGTTCTACGTGCAGAACGGGTCGTTCCGCATCGTCGGGGTCTGGATGATCGCCGGCACGCTGGCGTTCGCGCTGCTGCTCGCGTGGAAGGGTGTGCCGGCGTGGCGCTACGCGCGCGACCCGTCGGACCATCCGCTGCTCGCCCGCACACAAGCGTGGGGCAATCCGCTGTCCGTCGCCGCGGAGGCCGAGCGCGAGTTCGCGACGCCGCGCTTCAAGGGGGGCGGCGGGTGGCGCGTCGGCGACAAGTACCTCGTCCAATCGTCGCTGTTCACGTTCGACCTGCTGCGCCTCGAGGATCTGCTCTGGGCCTATAAGAAGATCACGAAGCACAGCGTCAACTTCATTCCCACGGGCAAGACGTACGAGGCGATCCTCGCGTGTTACGGCGGCATCGCCGTGATCAAGGGCACGGAGCAGAGCGTCGAGGGGCTGCTCGCCTTCGCGAAGGAGCGGGCGCCGTGGGCGGTGATCGGCTACTCGGCGGAGATCCAGAAGGTCTTCAACACCAAGCGGCAGGAGTTTGCCGGCACCGTCGAGCAGCGCCGGCGCGAGTGGCAGGAAAAAGGGGGACGCGCTTAATTGAGAGGCATGCGTCCCTTCCTTCTGAGCCTCGGCTTGCTCGGGTGCGCCGGCGCGCTCGCGGCCCAGGCGCCCGGCCACTGGCCGCCCGATTCGCTCATCAACACGAAGGTCTTTCCCCACAGCACGCCGGTTATGCAGGTCGTGGGACAGATGCGCAACATCACGGGCGCGCTCGGCGTGCGCTGCCCGTTCTGCCACGTGGGCGAAGAGGGGATGCCGCTCGAACGCTTCGACTTCGCCAAGGACGAGAAACACACGAAGCTCGTGGCGCGGCAGATGATGCTCATGGTGCAGGAGATCAACCGGCGGCTCGATACGCTGCCCGAGCACGGGCACATGGGGCCGAGCCTCCAGGTCAGCTGCGCGACCTGTCACCGCGGCGTGAGCCGGCCGGTGCCGCTCGCGACCCTGATCGAACAGACCGACAGCGCGGCGGGCGCCGATTCCGCCATTCGCGCGTACCGCGCGCTGCGGGAGCGCTACTACGGCCGCGACTCTTACGACTTCGGAGAGGGGTCGCTCAACATCGCGGCGTTCCGGCTGGCGCGCGCCAATCGCTTCGACGATGCGTTCGCGTTGCTCAAACTCAACGAGGATCTGTTCCCTGGTTCCTCGGGGATGTACGTGTTCCGCGGCAACATCGCGCTGATGAAGAACGACACCGCCGCCGCGGTGGCCGCCTTCCGCGAGGCCGTGAAGCGCGATTCGACGAACCAGGAAGCGAAGGGACGCCTGCGCAGTCTACATGTGAACTAGCGCTTCTTGATGAACGTCCCGTCCTGCAGCTCTTCGTACGCCTGCCGCAGCTGCTCCGGGGTGTTCATGACGATCGGGCCGTACCACGCCACCGGCTCCTCGATCGGCTTGCCCGAGACGAGCAGGAACCTGATGCCCTGATCGCCCGCCTGGACCGTGACCTCGTCACCGCGGTCGAACAACACGAGCGAGCGATTGCCCGTCTCGCCCCCCCCCTCCCCCCCGGCGGCCGGCGTGCCCACCAGCTCGGTCTTGGGCGCGAGCGGCTGCGACGCGTCGCGGAATGTCCCCGACCCATCGAACACGTAGGCGAACGCGTGCCGCGTGGTTTCGACGGGCAGCGTCTTCCGCTTATGCGGCGGCACCCACACGTCGAGATAGCGCGGGTCCGCCGCCACGCCCTGCACGGGGCCCGTCTTGCCCCAGAAGTCGCCGCACACGACGCGCACGCGCGTGCCGTCGTCGTCGGTCACTTCGGGGATGTCGCGCGCCGGGATATCCTGGTAGCGCGGGTCGGTCATCTTGAGCGACGACGGCAGGTTGGCCCACAGCTGGAAGCCGTGCATGCGACCGCGCGGATCGCCCTTCGGCATCTCCTGATGCAGAATCCCACTGCCGGCCGTCATCCATTGGACGTCGCCCGGCCCCATCTCACCCTTGTTGCCCAGACTGTCGCCGTGCGCCACGGAGCCCGCCAGGACGTACGTGATCGTTTCGATGCCCCGATGGGGATGCCAGGGGAAGCCGGCGAGAAAGTCTTCGGGACTCTCGTTGCGGAAGTCGTCGAACAGCAGGAAGGGATCGAATTCGTGTGTGTTGCCAAAGCCGAACGCCCGCCGGAGCTTGACGCCCGCGCCTTCGATGGTGGGCTTGGCTTCGACGATGCGTTTGATCGGTCGGATCGACATGGGAACTACCTCCAGTATCGCCTCGTAACGCCGCCCCGTCGCGTCCAGTTCCTACGGCACGATGCTCGCCCGTTTGACGTAATCCATCCGCGGGAAGTCGTGCTGCAAATAGGCGTTGCCCTGCACTTGGATCCGGCTTTGATCGGGTCCGCGCCCGCGCGGCGCGCCCTCGCCGTAACCGGCGTAGAGGTGGTCCACGACATCCATCCCTTCGACCACCTGGCCGAACGGCGCGAACCCCTGAGCGTCGAGCGCGTCGTTGCTCCCGAAATTGATGAACACCTGCGTCGTGCGCGTGCCGGGGCCCGCCGTCGCGAACGTCACCATGCCGCGCAGGTTGGTGCGGCGCACCGGGTCGTCGGGGATGCGCTGCTCGCGCCACGCCGCCGAGACCGCGGGATCGCCGTGGATACCGAACTGCACCATGAATCCCGAGATCACGCGGAAGAAGCGCACGCCGTCGTAGTAGCCGGAGCGCGTCAGGTTATAGAAGCGATCGGCGCCTTGCGGGGCCCAGCGACGCTGCACGGCGATGACGAAGTCGCCCGCGCTCGTCTCGAACTTGGCCTTGAAGCTGTCCGGCGCTTGCGCGGCAAAGCCGGGGCTCCGGGGATTGTGGAAGTCCGCGGCGGCGGCCTCCGGTGGCGGTCCGCCGCGGCAAGCCGCGACGCACAGGGCCAGTACCAACAGCGAGCGCGACGTCATCGGTGCTCCGTGAGCGGGGAGTAGCCAAAACTAAGCGACGCCCCCTGGTTGCCAAGGTGCAACCGAGTTGACGCCGCGACCCCGACGACCACAGCATTCAGCATGCTCCGTACGCGCGCCTCCTTCCTTCTTCTATTCGTCCTGACCGGCTTGAGCCAAACGACGCTCGCTCAGGGCGGCGGAGCCATTCGCGGCGTCGTCTACGACAGCCTGCTGCACGCGCCGCTGGGCGGCGCCGAAGTGTGGCTGCGGGGCACCGAGCGCCGCGAGCTCACCGCGCATGACGGGCGATTCCGCTTCGATTCGGTCGCGGCCGGGCGTTACGTGATCGCCGTCTCGCACGCGGGCCTCGATTCCGCCGGCCTGTTCACGGTCGCATTACCCCTCACCGTCGCCGCCGGCGACACGCTGCGGGTGACCGTCGCGACGCAGTCCCTCGCAACGCTGTGGCGCCGCCGCTGCGGCGTGGAGCTCGGCTCGACCACCGACAGCGGTCTGGTCTTCGGCGTCATTCAAGATGCCACGACCGGCGCGCATCTCGCCGGGGCGGCCCTCATCGCCCGCTGGGTGCGCCTCTCGAAGATCGACAACGTCAACGTGCAGGTGAGCGATCGCGACGTCCGGGTGCGCACCGACTCCCTGGGGGCGTACTACGCGTGCGGCGTCGCCGCCGACATGACGCTGCTGCTCCGAGGATATGCCGGCAAGGATTCCACCGGCCCGATCGACCTCCGCCTCGGGGCTCGGAGGGTCGCGCGCCAGGACCTGACGGTCGCACTGGACCGTCCACCCACGGCCACATTGCGCGGCTCGGCGAAGACGAACGACGGCAAGCCGCTGCTCGGCGCGCGCGTCACGGTGCGGGATGGCGGGTCGACGTCGCTCAACGCCAGGGGCACGTTCGTCTTGACCGGCCTCCCCGCCGGCACGCAGTGGGTCAGCGTGCAGGCGATCGGCCGTCAGGCGGCGGAACAGGCCGTCGACTTGAAGAGTGGTGACACCACGGTGCTCGCTTTCACACTCGAGCCGCTGCCGGTCACGCTCGATCCCGTGCGCGTGACGGCCGCGCCACGCTCGATCAAGCTGGCCGAGTTCGAGGAGCGGCGTCGGCTGGGGCTGGGGTACGTGCGCACGGCCGCCGACCTCGAGGGGATCCGGACGATGCGCGCGGTGTTTACCGGCGCGCCGTCGGTCCGGGTGGAGCGCACCCGCGGCGCGGTCGGGGACTTCCAGGTGCTGCTCGAGAATCCGGGCTTATCGGGACAGGCGTGGTGCGTGGCCAGCCTCTTCATCGATGGCTTCAAGGCCAATTACGACCAACTGTCGGGCTACCAGCCGTCGGAGCTCATCGGGGTGGAGATCTACCAGAGAGCCTCGAGCGCGCCGCTGCAGTATCAATCCACGGCCACCGGCTGCGGGGTCGTGCTCGTATGGACGAAGTACGTGGAGGGACGCTAGGGGAGGCGTGCCTCCTGTTGCGCGTCGCCGCTGCAAACATCAGCTTGAGTCATGGCCGTGTCCCGCATCCGTTCCGCTCGTCTTGCTGCGCTGTTGGGCGGCCTGCTCGGCCCCGCAGCCGCCGCACGCGCGCCGGCCCCCGCCCCCGCCCCCCCGCCCGTTCTCCAGACGATGCAGACGGAGTTGGCGCGCTCGCTAACCGCGCTCCGCGCCCAGGCGACGCCTCCCTACTTCCTGAGCTACGGCATCACGGAGGTGCATTCGACCAAGCTCGAGGCGGCGTTCGGCGCCATCACCGATCGCAATGAGGCTCGCGAGCGCGTGCTCGACGTCGAGGTCCGCGTCGGGGACTACGCGTTCGACAATACCCACGCGACGAGCGGCGGTTTCCCCGATTTCAGCGACATGATGGATTTCGCCGGCGCCGCGAGCGTTCCGATCGACGATGATCCCGTCGCGATCCGCGCGGCGCTGTGGTCTCAGACGGACCGCCGCTACCGCGCCGCCGTCGCCAAGCTCGAACGGGTGCGGGCGGGGGCGAAGCTGCGGGTGGCCGCGGAAGACTCCTCTCCCGACTTCTCACGCGAGCCCCCGGAGCATTACACGGAGCCGGCCGTGGACCCGTCGCTGGACCAGGGCGCGTGGGAAGGCAGGCTGCGGCGCTACACGGCACCGTTCGCCCGTCACGCCGATATCTACGGTGGGACCGCGACGCTCACCGCCAACGTTGAGACTCGCTGGTACGTGAGCAGCGACGGGGCCGAGATCCAAACGTCGCAGCCGATGTACCGCCTGCAAATCACGGCGTATTCCAAGGCCGACGACGGGATGGAGCTGCCGCGCTACGAATCGTTCTACGCGTCGACCCCGAACAAGCTGCCGGACGATCAGACGATCTTGCTGGCGGTGGATCGGATGATCAACGACCTGCAGGCGCTGCGCCGCGCACCCGTGATGGAGCCCTACACGGGGCCCGCGATTCTCTCCGGTCGCGCGAGCGCCGTGTTCTTTCACGAGATCCTGGGACATCGCCTCGAGGGGCACCGGCAGAAACGGGAGCAGGAGGGCCAGACGTTCACCCGGCGGGTGAACGACGCCATCCTGCCGTCCGGGTTCTCCGTGTACTTCGATCCGACGCTTCAGCAGCTCGGCGGGACGGAGCTCGCCGGCTACTATCGGTACGATGACGAGGGCGTCCGCGCGCGCCGAGTCACGGCGATCGAGCGCGGCGTGCTCAAGACGTTCCTCATGTCGCGCGCGCCCATCGAGGGCTTCGCCAACTCCAACGGGCACGGCCGGCGCCAGCTGGGCTTCGAGCCTGTCGCCCGGCAATCCAACCTCATCGTCGAGGTGGCGGCACCCCGGACGCGCGCCCAGCTCAAGCAGATGCTGCTCGACCAGATCCGGCGCGAGCGGAAACCGTTCGGGCTCTTCTTCGACGACATTGAGGGCGGCTTTACCATCACGACGCGCGGGTTCCCGAACGCCTTCGAGGTGCTCCCCATCATGGTCTACCGCGTCTTCCCTGACGGGCGGGAGGAATTGGTGCGGGGCGTAGACCTGATCGGCACGCCGCTGACGGTGTTCAGCAAGGTCACGGCCGGCGACGATCGCGTCGAGGTCTTCAACGGGTTGTGCGGTGCCGAGTCGGGGTTCGTGCCGGTGTCGGCGGCGTCGCCCGCCGTGTTCATTGCGCAGATCGAAGTGCAAAAGAAGCCGAAGGCCCAAGAGCTGGCCCCGATTCTGCCTCCGCCACCGGCCGCCGCCGGCGCGCCGGACAGCGGAGACGTCGTGCTGCGCGCGATGCGCGACGAGTTGGCACGCTCGATGGCGCAGCTCCATCTCGACACGCTGCGACGCCCATACTTCATCGCCTACCGCGTGGACGAGCTGGCCGCCGCCGGTGCGGCGGCGACGCGTGGGAGCTTGCTCTCGAGCGGCGAGGAGTACACCCGGCGCCTGTCCGTCGAGCTGCGCGTAGGCGACTACACGTTCGACAACTCCAACTTCATGGGTGCGCCGAGTCACGAGCGTGGCAGACTCGGCGCGTGGGGTGGGCTGGGGGATGCGCCGCTCGACGACGACTACGCCGTCCTGCGGCGTCAGTTCTGGCTCGCCACGGACGCGTCCTACAAGGGCGCGGTGGAGGATCTCGGGCGCAAGCGGGCGGTCCTCGCCAACCGCTCCCGGGGCGACACGATACCGGACTTCAGTCGTGAGGAGGTCGTGAACGTGCGCGACGAAGCGCCCCTCCCCCGGCTCGATCGCGCCGCCGCCGAGCAACTCGTGCGCGACGTGTCGACCGTGTTTCGTGACACGCCGGACATCTACGAGTCGAACGTGTCGTGGGCCGGCGCCGTGGTCCGCACGTGGTACGTCAACAGTGAAGGAACTTCGTTTGTCCGCGCGACGCCCACCATCATGGTGCGCACCTACGCGGCCACGAGGACGGCGGACGGGACGCCCTTGGACGACGGGGCGGTCGCGTTCGGCGGCTCTACGGCCGATCTCGCGACGGCCGCGCGCGATCTCGCCAAGCGCCTCACGACGACTCGGCGCGCGGACGTCGCCGAACCGTACGATGGCCCGGTGCTGTTCGAGGGCGACGCGGCCGTGCGCTTGGTGGCCCACGTGGTCGCGCCGGCGCTCGTGGGCACGCGCAGCCCAATCTCCGACGAACCGATGTTCGAGCAGTTCTGGGCGCAGCGCGGCCGAGGGTTACAAGATCGACTCGGCGCTCGAGTCCTTCCCACGTTCGTGAGCGTGACCGACAACCCTACCGTCCGGACATTCGAAGGGCAGGCGCTTGGCGGTTATCTCGTGGATGACGATGGCGTGCGCGCCCGCGAGACCCAAGTCGTGGACCGCGGGATCCTGCGCACCGTGTTAACCACACGCGTCCCCATCCGAGGAGTCCGCCGCAGCACCGGGAATCGCCGGGGCCCGGGAGAGGGGGCCGTCGTGAGCAACCTGTTTGTGACCGCCGACTCCGGACTGAGCGCCGACCAGCTCCGCCGGCGCCTGCTCGCGCTCGCCGCTGCGCGAGGGCTTCCGTACGCCATCGTCGTTCGGCGTATCGGAGATCGCGACATGATTGACGGCGGTGACCCCATGGCCGTGTTGGCCGCCATGGCGAGCCGGATGGGTAGCGCGCCCGAATTCGGAGCGACCCTGGCGTTCAAGCTCTTCCCCGATGGACACGAAGAGCAGATCCGCAACGGGACGATCTCGGGGCTGACTCTTGCGTCGTTCCGAGACATCGTCGCTGCATCCCGAACCCGGACGGTCGGGCGGGTGGAGTTCGAGGGTGACCTGGGTGGGTTCGGGTCATTCGCGTTCGGTTTCTCGCCGGGCGATCGAGCATCCTTCCACGGTGACCTTGGATATGTGGCGTCTTACATCGTCCCGTCGCTCATGTTCGAGGAGGCATCACTTAGGGCGCCCAGCGGCGACCGTATGCGTCCGCCGCTGTTGGCGCCACCATGGGCCCCGGAGCGGTAATCGCAAGCTGGCCCGCCGCCTGTGACCGGCGTCCCCGCGCGGGCTCCCCCCCCGCGCATTATCTTGGTCCTCATGGCAGACAGCGGCTCTTTCGGTAGCGGCCCGAACCGCCCCTCGCGCGGGTCCGGCGGCTTCACGGTGCACCTGGCCGACGAGTTGGACGTCTACTTCAACGAGGTCGCCCACGGGCGCCCCGTCGGCTTCGTCGCCTCTCCTAAGTGGAAACCCCGCACCGACGTCTATGAGACCGACACCGACCTCGTCGTTCACATGGACATTTCGGGGATGCGCGCCGAAGACTTCACCGTCGAGTTCAACGAAGGCATCCTGACGATCTCGGGTGAGCGGACGGCGCGGCGCGAGGGTAAACGTCACTACCACGCGATGGAAGTGCAGGTCGGGCCCTTCGAACGCCGCTTCCGGGTCCCGGTCCAGGTCGATCCGGCCTCGATCCGCGCCAACTACGAGCACGGCTTCCTCGAAGTCCGGCTCGCCAAGCAGGCGCCGCGGACCTCCGGCGCGCACTCGGTGAAGGTCACGTAGTGGAGCGCCTTCCCGTCCTACCGCTGGGCCAGCTCGTCGTGTATCCCCACGTCGTGCTGCCGTTGGCCCTGACCGACCCCAAGGCCGTCCAGCTCATCGACGAGATCATCCAAGGTGACAAGCGGCTGCTGCTCGGGGTCGTGAAACCCGCCGGCGGCATCGAGCCGCCGGAGGGCGCGGTGATGGCCACGCTCCCCGACCAGCTGTACGACATCGGCACGCTCGGCGCCGTCGTCCGCATGCTGAAGCTGGGCGACGGCTCGGTGCGCGTCATGGTGCAGGGCCTCGAGCGCGCCCGCCTGCAAGCGGTGTCGCAGGGCGAGCGCTACCTCATGGCGGACTACCAGCCGCTCGCGGAGAATCTGCTCGAGGACGCGCGTACCGAAGCCTTGAAAAGGACCGTGATCGCGCAGTTCTCACGCGTCATCGACATCGCCCCCTACCTGGGGGCCGAGCTGCACGAGGTGCTCGCGGGCATCACGGAGGCGGGGAAGCTCGCCGATTTCATTGCCGCCAATTTGGACCTCGCGCTCCCCGCCAAGGCGGAGCTGCTCGCGGTGGACGACGTGACACACCGCCTCGAGCGGCTCGCCGAGTTTCTGCAACAGGAGCTCGAGGTGCTCGAGGTGGGGACCCAGATCCAGGAGAAGGTCAAGTCGCGGCTGGAGCAGAACCAGCGCGAGTATGTGCTGCGCGAGCAGCTGCAGGTGATCCGCCAGGAGCTGGGCGAGGATACGGGCGACGACGAGCTCGACGAGCTGGCCCAGCGGATCGAGCAGGCGCAGCTGTCGCCCGAAGCGGCCAAGGTGGCCGAACGCGAGCTGAAGCGCCTGCGCCAGATGTCGCCGCAGTCGGCCGAGTACCAGGTGGCGCGTACCTACCTCGACGTCTTCGCCACGCTGCCCTGGACCAAGGTGTCGCAGGACCGGCTCGACCTGAAGGCCGCGCGCGAGATTCTCGATCGCGACCACTACGATCTGAAGACCGTCAAGGAGCGCATCCTCGAGTATCTCGCGGTGCGCACCCTGAATCCCGACGCGAAGGGGAGCATCCTCTGTTTCGTGGGGCCCCCCGGCGTGGGCAAGACGTCGCTGGGTCAGAGCATCGCGGAGGCGCTGGGACGCAAGTTCACGCGCGTCTCGCTCGGCGGCGTGCGCGACGAGGCCGAAGTGCGCGGCCACCGCCGGACCTACGTCGGCGCCATTCCCGGTCGCATCCTCCACGCGCTGCAGCGCTGCGAGACCCGCAACCCGGTGTTGATGCTCGACGAGGTCGACAAGATGGGCGCCGACGTGCGCGGCGATCCCACCGCCGCGCTGCTCGAGGTGCTGGACCCGGCGCAGAACACGACGTTCGTCGATCATTACCTCGAGGTGCCCTTCGATCTCTCGGGCGTGATGTTCATCGCGACCGCGAACAGCCTCGCGCCGATCCCCGACCCGCTGCTCGACCGGATGGAGCTGCTGACCCTCATCGGGTACACGCCGGCCGAAAAACTGCAGATCGCGCGGCGCTACCTGCTGCCGCGTCAGCTGAAGGAGACGGGGCTGGGCGGCGAGCGCGCCGCCGTGGCCGACGGGGCGATGGAGCGGCTCATCGCCGAGTACACGCGCGAAGCGGGAGTCCGCCAGCTGGAGCGCGAGATTCAGGGCGTGTTGCGCAAAGCGGCGTTGGAGGTCGTGGAGAAGAAGAGCGCCGGCGTGAAGATCTCGGTCAAGAACCTCGAGAAGTACGCCGGACAGCCCCGGGTGCAGAGCGAAGTGGCGGGGCGCGCCCCGGAAGTGGGCGTGGCGACGGGGCTGGCGTGGACGCCGGTCGGCGGCGACATCATGTTCATCGAGGCGATCCGGATGGCGGGCAAGGGCCAGATCACCCTCACCGGCCAGCTGGGCGACGTGATGAAGGAATCGGCGCAGGCGGCGTGGAGCCTGCTGCGCGCCCGGGCGGGCGCCCTCGGTATTCCGCTCGAGTCGTTCACGCAGACCGACGTGCACCTGCACGTGCCCGCGGGCGCGGTGCCGAAAGACGGACCGTCGGCGGGGATCACGATCGCGACGGCGCTGGCGTCCCTGCTGTGCAACCGGCCGTCGCGCCACGATCTGGCGATGACCGGCGAGCTGACGCTGCGGGGCCGCGTGTTGCCGATCGGTGGACTCAAAGAGAAGCTGACCGCCGCGGCGCGCGCCGGCGTGACCACCGTGCTGGTGCCGGCGCGCAACAAGAGTGACCTGGTGGATCTTCCGGACGAGGTGGAGCGGTTGCTCGACATCAGACAAGTGGAAACGATCGACGAAGTGCTCGAGCTGGCGTTGCTCGCGCCCGACGAGCGCGCCCGCCAGTCGGGCGGCGTGCGCGTCAGCGCCGAGCGGATCCAATCGGGGTTGCGGCCGTGAGCGAGCCCCGCGATTTCGCGACGCTCGACGCCGCGCTCGCCGAGGTCCGTACCCGCGACGGGCGCTATCACGAGCGCGGCTATCTCTTCGTGCTGGCGGCCCTCGAGTTCGCGCAGACGCGTCTGCCGGCGCGTCGCCACCTCTCCGGCAGCGAGCTGGCGTGGGCGTGCCGCGACTTCGCGCAGGAGCAGTTCGGCCTGCTGGCGCCCACCGTGCTGGCCCACTGGGGCATCTCGTCCACGGAAGACTTCGGCCGCATCGTGTTTCTGTTGATCGACGTGGCGCTGCTGGCGCGGCAGCCCGCCGACCGGATCGAGGACTTTGATCGCGTGTACGACTTCGACGAGGTATTCCGGGCCGGCTACCGGTGGCCTGGGGTTTCATTCTCGGGGTAGCGAAGGGGGGTGCCCGCCAAACATCATGGACGCCCGTGAGTGGCCCGCCTGCAAGAAGTGCCAGCAAGGTTTGCTGATCCCGTTATCGGACTACGGTCGCGACGGCGCACCGATCACCTACAAGGCCTGGGTGTGCAGCAACCCGGACTGCGGGTTCAACATCCGTATCGACAACGGCGAGATTTCCTTCGGCCGGACGATCGGGCAGAGTCTCAAATAGCCACGCGCGCGCCCGTCGTGAGCGGGCGCTTCTATCCCGGCGCCCCCGCCGAGCTGGAGGCGGCAGTAACCGGCCTGCTCGCGGCGGCGCGGGCCGATCTCGGCACGTCACCCCCCGCGCCTTGTCGCGCTGTTATCGCGCCTCACGCCGGCTACGTTTACTCGGGCCCGACAGCCGCCGCGGTGTTTGCGCGAGTCGCCCTTCCGTCGCTCGTGGTGATTCTGGCGCCGAATCATACCGGTGTCTGCCAGGCGCCAGGTGGCGCCTCCCTGTGGGAAGCGGGAGCGTTCCGGACGCCGCTCGGCGACGTGCCCGTCGACGCGCCCTGCGCCGCGGCGCTGCGCGCGGCGTCGCCGCTCGTTGGGGTGGATCACGACGCGCACCGCGCGGAGCACGCGATCGAGGTGCTGCTGCCGTTTCTTCAAGTGCTGCGGCCCGACGCACGGATCGTCCCGCTCGTCCTCGCGTGGGACGTGTGGGAGCCGGCCCGGGAATTGGGTGAAGCGCTGGCGCGCGTCGTGCGCGAGACGCAGGAGCCGGTCCTGCTGCTCGCGTCCAGCGACCTGAACCACTACGAGCCGGCGTCCGTCTCGGAGCGGAAGGACGCGCGCGCGCTGGACGCGGTGACCGCGCTCGACGGCGCGGAGCTGCTCGCGCGCTGCCGGCGCGAACGGATCTCGATGTGCGGCCGCGGGCCCGTCGCCGTCGTGATCGCCGCCGCGCGCGCGCTGGGCGCGACGCGGGCCGACGTGGTGGACTACCGGCACTCGGGTTGGGTGTCGCCAGGGGTAACCGACGACTCGCAGGTGGTGGGATACGGAGGCGTGGTGATTCCGTGAGTCTGATTCCGGTCTTGTCGGCCGCCGAGGCGGCCGCCTGGGATTCCATGGCGCGCACGCAGTACCGTGTGCCGAGCCGCGTCCTGATGGAGACCGCGGGACGCGCCGTGGCGCAGGTCCTGCTCGCGGAGTTCCCCGCCGCTCAACAGACGACGGAGAAAACGGGGGGCGGAGTGCTCATCGCGGCCGGCGCCGGCAACAACGGGGGCGACGGCTGGGTGCTGGCCCGCGCGCTGCACGCCGCGGGCGTCTCGGTATGGGTCGCCGCCCTCGATCCCAAGACCGACGACGGCATCGACAATCGTGCCCTGGCGCGGGTGGACGGCGTGCGCGAGCTGGCGCGCGACGAGGCGTGGCCCCAGGCCGCCGTCGCCGTCGACGCGCTGCTCGGCACCGGCGCCGCGGGCCCCGCCAAGGGCGACGTCCTGGCGCTCGGCGAACGCCTCGCCGCCTACGGCGCACCGATTCTCGCGGTGGACGGCCCGACGGGGCTCGACCTGACGAGCGGCGAGGCGCACGGGCCTGTCCGCGCGCAGGTCACCGTCACGTTCGGCGGTCCGCGCCGCGGCCACCTGCTGGCGCGCGAGTGGTGCGGGAAGGTGGTCGTGGTGGACATCGGCTTTCCGCCTCCCGACCCCGCGTGCCCGCTGCTCGTGACCGACGCGTGGGCCGCCGCGCGCCTGCCGC
>WNGP01003955.1_pt1 | contig 14429 bp, 9 predicted proteins | sample 5407671 | NCBI WGS metagenome assembly WNGP01 (sample SAMN13153381, study PRJNA577476) | soil metagenome | isolation source: 40 cm soil or saprolite under Garry oak tree replicate 2 | place: USA:California | collected 2016-06-15 | reverse complement strand
CACGCCCATCGGCGCCGCGACGGACGCGCGTGGTTGCCCCTCTGACTCCGACCGCGACGGCGTGTACGATGGGCTCGACCAGTGCCCCGGCACGCCTGCGCGGGCGCACGTCAACTCCAAGGGCTGCCCCGCCGACGCCGACGGTGACGGCGTGCTCGACGGCCTCGACCAGTGCCCGAGCACACCGGCGGGCGCGAGCGTGGACGCGAAGGGCTGCCCCGCGGACGCGGACGGTGACGGCGTCCTCGACGGCCTCGACCAATGCCCGAGCACGCCCGCGGGAGCGGTCGTCGACCCGGCCGGGTGCCCGCTCGACGCGGACAAGGACGGCGTCCCGGACGGACTGGACAAGTGTCCCAACACGCCGCCCGGAGCGGAGGTCGACGATGTCGGCTGCCAGCGGTTCAGGGATTCGGACGGGGACGGCGTGGATGATGCGAAGGACCGCTGCCCGAGCACCACGCCCGGCACGCGCGTGGACGCCGCCGGCTGCCCGATTCTGTTCACCCCGGAGCGGACGCCGGTCATCCTACGCGGCGTGATCTTCGAGACCGGGAAGTCGGCCCTCAAGCCAGAGTCCTTCACCGTCCTGGACATCGTCGCCCAGTCGCTGAACGCCAACCCGGACATCCGGATCGAGATCGCCGGCTATACGGACAACACCGGGTCGTCCGCCACTAACCTGCGGCTCTCACAGGCGCGGGCGGACGCCGTGCGAGCGTACCTCGGAAGCAAGGATGTCGCACCGAACCGCATGGTGACGCGGGGGTACGGCGCGGCGAATCCGATCGCGCCCAATACGACGGCCGCGGGGCGGGCACAGAACCGGCGCGTCGAGCTGCACCAGTTACCTTGAGCGCTTGCGCGCGGGAGCGGCTATGAGACGGTTCGCGTTGTTGTCGGCCGTGCTGGCACTCGCCGCGGGGGGCCTCGCCGCGCAGCATGCCGGACAGGTCGAAGTCGGCGCGTTCGGCTCCTACACGCGCTACGATGCCACGTTCGGGCTCGCCCACAAGATCGGGGGCGGCGTGCGGCTGGGATACCTGTTCGGCAACATCGTCGGCGTGGAGGGAGACATCCTCTTCCAGCCCGAGTACACCGTCTCGCCAAGCGGCACGCCCACCACACTCGAGCCGTTGATTGGCAGCGCGTCTCTTGTGGTCAACGCGTTGCACGCTAAGCGACTGATGGTCTACGTACTCGGTGGCTACTCACTGCTCGACTTCGGCACCCGCGCGCCCTACCGCTTCACCGATAACGGCGCCCACGGCGGCGCCGGTGTTCGCCTATTCCTGACGGAGCGTGTCGCCCTGCGGGTGGAGGGCCGGGCGATTTACAGCCCCAGCACCCAGTCGACGTTCGGCCCCAAGACGGCGACCCACTTCGTGGGGACCGCCGGGCTCTCCGTCTTGCACCTGGGTACGCCGGCCAAGGACTCCGACCACGACGGCGTCACCGACCAGAACGACGCCTGCCCGGACACCCCCGCTGGAGCGGCCGTGGACTCAAAGGGCTGCCCCATCGATTCCGACCATGACGGCGTGTACGATGGGATCGACAAGTGCCCCGGCACGCCGGCGGGCGCGCATGTCGATGCGACCGGTTGCACCGGCGACGCCGACGCCGATGGCGTTCCCGACGGGATCGATCAATGCCCGGCCACGCCGGCGGGCGTGCATGTGGACGCGAAGGGCTGTCCGGTCGACTCCGATGGCGACGGCGTCCCCGATGGCGTCGACCAGTGTCCCAACACGCCGGCGGGCGTCACGGTCGACCCCGCCGGGTGCCCGCTGGACTCGGACAAGGACGGCGTCGCCGACGGCATCGACAAGTGCCCCAACACCCCCGCCGGGGCCACTGTGGATGCGAGCGGGTGCCCATTGGACGCGGACCTTGATGGCGTGCCGGACGGGCTCGACAAGTGTCCCAACACTGCTGCGGGCACCAAGGTGGATGCGACCGGCTGCCCGCTGCCGGTTGAAGCGGTCAGGCCGCAGGCAGCGGTCCCGCCAACCGCTCCCGGGAAGTGTCCGCCCGCGCCGCCGGGGAGTCAGGTGGATGCGAACGGCTGTCTCATCCTGTTCACACCCGAGGCGGCGCGGTCCCCGACGCCCGGTGCGCCGCCGCGCCCCACCCTGATCCTGACCGGTGTGAACTTCGAGACCGGCAGGTCGGCGTTGACGCGGGACTCCTACATGGTGCTCGACGCGGTCGCGGCCTCCCTGCTCGCGAACCCGGAGATCCGGATCGAGATCGCGGGATACACCGACAGCACCGGGATGAAGTTCTCGAACCTGCGGTTGTCGCAGGCACGCGCCGTCGCCGTGCGGTTTTACCTCGCACGGAAGGGTGTGACACCGGCCCGCATGACGGCCAAGGGGTACGGCGCCTCCGGCTACATCGCACCCAACAGGAGTGCCGCGGGGCGCGCGCAGAACCGGCGGGTGGAGCTGCACAAGCTGCCGTAGCGGGGGCGGGCGGGGCCTCGGTAAGTTCTCCTGCCCCCATGCTCCGCCCGCTGGTGCTCCTGTTCGCCGTGGCGATGGCCGCCGCGCCGGCCCCCCCTGCCGCGGCGCAGCAACCGCGCCGCACGCCGCCGCCCCGACGCCGCCCCCCGGTCACCGCGCAACGGATCCCGACCCCGCGGTCGGTGCTGGGGTTCGAGCCCGGCGACGATAGGAAGCTCGCCGACTGGCCGACGCTCGTCCGCTACTACCAAGCGCTCGCCTCGGCGAGCAACCGCCTGCGGTACCGCGAGCTGGGACGCACCACGCTCGGTGCCCCGCTCGTTGCGCTCGTGATCTCGAGCCCAGAGAACCTGCGGGCCCTGGACCGCTACCGGACGCTCAACGCCAAGCTCGCGGACCCCCGGGGCTTCAAGACTGCCAGGGAAGCGGAGAACGTGCTCCGGGGCGGCAAGACCGTGGTGCTCGTTACGTCGGGCATACACTCGACCGAGGTCGGCGGGCACCTGACGCCCGCGATGCTCGCGTACCGGCTCGCGAGCGACACCAGCCTCGCGACCCGGACGATCCTCGACAATGTGATCCTCTGGCTCGTGCCCTCGCTCAACCCGGACGGAGTCTCGATCGTCACCCATTGGTACAACCGCACGATCGGAACGACAGCCGAGGGCACTGATCCACCAGAGCTGTATCATCATTACACCGGGCACGACAACAACCGCGACTGGTACGCCTTCACCCAGGTCGAGACGCAGCTGGTCGTGGACTCGATCCACAACGTGTGGCACCCGCAGATCGTGCACGACATCCACCAGCAGGACACCGACGGGTCGCGGCTCTTCCTCCCACCCTATCTCGATCCGATCGAGCCGAACGTCGATCCCCTGCTGGTCGACGGCGTGAACGCCCTCGGCACCGCCATGGCGTGGGCGCTCGCCGGCCAGGGGAAAACGGGAATCGTCATCAACGCGGTCTACGACGCATGGACGCCCGCCCGCGCCTACCAGCATTATCACGGCGGCGTCCGCATCCTGTCGGAGGCGGCGAGCGCGAACCTCGCGTCGCCCCTCGACCTCCCTCCCGACCAGCTCGCCGCGCGCGGCCGGGGCTTCAATCCGCGCGAGCGATCCTGGAACTTCACGAATCCCTGGCCGGGCGGTCGGTGGACCCTGCGCGACATCGTGACCTACCAGACGGACGGAGCCTACGCCCTGCTCGAGAACGCGGCCCGCTATCGCGAGCGCTGGCTCGCGACCTTCCTGACGGTCGAGGGTCGCGCCGTGCGCGGCTGGAAGGGCTGGCCCTATGCGTACGTCGTGCCCCGAGAGCGTCAGGATTCCGTCGGGCTCGCCACGCTGCTCGGCATCCTGCATCGTGGCCAGGTCGAGATTCGGACCGCGCTCCACCCCGTCGCGCTCGGTGGCCAGCGATTCCCGGCCGGGAGCTACGTCGTGGTGCTGCGGCAGCCGTATGCCGGGTTCGCCAAGACACTGCTCGAGCCGCAGCGCTATCCCGACCTGCGGCTGTACCCCGGTGGTCCCCCACTCCCGCCGTACGACGTCACCGCCCACACGCTCCCCCTGCTGATGGGTGTGACCGCCGTGCCAGCGCGCGACTCGCTGCGCATCGCCCTCTCCGCCCCGGTCGAGCCTCCTGCGGCGAGCACCGGGTATCCGGGCTTCGCCGGCCCGGAGCCGCCGCGAATCGGGCTGTACCGCTCGTATGCGGCGTCGATCGACGAGGGGTGGACGCGCTGGGTGTTCGATACGTGGAAGGTGCCCTACGTGTCCGTCGTCGACTCGGTGGTGCGTGCGGGGAAGCTCCGGGACCATTTCGAGGCGATCGTCCTGCCGGACCAGTCGCCCCACGAGCTGTTCGACGGGCTGCCGCGTCAATATCCCGCGCCCTACGCCGGAGGCCTCGGCCAGGAGGGCGTGGACGCGCTGCGCCAGTTCGTGACCGACGGCGGCACGCTCGTGGCGCTCAACGATGCGAGCCGCTTCGCCGTCGAGCGCCTCCTCCTCCCCGTCCGCAACGTCCTCGAGAGCGTGGCCGACGATGAGTTCTACGCCCCCGGATCGATTTTCCGGCTCGAGCTCGACCCGAGCGACCCGATCGCGCGTGGCATGCCCGCCCAGTCCGTGGCCTGGTATGAAAGCGGTCCCGCGTTCGAGGTGCTCGATTCGAGCGCCGCGCACGTCGTGGGACGTTATCCCGCCGACGCCGACAAGGTGCTTTTGTCCGGCTGGGCGTTGCATCCCGAGCGGGTGGCAGGTCGGGGGGCGCTGGTGGAGGCCAAGCTCGGGACCGGTCGGGTCGTCCTGTTCGGCTTCCGGCCGCAGTATCGAGGACAGAGCATCGCTACTTATCCATTGCTATTCAACAGCTTGCGGCTGACTCCACGGTAACGTGATGCCCGTCTCTTGTCCGATTGTCCGGTGATTCCTATCGTGTAGCCCCCTATGGTTGTGGTCCGGCAGGCAGGTGCTCTCTTGCTGGCCGCGCTCATTACGAGTCGCGGCCTTTTTGCACAAGACAGCGCCGCGGTCGTGACCGCGAGTCCCGCGGATCAGGTCAAGGTCCTGCTGCGACCCACTGAGATCCGGTACATGCAGCAAGAGTCCGTGCTGCTCCCGCCCACTGCGAAGATCAAAGGACTGTACGTCAACGCGTGGGCGTTCGGGTCGCAAAAACTGTGGCAGCTCGTGCGTCTCGCCGACGAGACCGAGATCAATGCCTTCGTCGTCGACGTGAAGGACGACACCGGCTGCCTGCTCTACCCCTCGACGGTACCTACCGCCGAGCTGATCGGCGCTAACCGTTGCGTGCGCGCGAAGGACGCGCGAGCGCGGCTCGACACCCTCGCGGCCCACGACATCTACGCCATCGCGCGCATCGTGGTCGCGAAGGATCCTCTCCTCGCGGAACGGAAGGCCGCGTGGTCGGTCAAGGACCGCGTGACGGGCGTGCTGTGGCGGGACCGGATCAACAGCGCCTGGGTGGACGCCTACAACGACTCCGTCTGGATCTATTCCGCTCAGCTGGCGCAGGAAGCCGCGCGGATGGGATTCCAGGAGGTGCAGTTCGACTACGTCCGCTTCCCCGACGAGCCGCGCGAACGGATGGCCACCGCGATCTTCCCGGCGCACCGGCCCGGGCGGACCCAGCGCGAGGCGGTCCGTGAGCATGTGGCGCTGCTGAAGGACCGCCTGAAGGCATCGGGCGTACCCGTCACGTTCGACATCTTCGGGCTCACCGCGTCCGCCACCGGCGACTTGGGCATCGGGCAGGTGTGGGAGGACTTCGTGAGTGTGGCCGACGTGGTGCTGCCGATGGTGTACCCGAGTCACTACTACCGGGGCGCCTTCGGCTACGCGTGGCCCAACGGCCAGCCCTACCGCATCGTGCGCAGCGCCCTGACCGATGCGCTGAAGCGCTCGGAACCGCTCCCGGGCTCGGCCGAGATCCGCCCCTTCCTGCAAGCGTTCACACTCGGGCGCCGGCTGCCCCGCTACACGCCATTCGAGATCCGCGAGCAGATCCGCGCGGTCGAGGATCTGGGCATCACGTCATGGGTGTTGTGGAACCCGCGGAGTGTGTACCAGCGCGGCTCGCTGCGACCGAAGCACAGCGCCGAACCGGTAACGGGACAGGGCCTCTCGAGCCGCGGGGGCCGCTAGGTCCGTTCGGCGAGCGCCATCCCGGGCTGCCACTCGGTGATATAGCCCGCAATCGCTGACGCGGCGACCGTGTAGGGATTGGCGAGGTACAGTTGTCCGGGCCCCGAACGGCCTGGGAAGTTGCGGTTGATCGCGCTGATGGTGACTTCGTCGCCTGTCTTCGAGACGCCGGGCCCCGCGTTGATGCACGCTCCGCACGACGGCTCGAGGAACGTGGCACCCACCTTCCGGAACAGCTCCAGGTACCCCCGCTCCTCACAATAACGCTTCACGTCCTGCGACCCGCACTGGATGAAGAAACGCACCCAGGGCGCGACGCGCTCCCCGCGCTCCGCCGCCTCCTCGAGGACTCGGGCGTACATGTCCATGTCTTCCTTCTTTCCCGCGGTGCAGGACCCGGCGTACGCTATGTCCACCCTCACCCGCTCCACCTCCGCGATGTAGCGCCCATTCCCGGGATCGCCCGGTAGCGCGATCAGTGGCCGGATCATGCCGGCGTCGATCTCGATCACCTGGCAGTACTCCGCGCCAGGATCGCTCGCGAGACCCCGACACAGCCGCTCCGCCGCATCTCGCGTCATGCCGCGATACTCCATCAGGTACGCCACGGTCTTCTGGTCGGGAGCGACGTAGCCGGTGAAGCCGCCGACTTCGGCCGTCATATTGGTCATTGTCGCGCGCTCGTCTACGGACAGCGACTCGACAGCATCACCACAGTATTCCACCAGCTTGCCGATGGCGCGACCGCTTTTCACGTACGGGTGGCGCAGGATCTCGAGCATGAAGTCCTTCGCCGTCACGTTGTCGGGCTTCCCGCCGCGCACCAGGACTTTCACGGTCTCGGGCACCGTGAGCCGCACGTCCTTCGTGATCCACGAGTTGAAGATGGCCGTCGTGCCGACCCCGAAGGCGACACACCCCACGGCGCCGGCATGCGGCGTGTGGGAGTCGCTGCCGATGATCACCATCCCCGGCTCGGCGTGCCCCTCGAGGATCTTGGAGTGGCAAATCGCCTCGGACCCGTGGTGGCCCAGCCGCAGCTCGCCGTACAGCCGGATCCCCTGCTTCTCCGCAAACGCGCGCTGTTTCTTCTCGAGCTCGAGCGCCACGTCGAGCAGGCCCTCCTTCACGCGCTCGGGCGTCATCGCCTCGCCGAGAAAGGTGAGGTGATCGCGGAACATGAGGATCGAGCCCGGATCGTGCACCTGCTCGTCCCGTCCCACGAGCTGCTCGAAAAAGATCGCCGCCATGGGGGTGACGTATTCGTGGCTGAACCGGACGTCGGTGACGATGAACCCTTCATCTCCCGGCTTCACGTTCGGGACGCCGATGTTCTGCTTAGACGGATCCACGACCCAATGACGAGCGATGATCTTCTCGCCGAGCGTCATAGGGCGACGGGGGGTGTCGGGGGGTGAGAGCACGACCTTCCCCTGAAGCCGGGCGACGTTGAAGTTGAACAGCCCTCCGTATTCGATGATGCCGCGGGTGATTTCACCTTCGCCCGCGGTGAACGCGCTCAGGGGGATCGCCTCGCCGCGTCGCGCCTTGTCGATGATGGAGAAGTCCGTCGTGGTGAGGACGCCCAGATTCTGACAGTTCTCCCGATAGATGCGCTCGATGTTCTCCGCGACGACCAGCTTGATCCCCGCGCACATCTCGGCGTAGGGCGACTGCTCACGCGACGAGCCCTTGCCCCGGCGCTTGCCGCTCACCGAGGCGACGAAGCCACCACGCTTCACCGCGCCGCGAGTGATGGGAAACTGTTCGCCGCACTTGAGCCCCAGGTAGGGAAAGTCGCCCAAGGTTTCGTCGTAGTAGTAGCAAATGTAGGCGGGAGTGATCTCGTCGGTGGAGATGTTGTCGCGGAGCTTCATCGCGGGCTGCCAGTCGATATCCTCCCCCTCGAGCTGGCGGCGCACCAGGTCAGCGTCCTCGGCCAGGAACAGGATCCGCCCCCCGAGCACGACTCGATCCGGCAGTTTCTCGACGTGACGGGAGCGCAGGGCAGCGAGCATCGGGCGAAAGATTACCCCTTGCCTAGGCCCGAGCAAGCCGATTTTCCTTGGGGGCCGCGCCGACGGGGGCTTCGTCCGAATTCGCGGCGCCCGTGCCATCGATTGGGAGGACATCGCTCTCGGCCCCCGCCTCATGCGGCACGGCGCGTGCCTGTACATCGCGGACAAGGGCGATAACGAGAGGCGCCGCAAATCCGTAGTCATCTACGCGGTGCCCGAGCCCGATCCACACCGTGAGATGCCCCGACCGACTTCCACAGGAGCGAGTTACGTGTCCCTGAAATGGCCGACTGCTGTCATGATCATGTCGCTCGCTTGCACCGGCGCGCCGGAGCCCGCCGCCACGCCGGCGACCCTCGGTCCTCCGACGGTCTCCGTGAGCACGGCGGCCATGGACGCCCATCTCAAATACCTCGCCGATGATCTGCTCGAGGGCCGGGCGCCGGCGACGCGCGGCGGCCGCCTGGCCGCGAAGTACATCGCCGCTCAGTTCGAGGCGCTCGGCTTGGAGCCCGCGGGCGGCGACGGATCCTACTTCCAACCCGTCGCGCTCGTCGGCATGACGCCGCGTCCGTCGCTCGTGTGGGGCAAGGGCGGCGCGACCCGCGCGCTCACCTATCTCGACGAATTCGTGGCGTGGGCGGAGCGGCCGGAGAGTCACATCGTCGCCAACGGCGAGGTCGTGTTCGTGGGTTACGGCGTCGCCGCGGAGGAGTGGCGCTGGGACGACTACAAGGACGTCGACGTTCGCGGCAAGGTGCTCTTGATGCTCGTGAACGATCCCGGCCTCCAGGATTCGACCATCTTCAACGGGCGGGCCCTGACCTACTACGGCCGTTGGACGTACAAGCTCGAAGAGGCGGCGCGCCGCGGCGCGGCGGGCGCGATCCTCCTCCACACGGCCGAGAGCGCCACGTACGGCTGGGACGTGGTGCGTGGGTCGTGGTCGGTGGAGCAATTCAAGCTCGACCGGCCGGCCGCCCAGAGCATCGCATTCGCCGCGTGGGTGACACACGACGCCGCTCAAGCCGCCCTCGCACGGGTCGGCCTCACCCTCGATTCGCTGACCCGTGCGGCGGGGCACCGCGAGTTTCGTCCGGTGACGACCGGAATCAACGTCGCGGTCGAGGTCACGAGCGCGCTGCGTCACGTCCGCTCGGAGAACGTCGTGGCCAGGATCCCCGGGGGCGACCCCGCCCTGGCCCGCCAGGCGGTGTTGTTCACGGCGCACTGGGATCACAAAGGGATCGGCCCCGCCGCGAACGGCGACTCGATTTACAACGGCGCGGAGGACAACGCGTCGGGTGTCGCGGCGATGCTCGGTGCCGCCGAGGCGCTGGCTCAGGTGCAGCACCGGCCCCGACGGACGCTCCTGTTCGTGGCGACCACCGCTGAGGAGAGCGGCTTGCTCGGCAGCGAGGCGTACACGCGGGACCCTCTCGTCCCACTCGAGCAGACGGCGGCGGTGATCAATCTCGATGTGACCAACGTTCGCGGCGCGACGCGCGACATCGACGCGCTGGGCCTCGACCGCTCGACTCTGGGCGCTGTGTTCGATGCGGCGGCTCGCGCGGAATCGCTAGCCGTGGTGCACGAGCCCGATGTGCGCGGCTCGTTCTACCGGTCGGACCATTTCCCCTTTTCAAAGGCCGGCGTGCCAGCGCTGTCGATCGAGCCGGGCAGGGACTTCGTCGGCCGCCCCGCCGGCTGGGGTCAAGAGGAGGCCGCGCGCTACAACCGCGAGCGCTACCACCAACCGGGCGACGAGTATCGCCCGACGTTCAGCTACGCGGGGATGGCGCAAGAGGTTCGGGTGGCGGTGCGAGTCGCGCTCGCGGTGGCGAACGCGTCGGCGATGCCGCGTTGGCTTCCGAATTCGGAATTCCAGCGGCCTGTCGAGCGTGCGCGTCCCTGAGTGCAACATGTTGCAGCATATGTAAGCTACGGTCAATAAATGCTATGTGAGCGTTGCGACGACCAGAACGTAGGTGCCTCTGGCCTATTGGGACGCACGCACATAAGTTTGCGCCCGCCTTTCGGGCAGTCGCACCTCCCGCACTCCGGAGTGGGCACCTGGAACTCCCCACATCGCATCGGCTGTCGCTGTCCTGGTTGCTCGAGGCGGCGAGCCCGCCGATCGTGTATCGAGCTTACGCCGAGGTCGTGCGGGAGGTCGAGCAGGACCCGGCGCGGCTCGACGTGATGCGCCAAGCTGTGTCGCAGTACAAGCCGGCCCAGGCGATCGCTCGCAAGCAGAAGGCTACGGGGTTGTGGGGCGGGAACCTGCTCGCGCCCATGGCGTCCAAAGCGTACGGGTGGACCGAGCCGGGCACGGTTTACCAGTATCGCCGGCTGCTCGAGCTGGGGTGGCCACCATCGGAGCGGGTGTTTCGCAACGCCGACCGGTTCCTGTTTCAACTGCTGTCGCGCATCGAGCCCGACGATCCCGATCGAAGCGTCGCCCAGCGGGCGCTCGAGCTGCTGGTGGAGTTTCACAAGCCTGCCAAGGCGGACCCCGGGCTGGGGCGCTGGGCGCGCCGCATGGGGCGCGAGGGAGCGGCGTGCGCGCTGGCGCGCGGTGGGCACAGCGACGACCCGCGGGTGCGCGGCACGGCGCACACCATCGCCAGCAACATCTCCCAGTACCTGCGCAGCGAGCTCGCCGCGAACCCCTTCAAGAAGGCCCAGGGGAAGACAGTGCTCGATCCCCATGCGTGCCCCCCGACCATCTTCGCCGTGGAAATGCTCGCTTTCCTGCCCCCCGTGCAGCGTGAGCGGGCCGGCTTCATCGAGCGATTGGGGCAGTATTGTTCCTCGCCCGCGCCACGCCGGGCGTTCTTCATCCTTGCGGGCAAGAAGCTCCTGAAGCCGATGTTCGAGATCCTCGGCGACCCGTTGCGCTCCGACGCCCAGGGCCACGTCAGCGACATCCCGTTCGCGCTCTATTGGCTCGAGCTCTTGGCTCGACTCGGTCTCGTGCGCCAGATCCCGAGCGCCAGCCGGGTGCTGGCGCGGCTGTTCAACGAGTGCGACGACCAGGGGATCTGGAGCCCGAAGAGCCTGCGCGCCATGCCGAAGGCGGCGAACCCCCTGACAGCACACTACTTCCCACTCGAGGGCCCGGGGAAGAGCCCAGCGCAACGGCAAACGGACACCACGTTCCGCTTAGGGCTCATCGCTCGGTTGATGGGGATTCCCGTCGAGATTCTCTAAGCTTTCCCTCTTGCGTCTTGGGACTTGTTAACGTAGTAGTAATCGCTACTACGCTAATGCCCAGCGAAATCGATCTCACCCCTTTCGGGTTCACGGCCACCGAGTCCCAGGCGTACGCCGCCCTGCTCCGGCTCGGTCCGTCCACCGGGTACGCGGTTGCCCATGCCGCGCGCGTGGCGCGCGCCAACACCTACGGCGCGCTGGAGGGACTGGTGGGCCGCACGGCCGCGCTGCGGCTCCCGGGGCGTCCTGCCCGCTATCGAGCGACGGACCCAGCGGCGCTGATCGCCCAGCTGGCCGCGCAGCAAGGCGAGGCCCTTGACCGCCTCAGCCGGTCCCTGCGCGACGCGGCTGGTCCCGCGGAGCCGGAAACCCGGAGCGTCACGGGCGGGCGCGCCGTCGCGAACCTGATCATGCAGGTCGTAGCCCGCGCCGAGCGGCGGGCCGAGGGCGTGCTCTCAGCCGAGATGCTCCGCCCTACGCTGCCCGCCTGGCGCCGCGCCAAGGAACGCGCGGCGCTCGAGTTGCGAGTCGCGGGGGAAGCGCCCGCGGAGGCTAGTCCGATCCTCAGCGGGACCGTGGCGGGGGACTTACCCACCGTACTGCTGATCGACGACGTGCAAGCAGTGATCGTGGCAGGGAGCGGCGAGGCAGCCGCCGGGATCTGGAGCTCGCATCCAGCCGTCGCCGCCCTGGTTCGCGCCGCGGTGCTCCGGTCCTCCTCCTACACGGCCTTGGTGCGTCGCTGTACGCGTGGCGCAAGAACATCGCAGCCGTGGCCGCAGCGGGCTTTCGCGTGATCGCGTTCGACAACCGCGGCTTCGGTCTCTCCGACAAGCCGCCGGCCCCCTACGACAACGCCGCGTACGCGCGTCTCGCGGTCGCCCTCATGGACTCGCTCGGTCTCCCGAATGCCGTGCTCATCGGACATTCCATGGGCGGCGCGATCGCCGCCGAGGTCGCGATCGAGTATCCGCAGCGGGTGCGAGGGCTCGTGCTGGTCGGCTCGGCCGGCCTGGGCACCCGGGAGCCGCTCTTGTTCCGGGTGGCCCGCTGGCCCGTGCTCGGACCGACACTGCTCGCGTTCCGGGGGCGTGGCCTCACCGGCCGTCTGCTCAGGTCCACCTACTTTGATCCGAGCAAGGTGACGGAAGCCGACGTGGATCAGTATTACGCCCCCGTCGCCCTGCCGGACTATGGACGAGCCCTGCGAGGGGTGCTGACGCAGTTCCGCTTCACGGCGCTGGACGGACGGCTCGATCGCATCGCGGCTCCCACGCTGGTGCTGTGGGGGGAGGCGGACCGCTGGGTGCCGATCGGACTCGGACGTGCGCTCGCGGGCGGGATCACCCGCTCCGCGTTCCTGAGCGTGCCGCGCGCCGGGCACTCTGTTCAGGAGGAAGCGCCCGACGAGGTGAACCGCGTGGTCATCCGGTTCCTGAACGACGGGCTGCCACGCGTCCCGGCGGACCTAGCGCTTGCTCGTTAGGGCAGTATATTTCATCAACCATCCGGTTGATGAAACTACACCATGAAACCTAAGCTAAGTAACTCCAGCGCATTACGACTCGTCGCCGCGGCCCGTGAGGAGTTCTCCCGTCGCGGGTTCGACGGCGCGCGTGTGGACCAGATCGCGCGGCGGGCGGGGGTGAACAAGCAATTGCTCTTCTACTACTTCCACTCCAAGCGCGGCCTGTTCACGGCGGTGCTCGCCCACGGTGCGGCAGAGCTCGAGCAGGCCGCATCCCGACCTGGTCACGCTGCTCACGCAAGCTGGCCGGTCCGAGGCGCGGCCCTTCGCGCCCGCCATCAAGCGGCTGGTCGTCCACCTCGCCGAGGGGCAGGGCCGCGGTCAGGTGCGGGACGATCTCGACCCGCACTTGGCCGCCGCCCAGGCCCTCGTGCTGATGGTCGCGTACCTCGGCCTCGAATCGCTGATCGCCACGAGCGCCCCGCCCCTGGGCGCCGACGAACCGACGCTACGCGAGCGCTGGAAGGAGGCGGCGGTGCGACTGGTGCTGGACGGGGTAGCGGCCCACTAGCGGGGGCGTGCCTACCAGTTGATCCAGTACGACGCCTTCACGAGGAAGGTGTTGTTCGGGTGCAGGTCGAAGAGGTCCCGGAAGTTGGCGCGCATCGACCCCGGGCCTTCGGCGCCGGCGAAATCTTGTCGTCCCTGGGTCCATACGACGAACAGCGTCGAGCCCGGGCGGTACTCCCAGCGCAACACCAGGTTCGAGTGGAACTGCTTCAAGTTGACGCCGCCAATGTGGTTCGTGACGGCCGTATCCGCGTACGGCTGATAGCGAGCATCGTAGTCGGCGGCACGCGCGTTCGCGAGCGCGAGCTCCCGCACGTTCGAGTAGCTCCCCTTGCCGACGAACGGCTGGGCATAGAGCTGCAGAGTGAGGGTGGTCGAAATGGTGTAGTCGACCCGCGCTGTGAGCGACAACTCTTTGCGGTTCAGATACGCAAAGATGTAGTGCGTGCCCGTTGAATTCGTGATGACGTTGGGGTGAGGATCGGGTGGCTTGGCATCCTGTACGATGTGTGCTGCACTCAGGGTCAGGGATGTGTTGAGTTGCGATGCGACACGGAACGCGACCTTGGCGTTGCCGTAGAACGATCCGGACCTTCCGCCGTCCCCTCTGAAGTACTCGAACCATGCGTACGGTGTGAACGCGGGTCGCTCGTCCCCGTCCACCTCCCACCAGACGTCGAAATAGGGATCGACACGCACGGCCGGCCCACCCCGCGTGCAGTCGCGATCGCAGTAGTTGGTCCCGAGCTGGCCGGCCCAAGCGCCGGCGTGCAACCACCACCGGTTGTTTAGCTGGGCGTGGACGTTCGTGTTGGCAGCGCGCTCCACGGGCGTTCCCGCAGCGGTCCAGTACTGCTTCCAGTTGAAGTTCCAGAATGCCGTCTGATAGAACGAGCTGGGATGCCTAGACTGGAACGCGAACCATGTGTACCAGCTCTGCTGATCGGCCTGCCGCAGGAAGCCGAGATCGTTCACCTCGAAGCCCTGGGAGCGACGCTCGTAGGCGGTCTCG
>WNGP01002883.1_pt1 | contig 14431 bp, 14 predicted proteins | sample 5407671 | NCBI WGS metagenome assembly WNGP01 (sample SAMN13153381, study PRJNA577476) | soil metagenome | isolation source: 40 cm soil or saprolite under Garry oak tree replicate 2 | place: USA:California | collected 2016-06-15 | reverse complement strand
CTGAATTGTACAATTCGGCGAGCGGAACATGGACGGTCACCGGCGATCTCGCCCAGGCGCGCCGCAGTCACACCGCCACCTTGCTGCCGAATGGAAGAGTGCTTGCCGCGGCTGGTATCAACGGCAGCAACTTCCTGGCAAGCGCCGAAGTCTATGATTCAGCGAGCGGGAACTGAGGTGACCGGTTACGAAGCTTCCCACGGCCAATTGGGTTGTTCCCAGCCGTGAATGATGGCCGAAATGAACTCCGAAAGATATGTTACTTCGCTTACGGGATCGAATGGCCCCTGTTGGTCTGGACCGATTGCAGGTCAGGTCTGTCCACTATACCGCTCAGATTGAGATCGTCGCGGAAGTTGGCGGCAGTGACTGGCTGGTTTTTGTCGGTATTAATCTGTTGCTGGTCCGGTCTGTCAACAATGCGATTGGCGTTCACATCGGCCGTTAGGAAACCAAACGGAACGTCGCCATGCGGTTGTCCATCGCCGTTGATGTTTTGCGTGTGGAGAGTCACAATCTCAGCACTGGTCACACCTGTAAGTTGTGCCGTCATGCTGTTACCGCTGAAGGTAATGGCTCCTACTGTAGCCGTGCCGCCGATGACAGTAACCTCGCCCGATGTTACCGGGGCATCGAAGGTAAAGACGGCGTTGTAAGTGGTGGCGCTGCGGTCTTCCACCCCTGATGTACCGGTCAGCGGCATCGAGATGTCGAACGTACCCGCCCCGCCATGAGTCAGGCGTGACGCCGCGCTAACCAGGTTGAGCCCAGGCGTAGAAGGAGCGACCCGAACATAATAAACATCTTCTTCGTGTTGCCCACGGGCCGAGTTGAAGTTGAAAGTGGCGGAATACGCCACATTAGCGCCGGTATTGTCTGAAACTATTGTGATGTAATCGCCTATCTTGCTTTGGTTCGGATAGCCTTCAAATGGATTAAACGCGTTGCTCACTGCCACATTAGGTGCCCATGTGACGCCGCCATCCATGCTCCAGGAATAGAATAACTGGGAGTCGGTGTTGTTAGCAGCGTTTCGGGTGTCATACCAAACAGAATCGATGCGACCATTGGGCGCTACCGAAAGTGTGCCGAACCAGTGCCACTTACTAGGATTAACCGGGTCGTCATTGATTCGGAGCGGTGCGCTAAAGGTTAGTCCACCGTCTGTGCTACGCACAAACATCACGTCGGTTGTGCTTCGTCCCGACGGCACCACGCTGGCCAACATGTAAATGTTATTGTTAGTAGCGGTTCCGGATCGATCGACCGCAAGGAATACCATTCCATCCAGTCCTGCCGGATTGATTCCACCGCTACCGATGAAACCACCCATGTTGACGGCGGTGCTTCGGTCAAAGGTTGGTGTCTGGGTCCCGATCTGGGCATTGCTCGAACGAACGCAGTAAAAGGTGCTTCCTTCTCCACCGATAAAGAGATTGCCGTTCGTGTCCACATCGAGCGTTCCATACACGGGCCCGTGGGGAACAACGATCGGATTCTGCCATGTGACCCCACCGTTGGTGGAGCGTTGGAATTCCACACCGCCGCCGCTGCAGTTAATACCGTCGTCGGACTGGTATTGGAATCCATGCCCCGGACCGTTGGTCTTATCGATGGTAAACCATTGCTTGTCGCCACCGCCGCCGCCTCTGTTGGCTGATTGCTCCACCCAAGTTTGGCCGCCGTTTGTCGAGCGCCACAAGTCGTCACAAAAAAAGGACAGGTTAACGTCCGATTGCAGACTCAGATAGAAAAATTGCCCGATCTCATTGGAGTTTGTGACCGGGTCGCTGCGGAAAACGTTATTCTCCAGAACACCGGGAAACGTCCAAGATGTGCCGCCGTTGGTCGTGTATCCCCAGCCGGCCTGCCGGAAGTTGGAGGTAACGTCGTTGAATTGTCTCCAGGCGATTGTCATCTTGCTCAGGTTCGTGGGGTCAACGGAAATGGAGCACTCGTTCGCGGCGTCGCCGAGGATATTCTGCCCACTCGCATTGACATTCACCTGGTGACTGATGAATGAACCGAACTGCGAGATCATTGGCGGCGAGGTCTCTATCTTTCGAGGAGGCGCAGGCGGATTATCGTACGTTTCAAGTGGCACATTTCGGGGCACCCTTGTTGTGGGCGCCAGCTGAGCCGAAGCGCTGGCGAGCGCAATGAGTGAAACCAGGCAAGTGGAAATGGTGGCATTTAGCGGTACAGAACGAATTTTCATATGGAGTGGTGGTCCCGAATTACACGCAACCGACGACAGCCGTCAAGGCAGGGAAGAGGAGGCAACACAGAACAAGAGAAGGGATTCTCAAGATTCGATCCGGTTACGGGTTCTTCCGCAGGATTAGAGTGCGCTCGGGTCTGGTGAAGACGCCTGTTGTCCCGACCGCCCAAAGCGTGCCATTCGGTGTGGCGGTGATCCCGTGCAAGCGGTTATTGGAATTTGGGGCGTTCGGACTCGGAACAAAATTCCACTGCGAGCCATCCCAGTTTTCTGTCAAAGTGAACTGGGCGCTGCCTTGGAGCGGCACAATATACTGACCCGCAGTCCAAATATTGTTACTCGATAGCGCGACGATGCCGACGAGGACCTGATTGGTAGCGTTGGGGTCGAAATCGGGTGTTGGCACGATACTCCAAGTCGTGCCATCCCAGTGTTCAGCGAGCGTGCTTGAGCTTCCCGCGTTGCCGACCGCCCAGACATTATTCGAAGCGATCGTCGCCACGCCAAAGAGAATGTTATCGCCAATGCCATTCGGGCTGGGAACTATGCTCCAGTTAGACCCGTTCCAGTGAATTGTGAGGGTCTTTGCTTCCTGAAACGATTTGCCCACGGCCCAGACATCGTTTGAGGCGACCGCATCCACCCCGAAGAGGATATCAGCGTTAACGCCCGGCGTGGGCACGATACTCCAGGTAGCACCATTCCAATGAATCGTGAGCGAATGATTATTAAAGTTGCTATCGGTTGAGTAACCAACCGCCCAGATGTCGTTGGCCGACACCACCGAAATCGCTTCCAGGACATTGGAACTGCCGGCCACATTAGGACTGGGAACAATACTCCACGCCACTCCATTCCAATGTTCCACCAGCGTGTTGTAAGTGCTGCCGATGGCTGCCTGGCCAACCGCCCAGACGTCATTTGCCGCGACGACGGCGACGCCATTGAGGAGATTGTAGCCGTTCGTCGCGTTCGGACTCCTCACGACTGACCAGCGTGTGCCGTTCCAATGTTCAGTTACGGTGCGGTAAGCGTTGAGCTGCGCGTTGAAGGCCCATCCGACCGCCCAAACATCATTATCCGCCACCGCTGCGACCGAAGACAAACTATTAGCCTGCCTGCCAGCATTAGCGCTGGCAACAATTTCCCAATCGGCGGCTCGGGTCGAGTGGGCGGCGAACAGGCTGAGAACGACAAGAATGGATGCATGACATATTTTCATTGCGAACTATTCCTTCCTATGGCGAACAACAAAGTCCGCCCTCGATTACTTTCTGGTAAAGCTTGCTGTGGTCGAAAGGGCCGACGTTGGCATTTATTTGATCCTGTAAGTTACTCGTCTGGAGTTTTCTGTTTGGTTGCATGTGATTTCATTAGTTGAACACTAGTGGGACCCTGTGAGGTTACAGACGAGCCTTGACCCGGGCGACGTATTCGCAAGAATTAGTTGGTAACAGCTCTGTTACTTTGTGACTTAGAAAACGCACCGTGAATTGTGCGGCAAAGTATTTGCGTGCTTCGTTTGCCGATTTGCCTAGCAGCTCTGGATGTCCAGGAGACCGAGCCGCATTCTCCTGAAGTTCCGCTCCGCAGTATGGGCGGCAGCAATACCGCGTTGGGTTACGCGCAACAACGCAAAGACTTCCAAGCAACCATCACCAAACTTGAAGCGATCATCGCCGAGCAGCAAAAAGGGATGAAGATTCTCGCGGCTCATGTTCAAGAGCAGGCTGCCCAAATCCTGAAGATGAGCGCCCCACCTCGAAGTGAGCAAACCGGCACCGCAAGTGGCCGAGAACAATCAGTAGAACTTCCGAAAACGAATCTCAAGAAAGCGGGTTGGAGTTTGGGCTACGTTGCAGCTTTCGATTGTGAAGCGCGAACAATCTGGATTGCTGACGCACATCACGACGGAAAACGTTTTATTGTGCACGCGGATGAAATGCTGACGGCGTTTCGGGAACTGGAATCGGAGATGAGCGGTTGCGGCGAATTGTCTTGACGGCTGACTTGATTTTTGCCACAATCAAAGCCGTTCAACGGGTCCCGAATCAGGCGTAGGACTTTCCCCCGCTAGGTTCTTCGTCTCCTCGGGACCCTGGAATTCCAACGATCAGCTCAGCGGGGAAAGCAAAGGAAGAACCATGAAGCCAGTAATCCACCTAACTCCAATTTTTCTTGTCGTCTTGGCACTAACCTGCCTTTTGATTGGGCCGGCTCCGAAAGCTATCGGCGTTCTCCCAGTAGAGACCGTTAACGTGATCTATGGCTTCGCCGGGGACGAAGATGGCGAATACGCCGACACCGACTTAGAGACGGACAGCGCGGGTAATATTTATGGCACGACCGTGCTCGGTGGGGATTTTGGAGGGGGCACAGTTTTTCGCCTGAGCCCCACAGTTGATGGCTGGATGCACACGGTGCTTTACAGCTTCACAGGCGGCGCCGATGGAGGCGAGCCATATAAAGGAGTCACGCTGGATCGCGAAGGCAACTTGTACGGCTCGGCTGTTACGGGCGGTTCAGGTAGCTGTGAAGGCGGCTGCGGCGTAGTTTACAAGCTAACAAACTCCGGAGGAACTTGGACCCAGAGTGTAATTCATGCTTTTACTGGCGGAGATGATGGCTCCGGGCCCGGTGCCAGGGTGACAGTGGATCGGAGCGGCAATGTCTACGGAATGACTCCGACCGGTGGCGCGTACGGCTTAGGAACGATTTACAAAATTCATCAGGCGGGTGGAGCTTGGGACTTCAGAGTCATTCATGCATTTACGGGTGGTGCTGACGGTAGCAGCGGCTCGGCTGGAAGGATGATTCTGCGCAAAGGCCATCTCTACGGTGCGGCCACCACCGGTGGTAATTATGGAAGCGGAGTTGTTTTCGAGCTAACGCCGAGTGGAGCTGGAGGATGGCATTTCAGGACGATTTATTCCTTCCAAGGCCAACCAGACGGGAGTTTTCCTTATGGCGCGCTGCTCTTCGACCGTGGGGGTAATATCTACGGAACCACTTATTACGGCGGGGAGAACGGCATTGGCGCTGTTTACGAGCTGTCTCCCCGACCTATCGGTGAATGGGAGGAGAGGGTACTTTATAGCTTCCAAGGCGGAACCGACGGTAACAGCCCCATCAGCAATCTCATTTTTGATGAGGCTGGCAATCTCTATGGGACTACGAGTGAAGGTGGTTTGGGTAGTGGCACTATCTTTAAGCTAAGTCCTGTTACCAGCAGTCAGTGGACCGAGACTGTGGTTCATCCCTTCCAAGGCCCTCCAGATGGAGCCTTTCCCTATAACGGCATGGTTGTTGATCAGTTCGGAAACTTTTACGGCGCCACCGTTCATGGAGGCGATAACGACGACGGATCGATCTACAAACTCACGCCCTGAATACGCTTTGGATGAATTGCTCTGAACGGCTGTAGAATTTCGCGTAATCGACAGCATCCGGGGCTTTTTCGTACCACAGCCGACCGAATAGCAGCGCATCGGTGATTAGATCGACGCGGCGATGATCTTTGCGCTGTTGGACTTCGTAAGCGTGTCGAGTCGTCGATGTCACGAAAATCGCATCATATCATTTTGTTATTGCTGTGTGGAGAGCGAAAGAGGCAGAATCCCTCAGTGAAGCGGTATTGGGAAATCGTCGCCGACAACCTCAGCAAAGCCGGTTGGAGTGGGGATGCGTCGCCACTGTGGATTCTCGTGGGCTAACAGGCTTTTGCGTCACATTGGCGGACTGGCTGAGCGCGCCACCAAGCAGCCGCTCAAGGCGAAGGTGGGAAGCGTCAGCGTAGAGTTTAAGGAGGCTGTCATCGCTAAGAACCCGAAGACCCTTGAAGATGCTGTCGACGCTGCCGCAGAGGTCGCCGAGAATCTTATTCCGTATGGCATTCCGATTTGTGGTAGCCCTCATCTTGTGCAAATCCCTTCACTGGCGCGTGGGTCGACGTCACCGGATTCGCCCCGGGAACAGTAGTTACAGATCCTTATACCGATAAGTTTTTCCGTGTGCCGGAACCACGCATCTAACAAGGCACCGCAGCGAACCGCTGGCCATCACGAATTGCCGATTCAAGTTCCATAAACGCAGTCAGCTTTTCATCCGCACGCACAACGAAACGCTTTCCATCGCGATGTGCGTCGGCAACGAGACGCGAGAACGACACTCCCAATTTTTTTGCACAAACGCGAAACCAGATACGCAGGAGTTTTGCCATCTATGCGATGAACAGTGCTGAAGCGACGACGTCTGGATCAGAAGTGAGAAAGCTCCTGTCACGCAGGCGGCGCGCCTGCGTCTCGCGACTGACAGAGCCGTTACCTTGGCGCTGTAGCAGGCGTTTGCTTAGCGGGATGCTGGATCGAATCGTTTCCTATCACGATCAGTTCGCCGCTAAATGGCGGCGACGCTTTCGCAGGGAAAAGCGGCCGTAAAACCGCGAATGCCTGCGAAACGAACGCAATAGAAACGATCACGATCGTTGCTGCTGCACATCTCATGTCCGGGCGGTCTTACCAGAATCCGACAGCATGACAAGTAAAATTTTGACCTATGCATCAATCAGGGACAAGCCTAGGTGATTCGTGATTCGTTAAAAACCTTAGATTCGTTCGAAACGAATCTTAACTTTTTAACCAATCAACCTAGCGAAGCCAGATTCCAGTTTGCGATTTGAGGTTTCGGATTATTTTCCACGCCGATGCCACAGTTTGCTTATCGCGCCCGCGACGCGCAGGGCGGTCTCGTAGAAGGCGTGCTCGACTGCCCGGATCGAGCCGTTGCGATCCGGCAAATTGAATTGCAACACTGCGTTCCGATCCGGATCGAAGTGCTGGGCACGGAGCCAAAAGTGGTAAGTCAAGCCGGGGCGCTTCCTGAAGCGCCCACGAAGAACCTGAAAATTCCGCACGGTCAACTGCTCATTTTTACCGAGCAACTCGCGCATTTGCTGCAAGCAGGGATGACGCTCGACGAAGCGTTGTCGATTTTGAAAAAACGTTTGAAGCAGCCGCGCGTTCAGCAAATGACGCATACGCTGCACCAGGGCCTGATCGATGGTCGCAGTTTTTCGCAAGCCTTGAGTGGGATGCCACGAATTTTCCAGCCGCTCTATGTAAATCTCGTGGCTGCGGGCGAGGCGAGCGGAGCGCTGCCGCAAATTTTGCTTCGGCTGGTCAAGCATTTGATGCAGGCAAAAGACCTGCGAGATCGCGTGCAACAGGCCTTGATTTATCCGGCATTTCTCGCGCTGGCCGGCGCAGTGCTCGTCACAATTTTCATCACGTTCATGGTGCCGCAGTTGACCGGGTTTATGGCACAAACTGGCGGCGCGCTTCCATTGCCTACGCGGATTCTGCTGCAAGTTCATCATGCGATCACAGGCTATTGGTGGGCCGGCATCCTCGCAGTGATTGGCGCAGTCGTTGGTTTCCGCGCCTTTGTGCGCGCTGAGGAAGGACGTATCGCATGGGATCGTTTCCGGCTGCTGATCCCCGGATACGGAGGGGTCATTCGCCACCGTTACTACGCGCAGTTCTCGCGCACATTGGGAACCCTAATGGAAAATGGGGTTCCTCTTCTTCGCTCTCTTGATCTGGTCACTGAAATTGCCGGCAACCGCTTCCTCGAAGTCAAGCTGGGCGAAGTACGGAAGGCAGTCATCGATGGCGCGACGCTCTCCGCCGCTTTGCAAGAGCAAAAAATGTTCCCAGATTTATTTACCGATATGATGTCAGTCGGCGAACAAACCGGCCATTTCGCCGAGACTACGCAAGCTATCGCCGACGTTTATGAGCGCGAACTTGATCGGAGCGTCGGCATAATCTCGCAACTTATTCCGCCGGTAGTCATCGTGGTGATCGCTGTTCTGGTGGGTCTGGTTGTTTTCAGCATATTGTCGGCGGTATTTGAGATGACGCACAGCCTGCAAGTCAGGCCGCATTGAAACTGAACGCTTGCAAAACGGCTGTCTGCGAATAATCTCGCGAACCCGATGTTAGTTCGCGTTGTTCTTCTTGCGATCTTCTTCGCTGCGGTTTCCCGCGTATGCGCGCAGGAAGCTTTAAGCGACGCCCTGCCCTCTCCGGCTGACGTGATTGATATGATGGCGCAACCGGTCCCCGAAAGCGTCTGGCTGGACTTGCGCCAAACCGCGCCTCGCAATTCGAAAACGCAAAACGCGCCGGCATGGGTGGAAGCACTCACTCTGCTGCCAGGCGAGACGACCGAACGCGGTGCGATGTCCAAGAGCGTGTTTCGCATTCGCGTGACGCAACCCGGCCCCGAATATCAAGTTCTCTTTTTCCGATTGTTCTTCGACGATAAACCGAATCAGCAGCCTGAATTGATCGCATGGGACGAATCTGGCACACATATTTTGCGCTCGGGCACTCTTGGTGTCGGCATGAATCTGCCCAGTTCAGATTCCGTCATCATTCCGATGACCGGCGCTTCTGCTATCGATATCGAGGTCCCCGGCGATGGAAAAACGATCCGTGGAGCGTATCTCGATTGGATGACGAGCAGTGAGGTCGTGCATCCGGTGAATGCGGAACATCGTGATGTAATTCCGGAGCCGTTCTCCTCAGTCCCCACGCTGCACGCGCCCCCGGAAGACGTCGAGAACTTTGGAACTGTCACGGCAACTCTCGCGGCTGATCCGATCCGGATTGATGCACAGACCCAGGAAAACGCCGTGTTCCAATTCCCAATCGAAGCGCAACCGCTGACGGCCCTGTTGACTTTCGAAATTGCCAACCCTCGAGTCGATTCTCCACCGGAAGTTTATCTCAACGGCCAGGATATCGGGCCAGTTTCTCTGACGCTGCCAGACCTGGGTGATCCCGGTTATCGCGGCGAAGTCGAAGCGCTCTCGCCACAAATGCATTTTCACTATACCGGGTGGCTGCGCGCCCAGAAAATTATACCGGCCACAATCTTGAAAGTGGGCGCGAACGAGCTCGTCCTCGGTAGCGGAATTGACACCGGCTCGGCCGCGATCCGCGCGACCCAGATCCAACTAAAGTATATTTGGGATAAGTCGGATTATCTCCTGCGCGTCGGCCACTAGCAATTCTCGAAGACCGGAGTAATATAGGCGCGCACAGGACGGAGGGACGCTCCTTTATTTAAGATGAGAACAACAAGAAAACAGCAGGGGTTCACGCTACTGGAGATCATGCTCGTAGTCAGCATCATCGTGATCATACTGGGAGTAGCGATTTCAAAGCTCGGCAATACGACGGGCATCGCCAAAAGCATGCGCGTTCAAGCCGACGTTCAGGCGATCAAGACACTGCTGCAACTCTACGAAAGCATGAACGGTTTTTATCCGAGCAATGAACAAGGTTTGCAGGCGTTGGTGACCCAACCGCAGAATGACCCGCGACCTACTCGCTGGTATCAATTGTTCAAAGAAATGCCAAAAGATCCCTGGGGCAGCAATTACATTTATCGTAATCCTGGTCTGAAAAACCCAGGCGGCTACGATTTATATTCGGCAGGGCCGGACCGACAGCCCGACACGGGAGACGACGATCCGGGCGGCGGATAGCCGTTGCGCGGCGATCCCGGCAACTTACTGCTTAGCAGCTGCAGCAGCTGGTGCCTGATTAGGTATTCTCGCAGGAATTCTGGAGTTGGAGTTCCGCTGAATCAAGCCACGTGCATGAGGCCGAGCGGCGTCTTTAGACGGAATCAACTGTTGCACTTCCGCCGGCAACCCAGGAGGTAGATTCTGTGAGAGCGGCTTGAGAACGGCGGGGTTAGGCATTGCAGGCATGGGCGGCGCCATCGCTCTGGCGGCAAGACCTGGATTCGGCCCGGATTGTGACAAGAGCGCCTGGTTAAACGTGAGGGTCGCAAAATTTCCGTCCTTGCTAATTGTCACCTTGGTCGCACCCACCTTGTCCGACCATTCGATGTTGGCAATGCTGTAGCCGTCGACTGGCTCCCTGGTGGTAAGGTATTTCTTGAAGTTGTGATCCGAAGTGGAAGCGAGTGTCACCATATCACCTTCGGGCGAACGCGCGGCGTTGGCGATGAAAAGGTCTTTTGCAAAATCAGGTGTAGCCGCAGGCGCCGCCACCTCCGTAGCGACTGCGAACGGTGAATGCTCCACCATCTTTGAGTAGCGATCGAAGTTAAACTGCGGTGGCAGGACTTCCTCGGCCTGACTGTGGATCGCTCCGAGCAGAGCGAGGATGAGTATTAGCGTAGAGGAATATTTCATAAAGCTTGCCTGTATTATTACTTCGTTAGTTGCGCCGGTGCAAACCACCGGGCGATTTTAAATCTGCCGCGCATCATCGTAGGATCGCTGCCGTCGATGGCCAGATTGACATTTTCGAACACGACAAAAGCGTCGGGGCGCTGCACGTCGTAAAGGAAATGCACCAACGGCGGCCACGGGCTTTTAGTTTCAATAGAGGCAAAAACCGTCTGGTGATACGGGGTGGTCTCCCCGGGACCAATCTGGGGATTCTCGACCAGAACGTTATATTTGCCGGCCACCTCCTTCAATTGATCAAGCAGGGCGGAGGCTTCCGCTGGATTCTTGAGGGTAGGTTGGTGTTGCCGGATCCACTCGTCGCGTTTCATCCAGAGATCGCGTTCCTTTATGTAGAGGGTTTGCTCAGCCAACGTTGCTCTGCGTGCTGCCACCTCCTTGCGGGCGCTACCCAACGCGCCGAAGATCCAGCTCAAAATCCAAAGATTTAGCAGCACGAATACGGTTCCGGCCACTATCCATGAGAGCAGGCGCTCGCGTGGATTCATTCGTTGGTACCACGCCGGTATCATCTTGGTTTTCCCTCCACCCGAAACTGCGCATGGTTATTCGCCAGAATACGAGGCGCGGCCATGTCAAATTGGAAGGCCCGCAACTCTGGATTCTTTTTTATCTTGTCGATCAATTCATAAGCCAGAGCAGCCGTATTCGCTTCGCCATCCACGGAAATCTGACGCGCCGACTGGTTGTACGCTGTAATGCGCACGTCGGCACTGGGCAGGCTTTCGAAAAGATCCTCCAGGATTTCGACTGGGTAATAGTGCGCATCAATTGCTGGTGCGAGCGCTTTCCACTTTGCTTCTGTCGCGCGCACAAACTCGGTTCCGGGCGCGTCGCGCTTAATACTCCGGTCAAACCACCCTATTTGAAACCGCATCACGCCAAGATACAGCAGCAAGAGAAAGAGAAGCGCGCCATAAGCGCCACCTGCCCAAAGGAGTCGTTTCCGCCATTCTGCCTGCCTTACCAGTTGCAAACGACGGCGCCGCCAGCTCTCGGGCAGAAGGTTGAGCTTAACCGGTGCGGGTGGCAGTTCGATGCCCACTATCTCGGTGGAGCTGGCCAAAATTCCCTGCACTGTGTCGCGCAGTTCATAGCAGGTCTCGTCCAGCAACACGTTCGGAGACGAGGCATCTATTCCCTGTAGCTCGGCGCTCAATCGCAACTGCGGCAGTTCAAGTTGCAGCTGCGCGCCATTACCGCCTTCGAACACCCGGGCAAGACTCAGCTTGCCGTTCTCTGTCACGGCGTAAACGAGCGTCTCGCCCTCCGGATAAATAAGAACGGCATTTCCCGTGGGAGCATGGGTGCTCGCGCGCTGCGCGGCGTAGACAGTGATTTGTCGCGGTATGTAACCGCGGTTCAACAGTGGCGAAGCCATCTCAGTAAGCTGTTCGTTTCTGATCGCAACGGCTGAAACCACGCTCTCGTTCTCGTCCTGCTGGATTAGTTCAAAATCGGTTGTCACTTCATCCGCCGCGAACGGGAGCAGTTTCTCGATCTGGATACGAATCATTTCAGGAAACTCCGCCGGATCGACGCTCGGCAGGCGAAATCGTTGGGCAAGCACGGCCGAGACAGGCAACCCCAGTACAAAATCGTCGGTCGCAGCCAGTAGCGGCACGGCTTCTTCCAGCGTTTGCAGCTTGCGCACATTCCATGAGCCGTTTTGCTCAGCTTTGCCCGCAGCAGCTTCGCGGGGCGATGCAGGCTCAGCCAACCGGACAAAATTCCATCCATGCGCGGTTGGAATTATGAAAATAGATGGCATCCCGGGCTCGATATCAAAGCTCCTTCCAGCTGAACACTTGAGGTCGGCCAACCCCGAGCACGGTTGTGGCGCCAGCTGGTGCCCCAGCCGGCACCACCTGCTTCAACACCACCATTTCTACAGAACGCGTAACCTCACCTGATTTTCCTACACTCACGATGTGCATGACCGGGCCTTTAAATTGAACCAATGCCTGAATCTGTTGAAATTGCTGTGGATTCAAACCTAACGCAGCTTGCGCCTCAGGCGGCACCGATGTTCCACCGGTTGCGACGAATTGAAAATCATCAGCCGTTCCATCGATTCCGTCTGGCCCGCGCCGTAACTGAAGGAAACGATCAACCCCATCGTCTCCCATGCCCGGCAACGCGCGCAAAACGTCACGCGATGCCCAGGCGAGATCAATAGGACCACAGTTGCCTACGACGGTGAAATCCTGCTCCCAGCCAGGCTTGGACGTGAATTCCTCCCAGCCACAGACTTTTTTGAGTTCATCTACAGAAAACAGCTGACCAGCGTGAGGGGGATGATAATCGTCGGTCTCGGGACAGGCGTTGAGGTGGTGAAGTCCTCTGTTTTGCGACACCCAATCGAGCAGAGAATCCATCATGACGTCGAGGTCGTTTAAGTCTATGCCTTTGAGATTGAGATACTGGCGAAGAATTCGCAATTTGTTCGGGTCTTCTCCCTGGACAAGGAAATTCAAATTCAGCCGACCGCATTCGCCGGTTATCTGTACGTCGTAACTTCCTCCGTCACCCATTTGCCTGTGCAAGTTTGGCGAGCTCGGCGTGATCTCCCTGCATAAGGCAACGTCGGCGCCCGAAGACGCCGCTGCTTCAGCGGCCAAAACCCGGCTCGCATTACTTGAAACCACGAGGCGCGAATTGATGCTGAGCACCCATGTGATCACCATCGCGCTGAGCAAGAATAGCGCCCAAAGCGCTAACAGCAGCGCAGCGCCCCGACCCGATTTCAATTTCTGATAGCGCCTTTTCATTGAAAATATGGTGTTCGTCTCAGTGGAATAATTGTTTCCCATGGTAAAGCTGAACCGGTGCGTCCCACGGCAATCTTGATAAGCGACGGCAGGCGACCTCCCGGCCACCGCGGCAACCAATTATTCGCGCCCGGATCGAAATAGCTGATTTCGAGGCTGGTCACATTTTTGATTAGCGGTATCCAGGTCTCCTGTGGCTCGCCAACGTCGGAACCCTTTTGCGGTTTTCGTAAGAAACCAAGATCCAGCGTGTTGCCTTTTTCGCTTTCCGGTTGCAACCGCAGCGTCACGTAAAAGTCACCCGCCGCATAGCGAGTCAGCAGTGCGGGTCCAGCGCCACAACTCCACTTTATTACGTCGCGTTCGCGATCGCCGAACTTGAACGGCTCTCCGATCATGTTGGCACGCAAGGGACTCAGGCTTTGCCATTGGGCCGTAAGCAGATCACGCAACCCGTCGTATTGCGCGTCGTCGGCAGCTGTACCCGCCGAGAGCTGCAGCGCGATCATGTTCGATTGCACAAAGCGAAAAATCGCCAGCGACATCATTCCCAGGATCGTCACTGCCAGCATAATCTCGAGCAACGTGAACGCGCCGCTGCGAAGCGGATACTGGATGCTGGACCCTGGATTCTGGATTCTCGTCGCTCGATTGTGACTTCGTCCATCGAGCATTGCTTCTTTCCTATTCGGACCGATAAACATAAAACTGAATCCGTTTCGACTGCGGGACGCCGGCGTGCTGCCATTGGGCAGTCAACATGACAAGATTAATTCCGCTCAGGAGCGTCTTGTCCTCTTCGGTCAGCCCCGCAAGCGCACTTTTCTGGATCAACCTTACCATGCCGTAATTGCTGTTGATCTTGAATTCCTTCTCCGGGTCAGGCACGCCCGGCGCCGCCTGAATTACTGCCATCCGATCGGACAGAATCTGTCGCACAGCGCTTTCCTCCGCGCTGATCGTGCTGGCATTGAGACAATTCTCGACCGAGCGTCCAAGCGCGATCACCCCGATGGCAAAGATAGCCACGCCGAGCAGGACCTCATACAGAGCGAACGCGGCCCTGGACCTTGTGCGGAATCGAGCTTGCGTGACGCGCATCACTGGAATGTTAGAGTGTTGGAGTGCTGGAGCGTTGAAAATCCCGTT
>WNGP01013984.1_pt1 | contig 14436 bp, 15 predicted proteins | sample 5407671 | NCBI WGS metagenome assembly WNGP01 (sample SAMN13153381, study PRJNA577476) | soil metagenome | isolation source: 40 cm soil or saprolite under Garry oak tree replicate 2 | place: USA:California | collected 2016-06-15 | reverse complement strand
TTCAGGCATAAACTTTTCTCCTTAATGGAATCATTGGAGCCTGGTTGGAAGTCCTCCAGGCTATCTTGCCCGCAAGGATGGAGTGCCATTATTGACTCTCTATCCTTGCGGGTGAATTGTAATGTTCAAACTAAATTGTAATGTTCAAACTACTAAGCATCAAGTGTGCTAATATCACCGATTGGTTCGCCCAGTTCTCTAGCCCGGACAACCCGCCGCATGATTTTGCCTGAGCGGGTTTTGGGCAGGCTCGGTACGAACTCAAGCTCATCGGGTGTAGCGAGCGGGCCAACAACCGTGCGAACGTGCTGTTTAAGCTCTTGCGCCAGGTTGTCAGAAGGCTCGATGCCTTGCTTGAGAATGATAAACACTTTGACATGCTCGCCCTTTACCTCGTCTGGTTTGCCGATGGCTGCTGCTTCCGCAACAGCAGGGTGACTGACCAGGCTCGACTCAATTTCCATAGAGCCGAGCCGGTGACCGCTGACTTTGATCACGTCATCCACGCGGCCCTGAATGCGTATATAGCCGTCATCGTCCTTATGAGCAGCATCACCGGCAAAGTAGACACCTTCGATGGTATCCCAGTAGGTCTGGTAACGGGCGGGATCTCCGAAGATCGTGCGCATCTGGGCCGGCCAGGGATGGCGTATGATCAGGAAGCCTCCTTTGCCCGGAGGAACTGAGTTGCCGTTTTTGTCAACAACATCAGCTTCGATTGTCGGTAAAGGCCGGCTTGCGCTACCCGGCTTGAGCGGCAGAATAGGTGTAGGGCTGATCAGAATCATGCCCGTTTCTGTCTGCCACCAGGTATCCATAATGGGAAGTTCATTGCGCCCGATGTTCTTGCGATACCACATCCAGGCCTCAGGATTGATCGGCTCTCCTACCGTACCGAGCAGGCGCAAGCTCGAAAGGTCGTGCTTAGCCGGCAACTCCTCGCCGAAGCGCATCAGACTGCGAATAGCGGTCGGAGCGGTGTAAATGATGGTTGCCTTGTGCTTCTCGACAATCTCCCAGAACCGATCAGGGGCGGGGTAGGTCGGTATTCCCTCGAACAGAATACTCGTTGCCGCGTTCATCAGCGGCCCGTAAATGGTATAACTGTGGCCGGTTACCCAACCCACATCGGCGGTACACCAATACACGTCGCTCGGTTTTATATCAAACACGAATTTGGCGGTTGCGTAGGTTCCCACGGCGTAGCCGCCATGGACGTGGACAACACCCTTGGGTTTGCCTGTACTGCCACTTGTGTAAAGGATGTAGAGTAAATCCTCACTGTCCATCGGTTCGCAAGGTACAACGGTAGCCTCAGGAATATCTGCAAGCAGCTCGTCCATGTATATATCGCGGCCTGCCTTCATTGGCACTTCCATCCCTGTGTGCCGTACAACAACTGCCTTTTGGATAGCCGGCGTCTCGGCAATGGCCTCATCCGCAATGTGCTTGAGTTCGATCACTTTGCCACCACGAAAGCCACCATCGGCAGTAATGAGCACTTTCGCTTCACAGTCGATGATGCGATCGCGCAGGGCGCTGGCTGCAAAGCCACCAAACACGACCATATGAGCCGCTCCCAGGCGAGCTACGGCTAATGCCGCCGCTATTAGTTCGGGTATCATGGGCATATAAATGGCTACCCGGTCTCCCTTCTTTACGCCCAGATTTTGCAGACCTTTTGCTATCCGGTTGGTCATGAGGTACAGGTCTTCATAGGAAATTGTGCGGGTCGCGCCACCATCGCCTTCCCAGTAGTATGCGACTTTGGAACGCGTCGGAGTTTGCATATACCTGTCAAGGCAGTTATAGACGATGTTGAACTTGCCTCCGGCAAACCAGTTGAAGAAAGGCTTATCGGTCCAGGTGAACGTTGTCTGCCAGGGTTCAAACCAGTGCAACTCCTTCGCCATGTCTTCCCAGAACTCGTTGCGGTGAGCCAACGACCACCGATAAAAATCCTCGTAATTATCAAAGCCTTTGGACTCCATGTAGGCGGTAATATTGGCACTGTCGACGATCTCGGGAGCTGGGACGAAAACCCGCTCTTCAATCAAAATACTATCAGTGTGTTCAAAACCAAGGTTGGTACTCATTAAGGAATATCCTCCTTCTTACTCATGCTCGCTCTGGAGCTGTGACTACGACAACCTTACTTTCCAAAGCTCCTATCAGGGAACCCTTTCCATGAAAACGGAAAAGCAAGAGAAGCAACTGTGGGGATACATTTCGCATACCCTATGCGTTACTAGCGCTCTAAGTTCTGCGCTAACATAAAATTATAACCCTATGCTATCACAAATATATCACAAAGGGGAAACTGATCTAATGAGGGATTCATATGTGTGGCCTACGCTTCCGCACCCAATCATCTACTCTTTTGAGCGCGGCTCCAGCCATGTTTGTATCTTGGGCCAGAGACCTTTCTTGGCATCCGAACCGGTTAACAGACCTACGTGCCCGGCATCTAGAACGAAGAACTCTTTGTCCCGGCTACTGATGAGGCTCATCGTGGCCTCTGCCTGTGGCAGGGTGCAAATATGATCCTTTTTCCCCGCGATATTCAGAACAGGACAGGTGATGTTGGAGAGGTCTACGCGCTGTCCACGAAGCTTGATCTCTCCCTTCACAAGCTTGTTCTGCTGGTAAAATTCCTTGATCCACTGCCGAAAAGCTTCGCCAGGGAATGGGACGCCATCATTGACCCACTTGTTCATTGCCAGCCAGGTGTCCATAGACTTTCCCTGCATGATGCGATCCCACATGGTCACATAGGAGCCGACGTAGTTGGTGACAGGCTTGACCATACGGTTGCCGGTATCAACGAACTCCCCTGGGACATTGCCAAAGGCATCCACGATGAGATCTGGATTGAAATACCGCTCGCTCGTCCAAAGGCCATAAAGTCCCATGTTATCAGGCGTGAAATCTATTGGAGCCGTTAGCAGAACCAGGTTCCTGAGGGGCTTGCCCGGGAAGAGCGCCGCGTACATGGCGCACATCGTCCCACCCATGCAGTACCCCAGCAGAGTGTACTCCTCGGCATGGGAAGTTCTGAGCACCTTCTTTACAGCGCGAGGAATGTAGTCCAACACGTAGTTCTCGAATGTGAGGTTTTTATCCTCGTCTCCTGGTATGCCCCAGTCGAGCATATAGACATCGAAGCCCCGGTTCACCAGGTGTTCCACCAGGCTATTGCCAGGCATCAGATCCAGCACATAGGGGCGGTTGATAAGCGCATAGACCATCAGGATGGGAACAGGGAATCGTTTCTCAACTGTCGGCACATAGTGGTAGAGTTTGGCTTTATTCTTGGTCCAGATTACCTCCTTGGGCGTCTGACCTGTCTCAGCCTTTGCTCCTTCCAGGATGATTTGCATGCCAGTTGTGTATTTTTTAAAAGCGCTTTCAAAATCAAGTTCAGCAGGTATGTTCTCTTCGGCCATCTGGTCCTCCTCTTTGCTTTGGGGATTTAAGAAGCCTGTTTCCGTGTCTTAGGCCGTGATGTACCGGTGGACCTGGCAGGTTCAGAGCGCTTTTTACCTTCGAGCTTTTCGAGGGCCGAAAGTACTCTATCCAGCTTATTTTCTACCTGGTCCAGGCGCGTTGATAGGCCCTTTAGTTCCTCTATCCTCTCAAGAGCAACAGGGAGCACCTCTAGCTTATTTTCCACCTGGTCCAGGCGTTCGTCGAGAACTGATCCAATTTCTTTGATAGCGCCCTGTTGACCTTCTTTGAAGTCTTCGAAGGCATCCTCAACGCTGTCTACCTTCACTTCCAGGTTGACGACAAGCTCTGCTACCCTGGCAAGGTCTGAGCGGGTGGGAAGTTGAAGATTTCTGAAATACTCTTCACTTGAGCGGCGGACCGTCCTGTAGAAACTCGTGTAGCTCTCTAAGAAATGGCCAGCCGCTTCCACAAACTTCTCGGTTCCGATAATATCTCCAACTACCTTCGACCACATTTCGCTGGTGGCATCGTACCATTGCTTAAAGAAGGTGAAAGGGTCCGCCGGGAAGGTTCCTCCCATCCCGGAAGGGTTCGTCTTCACCTGTTCCTGGATCTCTCCCGCACTCTTTAGCCACGACTGGTAAAGTCCATAGGGGTCCACGTACGTTTCTTTGCCTTGATCCAGGGTATTCGACCAGGCCTTAGTAGACGTTTCATACCATTGTTTCCATAGTTCTGTGGGATCCATGGATTTTCGGTTATTCGCTTCATCTGACATCGGCGGATCCTCCTTGATACGCCGCCTGCGGCGGCGAGAGAAAAAAGAGATTTGATATACACCTATATGCATTTTACATCTAAATGCAATGTTTGTCAAGCGATTTAAGTGCAAACAATATCACAAAGGTATCATACTACATTACATATAAAAAATCAGTCATGTCAGGAAGTTGGTGAGACTTCAGGCTGATCAGCAAGAAAATAGCCCACACCAACTTTTGTGTGAATGTAGCGGGGACGAGAAGGATCGGCTTCCAGTTTGCGGCGCAGGCGGTTGATGTTGACTTGCAGCATGTGGCTCTCGCCCAGGTACTCCGAACCCCATACATGCTCAAGCAAGAGGTCCTGGGTCAAGACGCGCCCAGCATTCTGCGCCAGGTAGGCAAGAATGCGGTACTCAGTCGGTGTGCACACAATCTCACGACCTTCCATCGTCACCAGGTGCTGCGAGTAGTCAATAGCTAGATCCCCAATAGTCGTTGTCGCCTGCAGTCCTTGAGCGCTTTCTTTCGTAGTAAACTGCGAACGTCGTAGTACGGCCCGTACACGAGCCAATAGCTCGTCTACGCTGAACGGTTTGGTGAGGTAGTCGTCTGCACCGAGATCGAGTCCACGGACTTTGTCTTGATCTTGTCCGCGTGCAGTGACAATGATTATAGGTACGGAGGAGAAGCTGCGGACGCGGTGACATACGGTAAAGCCATCCATCCTGGGCATCATGACGTCGAGCAGTACGAGATCGGGCGAGTTGTTCTCGATCAGTTCCAGCGCTTGCTGGCCATCGCTCGCGGCGAGAATCTCGTATCCCTCAAGTTGTAGATTGCGTGTCACCAGGCGCAGGAGTTGTGGGTCGTCATCAGCAGCGAGGATCGTTGTTTTCTTAGCGGCCATACCGTATCATCCTTTTTGTGTGTCTTTTTGAACATTATAGCGTCTTCATGCACATGTCCTTGTCAATTTAGATGCTTGTGATTTATTATAAATGAGAAACGATCACATGGATATCACAGAAGACGCGTTAGTATCACAAAGGCGTCACAATAGCGAGTCAGATACCCCACGCCTGAGGGCGGGGGCCTCCTGGCCACGAAAGGAACAGTTCTATGTCTATCCGCATTGATGTGTGGTCAGATTTTGTTTGACCTTTTTGCTTTTTAGTAGCCTCCAGTTTGGAGAAGCTTGAAAAACAGGATGATGTTGCTGTCTACTGGCATTCATTTGAACTGCGGCCCGCGGGTTCACCTCCTATGCCACCTCAACGCCTTGCACAAATCGAGGCGGCACGTCCAATGCTTCAAAAGACGGCGCGCGAACAATATGGCATGGAGATAAACTCTGGACCAACCGGCACAAACAGTCGTCCCGCGCTGATCGTCGAGAAGTATGCCATATCGCAGGGCAAAGGCAACGCTTTCCACAAGGCTGTAATGGAAACATACTGGCAGCAAGCTCGTTCGATTGACGATATCAACGTCCTCAAGGAGATCGCGGAACATACCGGCCTGAGTACAGAGAACTTCGACGCTGTACTGGCAAACCCGGTATTTGAAGCACAAGTATCAGCCGATATCGATCTGGCACATGAGTATGGGCTGGATGCCGTGCCAGCACTCATCTTCGCCGATAAGTACCTGGTGGTGGGTGCTCAGCCATTTGATATGCTAAAGCAGGTCATTGAGAAGATTCGAGAGGAAGAAAGGATGTAACGCTATATGCCTTCTGTATGCATTGCAGAAGGCACGCTTATGCGGACTCACCCGCTTTAGCAGCGTTGATAATCCTTTCGATCTCCTCGATTGGGAGAGGCTCTATATCAACGCGCTCGCCCTCTATGGTCAGCAGCAAAATCTGTTTTTGACCTGGAGCGGCTGTATCTTCGTGTATGAAGTCGTAAAGCCCCTGGGCTACGTTGTGAACGGCCATCTTTGCTCTCTCACCACTTTTGTCTATGCCAATGGCGACCAGGGCCGGTGCATTTGCATCTCTCGGCTCGATCAGATAGATTTCCACATCATGGATGTGTTTCAATTGCTGTTCGAGGGTTTTGAGGTGTTGTTCACTTTCCGTAAAAAACTCAATTGTGACGGTCGTGTCCAATCTTTTTTCCTCTGCTTTCCTGCTTCGTTGTACTATCTTCATCACTTGCGGCCTGTTTGCAGTATTGTACACGAAGCTCACCTGGTATGCAATAAGCTGTTTTAGCCAGGCCAGGGCTTCTCAAACGTCGCTCTGCTTGGCAGCAAGCCCCCCACCCCAGATTAAAAAAGAGCGTGTGGCCGGTTTTGCGCTCCCGCGCCACACCGGCCACACGCTCTTTTCCTCTTTTTGGGGCGGGGAGGGGAAGAGGAAAAAGACGTTTGAGAAGCCCTGTTAGCCGGGTCAGGGCTTTTCGAAAGAGGCAGTTCCTTTCTCCCCAAAGATATCGGCTAAGACATTTGCCTTGGCACGTGCGATATGCGCAGCTAAAAGTTCTGCTGCTTTATCAATATTTCTCCCAAGCAGAGCCAATAGGATCTGCTCGTGATCATCGAGTGCAGCCTCCATGCGCTTCGGATACGATGTATCCTTTACCTGGAACATGCTGAACTGGCTGCGGAGCCTGGAGAGGTACTGAATAAGCAGGCTATTGCCCGAGGCGCGAATGAGTAGTGTATGGAGGCGAAAGTCACATTGGAGAAAGAGCGAGAAAGGGCGCTGATCGAGCTGCTCGCGCACCTTGTAGAGGAGATCAAGCTGTGATCTGAGATCCGCAGGATCGAATTGGGGGGCAGCCAGGCGTAAGGCTAGAACCTCCAATGCTCCACGCAAATCATAGATCTCATGGATGTCCTGGGCAGTAAACATGCGTACCCAGAAGCCGCGGCGTGGGTCGGAACGCACCAGGCCATCCTGCACCAGGCGCTCCAACGCCTGGCGAACCGGAGTGCGGCTCACACCTAACTTTTCAGCAAGAGCAACATCGGAGAGTCTTTGCTCTTTTTGCTCGTTAGAGAATACCAGTTGCTTCCAGATTTGCTCATAGGCATAATCCACCACGGTAGGAATAGCATTGCGGTCGTGCCCCCAGAGAAGATCAAATACTTCAGCGCTCAAGTTCTCGTCAATTACTTGAGCGTTCGAGTTTTCACCCGCCTCGTCTGGTTCAACCGGCGATTTTGTCATTTCAAGTGCTCCGTCTTCTTTTTGCTCTTGACTTTTATATGCACATAATGTATTCTGCACTTTGTATACAGTATATTATTTTTTGCCAGGGCTTGTCAAGAAGAGAAGACTGAGATCCACTCATACTTCTTCTGGCGGGCCTGCGGCCCGCCATGGGGGAGAGAAACGTGCGAGGACACCTCGCGCTCCGGCAGGGGACTTCGCCCCTGCACCCCCATTTTAGGAGTGGATGTCAAGAGAAGATACAAGGAGGTGGCTATGACACAAAGCATACCGGTCTCACGACGCAGGCTGGGGAACACCGGGTTAACGGTGTCGCCGCTCTGCATCGGCTGCGCCCCGCTCGGCAACATGCCCGAGACGTTCGCCTACGGCGTGGAAGAAGAACAGGCACTGACGACTATCCGTGCGATCTTTGCCGGCCCGATCAACTTCGTCGATACGGCGGCTTCCTATGGCGATGGCGAGAGTGAACGCCGGCTGGGTGTGGTGCTTCGCGAGCTTGGCGGGCTGCCAGCAGGGTTTGTGCTTGCGACCAAGGCGGACCGCGACCTGTATACCGGCGAGTTCAGCGGGGAGCAGATGCGGCGCAGTGTGGAGCGGAGCCTGCGGCTGCTGGGACTTGACCAGGTACAATTGCTCTACCTGCATGATCCCGAACACATCACCTTTGAGCAAGCTATGGAGCCCGGCGGGCCGGTCGAAACCTTAAGACGCTGTCAGGAGGAAGGAATGATTGTCCATCTTGGTGTGGCTGGTGGGCCAATCGATCTCATGACGCACTTTGTGGAGACGGGCCTATTTGAAGTAGCGATCTCACACAACCGCTATACACTCCTCAATACTGAAGCCGATGCTTTCTGGGATACTTGCATACGACAGGGGGTCGCGGCGATCAATGCCGCGCCCTACGGCAGTGGGATGCTCGCGAAGGGGCCTGCTGCTTATCCCCGTTATATGTATACAGAGGCATCACAGGCGCTGCTGGAACGAGCCAGGCAGATAGAAGCGATCTGTCAACAGTATGGCGTACCATTGCCGGCGGCGGCATTGCAATTTTCGCTGCGCGATCCGCGCATTACCTCGACGATTGTGGGCATGAGTCGTCCCGAACGGCTCGCCGAGACGGTGGCGCTTGCCCAGTTTCCGATCCCTTCTGACTTGTGGACAGCTCTGCCTGGAGTAGAGGGAACAGCGAGCTTTCTAGCTTGATGGATCTTTCTTGTGGAGGAGATAATGATGCTCGATATTCCTATTATAGACACGCATATGCACCTGTGGAATCCAGCACACTTCCGTATGTCGTGGACCGATGGCGATGCCCTGCTCAATCGACCCTATACCGTGGATGTCTATCACGAACAGACCAGGGAATTGGCGATAGAGGCCATGGTGTTTGTAGAGTGTGGAGTTGAGCCCCAGTATGCCTTTCTCGAAGCCCAGTGGGCTGTTGCATGTGCACGAGCAGACCCGCATATTGAAGGGATTGTGGCCGCGGCACCCGTTGAATTCGGTCTCCGTGCACGCGCCTATCTTGAGGCCCTGGTCGGGCTTGATCCTCGTATCAAAGGAGTACGCCGCAACCTCCAGGACGAGAAAGACCCCAACGTTTGCCTGCACCCCGATTTCGTGCGTGGTGTGCAACTCTTAGCGGAATATCACCTCTCGTTTGACCTCTGCATCCGTCATTGGCAATTGCCAGCTATTACTGGTCTCGTCCGTCGCTGCCCGGACACGCAGTTTATTTTAGATCACCTGGGCAAGCCAGATGTGAAAGCACACCTCCTTGATCCATGGCGTGACCAGATAGGGGAGCTGGCAGCATTGCCGAACGTGGTCTGTAAAATGAGCGGACTGGTGACAGAAGCAGACCTCTCTGCCTGGAAGCCGGAAGATCTCGCGCCTTACCTATCACATGCGCTGGAAGTATTTGGTGAGGATCGTGTTGCCTTTGGTGGTGACTGGCCTGTCGTCTTGCTTGCTTCACCCTATGCACGCTGGGTCGAGACGTTGCAAACGCTTACCGGGTCAATGTCACCGGCAGCGAAGCGCAAACTCTGGAACGAGAACGCACGTCGCTTTTACCGGCTTCAGGCAGCATAACGATTGCGCCGCTCAAACATTGTTTGTGTATGCTATACTGGTGGCGCGAGACCTTGTTGTGTAAACTGGAGAAAGGCAAACCGAGCCGATGACCACAACCTATACCCCAGGCACACAGATTGATCATTACGAAATTATCCGTATGCTGGGGCATGGGGGCATGAATCGGGTGTATCTTGCGCGAGATGTATCGAATCAGCAAGAAGTTGTTCTCAAGTTCCCCAATGATGATTTAATTGGGAATATAGCTGTCTTTGAACGCTACAAGCGCGAGGCCGAGATCGGCAATCGCCTGCATCACCCGCATGTACAGCAACTACTCAATACCGATGAAAAGCGCTCGGAAGAGTACCTGGTAGTGGAGTATATCAAAGGGCAAACCCTGCGCAGCATACTCGAAGAGCACGCTCCCAATCCATTGCCGGTTGCCGAGGCGATCCGCATCACGTTACAAATTTGTGACGCCCTGGGATATTGCCATGAACAAGGTATCTTTCATCGTGATATCAAGCCTGAGAACATCATGATGCAGGAGGATGGCGACATCAAAATCATTGATTTTGGTATCGCTCTGCTTGAAGGTGCGCGGCGCGTGACCTGGCGCGGCCTATCCGAAACAGTTGGCACGCCCGATTATATGTCCCCGGAACAGCTCAAGGGCGAGCGCGGTGTGGCTGGCTCCGATATTTATGCTGCCGGTGTGATGCTGTATGAAATGCTCTGTGGTCATACGCCGTTCGAGGGAGAGAATATCTTTGCTATTATGAACCAGCATGTCTCGCAGGATCCGCCCTCGATCCTCCTCACGCCACGCTTCAACCGGTCGGGCCGAACCGCGATCACGGCCGCCCTCATAATCATCGCCATTTGCCTGCTGATTATCGCGCTGGGCTTCCTTGTGCAGTTTGTCCATAATGCCGGCCATTAAGATCGCGGCCCCGCTCCGGCTACGTTGCAATATGCCAGGAGAAAAAGAGAGTACCGATGCAGACCCCATCTCCCCAACCTATCTCTATTATTGGCGATGTCCACGGCCAACTGAAAAAGCTTATCAAGCTGCTACAGGGTGCGCAACTGATAGATACTGAGCATTCCTGGAAGGCGAGCACAGCTACGCTCTGGTTTATGGGCGATTTCGTCGATCGTGGACCTGACGGCGTAGCTGTGCTGGACCTGGTGATGCGCCTGCAAGCCGAAGCCGCTGCCGCCGGTGGCTCTGTGGCGTCGTTACTGGGCAACCATGAGATGATGTTGCTCGCGGCTTATCGTTTCGGCAGGCGCTCAACGGGACTGGGGAGCAATTTTCTGAGCCGCTGGAAACAGAACGGCGGAAACCGCAAGGATATTGCCGGTTTGACGCTGCGTCATCTTGATTGGATGGCTCATCTGCCTGCCATGGCGCTGGTGGATGATTACCTTTTCATGCATGCCGATGCTCCCTTCTATATAAAATGCGGACGCACCGTTGGTGAGGTGAATGCTGCCTTCAACAAGCTGTTAAGTCGCAGCGATGCGTTAGCCTGGGAAGAAATGTTGGAAGAGTTTGCCCGGCGTGGAGCGTTCATGCACACGACCAATGGCGAAGAGTTCGCCCGCCGCTTTCTGAGCATCTTCGGCCGGCGACGACTGGTACATGGTCATACCCCCATCAGTTTCATGCTCCGCTGCCCACCCGGAAAGGTAGATGGCCCCTGGATATATGCAGGTGGGCACTGTGTCAACGTTGATGGCGGCATGTATCTCGGCGGGTCCGGGTTCGTGCATCAATTACATGCTCCTGGTGAAGCAAACACCCCTACCTAATCATTTGTATAATTTGCATACTCACACGGTTACTTTCCTCAGCAATTATTTAAAAATGAGTTTCACCTCTTCTCTGTGATTGCTCAGGTGTAACAGCAGCGTTGTGCATAGTGCATAAAATAATATGATGAATTTTTTCTATTTTGTATATAGTACCCCGGGGTGAAAGTCCATATACTTTGCCAGGTAACACCAGTGAAACACGAACAACGAAAAGTGTAGAGAATGAAAAAATTAAGCCTATCACTGTTGCCACATAAGTATGCTGTTTGCCAGTTTCATCCTGATAAACACATCCCCTACTGGGCTCTGTTGGGCGACTTTGTCTCGCTGACACGTACCCCTGAGGAGCTATCTATTGTCTGTCAGCAGGACAATGTGCCAGATGACATAGAGGCGGAGAGAGGATGGTGCTGTGTGCAGGTGCAGGGAGCCTTCGATTTTTCTGTGGCGGGTATTAATGCTTCGCTGGCTATTCCACTGGCCAATGCGGATATCAGCGTCCTGGCAATTGCTACTTACGCGACTGATTACTTACTGATCAAAGAGGAGAATGTGGCACGTGCCTTGCAGGTTCTGGAGCAGGCCGGCCATTTTATTGAGCGCACAGCCTGCTGAGAACCTGCCTCTTCTCGCGTGCGTGATCCGCACGTTAGCCACAATAGAAATTTGCATAGCCATACAGCCATTGGCGGCGGTGCAGATCGGGAATTCCGCCAAGACGCATCGATTGCCACCGGCGCTCTGGCAGAAAACCAGCTTCCTTGAGAAGAAGTCGCCCTGCCTGATTGGATGCGGGGATGAGAGCCATTGGGGATGGGGAAAACGCAAGGCGCAGGGCGTGTTGCAAGAGTGATCCAGCTAGTTCTGGCGTATCTGCTACCCAGGGACCAAGACGGCGAGCCTGCGCCATGAGGTACCCTGCAATATCTCCCTGGGGATTGCGTGCAACAAACGTCCGGTCAGGAAATTCCTCATAATAGGCGGTTAAGACCCCGGTTCGCTGGGCGCCAAGCCTTCCTTCATCATACCTGATCACTTCGGGAAGTTCCTCTGGTTCAAGCCGCCTCGTGGCTCTTGCTGGAGCGTCCACCACGCTGCTAGAGCGTCTTTGGATGTAGGCCCAAGCGGCATCATCAGGAATGAAGCCAAGCTTGGCATAGAGTGGCACTCCTGCAGGAGTAGCATCGAGCAAAACCGTGGTTGCCCCACGATGTGCGATCCATTCCAGCAAGTGTCGCATAATGGCCGCTCCGATCCCTTGCTGCTGCATTTCTGGCAGAACCGCCATCAGGCCGATACGGGCACGTGTTCCAGAGAGGAGCGCTCCTCCCATCCCTACGGGTCTTTCATCGCGGAGGGCCAGAATCCATCCATCTGGTTGGAGTCGATGATAACGAACAAGCTCATCCAGTATACTCGTGGAAAGGGGATAGGCAGCAGTCAATAAGGGATCCACCGAGGGAAAATCACGCGGAGTTAAAGGACGGAGTACGAACGACATGATCAGACATTCCTTGCACGATACTCGGATCAACTTCTGATCCGAGGTCAAGTATATCACTTCTAGCAAGAGTCACTACCAAATAGCAGGGAGCCGCTCTTATCCAAAGAGCGGCTCCCTGTTCTCATGAACGACTCAACGTGGTTGGCCTTACTCGCTCTCAGAAGGAGAACGAGTGGCCGGTGGTACAAATCCTTCGCTTTGTAAAAAATCTTTCACATCGATGACTCCCGTAATATGGAGCCAGACTGGTCCTTGATTTGGCTCAATCTCCAATTTGAAGTGAAAGAAAGGACAACAGAGGCGTTCGTAGCTGAGAAACGCCACCACCGTTTGCAAGAGGTCTGTCTCATTGGCAAGCCGCAAGGCATAGCCTGTTGAGAGTTCTCGTACTTCTTGAACTGAGGCAAAGACGCGTTCGGTGTTGGCTTGATGCACAGGTCGAACCTCTTTCGGAATGGCAGCCATGTTGCATGCCAGGACCGGGTCAGATGGCTGAAATGACATTGATGAAACCTCCTCTCGTGTTGCATTTTTCTAGTCACAAGCATACAATTTCAAGTGAACTTGAAGTCAAGAGGGAAAAGAAAAAGAAGAGAGATGGTAGCAGGGTTTGAAGCTTCAACTCCAGCATCAGAGCGGTGGCGGTTGCTTGCGCAAACAAAACTCAAATACGTAAATCGTACACTTGTATCACCTGGCGTGGTAGGATATCTTTAAAGAGCACAAGTACAAAGCATTGCTGTAGACCATGCAGGAGGAGGCACCGCATCTATGGATATTGGAACGATCATTGTCATTGTGCTGATTCTTGTCGTGGTTGGCCTGGTAGCTCTCAGGCTTGCCAGGAGAAGAAAGCAACGCCAAAGCCTGGAGGTTTTTCACTATGGGAAAACGGTGGTTGCTACGGTGACCAATATCGAAGAGCAAACAATACTCACCATGGTCACTGATGTCCCTCAACTTGTCAAACGGTATTCTATCAAGGCGGAGTGGATCGATCCCCAAACCTTGCATACGTACACCTTCACCAGCAATCCACTGTCCGGTATTCCAGGACACATCCACATTGGCGGACCAATAAGGGTCAAAATCGATCTAAGCCGCCCAGATGAGTACCTGGTCGATATCGCGCCGTAGTGCCGGTGCAGAACCGATGAAACAAGATTTCCTTTGTATATGAGGCCCGGTTTATTGGGGCCGATCTTCGTGACTCCCAGTTCTTTGGTACTAACTTGAGCGAAGCCGATTTAACAGGAGCCGGTTTAACAGGGGCCGACTTCAGTGGAACCAATGTCACCCTTAAACAGCTAGAGAAAGCCAAATCCCTCCAAGGCGCAACCATGCCCGATGGGTCAAAACATCCTTAGTCGCTTCTTTCACTTAATGTGGTTCTACCGGTATGACCGGGCAGTAATTTGGCTAATCGCGATACCGCGTGGAATTCGGTGAAATATTCACTCTCCAACAAAGTAGGGCAACATCGCGAAAGTGCGACGAACTGTATTTGCTGCATCAATACCGATGTGTGATCACCGATGTTGCCAACCACCAGATCATTGACCTGCTTCGAGAGCGCACCAAAGCCACGGTGATCAGTTACCTGCAAAGCTTGCCCAATGCCATAAAAGAGC
>WNGP01002878.1_pt1 | contig 14437 bp, 12 predicted proteins | sample 5407671 | NCBI WGS metagenome assembly WNGP01 (sample SAMN13153381, study PRJNA577476) | soil metagenome | isolation source: 40 cm soil or saprolite under Garry oak tree replicate 2 | place: USA:California | collected 2016-06-15 | reverse complement strand
GACCACCTGAAGAAATCCAACGAAGTACTACTTAAGTAAAAAGCCGATTAGGCCGTACATCAGTTGGATGGCGCCAATGCGAATTCCTTGGAGCGAGCCAATACTTTGGAAACTGCGGATCATCGCCGCCTGTGTCTTGTAAACCCACGGGCCGATACTTGTGTCCCCGCTGTAGTAGTGACCAAACTCATGCGCCACGAGGCCTCGAAACTCAGAGATGTTGAGCACGGAAAGAAGTGGCAGGCCGATCGCCATTATTCGACGGCTGCCGAATCCAAGGATGCCGCCGCGATCCGCAACGAAGGCCTTGACTTGGCCGATCAGGTAGACCTCGCCGGGCAGTGGCTCGTTGAGACTGGCAGCGATGTCGTCAAGTTCGGCGAACAGCAGAGGATGGGTGTCCCGATCGAGCGGCGTGCCCGGCGGTTCGAATTTTTCGCGCCGCGGCACCAGCGACGAGAATGCCCCCAAGGAACAAGATGGCGAGCTGCAGCTGGGGATGTTCCACGCTTTGCAGCACAGGTAAGGTAAATAGACGCACCCAGCCGCGAGAACGATTACAAGAATGTAGGAAACAATCACTATGGCAATGGACAGCAGCGCCTACAGCGCGACAGAACGTCGCGGCGTGATGGCGATCTTTTCGCGCATAGAGTTGCGCGCCATCACACACCCGGAGAAGTGGCCGGTGGCAGCCCTCTCGAAGAGACTCTGTTACGCGCAATACTTGTGTCGAAGGTGCGGGCCCGAGAAGGGCCCCGCCGGTCCAGAGAGGGTGCCGGCAATCACAGAAGTATTGAATCAGGGCGCCTAGCCGGTCTAGCCCTTCCAGACGTACTTCCCGCACGGACAAGGCACCGACTCGGTGGGATGTTTCTTTGCCATCGGTTCCCGGCAGACGGGACAATTCTTACGCCACATACTGCACCTGCCTTTTCCTCAACAAACCGGTTGCGCGCAGGCTGGAACGTCAAGCTGATCGATCATGGCGTAGAATTCTTCCAGCTCTTGCATTGCTGTGAGAAGCTCGAGCGCTTTTCCATAAGCGGCTATCGCCCCGGATAGACTGTGAAACTCCGGAGAATCCTTGACCGTTCCTCGTCTTCGTATGTGTGCATCCGCCGATAGTTCAAGGATTCGTTGTATGCCTTGGTTCGCAAGACCCTCGTTATCATTCATCATCGGTTGTGCCTCCTTTCTATGAGTATGGGTGCGAGCCTCCGGGATTTTGGATAAGGTGAAGCCTCGAATCTGCTGGCGGATTATCATGGAGGCGGAACACGGGTGGATTGCCTGCCCTCGCCCCGCCCCGCTGGCGCACTCCTGGGTCACCCATCCTTTCTGCAGTATGCTCGCTTGGCGGTTACCCGGCCCTGTCGGGGGGCGCCTTGCGCTAGCCTCTTTGTTTCTATTGATTTGGCCCCGGCCCGTCCTCCGGCCTCTTTATCCTGCTAATTTTCCAGTTTCCATTTTCGAGTTTCCAGTTTCTGATTTTCAGCTTCCTTCTCCGCACCTCTAAGGCCTGTCACGCCAATCACTTACAAATTCGCCCGCAAGTTTATCTTAACAAGCATTGGACTTATATGTTAATATAACTTGTGGTTGCTAGCCGCCAGCTGGATTGTTCCGCCCCGAGTTCCCGCGTCTCCGCCTCCTCAGCAGTGACAAAATCTCCCGTCTCGGAGAGCACCGCCCGCCCAACCTGCCCCCACCCTGTCGGGGTCACCGCCCACGATTCCGCTCATTGCTTCCTTACCTCGCTACATCATCACTTTGCCTTTTCCCCAAAGGACAGTAGCGTTTCCGCTACACCGTACCGCACACCCCTTGTGGGACGCGCCTCCGAGCCGCACGATAGAAGGACGGTTCGAAGCGAAGCCCGCCTTTCACGCGCGGCCGTTGGTCGAAGGGAGCCTAAGCAGAACATCATGGGTACGCTGAACCGCAAGGAATTGGATAATCTCGAACGCCGTGACCTGCATCTCACGATTCTGGCCGCAGCATTTGTCCTTGTGCAGGCCGCCGGCCTGGCCATGTTCATGTACCCCCTGGTTTTCCTCCATCCCGTCGGGAACAAGTACACACTTCGCGTCGCCTTCTTCGGTTTCTGCGCGCTGACGCTGCTCTTTGTCGGCCACTTGCTCGATCGCCAGCGCACCGTGCGCAAACTGAAGGAGCAGATTCTGGCAGAGCTGGACCGCAACGTTACGTTGCAGCATCAGGCCAGCGTGGACCTGCTGCAGAGCATGCCCGATCAAAATCATTTCTGGGATCGCCTGACGATGGAATACCGCAGGGCCATGACCATGCAGAAGACCCTTTCTCTCTTGCTCGTGAAGGCCAAATCCGCGAATGCGTCCGCACAAAATGACGGAAGTTCGGAAGCTTGGAGCGATGCCGCGAAAGCGATGTCTCGCAAACTGCGGCCCACGGATTCGATCTACCGGCTTTCGACGGATACGTTTGCCCTGGTCCTTCCGGAGACCGACGTTCTGAATGCGAAGCGCATCGCCGTCCGCTTGCAGGAAGAACTACAAGGCGTCCGCTCCAAACACAATCTGGTGTTTGACATTACCGCGCACAATTATCCCGAACACGTGAAAAGCTCGCACGAACTGGAAGAGATCGTGAAATCCCTGCTCCCCGCGCAGGACGAGTGGGCAAGTCCGGTTCCCGTAGAAAACGTTTAGTTAGGATTCTGCCGCCCGATTCCCTTTTTCGTAGCGGCGGCCTTTAGGCCGGCCGAGAGGTTGTACGTGTTTGTGTTTGTGTTTGTGTTTGTGTTTGTGTTTATATTGGCCGGACTTCAGTCCGGCGCCTGGTCTGAAGAACCGACGCTGGAAAAATCAACCGAGTGCCTGTTTCAAATCTTCGATTAAATCCTCTTTGTCTTCCAAACCCATGGAAACGCGCACCGTTCCCGGACTGACGCCCGCGCGCCGCAGTTCTTCGATCGTCATGTTGTAGTGCGAACTGTAGATCGGAAGAATCACCAGCGACTCTACCCCACCAAGACTCGCCGCAAGAAGGAATAGTCGCACGCGATCGCAGAAGCGCCGAGCCGCAGGCAGTCCGCCCTTCAAGTCGAACGCCATCATGCTCCCGAATCCCCGCATCTGCTTCCGGGCGAGTTTGTGATCCGCGTGCGACTTCAGGCCGGGATAGTGCACGCGCTCCACTTTCGAATGTTTCTCCAGGAACTTGGCGACGGCGATGGCGTTTTCGCACTGGCGCTCGATTCGAACGCCGAGAGTCTTGATGCCGCGAATCAGCAAATACGCCGCGCCCGGGTCCATCGAGCCGCCCAGGTAGATAATCATTTGGCGAACGCGCTTCATCCAATCCGAATTGCCGACGGCGACGCCGGCGATGATATCGGAGTGGCCCGCAAGGGCTTTTGTGGCGCTGTGAACGACCATGTCGTAGCCGAGGGCGATGGGATTTTGCAGGATAGGCGTGGCAAAAGTGTTGTCGATGATGGAGACGAGTTTGTGTTTCTTGGCGAAGGCCACCGCTTTGTGAATATCGACGAGGCGAAGCGTGGGGTTGGTGGGCGTTTCGACGTAAAGAACTTTCGAACGCGGCGTGACGAGATTTTCCATGCCTGCGAGATCGGTTCCGACGTGGCGGACGGTGATACCCATGTTGGGGAAAACGTCGCGCATCAAACGGTACGATCCGCCATACAGTTGTGCGGTAGAGATCACTTCATCGCCGGATTTCAGCGCAGCAAGGAGCGCGGAGGAAATGGCCGCCATGCCAGAAGAGGTGACCACGGCGGCTTCGGCGCCTTCGAGCGCGGCGATTTTCTTTTCCGCGACGGAGAGCGTGGGATTGCCGTAGCGTGTGTAGATGTAGGCCTTGTTTTTCCCCTCGGCCCAGAGCTTCATTTCCTCCGTGGAAGAAAAAGTAAAAGTGGAAGAGCGAATAATCTCCGTGACGATGGGGCCGTTGACGCCGCGGCGGTTGGGTTCGCCGCCGTGAATGGCTTGTGTCTGCGGTCCGAGTTTGCGCGCTGATTTGTTCTTCATAATGCATTCCATTTTGTACCCCGTTGGTGGCCCGGCAAGCGCCAATTTGGTGCCCTGCAGGCTCTTGACAATGTCCCTCAATTAGTACAATACTGACAGTGTCATGAATGATCTAATCCTTCTTGCTGCCCTCATGGAAGGCCCTCAGCACGGTTACGCCCTCAAGAAACTCGCCGGCTTCATGGCCGGCCACGGGGACATGCACAACAACCTCGTCTATCCTCTCCTCCGCCGCTTTGTCGAAAACTCCTGGGTCACCAAACGCACTACCGGCGGGGAACGCGGACAAAAGCGCGATCTCTACACGCTCACCTCCAAGGGAAGACTCGAATTGCTCCAGCGGTTGTCACGTTTCACCGAAAAAGAAGCGTCTTCTGAAAATGAGTTTCGCGTCCGCGTCGGCCTCTTCTCCATGCTCGAACGCCAGGCGCGCGAAAACATTCTCGCCGAGCGCGCCCGCTGGCTCGCCGGGCGTCAGGAACGCCTTGAGAAGATGAAGATCAAGACCACCCTGGCGGCCATGAACGCCGACGCGTGGGGGCATTCCGTCTTGCGCTTTTATCTTTCGCAGGTTCACGCGGAGCGCAAGTGGATCGCGGAAATGGCTCAGAAGGCTTCCAAATCAAGGAAACGCGCGGCCCGTTGGTAAAGAATAGGAGGACAACATGAGTATCAGTTGGATGGATGTGATCGCCGGAGCTTTGAAATTCCTGGTTCGCATGTTTTGGTATCGCTCCAGCGTTCCCTCGGAGTTCTTCTTTCCCATAGCCTGCGATATCTGGACGGTGTTGTGCCTTTATTGGATGTTGTCCGCTCTGCGGACCAAGCCGGTGAAGTCATGCGAATCCTTGGGGCAACGGCTGGGTTATGTGCTTCCCCTCGCTCTCGGCGTTACTCTGCTCTTTAATCCCCGCGCTCACTATTCCTGGCTCGGCAGGTGTTTTGCGCCGGACACGATCGCGGTCGCTGGAATTGTGTTGACGGCGGCGGGCGTTGCCCTTGCGATGTGGGCGCGTTTGGTCCTCGGAGAGAACTGCAGCGCAGCAGTCAGTATCCGCAAGAACCAAGAACTGATTCGCATGGGTCCATACTGCATCATGCGCCATCCCATTTACACGGGCATGTTGCTGGGCCTTCTGGGTACGGCCGTCGTCGTGGGCGAGGTCCGCAGTCTCCTGGCGCTTGTCATCTTGGGGCTCGGTTCCTACCTCAAGGCCCGCAAGGAAGAAGTTTTCCGGTTGCGGGAATTCGGCGCGGGATTTGAAGCCCATGCCAAACACACCGGGATGTTTCTGCCGCGCGTGTGAGAAATTGCGGCCTAGATGAATTGGCAGGCGCGAAGACAATTTGGGTGGGCTGGCATGTCAGTAGAGAGGGAGCAGAAAACTGGCGGCGCCCTGATTGCTTCTATCATTGCGAAGCAGAGTCCCGGTCGCTTGCGCGAAGGAGATGTCCAATTGTGGTTCTACATAGCGGCTGCGGCCGCAACAGATTGGTCCAGAATTGACGCGGCGCGGCCTACTTCCGTCACCCCAAAAATCACCAACGGCGAATTCGTACTTGGCTCAACACCGCAGTACGCGTAGTTGATGTTGATATTGGCGTCGCCCAGTTTGGAGGCAGCGCGTGCCAGCTCGCCAGGCGTGTGCGGAAGCTTGACTTGAACCACTTCCCCTTCCGTGTATGTTATCCGTTCCTTCTCCAGGACGGCTTCCGCAGCTGCCGGTTTATCGACGACGATGCACACGAGAATCGTTCTCTCCGAAGGAATCGATTGAAAAGCCAGGATGTTTATGCCCTGGTCGGCGAGCGAACGGCAGACTTTTCCGAGCGATCCAGAACGATTGTCCATGCGCATGGTCAATTCCTTGGTGATGGGCATGCCGGGGACCTCCTTGAGAGCCATGAATGGCAGGCGTGATGAATCACCATCCTGCCGAATGGCTACGATGCTCGATGTGGTTAGGGAGGAAATCTTACGTCTAGGCCATGGCGGATGCAAGGGCCGGTCTAACGCCACCCTCTAGAAAGGGCGCCGCAAAGCGGAACTTTGGGCGAGATCGGACGAATCGCTGCGATTGGGCCTTCGCCTCCCCTCCATGCGCTGTGCTAAACCGAGTCCGAGCGGCCGTGCTAAATCTCGGCGTGGCCAAGAATATACGGAAGAATTGGGTGTATACTCCGGCTGACTGGAAGAGCCAACTGGTCATTCGGAGGAAGAGTCTCTATCACGGAAGTTACCCGTCCTAGCCGTAAAGCCCCGGCGTTCAGGCCGGGGATATAAGGCTACTTTCTTTTTTCTTCGGTTCGTTCTATCATCCTCGCGTCCAAAAGACCTATGGGCGGATAGCCCAAAAGTTAAGCCTCTTCGTTGTCCTCGTCTGAAGTAAGGGCGCTGTGGGAGGAACCCACCGAAGACCGGACCAACATCCGGCTCCGTAGGAATCCTCTCCCCTTAGGGAGAGGAGGATGTCAAAAACCTTGAGGCCGGCCCCCGGCCCGAGCGCTGGGACTTTGTGGATAGGCCGGCTCTGGAGCTAGAGAGGGTGCAATGAAGCAGACCTTCGCTATCGGTATCGGAGGCGCGGCCGGACAGGGTGTTGCCACGCCGGGTGACATTTTCGCAAAGATTTTCAGCCGGCGGGGCCTGCACCTTAATGCTTACAACGCCTACCAATCCATCATTCGCGGCGGCCATACCTTACTGACGATTCGATCGGGCACGGAAAAGGTCACTAACATGGGTGACCGTATCGATCTCCTGATTCCCCTAAATCAGGACACCATGGATCGGCACTTGCGGCTGCTCACTGCGGGCGCGGCATGTATCTATAATTCGGACACTATTAAGCCAGGCACTGCGGCTAGCGGCGTACAGCTTTGCCCTCTTCCGGTTTCGGAGTTAGCCGACATCACCAGAAATAAAGTTGCGCAGAACACGCTGGCGGTCGGCGCCGGCCTTCACATGATCGGTATCGGCTTCCAGGCATTGGAGGAAGTTCTTCGAGAACAGTTCAAGAAAAAAGGCGATGCCGTAGTGGGCGAAAACGTTGGAGTCGCGCGGGCCGGCTACGATTATGCGGCGGCTCACTTTACGGATTTTCCGAATCCCATGCCTAAGACGGAGAATCGATACGCGATCATGAGCGGGAATATCGCGATGGCCATGGGCGGGGCGGCAGCTGGTGTGAAATTCTATTGTGCCTACCCGATGAGTCCTTCGACCGGCGTGCTGCACTGGATGGCGGCGCACGCGCGCAAAGCGGGGATCATGGTGCGCCAGGTGGAGGACGAGATTGGCGTGATCAACATGACGATCGGCGCGGCTCATGCCGGCGTCCGCGCCATGTGCGCTACATCGGGCGGCGGATTCGCCTTGATGAGCGAGGGCCTGGGCATGTCCGCGATGATCGAAACCCCGGTGGTGGTGATCAACTGTCAGCGAGCCGGCCCGTCCACAGGCGTTCCCACGAAGACCGAGCAAGGCGACCTCTGGCAGATGCTCGGCGCGGCTTTTGGCGATTATCCGCGAGTGATCGCAGCTCCGCTGGAAATCGGCGATTGCTTCAAGCTTATCCCTGAGATCTTCAACCTTGCCGACCGGTTCCAGTGCCCCGGTCTGGTGCTTTGCGATCTCTTGCTTTCCGAGGGCCGCCTTAGTGTCCATCCGAAAGATCTGGATTTCAGCCCGGGCATCGACCGTGGGGAACTTATAAGTACTAACGGATCGCCTGCCGCGGGTACCACGAACGGAGGATACAAGCGCTACAAGATCACCGACAGCGGCATTTCACCGCGCGCTGTTCCCGGTGTTCCCGGCCATATCCACACGGTTGCGACGGACGAACACATGGAGGACGGCGTGCTGATCAGCGACGAATTCACCAATCCAATCAAGCGCCGCGCCATGATGGAAAAGCGCATGCGCAAGGTGGCCGGAATTGAGGCCGCAGTGCCGCCGCCAACGCTGTCGGGTCCTCGCGACGCCGATGTTACCTTGATCGGCTGGGGTTCGACGAAAGGTGTAATCGAGGAAGCCTGCGAGATTCTCAATGATGAAGGAATCTCGGCGAATCAGCTGCAGATCCGTTGGCTTGTGCCGTTGCATGGCGATGCGATTCTCGAAATTCTGAAAGACTCGCGCCACACCATCATGGTGGAGAACAACTACAGCGGCCAGTTTGCGCGCTATCTGCGCAGCGAAACCAGCTTCGTGCCAAACGGCCACATCCGCAAATACGACGGCGAACCCTTCATGCCGCACCATATTGTGGAGGCAGTGAAAGAACAACTCGCCGGGCACACGAAACTCTCCGTTCCCATGCACGAGATTATGGTCTGAGGAGGAAACGCCGATGGCGACAAGCGTACAACGTGCCAGTCAACTGAGCATGGCAGACATGAAAGGCAAAGTCGATCCCGACTGGTGTCCCGGATGCGGCGATTTCGGCGTGCTCGCTGCCGTTCAGAAAGCGCTGGTCGAACTGAGCATACCTAACCATAACGTCGTCACCATCAGCGGCATCGGATGTTCCTCCAACTTCCCCGGGTACATGAATACCTATGGCATGCACACCCTGCACGGCCGTGCCCTGGCGGTGGCCACCGGTCTGAAGCTTGCCAATCATGAACTCACGGTACTGGTGACGGGTGGCGACGGGGACGGCTTCGGGATCGGCGGGAACCATTTCGTCCACTCGATGCGCCGCAACGTTGACCTGCTCTATATCGTGATGGACAACCAGATCTACGGCCTAACTACGGGCCAGACTTCACCGACAAGCCGCGTGGGGATGAAGACGAAAAGCATGCCCTTCGGCAACATCGAAGCACCGATCAACCCCATTTCCCTTGCGCTAGCCGCGGGCGCCACCTATGTCGCACGCGGCTACAGCGGCGAACAGAAGCATCTCACTGAACTAATCAAGCAAGGTATCAAGCATCCTGGATTCTCGTTCCTGGACGTCTTCAGCCCCTGCGTCACGTATAATCACGACAATACCTACCAGTGGTTCCGTCCGCGCGTGAAGAAGCTTGAAGATGACGCTGGTTACGACGCGGCTGTCTGGACGGCGGCGATGGAGAAATCGCTGCTTTGGGGCGAGGAGATCCCGATTGGGAAATTCTTCGAGCGTACCGACGTTCCCACCCTCCACGGCGCGGAGCCAGTGTTGAACGAAGGCCCGCTGGTCCATCTTGACCCCAATGTGCCCCCCAACGTGGCCCGCTCGTTCATCGAAGAGTTGATGTAGCGACGCACGTCGCGGTTGTGACCGGTTCGCGGACAGTATCCATGAGGGCTTGCGAGCGCGGCGCAGCGCGCGCTTTGAATCGACGGGTCAAACTCACAAGCTGGGGCGCAGCATGCTACGCCCCTACGGGAAGATTGTCACCGCAGATGCACCGCCTGTAGGTACCTCCGGATTTTGAGCTTGACAAGAATTTGCTACGTGGCACCGACTCCGGTTTGGAGGCTTCCGTTGGCAACAGGGTTGGTGGGCCGGCCGCGCCAGGTGGACAAACCCTCCTTGACGAGGCTCGAGATGGTACGGCGATTTTGATAAATCAATTTCAGCCACGCCAAAGGACCCATTTGGGGGAAATAGATTCCCCGGAAACACATGCGGGCGATGAAAATGTTTATCCGATAGCCCAACGGCTTGTCCTTGAGAGAATCGACAGCTTGAGCAACGGCTTCGGGGCTATACGCATGAGCCCACCCGGCTTTCACCTCGGCATGAGCTTCCGCAATGGTCATCTTCAGCGGCGTGTGAGCCATCGCAAACGGGATGAACTCTTGCCAGTGCTTCGGGCGCGTCAATCGTCCGGCGGCCTCCAGTCGTTTGTAAAGCGGCGTCGCGGGTAACGGAGTCAGCAATCCAAAAATGGGCAGACCTGCGGGCCAAGTGCGAATCTCTTTAAGTGTCCGCTCCGCAACGCCAACGGTGTCGTTGTCCATGCCGAAAATAAAGGACGTGATGGCATAAACGTTGCGCTGGGCGAGCCGCTGGAGCACGGCGGCATACTCACCCGGTTTGTTGAAGCCCTTGTTTACGTCGGCAAGGTTTGTAGGGTCGATGGATTCCATGCCGATGAAGACCCACTTCCCTCCTGAGGCGGCAATCAGATCGACGAGTTCCTCATCGCGCAACAGATTGGCGCTGATCTGCGCGACCCAGTGCAGCTGGGCGCCGGCGGCGATAATGTCGCGCAGCAGGGATTTCGTGCGTTTGATGTTGATGGCGAAATTATCGTCGATGAAGAAGACGGCAATCTGGCCGCCTTCCCTTCTGGCCCGAGCTTTCAAGAGGAGTAGCTCATTCACCACGCTTTCGTTGGTGCGAAAGCGGATGGAGTCGCCAAAAAAGCCGGTTACCGTGCAGAACTCGCAGCCATAAGGACAGCCGCGCCCGGACTCCATCGGAATGATGCGAAATGTGCCCCAGCCATCACTGATACGCTGGAGGGTGCGCTTGGCCAATTGTGGAACGAGATTAAACTGGTCGAGATTTATTTTGTCCCAGGGAATCGCCGGATATTCTTTGAGACTGGGTTTGCGCTCCTGGCCGAAGTCATCTACCGGTGCATAAATATCCTTGAGCTGGCCGCGCGCGGCATCCTCGACAATTTTTGGCCAGGTTTCATCGGCTTCACCGAGAGCTACAGCGTCGGCATGGCGCGGGCCGCCGTTTCGACCGAGGGCTTCGTCGGCCTCCTCCGTGACGTGAGGTCCGCCCATCACAACCGGCACACCAACGGCGCGGATTGCATCGGCCATGCGGTAGGCCTTGGCGATCATGCGGGTCATCGCGCCGATCCCGACAAGTCCGATATTTTGTTGGCGCACAAAACGGGCGATGCCGGCTTCATCCATAGGTTGCGCGTTGCCGTCAATCAGCACTACTTCGTGGCCGTCTGGAGTCAGCGACTGGAGCAGGAACATCCAAAGATGGGGCATGAAATTACGAGTGACCCCGTTGTCGGGGTTGTACAGCAAAATGCGCATGAGCTCTTCTCCATTTAGAAGGCGTTTCCTTGGCGCTGGGCCGGACGAGCCGCGATCTAAACGTTCGTTGTCTAGGGGCCGCAAGGGGAGCCGACAAACAACCTGACCATATCACTTTCTTGTTGCGCTGGTCAGAAAATTAAGGGGCGACTTACAGCATCAGTAATCAGGATCGTGGGCGGTCGCGATCCCGCTGCGAAGGCCCTGCAGCGGTCCTTGGCCAACGCTCAGGAAAGAACCGCGCCTGTACAACGAGGAAAAGAAATAGCAACTAGGCTTCTTCTTCGACGAGTTGTTCGCCGTGAGCGGCCTTATGGGCGGCGATGACCTTTTCCGCAAGTTCGTTAGGCACGTAGTCGTAGTGCGAAAACTCCATGGAGTATGTGGCACGGCCCTGTGTTTTCGAGATGAGGTCGTTGGCGTAGGTGAGCATTTCCGCGAAGGGCACCTGCGCTTTGATGATGACGTTGTGGCCGCGGCTTTCGCTGCCAGCGATCCGCCCGCGGCGTCCGCTGAGGTCACCCATCAGGTCGCCAGAGTATTGATCGGGGGCATAGACTTCGACGTGCATGACGGGTTCGAGGAGGGCTGGCCGCGCCTGCTTCATGGCTTCTTTGAAAGCCAGCGAGCCTGCAATCTTGAATGCCATGTCCGACGAGTCGACATCGTGATACTTGCCGTCGTAGAGGATGGCACGGAAGTCCACCACGGGGAATCCCGCCAGGAATCCGCGGGCGGCAGCGTCGCGGATGCCTTTCTCGACGGAGGGAATCCAGTTCTTGGGGATGGCGCCGCCAAAGACGTCGTCGACGAACTCGACGCCCTTGCCGCGCTCGACCGGCTCCATCTTGATGCGGCAAACGCCGAACTGGCCGTGGCCGCCAGACTGCTTCTTGTGCTTGCCTTCGACGTCGGCTTTGCCGCGGATGGTTTCACGGTACGGGACTTTGGGTGGTTTGAGAGTGAGATCGACATGGTAGCGCTTGTGGAGCTTGGCGACGACGACTTCGATGTGCTGCTGGCCGGAGCCGGCCAGCAGAAATTCCTTAGTTTGCGGATCGCGGGAAAAGCGGAGCGCGGGATCTTCCTCCAGGATTTTATGAATCGAGACGCCGATCTTGTCTTCGTCAGCGCGGGTTTTCGGCTCGATGGCAAAGGTAATGGACGGCTCGGGAAGCTGGGCGGGTGAGTAAAAGATGGGCGAAGCTTTGTCGCCAAGAGTTTCGCCGGTGGTGGTTTCCTTCAGTTTGGCGATGGCGCCGATATCTCCGGCGCGAAGGTCGCCGACTTCGATGAGCTGTTTGCCTTGAACGACCTGGATATGCTGGAAGCGTTCCGGAATGTTGCGATTGTAATTGGTGAGAGTGGCGTCATTTTTCAGGATTCCGCTTTTTATCTTGAAGTAGTTGATGCGGCCGGCGAAAGGATCGGCAAGCGTTTTGAAGACAAAGAGAGAGAGCGGCTGGCCGTCGTCATACTTGCGCTCGAGGCGGTCGCCTTTGCCACCGGGGTCTTTGAAGCCCACCTGGGCGTGCTCATCGGGGTGCGGAAAAGCGTCGGCAAGAAAAGTGAGCAGGCTGGCGGTGCCGATGTTGTGAAGCGAGGAGACCATCAAGACGGGGAAGATTTTTTCGGCGACGATGGCTTTGCGAACGGCGGGGATCAGGTCGTGAATGGGAATGGTGCCTTCGCGGAAAAACTCTTCCATCATTTCGTCGTCGCCTTCGGCGATCATCTCGACGAGTTTTTCGTGAGCTTCTTTGGCGTCGCCGGCAAGAGCGGCGGGAATCTCTTCAATGGAAGGTTTGCCGTCGCCATCGGGATTGTAGAGGTGAGCTTTCATGGCCACCAGGTCGATGACGCCACGGAAACCTCTTTCCGCGCCGATCGGCAATTGGAGCGCGACGATGTTGCGGCCGAAAACTTGTTCGAGAGATTCCATGGAGCGCTCAAAGCTGGAAAGCTCGCGGTCCATCCAGGTGAGAACGAAAGCGCGGGGAATGTCGTATTCGGTGCAATAGTCCCAAACTTTTTCAGTGGTGACCTGAGAGCCGACGTGGGCATCAACGGTGATGAGGGCGGCATCAGCGGCGATGAGAGAGGCCTTCGCTTCGGTGATGAAAGTGGAATAGCCGGGGAGGTCGACCAAATTAATTTTGACTTTCTCGGAAGAACCGGAGGGTCCCGTCGGGGTGGCGGGCCATTCGGCATGGGCGAGACCGGTTTGAATGGAGATTTTCCTGGCGATTTCTTCTTCGTCCCAGTCGGTGGGGGTGGTGCCTTCCGCAACTTTTCCCCAACGCGGAGTCATGCCCGCGGTGAAGAGTAACGACGACACCAGTTGCGTCTTGCCGGTGCCGCCGTGGCCGACAATGCCAACGTTGCGAATGTCCGCGGTGAGATAGCTCTTCATACAAACCTCCTGGTTTTGGTGCCTCCGGTGCGGCCGGCGTCAACTGGCGAGGTCCGTCCTGAAAGCTTCAGACGCGGGCCTGCGCCTGGTCATTTGGTTGAGGAAGGAGAGCGCGGCCCGTTCTCTGGGTCCCGCGAAGCGAGGCGAAGGAGAAACGAAGAATCCCCTGGTCCGCTCTCCTGACGAAGCGGATGCTAGCACAGGGGGTTTGGTCAGGGCAATGCGCGGAGGTTTTGGCGGATGAAGAGCAGAAATGCGACGGCGACGATGGGCTGGTAGGGAATTCTTCCGGCGAAGGGTGAGCGATCGCGCGCAAGAGTGTGCTTCAGGAGATGGGTTCGAGAGTGGCCTTGAGAGAGACGCTTTACTGGACTTGAGAACTTCGAGTGCGGCGCCAGTCGGTGTGGCCGGGTAATTTCAAAAGGACCGCGTGGCTGCGGGGGGAAAGCTTCAGAGTGGCGGGTGCGTTGCCGAGGAATTTGTCATCGATGAAGATTTCGGCGCCGTCGAGATCCGAGGAAACAGTGACTGTGCCGACGCCATCGGGGGCGGACGATGAAGAGATCTTCGACGACTCGGAGGATTCGGTGCCCTCGCTGGCAAGAGGCTGGCCTGCGGTCTCGTTGACGCGCGGGGGCGGAGAGTTTTTCGGTGAGCGGCACGGCGGTGGAATAGAAGCGATGGAGAACGTCGAGAAGATCCGTAGCGCTGCGGGCGACGAAGCCGATGCCAGTGACATTCTTCTTGATGAGTTTCTGCGTGTTGATACCGATGACTTCGCCGCGGGAGTTGAGGAGCGGGCCGCCGCTGTTGCTGGGATTGATGGGAGTGTCGGTCTGAATCCAGGTGCCGGGACCGGCGTTGGGAAAAGTTCCGACGGCGCTGACGATGCCTTTCGTGACGCTGAAGAGCATGGCGTCGCCCGGATTGCCGAGGGCCGGAACGTTTTCGCCCTGGCGGACGCTGGAGGCGTCGGTAAGGGTGAGA
>WNGP01002877.1_pt1 | contig 14439 bp, 13 predicted proteins | sample 5407671 | NCBI WGS metagenome assembly WNGP01 (sample SAMN13153381, study PRJNA577476) | soil metagenome | isolation source: 40 cm soil or saprolite under Garry oak tree replicate 2 | place: USA:California | collected 2016-06-15 | reverse complement strand
CACCGCACCGACGGTCTACAACTTCAGCGCGGGGCCTGCCGCCCTGCCCGCGCCCGTGCTCAGGCAGGCGCAGGAGGAGCTGCCCGACTGGCACGGCACCGGCATGAGCGTGATGGAGATGAGCCACCGGGGCCGTGACTTCATCGACATCGCCGAGACCGCCGAGGCCCGCCTGCGCGAGCTGATGGCGATCCCGGACGACTACCGCGTCCTGTTCCTGCAGGGCGGCGCCACCGGCCAGTTCGCCGCGATCCCGATGAACCTGGCGGCCCAGGACTCCGCCGCCGACTACGTGATCACCGGGATGTGGGGCAAGCGCGCCCACGCCGAGGGCGCCAAGTTCCTGGACCTGGTCAACGTGGCCGCCGCCGCCAGCCCGGCCACCTACGTGCCGCCGCAGGACCAGTGGCGGCTCACGCCCGGCGCCGAGTACGTGCACATCACGCTCAACGAGACCATCGGGGGAGTCCGCTTCGAGCGGGTTCCCGACACCGGCTCGACTCCCCTGGTCGCCGACGTCAGCTCGATCATCCTGAGCGAGCCGATCGACGTCACCGGCTTCGGTGTGCTGTACGCCGGCGCCCAGAAGAACATCGGCCCGTCCGGCCTGGTCGTCGTCATCGTGCGCGAGGACCTGCTCGGCCGGGCCAGGGCCGGCACCCCGCAGGTCTGGAACTGGTTCGAGAACGTCAAGTCCGGCTCCATGATCAACACGCCGCCCACATACGCCTGGTACATCGCCGGCCTGACCTTCGGCTGGGTCGCCGCCCGCGGCGGGGTCGCGGCGATGGCCGAGGTCAACCGGCGCAAGGCGGCGAAGCTGTACGAGGCCATCGACGGGTCCGGTTTCTACGCCAACCCGGTCGCGCCCGCCAACAGGTCCCTGATGAACGTGCCGTTCACGCTGGCCACGCCCGACCTGGAGCCGGTGTTCCTCACCGAGGCGCGGGCCGCCGGCCTGGTGAACCTGGAGGGCCACCGCGCCGTGGGCGGCATGCGGGCAAGCATCTACAACGCGATGCCGGAGTCCGGCGTCGAGGCGCTGATCGAGTTCATGAAGGGGTTCGAGGCCAGGTATGGGTAAGTTCCGGGTACGCACCTACGACGCGATCTCGCCGGCCGGGCTGCGGCGGTTCAGCGCGGACTACTCCGTCGGGCCGGACGCCGAGCAGCCCGACGCGATCATGTTGCGCTCTTTCAGTTTGCTCAACGAACCCGTCGACGAGACTGTCCTCGCGATCGGGCGGGCCGGGGCGGGCGTCAATAACATCCCGGTCGAGGCCATGACCCGCCGCGGAGTCGTGGTGTTCAACGCGCCGGGCGCCAACGCGAACTCGGTCAAGGAACTCGTCGTCGCCGGGATGCTGCTCGCCGCGCGCAACCTGCCGGCCGCCCTCGCCTACGCCAAGGCGCTCCCGGCGCGGGACATGCGCAAGGCCGTCGAGCGCGGCAAGAAGCAGTTCGCCGGGCACGAGATCGCCGGCGGCACCCTGGGCGTGATCGGGCTCGGCGCGATCGGCTACCGGGTCGCGAACATCGCCGTCGACCTCGGGATGCGCGTGCTCGGCTACGACCCTGGGGTGAAGGAGCAACACGCGTCCGAGCTGTCCGCCCAGGTCCACCGGGTCAAGAGCGTGGAGCGGCTGCTGGCCGAGAGTGACTATGTGACGCTGCACGTGCCGCTGACCGAGGTGACCAGGGAACTGCTCGACGAGCGCCGGCTCGCCCTGATGCCCCGCGGCGCCGTGCTGCTGAACTTCGCCCGCGACGAGCTCGTCGACGAGGGGGCGCTGGTCGCCGCGCTCGACGCCGGCGAGCTGCGCGGCTACGTGACCGACTTCCCCAACCCGACCGTGTACGCGCACGACAAGGTCATCGTGCTGCCGCACCTCGGCGCGAGCACGAGCAGCGCCGAGGACAACTGCGCGGTCATGATCGCCGACGAGCTGCAGGACTTCCTGGAGAACGGGAACATCAGGTACTCGGTGAACTTCCCCGCCGTGTCGCTGCCGCGGCGCGGCTACCGGCGGCTGACGCTGGCGCACATGAACACGCCGGGCGTGATCGCGGAGTTCTCCCGCGTGATCAGCGGCGCCGGGATCAACGTCGTCGAGATGATCAACGACTGCCGCGGCCAGTTCGCCTACTCCATCATGGAGGTCGAGGCCGGCGAGCTGCCCGCCGCCGTGACCGGGCAGCTCGAGCGGATGCCGCAGCTTCTGCGGTTGCGGCTGCTCGGCGAACCGTCCTGACCGCGACCGGTTAGTGTTGCGGGTAGCGGTCCGGTTTCGGAGGACATCACCATGCGAGTGCTCGTCGCCGGGGCGACCGGCGTCGTTGGAAGGCAGCTCGTGCCGCAGCTCATCGCGGCCGGCCACCAGGTCACGGCCACGACCCGGAGCGAAGGAAAGGCGGCGGGGCTGCGTGCCGCCGGCGCGGAAGCGGCTGTCGTCGACGGCCTCGACGCGGCCGCTGTCGGCGAGGCCGTCACCAGGGCCGAGCCCGAGGTCGTGATCCATCAGATGACCGCGCTGAGCGGCGACTTGGACCTGCGGCATTTCGAGCGGACCTTCGCGGTCACCAACACGCTGCGGACGGCGGGGCTGGACAACCTGCTGGCCGCCGCCCGCTCGGCGGGAGCGCGCCGGATCATCGCCCAGAGCTACACGGGCTTCCCGAACATCCGGACCGGCGGTGCGGTGAAGACCGAGGACGACCCGCTCGACCCGAGTCCTCCGAAGGCGCAGCGGTCCACGCTCGAGGCGATCAAGTACCTGGAGCACACGGTCGTCTCCTCGCCGCTGGAGGGCATCGCACTCCGTTACGGCAGCCTGTACGGGCCGGGCGCGTCCGACGTGATGGTGGACTTGCTCAGGCGGCGCCAGGTTCCCGTCATCGGGGACGGCGGCGGCATCTGGTCGTTCCTGCACGTGCAGGATGCCGCCAGCGCCGCCGTGGCCGCCCTTGACCACGGAGTGCCTGGCGTCTACAACGTGGCGGACGACGAGCCCGCGCCGGTGCGCGAGTGGCTGCCGGCGCTCGCCGCCGCGGTCGGCTCGAAGCCGCCGCTCCGGCTTCCCGCGTGGCTCGGCCGGCTCGTCGCGGGCGAGGCGGCGGTCTCGATGATGACCCAGATCCGCGGCTCGTCCAACGCCAAGGCCAGGCGCGAGCTCGGCTGGGAGCCGGACTGGCCGAGCTGGCGGGACGGGTTCGCCCGCGGCCTGCACACTACGGCCGGCCCAGCCGACCGGGCGGACACGACGGGCCAGGACGAGCGCTGAGGCGTCCGGCGCCGTCGCCGGACTGATTCACCCCCGTCGGGTGATCCGCCCGGCTTCGCGGCGGCGTATCACTACGGGAAAGGCACGTGCTTTCCGCGCCCGCCGGGCGCCCACAGGAGGGGGTCGATTCGATGAGCGTGCTGGTGCTCGTGAAATTCCAGGGCGACACCGCCAGGTTCCGCCAGGCGATAGCCGAGCGGGGCGACGAGTTCGAGAGGATCGCTGACCAGGCCAAGGCGGCGGGAGCGATTCACCACCGCTTCGGCGCCAGCGACGGCTTCGTGATTGCCGTCGACGAGTGGGAGAGCGCGGAGCAGTTCCAGCAGTTCTTCGCCAACCCCGAGCTGCAGGCCTTCATCGGCTCGGCCGGCGCGGCCCCGGTCCCGCCGGAGGTCACCTTCGCCGAGGCGATTTCCTCGCCCGACCAGTTCTGATCGGGCCCGCTGCCTGCCAGCCGGGCGGGTCGGCGCGGAGAAGTCAGGGTGACCGGCTGGGGCTGGCAGCGGGCGAGGGCGATCCGCTCGGAGTCTGGCCCGCTCCCTGGCTGGTCCCCGGCGAGATGACCGGCACGGCCGCCCGCAGCGCCTGCCCGTCGGCGAGCGCGATCGCCAGCTCGCCGGCCAGCGTCGGGTGAAACGGCGCCCGGCCGCGCAGGCCCTGCACGTAGGGCGCGGAATCGCAAAGCGCGTGCCCGGTGAAGTCCGGGCGCACCGCGATCAGGCCGGACGCGCGCGCGCCGTTGGCGAGGATGCTGTTCAGCGCGTCCAGCAGGCCGGTGAGTGCCTTCTCCTTGGCCGGGGTCAGGCCCACCCGGTCCAGGCAGTGCTGGCTGGTGTCGAACGGGTCGTAGTACAAGTTCACCAGGACGACCGGATGCGATGGCAGCGCGGCGAGCCGCCGCAGAAGCTGGTAGTAGCCGACCGTGAACGCGGCAAGCTGCTGCTGGAAGTACGCGGTGGAGGCGCTGTCGTCACAGGTCGTGACCGTGCAGAGCTGCAGCAGCGCCGACCAGCCCAGGTCATCGGCCCCGATGCTCACGATCACGTACGAGGCGTGCGTGGCCTTCTTGGCCACCGCGAACTGGGCAGGCGCCGTCGCGTCTCCAAGCGGCTGCGGACCAAGGATGCCGGCCGGAATGGTGGCTCCGCTGCACGCCAGGTTCCTGACCCGCCAGTTGTTGATCTCGCCGAGGTCGACGGCGTAGGTGTCGGCGCTGCGCTGGCAGGCCCGGTCCAGGCGGCTGGGATGGGCCGACCTGGGGTTGCCGACCCCCGCCGCCGTGGAGTCCCCCATGACCACGACCTGCACTCGGGGTGTCGGCGGCCCCTGGGCGGGCGGCACGGACGGCAGCGGCGCCCGGCCGACCAGGGCGCTGATCGAGGTGACATGGCGCAGCCGGGACGGGGCGGTGTAGGCGGTCGTCATGATGCCGCCCACGTTGACCACCTCGACGAAGACCAGCATGGCGGCCAGCAGGACCACCGTCCGCCCGGCCGGCAGCCTGAACCAGCCGGCCACGGCCCCGGCCAGGAGCAGGGCGCATCCCGCGCTGATCGCGATCTCCCAGGCGAAATACCGCTTCCACCCCGACGCCAGCGCGTTGCCGATCGCACGCTCCGGGCTTGGCCGGTGCGGCGCGAATACGGTGGCGAGCTGGCGGTCCAGCGTGATGTGCGTCAGCGCCAGCCGCGGCCGTACCGGCCCGGCGAACCGAAGAGTGGTCGGCAGCCGCTGCCCGAACAGGTCAAGCTCGCCGGTGCCGGAGAAGCTCAACGTGGGGGCGGCCGCTCCCACGCTCACGGTCTGGCCGGCGAGTGACACCCGCTGCATCGGCGTGACCAGCAGGGCCACCGATATCGACAGCGCCGCGACCGGCACTGCCCCGGCGATCCAGGCGAGCCTGATGTGAATCCGGCGCGCGAAGCCTCTCCGGCCCGAGCCATTTACGCCCCAGCCACTCATGCCCAAGCCATGGTGTTGCCCCTCCCGTTCGCGGCAAGAAACCTGCCCCGCGCGCGCTTGGCCAATCACCCGGGCCGCAACCGCGCGACGTGGCCCGGCCGGAACCGGGTGCGCGGGGACCGCGGCGTGCCGCAATGGGCGTTTAGCTGCCGCGTGCGCTGCCGACCCGGACGTCCTGGCGGCGCGAGTACGCGGCCACGGTGTCGAAGCGCGGGTCCCGGTACCGGCGGCTCAGTCCCGCGCGCTCGATGATGACCTGCCAGCCCCGGTCGCGGGCGAGGGCGTCGGGAGCGGCGAACACCCGCTCGCCGAACCTGGTCGCCCTTTTCCTCAGGCCGGCCAGGAAATGCAGGCAGATCTTGCATTGGCCGAGCCGGGTGATACCGTGATCCATGTCTGCCAGTTCCTTCTCTGATCAGGGGCTGGGACGGTGACATATAAGGGCTGGGTCGATGGGCCAACATCGGCCCAGCCTTGCTGTGTGGGTTCGCCCGGCGGCGGCACCGGCCCGCGGCGGTCAGCCCGTGACGGGACTCGCCGGCGGAGGTCCGCCTGCAGTGGTCGGCCCGCGAGGTCCTACCGTTCCGGCCGCAGCGCCCGCAAGCGCGACGGTCCAGGGAGCCGGGCTCTCGGCGCTATGTACCACATCAGGCCTCCTGCCTGATCCCGCGACCCGGCCCGCCAGGTGCCGCCCGCGACGGCATTTGGCCGAACCTCGGGATGTCGCTTGCTTCTCGGTTCCGTCTCTGCTCTGATAGTGAGCCGCACAAGTCAATTTCGCAAGTGCGTTTTTGGCGTGCATAAATGGTTGTGCAGTCCGGCGACAAACGGCAGCGACACTGAACGCCGCGAGGGAGATCTGAGACTTAGGTGACGCGTGGAGTCAGCCCCACGATCAGGCGGCGGGAGCTCGGCGCCTCGCTGCGCAAGCTCCGGACGGACCGGAGGCTGAGCGCGGAAGAGGTCACCGCGAGGCTGCTGTTCTCCCCGACCAAGCTGAGCCGGATCGAGACCGGCCAGAGCGGCGCCAGCCAGCGCGACGTTCGGGACCTGTGCGACCTGTACGGCGTGGCGGATCCGGGCGAGCGCGACCGCCTGATGGCACTGGCCAGGGAGGGCAAGCAGCGGGGCTGGTGGCAGGACTATGACCTGCCCTACGCGACCTACGTGGGCCTGGAGTCCGAGGCGACGTCGATCAAGGCCTACCAGTCCGGCGCCGTGCCAGGTTTGCTGCAGACCGAGGGGTACGCGCGCGCGATGCTGCAGGCCGAGGTTCCGCCGTTCAGCGCGCAGGAGCTCAAGCAGCGGCTTGAGGCCAGGCTCACCCGCCAGGCAGTCCTCGCGCAGAACGGCCGGCCGCGGTATCACGCCATCATGGACGAGGCCGTGCTGCACCGGCTGGTCGGCGGGCCCCAGGTCATGCGCGCCCAGCTCGAGCGCATCGAGCGGTCGGCTCGGCTGCCCGATGTCGCCGTTCAGATCATCGCTTACGAGGCAGGCGCGCACCCGGCGATGGAGAGCGATTTCTCGCTCCTGAGCTTCGGGCGGCCCCTCGTTCCGGACATCGTATACGTGGAGGGCCTAGTCGGTAATATCTATCTGGAACGGGCTGCCGATCTTGAGAGATATCAGCGGATCTTCTCTCATCTCGCGACCATTGCATTGGACCAGGTTGGCTCGATTTCCTTGATCAACAGAATTTCCGCGAGCTATATTTGACAGGTTCCGCGTTAGCAGCGGCGCCTGCACACATCCCGAGCCGAGCCAGTCCAACCCTCTGGTTCGCACCGTCGTTCATCCCTATAAAAGATCCGGATGAGTCGAGTAATGGAGGTAATTGAAATGTCCGAAAAGATCATGCTCACCGACGCGGAGCGCCAGCAATTGAACTGGCGCAAGGCGATGCTCAGCACCAACAACGGAGCCTGCGTGGAAGTGGCAGCAGCCACCGGAAAGGTCGTCGTGCGGGACTCAAAGGACCCTGACGGCCACGTGCTTGTCTATATGCATAGCGAGTGGAACGCATTCCTCGATGGCGCGAAGAACGGGGAATTTGACGATCTGGCTACTTAGCTTTGCGCCGTACGGGCAGCCAGGGAGCTAGCGGAGGCACCGGCTCGGTGTCTCCGCTAGCTCTTCTGGGCTAGCTCTTCTGGCGTCTCATCTGGAGTGCGACCGGGCTGACGGGGCATCAGTCAAAAGGACCATCCCGATTGGAGTAGCGCGATGAAGTCATTCGCGTCCTCGGCTGACCTGGCGGACAAGGAGCAGACGCTCGAGGTGCTCGCCGACGGGGTGTACGCGCTGACCGCGGCGGGCGACCCGAACGTGGGCGCGATCGAGGGCGAGGACTTCCTGGTCTGCTTCGAGGCGATGGCGACTCCCGTCGCCGCCCGCGGCTGGCTGGAGCGGCTGCGCGAGCACACCGACAAGCCGGTCCGCTACCTGGTGCTCTCGCACTACCACGCGGTCCGGGTGCTGGGAGCGAGCGCGTTCGGCGCCGAGGTGATCGTCGCCCACGACAACACCCGCGCGCTGGTCGCCGAACGCGGCCTCCAGGACTGGGAGTCCGAGCTCGGCCGGATGCCGAGGCTGTTCCGCGAGCCGGCCTCCATTCCGGGGCTGACCTGGCCGACCGCCACGTTCTCCGACCGGCTCGCCATCCAGCTTGGCGGCGGCCGCGGCGAGGTGGTCCTGGCCTACTGCGGGCGGGGCCACACCGAGGGCGACATCGTGGCCTGGCTGCCCGGCCAGAAGATCCTGTTCGCCGGGGACCTGGTCGAGGCCCGGGCCGCGCTGTACACCGGCGACGCGTTCCACGCCGACTGGGCGGGCGGCACGCTCGACGCAGTGGCCGCCCTGGGCGCCGAGTCCCTGGTCGGCGGCCGCGGCGCGGTCGCCCGCGGCCGGGACGCGGTCGACGCCGCGATCGGGCAGACCAGGGACTTCCTCGCCACGATGCTGGCCAAGGTCGGCGCGGTGCACGCTGGCGGCGGCACGCTCAGGGACGCCTTCACCGCCGCGCACGCGGCGCTGGCTCCGCGGTACGGCCGCTGGCCGATCTTCGAGCACTGCATGCCGTTCAACGTCTCCCGGCTGTGGGACGAGATGTCCGGGATCGAGCGGCCGGTGATCTGGACCGCCGAGCGGGACCGCGAGGTCTGGGACCAGTTGCAGGCCTGAGCCAGAATCTGAGCCGCATGGAACCGGTCCTGGTCGCCGGGGCCGGCCCGGTCGGGCTGGTCACCGCGCTGCTGCTGGCCCGCTGGGACGTCCCTTCTGTCGTGCTCGAGGCCCGGGAGCAAAGGTCGCAGGCCGGGTCGCGGGCGATCTGCTTCCAGCGGGACGTGCTCGACATCTTCGACCGGGCGGGCTGCGCCGACGACATGCTGGCCGAGGGCGTCACCTGGACGACGGGACGGACGTTCTACCGGTCCCGCGAGCTGTTCGCCGTCACCTTTCCCGGTCGCGGGGCCGCCACGCTGCCGCCGTGGATCAATATCTCCCAGGCCAGCGTCGAACGCTACCTTCTCGCGCGGGTGGCGGCCGAGCCGCTGATCGACCTGCGCTTCGGTCACCCGGTGACCGGGCTGGCCGACAACGGCGACGGCGTGCTGGCGCGGACCGGGCCGGGTGGGACCGGGGCGATGACACGGACCGGAGCGGACGGTACCGGCTTCCGCGGCAGTCATCTGGTCGGCGCGGACGGCTCGCGCAGCACCGTGCGGCAGCTACTCGGCATCGGCTTTCCCGGCCGGTCGTTCGACGACCAGTTCCTGATCTGCGACATACGCGCGGACCTTCCGTTTCCCAGCGAAAGAAGGTTCTTCTTCGACCCGAGCTGGAATCCCGGCCGGCAGGTGCTCGTGCACCAGTGCCCGGGCGGTGTGTGGCGGATCGACTGGCAGGTCCCGGCCGGATTCGACCTGGAGGCGGAACGGGCCAGCGGCGCGCTCGACGCGCGGATCAGGCAGATCACCGGCGACCGCGGTTACCAGATCGTGTGGGCGACCGCGTACCGGTTCCACGAGCGGGTGGCCCGCGCGTTCGCCGCCGGGCGGGCGTTCCTGGCCGGGGATGCCGCGCACCTGTACGCGCCGTTCGGCGCGCGGGGGCTCAACTCGGGCACCCAGGACGCCGAGAACCTCGCCTGGAAGCTCGCGTTCGTCCGCCGCGGCTGGGCCCCGCCGTCCCTGCTGGGCAGCTATGACGCCGAGCGGGCAGCGGCGGCGCGGGAGAACCTGCGGGTCACCAGCGCCACGATGGAGTTCCTCGTGCCGCAGACCGACCGGGCCAGGCGGCGGCGGATCGAGGCGCTCGACCGCGCGCTGGCCGATCCCGCCGCCAGGGCGCAGATCAACTCGGGCAAGCTGGCCGAGCCCTACTGGTACACCGCCAGCCCGCTTACGACGCCGGGCCGGTCGCCGGCGGGCTTCCCCACCGAGCCCGGCGCTCAGCGGCCGCCGGTGCCAGGCGTGCTCTGCCCGGACGGGCCCTGCCTGGCCGGCGGCTCGGCGACCAGGCTGCGCCGCCTGCTCGGCCGCTCGTTCGTCCTGCTCACCGCGCGGGCCGCGACCGCGAGTGTGGCCGTGCGAGCGGCCGCGGCGGCCGTCGGCGCTCCGGTCACCGGCTACGCGCTTGACGATATCGACGTCCGCGGAGCGCTCGGGAACGCGCTGGATGCCACCCGGGACAGCATCCACCTGGTCAGGCCGGACGGCCACCTGGCCGCCGTGCTGCCGGAGTTCGACCCGGACGGCCTGGCGGCGGCGCTGCGGCGGGCTCTGGGCGCGGCCTGATCCAAGCCGCGCTCTACGGAGCCTCGAACAATAAGGGAGTGGCCGGGCCGGCCGGGTCCAGCGGGCCGGCCGGGTTGACCGGCCCGGCCGGGTCCAGCGGGCCGGTCAGGTTCGCCAGGCCGGGCAGCAGGGCGTGCGCGATCGTCAGGTCACCGTCGAGCGCGCGGTCGGCCGTGTCGGCCGGGAGCACGCCCGCCGCCAGGTCGAACGCGGCAGCCAGACCCGGCCGGGCGGGCGTGACCGCGCGCAGCCGCAGCGCCCGCACCGCGGCGACCAGCTCGCAGGCCAGCGTGACCCGGTACGCGTCGACGACGTCGCTGGTCGCCCGGGACGACTGGGTGGAGAACCCGGCGTGCTCCTCGACGCCGCGCGACAGCACCGCGCTGCCGAGCGCGGCCGGGGCGGCGAGCCGGCGGATATCGGCGATCGCCGAGTGCGCGACGTACTCCAGAATCATGATGCCCGAGCTGGGCGGCGGGTCGGTGGCCAGGAACGGGGCCAGGCCGGTGAAGGCGGGCTCGACTAGCGTCCCGAGCCGCGCGGCCGACAGCGCGGCGGTCTGGAACAGCGCCGCGCGGACGGCGTCCATGGCCAGACCCACGTAGGCGGTGTGAAAGTTGCCGTTGTGCCAGACGGTCTTCGCGGCCACGTCGACCAGCGGGTTCTCCGCGGCGGCGTTCAGCTCGGCGGTCACCGCCCGGTTCGCGTCCCTGACCGCGTCCACGGCCGGGCCGTGCACCTGCGGCAGCGCCCGGTATCCGTAGGGATCCTGGATCCGCCTGGCCGGGCCGAGGTCGGACCCAAGCAGACCCCTGAGCGCGGCGGCGACCGCGCGCTGGCCCGGGTAGCGCCTAGCCTCGTGCACGGCCGCGGCGTACGGCTCGGTCGAGGCGCTGACCGCGCAGTGCGACAGCGCGGCGATCACCACCGCCGCCCGCAGCAGTCCGGCCAGGTCACAGCAGGCGAGCGCGGCCTCGCCGACGGTGGCCGCGTTGCTGGACAGGAAGGCCAGCGCGTCGGCGGAGGCGAGCGGGAAGCGCGGCTGCGGGACCGAGCCCGGCCAAGCCGCCGGCAAGAGCCAGTCCCGCTCGCCGAGCAGGCACAGCGCCGCGACCGCCAGCGCGGTGAGATCGCCGGTGCCGATCGCCCCGTACCGCGGCACCGGGACCGACAGCCCCGCGTTGACGCCGTCGAGCAGCGGGCCGAGAACGCCGGGGTCCACGCCCGACCCGCCGACCGCGATCTGGTTGGCGCGGACGACGAGCATCGCCCGGCTCGCTTCGGCCGCGATGAGCGGACCGCTCCCGCCAGCGTGGCTGCGCAGCAGCCGGAACCCGTGCTCTTCCAGGTCGTCCGCGGCGACCGGCTGGTCCCGGTTGGCGCCGACGCCGGTCGTCCGGCCGTAGACCTCCCGCCGCGCGGCCACGTCGGCGACGGTCTGCGCGGCAGCCCTGGCGCGCTCGATCCCCTCGCGCGTCACCGTCGCCGACGCCGCGCCGCGAGCCACCTCGCTGACCTGCGCGCAGCTCATCGTCCTGCCGTCGAGCACCACCACCGGCCTGGCCACGACCACCCCCAAGACTCGCGACACGCGACTGTGCCGACTGAGTCAAGTGTCCCCCGGCGGCGCTCCTCAGTCGCCGGACGGCCCGGCCACGCTGCGAAAGTACATCGCCGGCGTCATGCCGGTCTCCCGACGGAATGCCGCAACGAAAGCGCTCGCCGACTCATACCCCACGAGCCTGGCCACCTTCACGACCGGCTCGCCGGCCGCGAGTGCGGGTATCGCCGCGCGCAGCCTGAGCAGCGCCCGCCAGCGGCCGAACGGAAGCCCGGTGTCGGCCGTGAAGACGCGGGCCAGGGTCCGGGCGCTGGCACCGACCTGCCGGCCCCACTCGGCCAGCGTGCGGTCATCCGCCGGGTCCGCCGCCAGTGCCTGCGCCACCTGCCTGGCCCGTTCCTCGGCCGGGATCCGCACGTCGATCGTCGTCATCGCCACCGGCTGGAGCAGGTCCGCGAGCAGGGTCTCGGCGTGCGCGCGCCGGTCGGCGCCGAGGCCGGGGTCCTCCAGGTAGCCGATGAGCTCGGCCAGCAGCGGGCTCGCCGCGACCGGGGTGAAGTCCGGCCAGGCGATCGGGCCCAGCTCGGGCCTGATGTACAGCGTCCGCATCGTGGCCGGGCCCGCCGAGAGCGTCTCGTGCCGCAGGCCGGCCGGGATCCACAGCGCCCGCGACGGCGGCAGCACCCACGTGGCCGAGTCCGTCCTGACCGTCAGCACTCCGCTGGCCGCCCAGGCAAGCTGGTGGTCCTGGTGAGTGTGCCAGTCGAAGACCAGGCCGGCGGGCATCGGAAAGGTGACGACGATGACGGCGGCGCCCCGACCCCGCCCGGCCACGGCGCGCGGCTCGCCCGCGCCAGGTTGTCCGTCCCGCGACACAGGATGGCAGCCTACGCCCTTGGGCCGGGCCGTCTCCATCCGTAGCGTCTGGGCCATGAACGAGAACCATGCCAGGCTGTGCCCGAGCCCGGAGTGGGCGGCGCACATCGGAACCGACATCCTGCCCGCGCTGACCAGGCACGCCGACCTCGGCGACGACATGCTCGAGATCGGCCCGGGTCCCGGCGCCGCCACCGGTTGGCTGTGCCAGCGGGTGAAGCGGCTGACCGCGCTCGAGATCGACGGTGGCGCGGCGGCGAAGCTGGCCGAGCGGTACGCGGGCCGCAACGTCGAGATCGTCGTCGGCGACGCGACCGCGCTGGGTTACCCGGACGGGACCTTCGACTCGGTGGGGTGCTTCACGATGCTGCACCACGTCCCGACGCAGGCCCTGCAGGTCGCGATCCTCGCCGAGGCGCTCCGGGTGCTGCGGCCGGGCGGCGCGCTGATCGCCTCGGACAGCCTGCCGAGCGACGGCCTGCACCACTTCCACGAGGGCGACACCTACAACCCGATCGAGCCCGGCACGATCGTCAGCCGGCTGCAAACCATCGGCTTCGACCGGCTCACGATCATGGTGGACGAGGTGCTGAAGTTCGTCGCGCACAAGCCGACCTCGCAGGAGGGTCGCCCGGCCGGCGCGGAGCGGCAGGCGACGCCATGACCGGGACGCGGGAGCTGAAGGGCGCGATCGCCGGCCTGCTCGGCTTCGCGGCCGCGGAGGAGCAGGTACTGCTGACGGCTACGACCTCGGCCCCGGCCGGGACCTCGGCCCGGGCCGGCACACCGCGCAACTGGGCCGCGGTGCCGGTCGTCGCCCACAACACCGAGTTCAAGGCTCAGCAGGTACACCGGCTGCGGGCGGTCGCCCGCGGCCGTGTGCCCGAGGACTTCGCCGAGGTCGATCACGCCTCCGCCGCGGTCTACCTGGGCTACGCGGCGCAGCGGGCCGACCAGGTCGCGGCGGACAGCAACCGGGTGACCGGCGACCTGATCGCCGGGCTCGCGCTGGTCGCCGACGACGACCTGCTCGACCCGTCCAGGAACCCGTGGCTGCACGGACGCCGGCTCTGGCTGCAGGTCGTCGTCCGGGGATTCTGGCACCCCACCGGACACCTGGCCGACTACTACCTGGCGCACGCCCAGCCGGACCGCGCGGTCGCGCTGGCCGCGCACGGCCTGGCGACGGCGAGCTACCTGGGCGCGCCCGACGAGGCGCGCGGGATGGCCGCCTTCAACCTGGCCTGCGCCCAGGCGCGCGCGGACCGGCCCGACGACGCGGCCGCCAGCGTCCGCGACACGCTCGCGCTCAATCCGGGACTGCGCGCCAAGGTCGGCACCGAGCCTGACCTGGCCGTCCTGCGAGATGGCGGATACCTGGCGTCGGTGCTGGCATGATGGCGGCGTGACGGCCTATGCGCAGTTCGCCGGGTTCTATGACCAGGTGATGGGGGACCGGACGCCCGACATCGAGCGCGTCCAGGCGTACGTCAGGCGCTACCACCCGGCCGCGCGGTCGCTGCTCGAGCTGGGCTGCGGCACCGGCGCCGTGCTCGCCGGGATGACGCCCGGACTCTCCGTTGCCGGTATCGATCAGTCCGCCGAGATGCTCGCGGTGGCAGCCCGCAGCGTGCCGGCCGCCCGCCTGGTCCAGGCCGACATGACCAGCTTCGCGCTCGGCGCCCGGTTCGACGTGGTGATCTGCGTCTTCGACACGCTCAACCACCTGCGGAGGCTGGCGGACTGGCGGGCGACGTTCGACCGCGTGCACGAGCACCTCGCCCACGGAGGCCTGTTCGTGTTCGACGTGAACACGACCGGCAGGCTGCGCGGGCTCTGGCCGGGTCCGGCATTCGCCATCGACGCCGGCGAGCACGCGGTGATCATGGACGTGCTGCCCGGCGGCCGGGGCGAGGGCGGGGAGGGCGAGCTGTCGATCTGGACGGTGCGGATATTCGAG
>WNGP01011688.1_pt1 | contig 14457 bp, 15 predicted proteins | sample 5407671 | NCBI WGS metagenome assembly WNGP01 (sample SAMN13153381, study PRJNA577476) | soil metagenome | isolation source: 40 cm soil or saprolite under Garry oak tree replicate 2 | place: USA:California | collected 2016-06-15 | reverse complement strand
CCAAGCGCGTAAAAGATATCGCTCAAGGACGTACAAATATGTACACCATGTTTATGTCTTTAGCCGCCTCCTCTTTACGTGTAGGAGGGCGCTTTGTGTCGATAACACCGCGTTCTTTCGCCTCCGGTGCATATTTCAGACACTTCCGCCAGCAGTTTTTTGGGGCGATCAGTCCTGAACTGATTCATGTATTTGATTCGAGACGATCTGCTTTTGAAGATGCTAATGTTCTTCAAGAAAATATTATTCTTGCAGGTGTTAGAAAAGGTATAACCTCAATTAATTCTCCTATGGTCACCATATCTCAAAGTCGAGGGTTGAAAGATCTGAATCATCCCTTAACTCAACAAGTTCCACGTCGACTCATCATTGATGACAAACAAAAAGACCCAATTCTACACCTACCAACAAGTGATATTGACCACATCTCTTACAAGTATTTAGACGCTGGAATAATCGTCTATCAACATTCGGCTTGGAAATATCAACAGGTCCCGTAGTGCCTTTTCGAGCCACTGATAAGCTGACCTCCACTGAAAATGTCAGGCAAGGCAACGCAGTTCCTCTTCTATGGCTACAGCATATACGTCGCATGAATATAGATTGGCCCCTTGAGCACTTTGATAAACCTCAAGGGTTGATTCAACCAGCTAATCCAAAATTACTTGTCAAAAATACTACACAGATTATTCTAAGACGCTTCAGTGCTAAAGAAGAACCTCGTCGTATCACAGCAGCAGTTTTGTCGGAAGGTGCATTTGGCACTGAACTGATCGCTTTAGAAAATCATCTCAATTATTTATATCGTCCTGGTGGAAAAATAGTAAATGAGGAAGCAATCGGCATAGCAGCATTCCTCAACAGCACTCTGGTTGATCGCTACTTTCGTATTACGAATGGCAACACTCAGGTTAATGCTACTGAATTAAGGAAGCTTCCATTACCTCCATTAGAACAACTTATCCGCATAGGACAACAAGTAGTGAATTTGCAAATCGAACAAGATTTCGACGCGACCGAACGTATCGTAATGGAGGACCGTGGGAAATGAGGAAGATGATCTCCAGCTCCCAATACTTACAGATTCGAGGATATCTATGGGCAAAATTCAGGAGGCACAGCGTATTTTGCAAGAACTTGGTCTTCCGCCCGCACAACAGAACGAGATTAGCGCTCTTACGTTACTTGCATTATGCAATCTGAGCGAAACAACACCTTGGACAAATATATCACAGCAACCTATTACCATTCATAATATGATGGGTTTCATGAAACAGCATTACGGTAGAATCTATGCAGAAAATACACGCGAGGTTGTACGTCGCCAGGTGATCCATCAGTTTGAACAAGCTCGCCTGGTTGACCGCAATCCAGATGACCCAACACGTCCGACAAATAGTGGTAAAATCTGTTATGCATTAACAGAAGATGCTGCTGAGGTGTTGAGGCAGTTTGGTAATAACGCATGGGAAAACGTCGTTACACATTTTCTAGAACAACATGGCTCATTATGGGAACATTACCAGCGCAGTCGACAAGCTCTGGCTTTACCACTCAAACTGGCCGATGGTAAGTTTATCTTACGCCAGGCAAGCACAATAAACTACAAATTGCCATTATCGAGAAATTTGGACCACGTTTTGCAGCGGATGCTATCGTACTTTATCTGGGGGATGCTGCTAACAAGTTTGTGATTTATGAGCGAGAGAGGTTGGAGCACCTGGGGGTGCCAATTACTCTCCATGATAAGTTACCCGATATCATCCTTTTTCATGAGGCAAATAACTGGCTTTACCTGATTGAGGCAGTGATATCCCACGGACCAGTATCGCATAAACGCAAATATGAGTTGGAGAAGCTATTACAGGATTGTACCGCAAAACCAGTCTATATATCGGCTTTCCTCGATCTTGCGGCATTTAGACGACATACCCTTAATATTGCCTGGGAAACCGAGGTTTGGATAGAAGCGATGCCAGAGCATATGATCCATTACAATGGAGAGAAATTTCTAGGGCCATATGAGTAGCTTCTAATAAGATTGAGTCACCTTCTCTGAATAGTAGCTAATGTCACTGCTTGTCAACCAGAGAAGTTCAATGTAAAATCTCATCTTCCGAATTCCCTATAAGCATAGCCGCCCCCACAATTGGCGCATTTTCACCCAGCACTGCCTTTTTCAACTCCAGGGTGGACCCTTTCAGAATAGTATTCACTTTCTCTTGAAGCGTGGGCAGAAGAAAATGGTTGTTGAGCACAATAGCTCCGCTTAAAGCAACCACATCTATACGAGTAAGTTGTGCAAGGTTAACCAGACCAATGGCAAGCTTCTCAGAGAAATTCTCCCAGAACGCTTTGTCTGTAATTTGAGTGATGGAACATCCATAACGCAATTCAATCTGCCTGCCGCCGGTGAACGTTTCCAGGCATCCTACCTGCCCGCAGAGACACTTCAACGAATTTCCGTCCAGTATCTGATGCCCAATTTCAATTGAAGAGATGAGTGTTGCAGAGGCTTTACCGAGTTGTATGGCTGCACCCGTTCCAGTCGAGATTGTCAGGTAAGCGCATCTATCGATTTGGTGTAGGATACCGAATTTCTTTTCAGCAAGCAAACCACAAACAGCATCATGCGCAAGCCGAACAGGGCTTGTCAATCTATCAAAGAGATCCTCGGCAAATGGCTTATTTACATAATCAGGTAGGTTTGGTGCGACGATGACTGAGCGCCCATCTTTGGCTATACGCGCTGCAACAGATACCCCTATACCTGCAAGGTGATTTTTATTACAGGCTCGAACTGCAACGATGATATGATGAAGTTGCTCTTCGTAACTTTGAAAGGTAGGGAACTTCTCCACGTGCATAAAGTCTGGCGTATCCAGCGATCCAAATAAACCTAATCGTGTATTCGTGCCTCCGATATCTACACCAATATAAGTACCTGAGCCAGCCCTTGTAATCTGTGCATTTGACATTTTCTACCTCTTGGGAATGTAAGAAACTCATTCATACAAAGATTATCACATACGATTTCATCCTCACTAATATGGTTTTCCTTCAGAATGTTCTAAATGTACCTGGACATCAGTACAACAATGATGCTAGACTTCATTTTGTAGGATAAACCTCTACTTGAAGATGTCTGCTATAGTCCAAGGAAGAGTTGCCAATATTCATGACGGAATTCATAGAGATCGAGTCAGCCAGATTGCGACTGAGACATTTTCAGGATTCAGACTTAACACTATTCATGGGCTATCGCAATGATCCCGTTGTGGCTAAATACCAAAGCTGGGAGGGCATCAGCGAACCCGAAGCACGCACTTTTATTCAAAAACAAAAGGAGATCCAACCAGGTGTACCCGGACAGGGATTTCAGGTTGCTATCGAACTGAAAGCAACGGGTGTCCTTATTGGAGATTGTTACTTCACGATTAATGCACTAGATCACCGCCAGGCCGAAATTGGATTTACACTCTCACGTGAATATCAGGGATACGGATATGCGACAGAGGCAGTTTCGTGTTTCCTCAACTACGCCTTTCAAACGTTTGATCTCCATCGTATTATCGCGATCACTGATTGTGAAAATATAGCCTCGGTGGCGTTACTTGAGCGACTTGGTATGCGCCGTGAAGGGCATTTTATCCAGAACATCTGGTTTAAAGGGAAGTGGGGAGATGAGTATCTATACGCTATCCTTAAAGAGGAATGGTTATACTAACGTAATTATAGGCACGTTAATGAAGAGGGAATGATGACAACAACAGTAAATGGTACTGTAGCGCTTGTTGGCGCGGGCGAGTATCTGCAGGGGATGCTTCCAGTTGATAAGAAGTTGCTAGAGCGAGTAAACGGCACTCCAAGAGTCGTCGTCCTACCAACTGCCTCAGCACCCGACGGTGAAGGCGTCCCAGAACGCTGGGCAAGCATGGGTGTTGAGCACTTTGCCCAATTGGGTGTAACAGCCGAGCCAGTCATGTTGCTCAATCGAACAGATGCCGAGAATGCTGATATATCTTCGCGGCTCGCGGATGCAAACTTTATTTACTTCTCCGGAGGTAAGCCACGTTTCTTGCTTGAAACTCTACAAGGCACACGTTCCTGGCAAGCTATTCTTGATGTCTTCACTGCTGGAGGAATCATAGCAGGTTGTTCCGCAGGGGCGATGGTTCTCGGAAGCGAGGTTTTCGACTTTCCACAGATATGGCGTACTATTCCAGCGCTCGGTCTAGTACCTGGTATGGCTATTATTCCTCACTTCGATGAATTACCCTCGTTAATGGTTGGAACCATTACCCGTGGAAGACGCAAAACAACAGTCGTTGGTATCGATGGCACAACAGCTCTTGTTGGTTCAGGCCACCAATGGATTGTATACGGACGAGGAGGCGTCACCGTCTTCACCAAAAATGGCAAGCAGCGATATACCGGGGGTGAAATTGTACCCCTTGATGAACTTTTGAAATAGACATTTCTGTACTAAGAATTATGCCGCCGACTACGGCTCCTCCTCTGAAATATATATATCCTTCTCTAGATGTTCACGTTTATTACTCCAGGGCCACACCCTATGGACTAAAACTGACACTTGTTGTGGTAGCCAGCGTAGGAAGTAGGGATGTCGCAGTACATGCAGAAAGAGCCGAGGCTGGAGGCTTTTCCACATATCTGGCAGCTCAGCTATCTCGCCAGACCTACGTGGATGCTCTGTGCTGTTAGGATCAGCCCAATGATCGCGTACATAGATATCCCCCAAACGTTCCAGAGTTATTGCCTCACCTGGAGCCGCCTCTGCCAGCGTTTGCATATACTCATATGGCGTTTGTGAAGGTTTTATAGAGATACCCGCCCAATTGGCAAGCTTACAGATACGCCCGTAGAGCTGCGTCGACAAACTATAACCCCGGTAGAGTCTACGCCACCAGATACTAAAGAAGACAATGCCTGACAGAATAAGCAAAATGAAGCTAACCAAAGCCAGACTGATGTTCTGACGCAATTGCGCCTGTTGTTGTGAGGGACTTAAAGCCAGACTTGTACTTCCGCCGCCTGTCTCATCAGGCAACCTTTGATGGTTACGAATCCCGCTTGTTGTAGGGTTAGTAGAACCACCTGTCGTAATAACACTGTTCGAGCTAACAGTCGGACGCGTAAAGGTGGAAAAGTTTGCAGACGGTTCGAAGTTAAAGTTAACCCAACCATACCCTGCAAAGTAAATTTGCACCCAACTATGAGCATCCGTACCACGGATCACCCACTGATTATGCTTTACATCGAATTTACCATTCGTATAACCCTCCACAACACGCGCAGGTATACCAAGCTCACGAGCCATGATTGCCATAGATGTAGCAAAGTAGTTACAAAAGCCTTTATGGCTGCTGTTACGGAACAGAAACCAGGAAACTGCCTCCTGACCTGGTGGCAATGAGATATTTGCATCATACTGGTAGTTGCTGTGAAAGTAGGACTCGAGCGCTACAGCTTTATCATACATCGTAGAAGCTTTTACAGTTAGATTCTCTGCCAAAATTTTGATATTAGGATCAAGATTTTTTGGCAACTGCAAGTATGTCTGAAGAATGCTCGGGTCATAGTAGGTTACTGGAGGTTCCAGCTCAGGACGACTCGGAACAGGAATAAATGACGGAGCATTGGCGGGCAGAGGAACCGACTGTAACGTCTTTATATCAGCAGCGGAAACGTACGAGGTTATCGAGTATGCATTTCCAGCGGCAAGTTTCCCATTCGGTCGTAGCCATGCGATTACTGATCCAGTGGTTTTATTAACACGCAATTGCGCAGTCTGATTTGTGGAAGCAATTTGCGAGGCACCAAACAGGTAGGCAAATTGTTCACCTGGCGGATTTACAACAGCAATATCCTGATGTACACCACGTAAATCCTGTGAGCTACTAGGTACGATTGAATTCGACTGTACAGCAAAAGCATCTGTTGAACCGATCGACCAACCCGGACGACCACTGTACGTATCATAGCTAAGTGATTCCAGGTATTGATTGTACAGGCTGCCATCAGAGGTTTTGACAGTAAAGACGATATCATTATTCAGATTGGGATTTCCTCCCAACACAAGTGTGTCTGTAAAGTTACCATGATTTGAAGCATTCACGCCCCCATCAACGGAGAACAGTCGATTCCAGTTATTTTCAAGCTGCACCCACGGATTATTGTCAGCACTCCAAATTTGCGCCGCAGAATCATTTGTGTAGCCCCAGGGCAATAACCAGGCAAAGATCAAAACACCTATAGAGATAAACGCCCCCGCCTGCATAAATTCCCATCCAAGATCATCCGCGCAACGCAACCCTTTCCGTTTCCAATCTGTCGAGGATTCATAGAGGTTAAAACGCAGCACCAGCAATAAAGAAGCTACCAGAAACACTACCAGAAACACTATGTAGCCATCTTCAATATTACTCAAGTTAATAAGCAGCACAACAGCATTGGCGAGTATCATCAGCCATGGTTTCCGCGTGCGATAAACAAGCCAGGCGCTCGTATAAGCAAGCAAAAAACCTAACGCAGTAATAAAGAAAAGAAAGATTGAATCATCACTACTGGTACCCCCAGCAAGCGCGAGCACAATCCACTGGTGTATACTATTTGAAAAAGCAGTAACATTTCCATTATAATCTGCGCCTGCTGTCTGCCAGAAAGCAAGCAGTAAACCAAACCCGATAGCCAATGCATGCACAAACAAACGTGGAAGGCGTCGTTGTTTAGCAGCAAGCACACCGACTATTAGACCAATAAGTGTCGTCAAAGTGAGTACATTGGTATGATCTACCCAGTTCGCTGCCTCTACAGACCAGATTGTACTGTATACCACAACAGCCAGCAAAAAGAGCGAAAACCATCCCTCTGCCAGACTTATATGTACATGCAAGTTGGGCCTACGGGGTATTCGCCTATTGTTATTTGAACCACCATCACCTGAGACAGGATCAGCAATGATCTTTGTGAGACGTTCAATAGTCGCATCCTGCATTGCCTTTAACTCCATCGGGCATAGGGCGCTTCGGGAACTCGTTCTAGCGCTTCAGTTAAGGAGGCTTTACATTTGACACGCAATACAGGTATTCCTGCACCTTCTAAAAGGGCTAACGTATCCTCATCTACAGGTCTATCTTCGAATGACGCTGCATCTAATCCTACGACCGCCACTTGCACTCCACGTCGTTGAAGATGGCGCAGGCTATCATGCCAGTCACGAGAATTAGAAGGTGTAATTACAATAGCAACAGTATTCCGCCCAAAATGGAATGCATCGAGAGACAGGGCTTCTTTCAAATCGGGTCCCGATCCAGGTTGCACAACTGCGAGTATTTCGAGTACACGCTCTATCTGTCGTTCGCCACGATCCAGCGAGAGAAACTCACGATGCGCTCCATTCACAATCATACCCAGAGACAGATCCTGTCGCAACAGATATGTGGCAATTGTAGCGGCAATCGTTACGCCATATTCGACTGTCGAATCCTCCCCCTCACCTGCCTGTACAAATTCATTTAGATCTAAGAAGATCCATCCATCCATAGCAGGATCGAGGTCAAACTCTTTCACCATTAATGTATTATAATGCGCAGTTGAACGCCAGTGTATGCGATTAAGTGCATCACCCACGGTATAATCTCGAATATTTGAGGCATTGGTCGTAGAATGCAGAGCACGTTTTGAGCCTCGACCACGCCCGGGCAAACCTCCTGTAAACAACACAAAGTCACTAATCGGTAATACACGTGGCAAGACAAGCAGATCTTTTGGCTGAGTGAGTGTTATACGTCTGTGAAACAAGCCAAAGGGATCTCCGCTCGTAGCTGTAACGGGACCAAGCAGGAAACGCCCGCGCTGTTTGCAAACAGTTCTGGCTCGCCAGGTTGCTCGTTTGCGACCACCCATACTCGCAACATATCCGGCTCTATGCCCAGGTAGAGTCGATCCATCAGCAATTTGAACCCACAATTTGGGCATTACACTTAAATTGTCCAGCATGAGTCGCTCATCAAAGGTTTCACCAACCTGAACTCGCCCAACACTGGCTGTGCGCCGGAAAACCATTTTACGCAGGCTATAGCGCGTCCAGAACCAGGATAGGATGAATAATGTAAGCAAGACATAGGTAAGCAAATAGAGCACCCGCCAACCACTGCTGACTGCCAGGAAAGCAAGTACGATTATAAGTATTATAACCTGCCAGGGTCGCATAAATCAGCGCCCCTTTCCACCACCGACCCATGCCCCAGGCACAGGCACACTCTGTAAAATTTCATCCAGAACACTCGTAGATGTTATGGCACGTACACGAGCCGCGGGTGTTACAATTAGACGGTGCGCCAATGTTGGCTTCGTCAATAGTTTCACATCATCTGGAATCACATACCCTCGCCCTCGTATCGCTGCAAGAGCTTGCGAAGCACGATACAATGCTAATGATCCACGAGGACTGGAGCCAAGGTAAATGTTGTTATGATTACGTGTGGCATTAGCAATAGCAACAATATATTCTCGAATTGAAGGATCAACATGAATGCTTCGGATTTGCCTTTGGATCAACACAAGCTCTTCCGCTATCATAATTTGTTCTAAATCATCCAAAGGATGGTGATATTGATGCGTATCCAGGATGTTCATTTCATCGCTAACTTTTGGATAACCGAGCTTAATGTTCATCATAAAGCGATCAAGTTGCGCTTCAGGTAAAGGGAATGTTCCTTCATATTCTATCGGATTCTGGGTTGCCATCACCATAAAAGGTTCGGGCAGACGATAGGTTACGCCATCGATTGTAATCTGAGTTTCTTCCATTGCCTCCAATAATGCCGATTGGGTCTTTGGTGTAGCGCGGTTGATTTCGTCAGCCAATACGATCTGGGACATAATCGGCCCTGCTCGAAACTCAAAGTTGCCCGTTTTTTGATTGAAGATAGAAACACCGGTGACGTCACTTGGTAGGAGATCAGGGGTAAACTGGATGCGTTTGAATGAGCACCCAATGGAGCGGGCTATAGCTTTGGTCAGGACTGTTTTGCCAACACCTGGTACATCTTCGATTAATACATGCCCATTACAAATGACCGCTATCAGACTAAATGCAACCGATTCGGCTTTGCCAACGATTACTTTTTCGACATTGTTGATAACTTGCTGTACCGCAGTAGCTAGATCTTGTACCGACTGCATACTCTACTCTCCAATGGCCTGGCCCAATAACGCAAGTATCATCAGTTGCAAAAGCATTAGTAATCTTCTTCTACGTACGAGCAACTTGCATATGTACTGGTATCAGGCGAACTTCTCGATATCATGCAATGACACGATATCTTTAGTGTACCACGTTCACACAAAAGCGCAAAAATAACTGTGACTAAATCGACAACACAGCAATGTACATAATACTACGTCCTAACATAGCTTTTGTTACACACTAATTTCAAGCATACTTACATTGACTGAAATCTACCTTAAAATTTTCTGCTTTGCCTGGACTACTGGTGAGATCAGCGAGAGTATGCTATTATGAAGTCCATGGCAACCCAGAACGAAACCAATGACATTCAAGAACTTCATGCCTATGTAGATGGATGGGTTCAAGGAGTCGGTTACCGCTATTTCGTGGTAAACAATGCCTTCGCCCTTGGCCTCCGAGGTTATGTACGCAACTTGAGCGACGGCAGTGTCGAAGTACTTGCACAGGGAACCCGACCGACCCTTGAGCGTTTGCTCACTATACTGCAAAGAGGACCATCCGCAGCAGAAGTACACGAGATACGCACTCATTGGGGACAGCCTACAGAACATCTAAGTGGCTTTCATGTCCGCTGGTGAATAAAAGAGGAATACTATGATCGATCGCGAAACCGTTAAGCACGTAGCACAACTTGCCCGACTTGGCATGACCGAGGAAGAGGTTGATATTTTTGCAAGTCAACTCTCTGTCATACTGGAGAACATAGCCATATTGCAGCAGGTAGACGTGAGTGGAGTATCGCCTACCGCGCATGCTTCGCGTCTCAGTAATATCATGCGACCAGATATCCTACAGCCATCATATGCGCCTGAAATATTGCTTGCCAATGCCCCTGAACAAGAAGACAACTGTCTAAAAATACGCGCGGTGTTTGAGGAGTCTTAATAATCATGACCGAATTATATCAACTAACCATTCATGAAGCTGGAGAATTGCTACGCCAACACAAAATCTCCTCGGTTGAACTAACACGCGCACACCTTGACCGTATTCGAGACGTGGATAACAAAGTAAAAGCATTCACACTTGTAACCGAAGATCTCGCGCTGAAACAGGCCCAGGAAGCTGATCAGCGTTTAAAGAATGGTGCGGCTCTGTCTTCGCTCACAGGCATACCCCTGGCTATCAAAGACCTGATTTGCACAAATGGGATCACTACCACCTGTGGCTCTAACATGCTCAAAGATTTTAAACCACCATACGATGCTACAGTTATGGAGCGGCTCAACGCAACAGGCGCGGTAATGCTCGGCAAGACTAACATGGACGAGTTCGCAATGGGCTCCTCGACCGAACATTCCGCTTTCTTTACCACTCGCAATCCCTGGGACCTCGAACGCGCTCCCGGTGGCAGCAGTGGTGGTTCCTCAGCGGCAGTGGCAGCAGGTATGGCCATGGGAGCCCTTGGTAGCGACACTGGTGGCTCGATTCGCCAACCCGCAGCATTATGCAATGTCGTCGGTCTCAAGCCCACTTATGGTCGAGTCTCACGATACGGCCTGGTAGCTTTTGCTTCTTCACTCGATCAGATAGGTCCTTTCGCGCGCAATGCACGTGATGCCGCCTTAATTTTACAAGCAATTGCAGGACCCGATTCACGCGACTCAACCTGCGCTCCTAATCCCGTACCTGATTATAGTGCGATGTTGAATGGCTCTATCAAAGGTCTACGTATAGGCGTACCAGAAGAATATTGGGTAGATGGTACTCAACCAGGTATCGTCAATGCTGTGCGTAACGATATTGAAAAACTACGTGAGATCGGAGCTGAGATTAGCGAGGTTTCCCTACCACACACCAAATACGGGGTGCCAGTCTACTATATTATCGCCCCGGCCGAGGCAAGCGCCAATCTTGCGCGCTACGATGGCGTCAAATATGGCTACTCGTATCGCGATACCAGCGATATGTGGGAGGCTTTGGAGAAGACTCGCCAGTTTGGTTTTGGGCAAGAGGTCAAGCGCCGCATAATGCTCGGCACCTACGCCCTTTCGTCCGGTTACTATGACGCCTATTACAAACAAGCAGAGAAGGTTCGCACATTGATCACCGATGACTTCACTCGCGCTTTCGAACAAGTTGATGTGCTGGTCAGTCCCGCCTCACCTTCTGTGGCATTTAAAATTGGCGAGATATCCGATCCTTACGAAATGTATCTCCAGGATATATTCACCATTCCGGCTAATCTAGCAGGCATCTGTGGGGTCTCGATCCCTGGCGGTTTCAGTAATGGTCTACCCGTAGGTCTGCAAATATTGGGCAACTTTTTCGCCGAAGACCTGATCCTGCGTGTCGCCGATGCCTTTGAGCATGTTACCGACTATCACACCTGTTGGCCCAAAGTAGTTTAAACTACCTATGTTGAAGTGACTGCGGGTGGCTCCGCCACCCGCAGTCACTTCAACATAGGTAGAATGAATCAGGGAGAGGACCGCTCTGAAGAATAGATGATACGCCGCACTATTGCTATCGCTCTACTATTCATCTCAATCAGCACCATTATCCTGGTGCCTATCTTTACCTTTACACCAATAGGGAAACGCCTCTTTGATGGATCTACCTCAACACCCACACCAACGTTAAAACCCTTTACACCAACGCCGACTCCCAAACCCATTCCTATCCTGACCGCCAAAGGAACTCCTCCTGCGATTACAGCTAGAGAGTCTATCTTATTGGACGGGGATACAGGCCATATACTGTATGAATCGAATGGTGAGAAACCGGTACCAATGGCGAGTACAACCAAGATCATGACAGCTCTCATCGCAATCCAGGCAGGCGATTTGAATACAGTTGTCACCATCCATCAGGACGCAGCCAAAGAAGTAATTCAAAACAATGGTAGCAACGCTCAGAGATCTGCTGTATGGTTTAATGTTGCCATCAGGTGATGATGCTGCTATCGCCATTGCTGATACTGTGGGCGGCTCAACCGCCAATTTTGTAAACTTGATGAATCTTTTCGCATTCCGTTTGCATCTCTTTCAAACTCATTTTATCAATCCCGATGGGCTGACATACTATAATTTCAACGGGCAACCAATTCCAGGCCATTACACTACCCCTTACGACCTTGTACGCCTGGCGAGCTACGCCATGACCATCCCACTCTTCGCTCAGATTGTGCGTACTCAACACTACTCACTCCCGGCTACCTCGTCACACCATAGTTACACCTGGGACAATACTAACCTGCTGCTCACGACATATACTGGTGCGACAGGCATCAAAACTGGCTTTACCTTAGAGGCTGGTGAATGTCTTGTTTTCTCCGCTACCCACTCGGGGCATCACCTGATTGGTGTTGTGTTTCATACCACTGATGCAACTCATCGCTTCAGCGATGCAAGGATATTGCTCGATTGGGGATTTGCGCTACCACTACTTCCGCCTGTTCCATAGGGTCGAAATTTCTGCTTTTCGTGTTGACAAAGACCCCCTCATCGTGTACTATACAAGGCGTGCGGTACAGAGAGACAAATTTACTTAAGCCCGATTTGAGGGATTGAAATTCCTCCTAATCTCTTTTCGTACGTCGTTCGGGTGTGGCCAAGCGGTAAGGCAGTGGTCTTTGGAACCACGATCCCAGGTTCGAATCCTGGCACCCGAGCCTGCTGGATTATAGCAAAGATATTGTAGATTTTGTCACAACAATGTTAAGCCTGAATGCTCTATTGAAAAAACATCAGCCATTATTGTCTACAGTTAAGTGCTAGCTTAACCTATTATCCTTCCTGTGACTTAAAACATCACAAAAGGTTTGCAAATTTGTTATGGATACATATGCGGCCATAGTGCTTGCTGCAGGCAAAGGCACCAGGATGCGTTCAACCTTGCCAAAGGTGCTTCACCAGGTAGCCGGGTTGCCACTACTGGCACATGTACTCAACGCTATCGACGCCATTCCCTCTACTGCTGCTTTTGCCCCGCTCACTTCAACAACAACCAGTCATCGCCCGATTGTCGTACTGGGACATGAAGCACAGCAGGTTGAAGACCAATTTGGTACGCGTTGTCACTACGCCTTTCAGGAAGAACAACTGGGTACTGGTCACGCCGTGCTAGCCGCTGAAAATGCCGTACAAGAATTAAACCCTACCCCTCAGACGATACTGGTTTGTTATGGCGATACACCATTGATAAGCGGCCAGCTACTTGCTCGCGTGCTTTTCGAGCATCTCACAAACCATGCAACAATGACTTTCCTCACCGCAATCTCTGAACAACCCTCAGACTTTGGTCGTATAGTGCGGGATACAGATGGTCATGTGCGTGCAATAGTCGAGATGAAACGCGCTACTGAAGAGCAAAAACGCATCAATGAAGTCAACTCGGGCATCTACTGTTTTGATCAAAGTTGGCTCTGGCCAGCATTACATACGCTTCCCAGGAATGCATCAGGTGAATACTACCTGACCGACCTGGTAGCAGTCGCCAGTTCCCAGGGTTGTAAGATTGCTACCGTCAGCGGAAGTTTTGATGAGACCATCGGCATCAATGACCGCGTGCAATTGGCTGCCGCTGAGCGCTTATTGCGCACACGAGTGCTAGAGCAACTCATGTACGCGGGTGTTACTATACTTGACCCGCCTAGCACCTATATTGATGCTCATGTCGAAATCGTACTGCATGTCGCATTGGACCTGGGACAACTATCGATGAATCGCTTCTCGGAAATGGGTGTATTGTCCGTAACTCGGTACTGGAAGGATCAACTCTTGAAGATGGAGTGCGTATTGGTCCATTTAGTCATTGCCGTCCCGGTGCTCACCTTGCCCGCAATGTTCGAATGGGCAATTTTGGAGAAGTGAAAAACTCGTATATTGGCGCAGAAACCGACATACATCACTTCAGTTATGTAGGCGATGCCACTCTTGGTGAGCATGTGAATATCGGCGCGGGAACAATAACGTGTAATTATGACGGGGTAAAGAAAAATCGCACAACTATAGGTGACGGCGCTTCTATTGGAAGTGATACAATGTTAATAGCCCCAGTAACCGTTGGTGAATACGCAAAAACAGGAGCTGGTTCAGTTGTGAACCGTGATGTCCCTCCCGGAGCTGTAGTTGTTGGCGTTCCAGCGCGTGTGTTGCGCATGCCTCAACCCTCTGATGGTTCTACGACAGAGGATGTCGTAAAGGAGTGATTGGTCTTATGGACGGAGCTGGCCTGGC
>WNGP01002863.1_pt1 | contig 14470 bp, 15 predicted proteins | sample 5407671 | NCBI WGS metagenome assembly WNGP01 (sample SAMN13153381, study PRJNA577476) | soil metagenome | isolation source: 40 cm soil or saprolite under Garry oak tree replicate 2 | place: USA:California | collected 2016-06-15 | reverse complement strand
CAAATGGCGCAGGAAATTGTGACGTTGGAATGCACGGAGGCCAAGGCATTGGGTAAGCCTGTCTCCCGTTACATGACCACACGGAACAAGAAAAGCCCGCGCACGCCCAATCGACTCGAGAAAAAGAAATACAATCCGTTCTTAAGACGGCATACTTTGCACCGCGAAACCAAATGATAGGTCCTAAAACCGCCAAACGCCGTTCCGCCTTTCGCCGGGCAAATCGCGCCATGCCACGCCGGCGAATCGACATCGCCATTGAGGCCATCGATTACAAAAATCCCGATCTCCTGAAAAAATTCGTTACGGAGAGCGGCAAAATCCTTCCCCGCCGCGTCACCGGAATGCCTGCGCATCTGCATCGCAAAATCACACGCGAGATCAAGCGCAGCCGCTCTGTGCTCTTGATGAAGTGACAAATTTGGCTGGGGCCAAATTTCTTATCCCGAACGAAGTCGAAGGACCTCTTGGTTGTCACCCGAGCGTCGATCGCTAACCGGACAGACCAGAAAGCCGTCTGCCACGAACAGGCGCGACCCTGTCTTCGTTACACCTTCCGTGTTTTTTCGCCCTGCTCGATCAACTTCCAGAATTCGCGAGTCTCGCCCAACTGGGCGTCTTCGGACACAGGCAGTTTGCTTCGAAAAAGGAAATCGCGAAACGTGTTCTTGTGCAAGACGCGATGGACCCTAATACCTTCGTCGGTCTTGGCGAAATAAATGCGATAATCCTTCGCACGATAGCGATAAAGCTTTTTCCCTTCGCGCTGGATCACACCAAATCGCTCGGAATCGAGCTGGTCGAGGTCTTCGGGTAAAATTTGGAACTCCGCGAGCAGCTCTAGCTGCAATTTTTTCGGAAGCGCCGATATCTCGGCCGCGCTCAATTCGTTGAAGATGATCTGGAACATGGGTCAGTAATCGTAATTCGTTACAACGGAGATCGATTCACGATCAAATGAAAACGCGTTTCACGCGTTGGCCAATTCGTGTCGTAATTTCCCAGGGAATCGTGCCAGCCGTACAGGCCAGTTCCACGCAGGAAATTTCCTCCTGCCCATCGCGTCCCATCAAAACGACCTCGTCGCCCACTTGCGCATTATTAAACTTAGTAACATCGATCATCATCAAATCCATCGTCACACGGCCGAGAACGGCGCAACGCTGCCCGCGAACCAGGACGGCGGCGTCACGATTCGAAAGGTGCCACGGATATCCGTCGGCGTAACCAGCTGATAAGGTTGCGACCCGCATTTTCCGAGGAGTGATAAAGGTGCGGCCATAGCTGATAGAACTTCCTTTCGGCATCTCGCGCACCAGACAAATGCGCGTTTTCCATGTCATCACCGGTTTGAGGAGTTTCTGAAATTCAGGGAGCGGCGAAATCCCGTAAAGCACGATCCCGGCGCGCACCATGTCGAACACTCCTGCGGGCTCAGCGAAAGCGAGCAACCCCGCGCTTTGGAGCACATGCGCTTTATAATCGATTGGAACCGCGGCGCGAAATTGCTTCATGATTTCGCCAAAGCGCGAAAGCTGATCGCGCGTGTAGACCGCATCCTCGCCGGACACTGGCAAATGAGTCGAAACGCTGTGAATCCGGATATTCGGAAATGCGGAGACGTTCTTGAGAACGTCCGAGGCTTCGCCTTCCGGAACTCCCATGCGGCCCATGCCCGTATCAATCTTGAAATTGACGGCTACGGGCGAGCGGTGCGCTACCCGATTGAAATCTTCTGCTTCCTCAAGCGCAGAAATTGTGGGAATGAAACCGCGCTCGGCGATTGCCGACCTCTCCCCCGGCAGAGCTGGTCCAAGAATGATGATCGGATGGGAGACGGATTCCCGGAGTGCCAGGGCCTCTTCCAGATTAGCAACGCCAAAAAGTTGTGCCTCATCCGCGAGAGTTTCCGCTACACCGATTAAACCGTGCCCGTAAGCGCTCGCTTTCACCACAGCGATGATCTCTGCGGACCCGACGCGTTCCCGCACGATTTTGGCATTGTGACGCAACGCGCTCCGATCGATCTCGGCCCAGCAACGATAAGCTTGCTTCATTTCGGCATGGTGATGTGCGGCTCGCGCAAATAAATTGGTTCGAGCGGTGGCAAAGAAAAGCTGCGCTGCGGTTCTCGCGCAAGTCTGGCGAGCACAAGAGCGGATGGGAAGCGAACTACGGCGCGCTCAAATTGCAGGAGCGAATCCGAGGTGAAAACTGGCATTGCGATATCAATAGTGTCGAGTTTCGACTTCAGCGCGGACTCCGGGAAAAGCGTTGGACCCTGGACCAGGTTATTCGCGCGGATACGCGCAAAGAAGAAAGATTTCCTGCGAGCATCACCGATCACGGAGTATTCCTGCGCGTTAGACTCCATTGCACATATTGATGGAAAACCGATCAGGCGCGCACCGGAAGAAACCCCCAACCCGATTGCAGCTGAAATTGCGATGCGGGTACCCGCGTAGGAGCCAGGGCCAAGCCCGATGATAATCGTGTCTGGCGCGCCAAGTCTCCTCGTTGCATCGGCTAGATTTTCAAAGAAGACGGCAGAATTTTTCCGGTCGTTCGGCCAGTCGCGACTGAAACCGGCGCCGTCTTCATCCAACCACGCCAGACTGCCGCGCGCTGTAGAAATTTCCAGCGCAAGAATTTTCACGTTTCCTGGAAAGTAATGGCGCGCTGATTCTCCGATTTTATCTCAAACAGAATCCAGCGCGCTTGTTCGGGAATGAATTCCGGAAAACGATCTGCCCATTCGATCACCGAAACTCCGTCGCCAAAAAAATAGTCATCGAGGCCAAGCCGCTCGAGGGACTTGCGATTCTCGACGCGAAAAAAATCGAAATGATAAACGGGCAATCGCCCATCTCGATATTCGTGCACAATCGTAAAGGTGGGGCTGGAAGCGGCAGCGTTGCTTCCCATGCCGGCCACGAAGCCTTTGGTGAATAGAGTTTTGCCGCTGCCCAGTTCGCCCTGCAAGGCCAAAACCGATCCCACTCCTGCATCCTCTGCAAGTCGCCGTCCGACTGCTTCGGTCTCAGGCGGGCTGTTGGAAATGAACGTAGCCACCAGGCAAAAGTTGATCGTTTCTAGTTGAGCGCTGAGATAAGTAACCGATGCGCGTGAGTAACAATTTCGGAAATTTTTTCTTCCAACTCCGCAACAAGCGGTCGCGCTCCCGCGGCGAAATGGCGAAGAGCAATTCGTAATCTTCGCCTTCTGAAATTGCCTTATCGATCTTTGCGCCTGGGGCGACCGGGAGATTCTCCATTTCGATGGCAAATCCAACTCCGCTCGCCTTTGCAAGTCGCGGAAGATCGGCTCCCAATCCGTCGCTTAGATCCATCATGGCGTGGATGGAGAAATTTTTTGTGAGCCAGCGCGACTCGGCAATCCGCGGAATGAATTGCAAATGCTTTTGTCTCACGGCGCCACCCAGTCGGCCGGTGACAAACAGATCATCGCCCACCCTGCCGCCCCGGCGCGAGACGCACCGGTCTCTTTCAACAAAGCCAACCACGCTAACCGAAATCGCCACAGGGCCGCGTGTCCGGCTTGTTTCTCCGCCAACTATGCTAACTTTAAACCGCTTGGCCGCCCGGCCCAATCCGCGATAAAGCCGCTCCACCCATTCGACGTTCGTTTGCTTGGGAGCAATGAGAGTGATCAGCGCAGATTGAGGCACGGCCGACGTTGCAGCGAAATCGCTGAGCGGACGCATCATCGCTTTCCAGCCGACGTCGAGCGCGTTCGTCGTCGGCAGGAAGTGCACGCCTGCGACAACACAATCGGTCTTGAGTACAAGGAGGTTTCGGTGATCGCGGGTTTCCACAATGGCGCAATCATCACCAGGGCCGTTGACGACTTCTTTTCCGAGCGAAAGACGAGACAAGAGCCGGCCGAGCAGCCGGTCTTCGCCGATGTCGCGCAATTTCATGGCGCCGTGATCCCTGGAACGGAAGTAGAGCTTTCGGCGGACTGGAGACCGCCGCTCCTTTGGAGGGTCATGGAGAAAAGATCTCCGGAAATGCAAGGGCGGTAAGAGTAAGCGAATTGAAGAGCGAATGCATTGTCATGGCGACAAGAATGGAACCGCTCCATTCGTATGCAATCGCGAAACAACTTCCCAGGACGAACAGTGGTGCAAATGAAGGTAAGTGCGCGTGCGCCGCGGCGAAGAGCAGTGCGCTGAATGTGACGCCCAGAAGTCGGCCGAAATAGCGCCTGAGTACACCGTAAATAAAAAATCGAAAAAGAAACTCCTCAAATACCGGCGCGATTGCCACGGCGAAAACGATGATCATCATTCGCTGCTGGATCGTGCGCGATCCGCTAAAAAACTCGACGATGTTTTGCTTGCTGGAGCCGCCCCCAAAAAGCCGCTGCGTAATCGCGTCAGACGACAAGATCAATGGATAGGCAAAAAACAGCAGAATCGCCCCAGTGCTCAGAGTCCTGACAAAACTTAATCTGAAAAACCCGCCTAACGAACCAACATCAAATCCGCGAAATTGAAGGAAGGTGATTATCACCAGCACCACACAACCGGTGAGAAGAAAATTTGCCAGAAGATTGCGCGCGCTGAACTGGATCGAGGGTTGCGAAACTGAGGCGCCAATGGTCAGAAAAAGGAAAAGGATCAACAGCGCAGCCAGTATTGCCTCGGGCAGTCCAAATCGTCGCGTGGTCGCTGCGTCAGCACCAAAAGCGTCCGGTGTTCGCGCGCTGATCTGATAAATCAGCGAAATATAGATGTAAAGGCTGGCAAGAAGGTAAAGAAGCGAGAGGAGAACGCCTAAGACCGAGCTGGGAACGGCTTCCGATGCCGCGAAGAGGCTGCCGGATCGCATGGGCCCTCTGTTCTACGGCGCGTAATAGCTGGGCAGGAAATACGCGCGCCCACTTTCCAGTTGCGGAATGAGTTGCTTTGGGAGTGTGAGCTCAATCTTTGAATCGGTCTCTCCAAATATCCGGAAGAAACGGCTCAGACTAAACGGCGGACCATATTTCACCACTTTGGCGTCCGGCGCGTTTCCCAGTTCTTTGGCCTTGCTGAATGCGTCGTCCAGCTCACCAAGGCCATCGATCAGCTTGTGCTCGAATGCGTCCTTGCCCGACAGGATTCGCCCGTCGGCAATCGTATTGCGCAAGAGGTCTGCCGGAAGATTTCTTTCCTTTGCAACGATGCCGAGAAATTTGTCGTAAGTTTTCATGATAAAGCTCTGCACGAGCTCGCGTTCTTCCGGAGTGATCGGCCGCGCGCCATTCAGCATGTCCTTGAATTTTCCGCTTTTGAAAACCACGGAAGCGAGTCCGACCTTGTTGAACAGCTGCTCGTAATTCAGCGTTTGAATAATGACGCCGATGCTGCCGGTGATGGTCGTTTCGTTTGCCATCAAAAATTTGCCGCCGCAGGAAACGTAATAGCCACCGGATGCCGCCAGTGAATCCATGTAAACGACCACCGGTTTCTTCGCCCGGACCTTGACCAGCGCGCTGTAGATCGCGTCGGAAGCGGTCACTTCTCCACCCGGGGAATCGATTTCAAGAACGATGGCTTTGACGCGGCTGTCATCGCGAGCCTGTTGCAGCGCCGCGCGCATGTCATCGACCATTGAATCGCTTACAGTGCCCGGGAGCGAAGAACTGATCAGGCCGCGCATGGTGATGACCGCAATCTTGTCCGTGGTCGCGCGTGCCCCCCGCTGAAGCAGGATTTCACGGAAACGCGGAATTGGCTCGGCCTCGCGGGTCCCACCAAGGCGCTGAAACGCGATGGCCATCAACATCAGGTTGACGAACAAACTGGCGCAAAGCGCGACGAACAAGAAGATGCTGAGACAACCGAGTTTGCGATTCCCCGCCATGACAGGACGAAACTGCCGGAGAACCGCCGCGCGCACAAGAGGTTTTCACAGGCGTCGCTGGGTGCGTTCTGGGTAGCGCACGCGTCTCGCGTGTCTGGTTTCGGCTTCGCGCCGAAACAACCTTTGCCTGAAACTCGAATTGCGGTGCGAGCCTTCGCAAACAGGCAAAGTTCGCGATCGCGAGACGCGCTCGCCAGCACGCGGACGCCTGCGCTACCCAGACACAAACGCTTCGCGCCGGCTACAACGTCTTCAAATATTCGAGCAGCTTCTCTTTGTCCTGCTCAGACAGTTGAGTGCCGTAGGTATGCCCTTTGTTGCCGTTCCCTTTCTCTGTGGTGTCGAAAAGGAAGTAAGGTTGCGTCAGCTCGCCGGTTGGCCCGGTTGGCCGCGGTGGCGGCTCTTTGAATCCAACTTTGACCGGATCGAAAACATCGTAGCCGCGATGAAAAGTTTGCGGTCGTTCATTTGGTGAATTCAACAGATCGCGCAATGTCGGCACGGAGCCATTATGGAGGTAGGGCCCGCGCAACCAGATTCCATCCAGCGGTGGCGAGACATATCCGTACGGGTCTTGCGTTTCTACCATGGGCGGACGATCGATGCCCAGCTGTTTGACACGCCGGTTCGCTTCCGCAGCAGCATCTTTCGACCATGAATACATCCGCTCGGGATCAGTCCCTATCTCAGTGATCGGAACCACCTTGTTTGTAAATTTAGCGCGCGGATCATGGCACGCCGCGCAGTCGCGAGCGTAAATTGTCTGACCTTCGCCGGCCATTTGGTGGTTGATTGGATTTCTCTCGGCAAAGGGCCACTTTGGCGGCGGCAAATTGCTCAAGTACTGATCGAGATCGGCCATGCGTTGTAAAAACCACGGCCGCGCCGGTGCGCCGAGACCCAGCGCAGAATCAATCAAAACTGAGCGGACCGCCGGCGTATCGCCAGTCCAGTTCAACAACATCTGCTTTCCGGCATTATCTTTTCCACTGCGGACTCCGAGATTCCAGATCGAAGGAAAATCGGTTGGCCCGAACGTGTTGTCCTCCGCCATGCTGGTCATGAAATACTTTGTGAGGTTCATGGCATCGTCGCGGCCCGGCCCCCAGTGTGGCTTTGGCTTGCCGCCGGTGACGTAGCGTTCCATCCAGGTGAATTGTTTTTCCTGCTGGAGCAGCGCCTTTTTGGTGAATGGAATCAACAGGTACCGGTAAATCTGTCGGTCGATGAACGAGAGCCCGCCATTTCCGTAATTGTTTGCGCTCACCAGGCGGATTTCGTTCATGATGATGTCCGAATTGAAGCGAGGATCGTGTGCTGCTTTGAACAAAAAGCGCAGGATGCTTTGGACGTTGTTCGTATGGCCCGGCCCCGCGACGACAACGTGCGGCACTTCATCTTCGCTCAATCGGTAGGTCGCAGTATGGCAGACTGCGCAGTTGTTCGTGATTCGCGCGAAACCGACGACCTTTTTCGAAAAGCCCACCGGAATTTCATGGCCTTCTTCCCAAACCACGCCAAACGACTTGTACCCGCCCGGCCCGGGCATCAGGTCCGGAAAAATACGCGGCAGGACCATCCAGAGATAATACGGGATGCCGCGGTCGCCCTCGGCGCCAAGCGAGCCGTATTTGAAATGTTCCTCCTCGTTCGCAAACACTTCTTTCTCTTCCCGGAAAGATTTTGTCCACGTAAAGAAAGCGCCAAGCGCGAGCAGGATCCCAATCACAGCCGCGGAGACCCAAATGATGCGCTTCGTTTTAGGTTGGAGTGTCATGGGTCTATCGATCGCGCGTTGCTCAAAATGTTTTCAGATATTCCACGATCGCGTCCTTTTCCGCGGCTGAAAGCATCGTGCCGTATTCCCAGCCTTCATGGCCAGTGTTCGAATTTCCCTCATTCCGATCGCGTGGCTTCGTGCCGCCCGGCTTCACTTGCGTATCGAACCTGAAATATTTTTTTAAATTGTCGGGTTCATCTTTGCTGCGCCCCTGTGCATCGAACCGGCTTGGATCAGAAACAAAACCGACCTTCACTGGGTCGAAGACATCGTACCCGCGATAAAAAACTGTGGGACGTTCGGAGCTTGGGTTCAGCAGATCTCGCAGCGTCGGTACCGAACCGTTGTGCAGATACGGCGCGCGCAACCAGACGCCGTCCAGCGGCAGATTTACATAGCCAAAAGTTTTGCGGAAATGACTGAAGCGCCACGGATAACCGGCGTAGAGCGTATTCTGCACCGCAGCTAGCTCTTCCGTATATGAATCAAGCCGGTGACGGTCCGTGCCGATTTTATCGATAGGCACTATGTCGCCGACGTACTCACCGTTGAAATCCCGGCCATTGCGCCCGTGGCAATTTGCGCAGTACTGCGCGTAGAGTTTTTCCCCCTGCCCGCTGAGAGGCCCGTCAATTGGAAACGGATATTTAGGCGGTTCCTTGTAAAGTAACCACTGCTCGATCCGCGCCATTTGTTTCAGATCGATCGTCGGTGGAAATGCGCCGGTGCCGAACGCCGCGCTCTTGTTGCGCTCCTCCATCATGCTGTTATTGCCGTCCCAATGCGCGTGAATGTTTTTCTCTTTGCGCGGGCCTTGCAGCCAGATCGATGGCAAATCGCAGAGACCAACCAGCTCGCGCGTTTCTAGTTTTTCGAGAGGAAATTCCAGGAGCGTCTTCGCTGGATTGAACGTGTCAGTGCGGCCGGGGCCTGCGTCCGGTTCCCAATCGCCGAAACGGAAATGGCCTTTCAACATGAGCAACCGTTCGCGCATGAAAGGGATGGCGTAGTAACGGAGCAGGAGGCGATTGATCAGATCATATTTCGCACCGATCCCTTCCATCTCGGAGAGGATCCGTGGAGCGTTGAAACGTTGATCCGATGCGCAGGCGAAAATGAAACGCTCGAACGCCTCGAGATCGACAGTGTTCGACGGCATGCCAGTGTAAATAGCGCGCGGGCTTTGCGCGCCGCCGCGCAGGGAACCCGCGTGACAAATCGCGCAGTTCAGGAAGACACGATCAATTCCCTGCGTATTGCGACGTGAGACACCAATCGGCAGATCCTTGCCTGGCTCGTAGAGAAAGCCTAACGACGCATATTCAGTCCCCGGCGTGTAGGTTTTCCCGGGCAAATATTCTGGGAACATTTTGGGAAGCACCTTCCAAATCCAGTAGGGAATGCCCGATTCGCGCTCGCCACCGGTTGAACCGTACTTGAAATGTTCTTCCGGGTCCGCGTAAGTGACCGGATCGTCGCGGGTAAAACGCCAGGCGAAATAGGAAAACCCGATAGCGACGAGCGCGACCGCTACCAGCAATACAATCCGCCACTTCCAGCGCCTGCTCTTTCCAGGTTGATCTGGAGTCTCCATCATAGATGTGACCTTGTGCGCTCGTTAGGCGCTAAAGGAGCGCACCGGTGACCGCGAGAGCTAACTGATGCAGCCGATTGTCGACAAGGAACATTCCTCAGCCGAACACGATGAGGGCCCCTCACCTCAATCCTCTCCCCACAGTCGGGGAGAGGCGGATTAAGGCGCACGCGAGGTGCGCCGCGATTCGCTCCCAGCGCGCCATCAGCATGCGCGCGAATGGGTCGCCTCTCCCTTCGCAAGGGAGAGGGTAGGGTGAGGGTTTGTTGCTTGGAATGTTCCTCGAGCGCGAACCAGATCGCTTGCAGGACGCTATCAAGTTCCTGGCGAATCCAAAACCGTAGCAGTTTGATCCTGCGGCGAGCGAGGAACTCCGCCCGTTTCTGATCACGAATCCGCCGCATCTGATAGTTATGCCCACCACCATCGAGTTCGATCGCCAGCTTTGCAGCCGGACAATAGAAGTCGAGTATGTAGGGATCGATCGAGTGCTGCCGCCGAAACTTGTAACCCGTAAAATTCCGGTTTCGGAGACGGCGCCAGACAATCCGCTCACAATCTGTCGCCTTCTTTCGGAGAGATGCAGCGCGACTCACAACGAAAAGATTGGTTAACGAAAGCCCTTTGCGAGAAAGAGAATGCCCGAGTCAACAACGCGATGACCGCCCCTCACCTCATTCCTCTCCCCGCAGCCGGGGAGAGGCGGATCACTGCGCGTTTCACGTGGAATAGGATTTGGCGGCATTCTTGACTGGTTGGTCGAGCCTTTCGCTTTGCCCTTTTTCCCAAACTGACAATTGAGGATTAGGGCCATGGCCGCAGAACGTACTTACCCCGACGCTGGAAACTCAAGCGCGAAATCAATCAATCGCTTTTTGCCCAAATAGACTTTGCCCAGATAAACCCGCGATGCGACTTCGCGGATTTCGTCACGAATCCAATGCGCCAGCAGCGAGGTTTCCGAATAATCGAGAACGATGCATTCCTTGTTATCGAGCCAGCTGGGCCCCTTGTACACTTTGGCGATGATCGCGTTCAGTCCAAATGGTAATATCTTATTTCGCAAAACCCCCTTGGCCGGATCGAACACTTTCCCCTGCCACGCAAAATGATTTATGAAATTCGCGATGTCCTGCGTGTAAGTCGTTCCCGGTGCGACGATCGCTGTCCCTTTAGCTTCGCCGTTCGGGATTTCACCGACAGGGCTTTGCGTGAAAAGGTCGTCTAGCTGCGCTTGCGATAGTTTCAGCATTTCAGCAACCGTGACAGCCATGTTTTCTCTTTTCGTTGGATTGGATCTCGATCAAAAGGTTTTCAGATATTCGATTAGCGCGCGTTTATCGTTATCAGGTAAATCGGTGCCAAAATAGTGGCCCTTGTCCTCGACAAAATCGGGACACTTATTTGCCGCGAGCAGTTCAGGGACCGCCTTGATCAATTCGTCCGTGGCTTGTTCCGATGAAAGATTCTGCGTGTGAATCTTCAGCAATGCTTTCGCTATTTTTGCCTGCAAAACGAGCAACTGCCCAAAATCAGGCTCAACGTCAGCGATCAGGTTGATCGGTGCGCCCTTGGGGATGGGTCCAATGTTGATGTAGCCATTCTTATCAGCCAGCGCTTGCAGCGGTTTCGGCACGAATTCCTTGCGCAAATGCAGCGCGCTCTCGTTTTGCGTGCGCCAGATAGAAGCCTTGTTCAGCCGTTTTTCCGGCCATAACAATTTCTCCACTGCATCGTTGAAGGCGTCTATCCGGCCGGCCACGGAAGGATCGCCGGTAAATTTCCCCAGCATGTTATTGTGTAAAAAGGGTGCCGAACTCCACAGACTAACGAGTGAAGGAGTCCGATAGTAACCGGGGGCGACATTCCTGTCTTTCGGTTTGAATTTGATCGGCCGGGTTTCATCAAATGGATTGAAAAACTCCAACTCATCGACAGGCGAAAGTTCTTTGTAAGTCAGCGAGGAAAAGTTGTCCCAGACGTGACCGGCTTTTGCGTTCGTCCCAAACGCGCGAGCAGAGTTCGTCTCGATCTTGGTCAATGGATAACGCTTGTCGTTGGATAGAAAATTGTTCTCCAGGAAATCGGGCGCCATTACCGCTGTGCGAAACCAGGCTTTTCCCTCGCCGGAATGCGAATCGATGTTTGGCGGCGGCTGTTTGCTCGAATGACAAGCCGCGCAACTCTCTGCAAAAACTTCTTTTCCCCGCATCATCACCGCTGAATCGGCTGTGATGTAAGCCTGGCCACCCGGCGCGTCTGCGAGATGAAATGGTTTCAGGCGACGGAAGAATGCGGCAATGTTTGCCAGGCGCTCTTCAGTTGCGCGCCAGAAGACCGAATGTTCCCGCGCATAAGGGATCTCAAACGGCTTTTGAGGAGTCAGCCCAATCAATCGGTTGTGAAGTGTCAGCCAGTATTCGGAAAACATGCCGATGTTGACGTACACGCGGATCGTTGCGCCAGCGACGCCGATCGAGTCTGCGCCGTCCTTCAACACGTGCGGCACCGGCATCTCCTCCTTTTCTCCAGGCAAACCGAGCGTGCCTCCCGCCATTTTTTCCGGGACCGCGATCCGCTCCCGTTCAGCAAGCAAAAAGATTGGATTGATCGCGTTTGGATTGTTGATGTGATCGGTTGCGATCCGGGAGGTGTCGGAAGTGCCACGCGGTTGCGCGGCCAGCATCTCATAAAAGAAGCCGCCTTTTTCGACGTTACAGGCAAAGACTTTTCCTTCGTTGATGTACTGATTACCAATGGCCGATGCGAGATTTTCCCAGCGCGGATTCTCCGGATCGGCCGGCGGATTATCTGGATACGGCGCGATGTGACAGGCGCCACAAGCGACACCGACGCGATACGGGCGAACCAGCTTTTTGTCGTTGTAATAAGTCGGATCGTTCATGAAACGATCGCCGTCCCATTTTTTGCGTGCCTCTTCGTTGAAGTCCGGATTTGGAAATAGTCTGTATCCGAGAACGCCGGATGGTTTGCCGTAAACAATCTCGTCGATGCCTGCAGGCTCCGGTTCTGCTTGCTCATCGAGCCACAAACCAAATTCATCCGGCTTGGTCGCGGCGCGAAACCCCGGCTCGTTCACGACGCCCAAAATCTTGAAACGCTCGCCGCGCGGAAATTTGCGGTTATCCAGCATCTTCAAGAGATCCATTAATCCGTAGCTGTCCTGGGCCGCATGATTCCAAAAATGCTGGTTGCCCCCGCTCCAGAGGTTCCAGGTATTGCGGCCCATGATTTCCTCAGGCGAGAGATTGATGCCGCCATCCATCGGTTTAAAAATGTCCGCAGTGATTTGTGGAAAATCCGCGGTGGTTTTTCCCGCCGCTTTCGCCTCGTCGATTGGCTCGTTTTTTTCGCAACCGGAGAATGTCAGGGATAGAAAGGTGCCAAGGCAGACTCCAACCTGGCTGAGACAGAGAAGACCGCGTTTGGCTTGGAGGAACGCCTTCACCGAGGCATCATTGATATCTCTCTTGCGAACCGTGAGGCAAGAGAATTCTGGAGGACAAGGGCTGTAGCGTCCGCTGTCCTCAGCGGATTGTTTTTTGACACGGCCTTATCTCCGCACTTGTGCGCTGAGGACAGCGCACGCTACAACATCCACTGTGCAGCGCATGTTCAAGGACAAGCCGCCACGATTGGATTTGATCTTCCAGCGCTTCAACGCACCGGTTTATTTCATTACCTTTAACACGCATACTCGGACCAGCCTGTTCGCGACGCCGCAGGTACATGCAGCCTTCATCGAATTCTGCCGCAGCGCCGGTGATTTTTCGTATTGGCGTCGGACGCTACGTGCTTATGCCAGACCACATTCACTTGTTCGTATGCTTTGGGATTGGTCGTGCGACGACTTTGAGCACATGGATTAAGAGACTCAAACGCGAACTCGATTGCGTTTTGCTCTCAAAGGGACATAAACCTGTAAGACGACAGGGCCAAAAGCTATCTTCCTTCTGGCAACCGGGCTTTCACGATCATCTGTTGCGGAGCGACGAGAGCTACGCTGCCCAGTGGAATTATGTATTCCAGAATCCGGTACGCGCGGGACTCGTTAGTCGCGCCGAAGACTGGCCATTCGCCGGTGAGATCGTGCGAATTGATCGAACGTGACAAAGCCTTTGCTGCGCGGCTGTAGAGTCCGCTGTCCTCAGCGGATAACAAGAGGCGGCGTGCTCCCGTTCGGATCGGTGCGCTGAGGACAGCGCACGCTACAGCATCTTCGGTGTTGCCGCTGTCGTCCCACATTCAGCCGCTGCACGTCATTCGACGAATTCCACTTCGACTGGGACGTCGATGTAACCTTTGTCGTGCGCTTCCGTCAGAAATTGTCGGATAGCGTCGCGACCAATTTCGCCATAATCGCGAGTAAATTCGTTCACATACATACCGATGAATTTTCCAGCCAGCTTCGCGTCCATGTCCCGCGCATAAGGAAGCGAATGCCGCACTGCCTCCTTCCGGTGCGCCAGCCCGTAGTCGATGCTTGCGCGAATTATTTCGCTCAAATCTCTACGGACCGCCGACGGAATATCCTTGCGCACAACGTTTCCGCCAAGAGGCAGTGGCAAGCCAGTTTGTCCTTTCCACCATTTGCCAAGATCGACGATTTTCTCAAATCCCGATTTCTCGTAGGTGAGTTGTCCCTCGTGAATGATCAACCCAACGTCTGCTTGCCCTGTGCGCACCGCGTCGAAAATTTGATCGAACGGCACGACGACGTAATCGAACTCCCCAAGAAAGAGTTGTAGCGCGAGAAATGCGCTGGTCATCGTGCCGGGCACAGCGATCGTGCAACTGCGCAACGACTCGCGAACGGCCTCGTCAGACGTTGAAACGTTGAAGCGGGATTCCAGAGATCCCTCGACTTCGCTCGGGATGACATTGCAAAGGAGATCGCCATTTCGCCGTTTCGCCGACTTGTCCGCCGTAGCCTTGGCGGAGGCGGATTCGCCCATTAGTCGTTTTCTGATAACGATCGGCCCGTAGCCGTCGCCCATGCTAGCTCCGCAGGGCAGCAGCGCGTATTTGCTTGCGACGTACGCATAGGCATGGATGGAGATCGCGGAAATGTGCAACTCGCCTCGAAGCGCGCGTTCATTCAATGTTTGGATGTCCTCCAGTCGATGTTCAAACCGATACCCGCGCAGATCGATCTTGTTTTCCGCCATCGCATAAAACATGAACGCGTCATCCGGGTCCGGGGAA
>WNGP01003751.1_pt1 | contig 14483 bp, 21 predicted proteins | sample 5407671 | NCBI WGS metagenome assembly WNGP01 (sample SAMN13153381, study PRJNA577476) | soil metagenome | isolation source: 40 cm soil or saprolite under Garry oak tree replicate 2 | place: USA:California | collected 2016-06-15 | reverse complement strand
GCCCAGGTGTTCATACAGGCGTTTTGCGTCTGGATGAGCGGTGCTTCCTACCTTTAACCCAATCTGAACGCATCCTTTGGCTTGTGCTAATTGCTCAGCTTCTCGAATGAACGCCGTCGCTCCCCCCTTTCTCCGATAGGCAACGCGTGTCCCTCCCGATGACAAGTAGGCACTCTGCTTCACGTTCACAGAGGACATGACACGAGCATCATCAGGGCCGCTCCACCGCAACAAGAAGTGACCCACAGGGATGTGATCATGCCAGGCGATGAGAGAGACTCCTTCCCCTTGCTTTTGGACCTCATAGCGCTTGGAATGATGTTTTGACAGCGTCTCAGGAGAAAACTCGTGTTCCAACATATCCAATTGAGACGCTTCTACTGCTTTGATGGTAATCGTGAAGGCTTGCTCAGGCAAAAGTCGCGTCCCTCCTCAGATTCCCCAGGCGATGGGCAGGGGATGGTGGGTAAAGACAGCAGTCAAGGCAGCGAGCATGGGATGACCTTGTTTGCGCATCGTGGAAAGAGAGCTGCGCATACGACAAAAGGCGCTTATCCCCATTTCGCTGCGAAAGGGTCCCGCAATCTTCTGTTGAACCTTGACCATGCGCAGATCCCGCTCCGCTTGATTGTTGGTAAACGGCAGGGAGAGGTCGTCCAGAAACACCAGCACTTGATCTGCCCGTGGCAGCAAGTCATCCAGGAGATTCTTGGCCGGCGTCTGTTTGCGTCGCCCGCCCCGCTTGGGGACATGCTCCGGTGACGGCGCAGGCTGGGCCGCAAATCCTTGAGCGAGTCCCTCAAAATACTGAGCGACCCACTCATCGCGCTCGAGCGCAGGCAGAGCACTGGCCCCTTGTTCGCGCCCTTCCTGGGCAGCTGCATGCATTCCCAGTAGCACTGCTGTCATCTGTCCAGCCCACCCTTGTTGCTCTTGCTCCTCTAAAGACGTGAGCTCTCGCAGCAGATGAGCGACACAGATGCTCATGGCACAGGTAGAGCGGTCATAGCTGGCCCAGCGATCGCGCATCGCCCGTCCACGAAAGCGCGGCCAGATGCCAATGGCCTCCAGAGCCTGGTAGCCGCGCTTGGCATGCCAGGCCAGGTGGGTGAGAAAGCGCGTACTGTTGACATGCAGCCAATACAGCTTACCTGCCAGGCGCACTCCCGTCTCATCTGCATGCTGCACCTGACTCGCGCTCACCCACTCGGCGATCTTCTCTCCAGTCTGCTCTAATCGCTCCGCTGCTTCTGTGGCCCAGCACGCCAGAGTTCCCTCCGAGATCTCGCAGCCACACAGATCACCCAGGGCCTCACACGTGCGCTCGCTGGGCACCAACTGATACTGCTGCAAATACACCGCCAGGGCTCGTACCCCCGCTCCATATTGAGCCGGAGCACTTACCTCGATCGGAAAGCTCGCACGACTCACCTGCTGACAGTGAACACAGGTCACTTGCTCGATCTGATGCTCACTCACCACCAGGGGCATCGGGGGGAGATCATACACCTGTCGTCGCTCGACTACTTCTCCTGTGACCCTTTCCAGCGACTGGGGACAATGGGTCCACTGCTGCCGGCGGTGCTTCACGATCCTATCCGGCTCCTGCACCATCTTCAGCCTCTGCCCAGGATGACCAGGCTGTCCACCACTCCTCTTCTCACTTGGGTGTCGCCGAGGGTACCGCTTGCGAGCCAGTCCATCGCTCGATGGAGGCTTACTACTGTTGTGGCTATCTTTCACGATCAACCGTATTTTGCAACACCAACAAACAAATCAAACACGTACTATCCACAGCAACAGCTAGATACTAGCTATCCACTGCACCAACCAAACACCTCTCCGTATGAACCTCTGCAAGCGCCTCCACCGCCAAAGCCACCGAAGCCGCCGAAGACTCCTGGGTGGCTCGTAGCAGCAGCTATTGGTGTGCTCGTAGGAATCATTTGTGTGGTGTTCGGCTCACAGGCTGGTACTCCTGCATCCTCACCAGATGCGACAGCAACAGCCGATGTCGCTAATGTAGTAGTAGCCACTGATACACCGATACCGACGACACAGCCGACAGAGCAGCCAACGTTCTCACCGCAGCAGTGGGTGTTCAGCGGCAACGGGAATCAGAAGACGACAGGATTTGCCCCGCTACGCAACACTTGGCAGCTTTCGTGGACGTGCGACCCTGCTTCATACGGCTACGATTACAATTTGATAGTCGAGCTATACGACATCAATGGGAACCTCATAGATACTCCCGTGAACGTCATCTGCAAGTCAGGTGTGATATCGGGTTCCACAATGGAGTACAACGCATCGGGGCTCTACTATCTCGACGTTAGCTCTGAGGGGCCGTGGACGATAAAAGTCCAGACGCAGTAACAACTTCCCCACGGCTAAAGGCAGGAACACCTACATATTGATACCTTACAAGTGGGTTTGCTGCCCCTCTTCTATCCTAATGCTTATCTAAATATACCACTGGTTCCATGAATGAAGACGAAATGAAGCTTTTGCAGTAACACTAGAATGAAGAATAGCGCTACCTCAAAGGAAATGACTAAGGATGTATTGTCCCATCGGGCATGGTTGCGCCTTGGAGTGATTTGGCTTGCTTCTCTAGTTCTTCAATGGTAATGCCAATAACACCACGGAGGTTGGCTTTGCTGAGGTCGGCTCCACTGAGGTCGGCTTCGTTGAGATTGGCTCCGCTGAGATTGGCTTCGCGGAGGTTGGCTACCCCCAGGTTGGCTCCATTGAGGTCGGCTTCGCTAAGGTCGGCTTCGAGGAGGGAGGCTCTGGTGAGGTAGGCAAAAATCATAGTGGCTCCACTGAGGAAGGCTTTGCTGAGGTCGGTTCCAAATAGCCAGGTTTCGCGGAGGTTGGCTTCGCGGAGGAAGGCTCCGCTGAGGTCGGCTCCGTTGAGGTGGGCGTAGCTGAGGTCGGCTATCCCCAGGTTGGCTCCACTGAGGTCGGCTTCGCGGAGGTTGGCTTCGCGGAGGTTGGTTCCGCTGAGGTTGGCTCGACTCCAATTGACTGCATGGAGATCGGCTTTATTCAAGCTCACCACATTGTCTTTTAGCGTTGTTGACATGAGTCCTGCCTCACGTAAAAAGGCGAAGACATAGCCAATTCGCCTGGCATCTAACTGGGTCAATACGGTTATTGTTCGTACCCGTGCTACATTGCGCACCTCTTCAGAGGCTGATGTACCTAGCTGTTTTTCAATAAGCAATTCTGCTATGCGGTCAAGGTACGCCTGTAAGAGGTCTTCTCGTTGTTTGTCCAGGGCGATTTGCTGATCTTGCTCATAGCGTTGTTGGGCGATCTGCTGATCTTGCTCATAGCGTTGTTTGGCGATTTGCTGATCTTGCTCATAGCGCTGTTTAGCAATCTGGCGTTCTGTGCGACTGTTGGCGAGGTTGAATAGTAGAGCAATGACCGCTAAAGCTAGTGGAATAATAAGCAGTTGTAGCCAATCCCACAGTGTCTTTCCACGAAGGCCAGGTACGTTCACATTGAATATGTACGCCAGGGCTATCACTACAAGCAAAGCTATCACCAGCACGCATACGACAATAATACAAAATACTTCCAGAGGCTTTTTGGCCTTCTGCCACCACGAACGAAACATGCATCACCTCTTCGCACTATACTCTGCCTCAGTATATCAAACGTAGCAAAAGGCGATATCTCTCACTGGCTCCTTTGTGGTTTCTGGCACCTTCACTATTTCAAGAACATGCTTCGCATCTACCTAGGGGTATAGGTTTTTTCGCTTATTCCTCATCAACCCTACTCAGACTGGTGTATCAACCACAAATCACGGTTGATGATTTTATAACCTTGGCTCTTATAGTAGGAGGTCCAGTATTGTTCCCGTTCGTCTGCCTTCTCGCCCGCTACCTCGTCTAATTTGATAGGTTTTGGTTCGCGGCCTTGTGCGCGAAGGCTTTGTAGCAATGCTGCTTTATCGGAATTTTTAGTATCTCTCAGATGTTCAACCCGTCGCCGTTCTAAATTATCGGTCTGGCCTACATACACTTCCTGGGTAAGTTCGTTAACAAACGCATAGATAAAGACACGTTCTTTGATGACACGTTCTTTGTATGGTAAAGGCGGTAAAGGTGCTTTCCATTCAACAGGTACGCCCCATTCATCCCACCCATAAGCATAATGGATGGTAATCTCGCATCCTACCCCTCGACAAAATTTGAACTGGTCAGCCCAAAGCCCAGTTTCATAGCCGCCTGGTTCAACAGGAAACCGAGTTGGCTCGTTACCAACCCTTTGATAAAGCCGAAACCTGCTCAACACCAAGGGATGTGCTTGAGGCATAGTACAAAGAGCAAACCAGTTCGCATATTTATCTAATTCATTTAACTTAGGTATGCAGCATAACATCCATGGTTGACTATAGGGAAGCCGCACTCTCATTCTAGATATGGTGATGCCACGTTTGTATGATTTGAACTCGGCAAGTTCATCAGGTGTCAACTCGGCAAATATCCATCCCTGCCCTTCTCGCCAGACCCATCCTTTAGTGCTGTACAACTGTATCCACCTTATAATGAGACCGTTCGGCTTGTTTCCTCGTGCCATGCCGGTTTTCCTCTCACCATGTTTTCCGCAAGTATTCTGTTACAGTACTATACCATTCTTTATGGACAGATGAAAAAACACAGCTATAGCAAACTATAGCTGTGTTTTTTTGTTACCGATCCTGGTCAGGTTTGTGGGAAGTACTCGCTAAGTCAGGAAGCGTATCATTGATGATCCGCTCTATGTCCTGGCACTTTTGTACTATCTCGTGAAAGCGCTCTAGAGCTGTCTCTATGGACATGTCCTGTAAGTTCGCGTCTAGAAACACCTGCTCAATCTTCCAGATCTGCGTTACAGGCTCGTTTATGGCACCAGCAATACCTTTTGCTACGATTATCCGCTTTTCGTTCATGAGTCTCCCCCTTACATCATTGGCGGTCGAGCGCCCGCTCCCACCGTCTTCTCTTGAATTGTGCTCGCTTGCAAGGATTTTTTCAAGAAGTATTTATACCTACTCTGTGCTTTAGAATTGCCGTGCAGGGCATGACCACTCCTTTCCTATGGGTCGAGCAGTTCCCAAATTTCTTCGAGGTCGTCTATGTTAAATGCGTCGAGCAGGTCTGCAAGAGAAGCGTACTCGTTCTCCATGATGCCTATGCACGTGTCTCGTATGGAAAGATTGATAGTGATCGTCACAGTATCGCTGTCGGGGTGTCTCTGAATTGCGGTAACTCTTGCCTCTGGATGACAGGTAAACACCACATTCTTATGCTGGTCTATTTGTGTCCCTATTTCCTGATAGCTGTAGACTTGTTTCATGATTGCGCCTCCTTCTCTATGCGGGAATCACAAAAATGAGATGAATATACCGCGCATCTGTGGGAAGTTTCGCCTGGCTATTCCATTGCAGCGATGCGCTCCTTACACCTGGCAGCGATGAAAGGATATGTATGGCCTCCTGTGGGACTTTCCCTGCTATGGCTTTTTTAATATGCGTCTGCTCCTGGGTGGTGAGCCCAAATACCCATGTTCCCACAGAAGAGAAACGCAGGGTAGGGGTCGCACCTGTGATGGTCGCTCCCTTGATGCTGACTTGCAGAGAGCCGATACGGCTATATCCCGCGCCAAGTTTTGTTGCTGCCTTGGAAGTCAAAAGCTGCGCTGCTCTTGTGTGAAGCTCCTGACCACTGTACGCGATACCATCACACGTCTGAGATACCGTTACGGTAACCTTCGACGCCTCGTCTCCTGGCTGGTGATTGCTTTCCACAGAAGGCCCACAGGGAAGTGCTAGCAGTTCCTCTCCTATTCGCAGTTCTCCCGCTAGTGCGCCTGTCATGGCGCTTGAGAGGGTTGTTTTCAATGGTGCTGCTGCGCTTTCAATGTCACGTTTGGTCACAATTGGGAAGTCCCTTGCATCCTGCCCGCCACTAAAGGCGTCAAGATTTTTGACAAACAGGCTGTCAGAAGTGGCGCTATTGATGCCAAGCGCCTGGATGTTCCCATGGCTCCCAGGAGTAACGGCGTGAGCGCTCACACTTGCTATGCCGTCCTGTGGAGGGTTGTTGGCAGGTACATTGATCGTCATGTCGGTCTGTGTCTGTGTCCCATCGCTACCCACAAACACACTCCCCGCGCTCACAACCTGCGCAGAGAACGAAGCGTTATAAAAGGTCAGGGTTCCGGTAGCTGCGCGTGCGTCCTGATGTCCCCTCCCTGTGGTAGGAACGGTTTGCGCCTGGTACAGCGTAATGGCATGAGTCAGCCTGCCAAGCGGTAGCGTGCCTGTGAACGTCACAGTTTTTGTGTCTGGGATGATAGTCACGGTTGCGACGGGTGGATGAAGCATAAAGTACAGTTGAAACGCAATTGATGAGACGGGAAGACTCAGGCAGAAAAATAGGACTGCCACAGTGACCAGAGCAGATGGCCCTTGTGTACTCTGGACAGGCACAGGAGCAGCAGCATCTACAATATCGCTTTCTGATGCTATTTTCTGCCGTGGGATAAAATACACGTCAACGACTTCTTCTGTATTGTTCTGGTCGGTCTCTCCATCCTGGTTTGTGCTATTGATACTCCGAAGAAATTGCGTTATTTCATCATCGAGTTGTGGTTCCATGGCTTCCCCTTCCTGTCCTAATACTGGCTGACGCGTTCGCCTGGCTTCAAAAGCCGAAACTGCCCGTTGTCGTTGATAAAGGCTACATGCACGGACCCCACAGAAAGAATCATGTCCAGCTTCCCATTTCCGGTGATATCGCGGAAACTGAGTGTCACAGCGGTGAGATCCTGCGAGTCCCCATACAGTGTTGGTCCCTGGTACAGTCTCGCCTTCGTCACATCGCCGCCTGGGAACTCGATGATCTCCACGTGAGACCGATAGTTCATAGCGACAAAATGGGATGGATTCGATGCTGAGTCATTGTGACCTACCACCATATCTACCTGGAACGTTCTTGGCCTGCCATAGTGCCAGTCGTCTTGTGTGGTATTCCACCAGTTGAGCGCCATATTCCCTAGGACATCGGTCAAGTAATCAAGCAGCGTTCAAGAGAGCCGTGACACGAGCAAGAACGTGTAAATTGTGAACGACTGCGCAGCGTCGCAGGTCAAAGAGATTTTTGCGGAGGCCGCGATAGCGAGCACGTCGTCCCTGCCAGTGACCGATATGCGCCAGCGCATGTTCAACGGCGACCCGTTCTCGTAACTTGACTCGTCCCACCTCTGTGAGTTGGCGCTCGCGTAGTTCGCACAGCAGCGCTTCGTCAGGGTGAATGCTCACACTGCGCCCGTTGCGACTGGTGGTACAGCGCTCCCGTAAGGGACAGGCTCGGCAGATCTCGGCTGGAAACTGAACCACTCCTCCAGGCACGAACGGCATCTCCTGCTGGTTGGGACAGCGTAGGAATTGTCGCTCCCAATCGAGCTCAAAGGCGGTTTTGGGGAAGCGACTCCCATTGCGTACCGGCCAGGCTTTACAATACACTTGCAGGTCTGCTGAACGGTCCCGCACCAGACTACTACGGAGACTAGGCCCGATCGATATGGAGTTCGTCTAGCGTGGCCTGCTGAGCGCGTAGGTCCGCAGCGATGGCCTCGGTGACGGCGGCTTCGGCGATATTAGCAGGCGTGATCCCCACAGCCCGTACCAGGCCGGTATCCAGGTCACGTAAGACATGCCGGATGTCACCATCAACTCGCACACTGCGACTCTTGCGCCCATGGCGCATCTGCGCATCCTCGATGCTGATCCGCCGATCTTTGGCCACCCCTTTGCGCAATTCGGCTGCGCCTGCCTCACTAATCTGCACATCCTGCTGCTTCACTTGCGAAGCAGCAGCCAGACTGCGCTGTACTGCTGGCTCCTCACTGCCCTCAGGCTTGGTCTCCAGCCAGCGTTCCACGGTGGTGAGCGTAGCTAAGACCACTGCTAAGGCCTCCGCTCGTTCACCTGGGTCGTCCCAATTGCGGTCGAGGGCTGCCTTCAGACTCGAGCCACCCAGCACGCTCGCATCGGCTTCCGTCACTATCTCGGCCAGCCCCCTCCCAGGCTTCCGCGCGATCACGCTCAAAGCCTTGCGCAGAGCATGTCCCAATAGATTGTAGGTGTCTTCTACTCGACCAGCTCCCCACAGGGGGCTACTATCCAAAGCCGCTCGCAAGGGGCCGGAACCAAAGGCTCCTGTTTCTCTTGCCACTTCAAGGGTTCGTTCAATCAGTCGCCGATCCATCTGTGACTCGATCAGGCGATTGCGGAAGCCAATCAGTGTTCCTTTGCTGAACGGCGGCTCTTCTGCGTCCAGGCAATCTAACACCAGTTGCCAGCGCCGATCCATGGTGGTAGCTTCGATCACTTCATCATCAGAGACTCCTGTATACGCCTGCAGGATAGCCGCTAGCGCTAATTGCGCTGGGGGAATGGGCGGCTGACCTCGCTTATTGTCTCGATACAGACCAGATAATTCCTCTTGAAAAGCCGTGTTGAACACTTCGTGACGGTGCTCACGTAAGAAGACGAAGAGCTTCGCTCGTTTGACCCGTTTCATGATTACTTGCTCAGTCTGCGAGAGTTCAATCGGGGGTTGCCACAGGAAAGGTCGCATAGTTCGTGTCCTTTCTGCCCGTTTTTCTCTTGAGCTAACCACCCTTTTCCCTTTCCGTCAATTCTTCTCCCCATTACTTGACCGATGTCCTAGTATCCACAGGAAGAGCATCGCTACCATACCAAAGCCCAAAATGACCAACGGATGCACACGACGACGGTGACGCGGACGCGCAGGTATCTCGTCCACTTCATCATCATCGTATTGCGGTGGTAGCTGTGGTGCTGCCCTACGTGCTTGTTGTGGCTGTGGGCGCGGTTGTACTTGTGGTTGCGGGCGTGATGGTGGGCGCGGTTGCGGTACGCTCTGTTGGGGGGCTTGTGGTAAGCGATTGTGAAGGATGTATCTGCGATTGCCGCTCACAATGACAGGTGCAGCGGGCTCCGTGTACCTGATTGCGCTTCGTGGCGTCCTGGTCGGCCATGCATCGTCGTACACATCATCATCGCTATAGTCATCAGCATCTATCATGTCGGCATAGACTTGGTTGCGGGAGGGTTGCGACAATCCAGCACGCTTGGGGATAGCGTTTCTTGGGTACTGCCTGTTCATGCCTGCACCGTCCCTTCGCTATGCCTGGTACATAGAAAAGGCTGCGCATCTCCCCTGTGGATAGGCGTGCAGACAGGGCAGTAGCCTTTTATCCCACACGCGCTACACAATTTTTCACCTAGCATGCCTGCTGGCGTCCAGGTGTGCCCAAAATACTGACAATCTACAGCGGTCAAAGAAACAGCAGGTTTGGACGATTGACGCTTGTTCGGTCGAGGTTGGGTTTCTTCTCCCCACAGGTCGTGCATCTGGTGCTCCTTTCCTTCCAGTTGCTTGACGTGACTACTCAGTGTAGTTGCTAAGAATAGCTACTGAGTGATACTATTGAGAGTGTACACTGAGTATGCTTGAATGTCAACGTTATTGTAGCTATAATGGGGGAAAAGAACTTGACGAGAGCACGCAGAATGATACGTTTGAAGGTTAAAGAGGTTGCTGAGTCCAAGCACATCAAAATGGCGAGACTGTCCCGTATGGCCGACCTGAACTACGGCACGATACGGGCAATGTACGAAAACCCCAACAGAGATGTGGCTGTGACGACGCTGGAGAAGATAGCAAAGGCGCTAAAGGTTGATGTAACAGACCTCTATGAGATAATACCAGACGATGATACTGAGTGACGATACTGAGTGTGGCTACTCAGCCACGTAGTTGACGCCTGACGGTTTTTTAGCGACCAGACGATGATACCAGCCCCCTATTTTTAGAGCCTCTCTTGGTCTTCTCACTGATACGGAGGAACAGATATGACGAAAAAATATAGCCCCTGCGCTCGTTGCGGACGGCCTGGTCCCTTTCGCTGGGGGAGAGTGCTACAAACGGGTAGAATCGTGTGCGCCAAGTGTTACGATGATCTTCCCCTTGGACCAGGCAACCTTGTAATTGATGATGGGATTGTGCGCAGTTGGGAGGAAACAAAGCAGATGAAGCGCAAACGTGTTACTCGGTGATTGCATGTATCCTGTGTGCAGTAACCAGAATAAGAAAGGGAAAATTGAATGGTAGCAACAGGTGTAGGCTTCGTGCAACGGCACGAACAGGACGCACGAGAGGGCGTTCTTTACCAGCGCATTGATGAGTATTTAGAACAGCGATACGGAAAGATACGCCCAAATGTTGATCCAGGGCTCAGATGGCTTACAGGTTTGGACGGCTATGACACATACTTGGACCATCCCGAATACCACATAAAGGACGGATAGAAGACGATCATAGCTAGGCCATATGGTCTCCACCTAGAACAGATAGAGAAGCTGGTGGAGATTGCGAAAACTAAGAATGTGCGATTGTACATTGAAGCACCGTCGAACTATAACCTTGATACAGTGCTCGTCGTGCTAACACAACAGAAGCCTTAACCACATTTGAGTATCCTTGAACGTGGAAGACGCCAGCAGAGAGCCACCTCAGTAAAAGCTCCCTGCCTTAAGGCGCGTTTTGCGAACCACGCGCCTCCCTATCGCCCACCAGGATGGGACGTTGCATTACTGGAGTTGATCACTCGTCAGGATGCTCCTGACCTCTAGTTACGCTTTTACAAGCCACTCAATCGGGATTTCCACAGCCGTCATGGCGCGTGCCCGCGTGGTTCCCCGCATGTACTCTTTATTAAACAGTACCGCACCCTCCTTGATAAGACGGAAGATTTCTACCTGCTCTGCCCTGTTCACATCCATTCTTGGTACTCTATTCACAACACGTGTGGTAGGATAGGCACGCCCATCTGTGATAATTTGGTTCAGGTAGCTATACAGTTTGGGTGGACCCATTAGCGCCAATGATTGGTTATAGTGTTGCTGCATCCTCCTGTCAACGTCTATAGCCTGCCAAACATAGATAGGCTGTCCTGTCTCAGAATCAACAATGTGATAGACATGGGAAAAATCTGACCCCCGTGCCTGACGTGACTCTCTAGCCCACTCCTGTTTCAACTGCTCGACCTCCAAAACCCTTGTTGCTTCCCTATCCCGCTCCTCAAAGGACTCGGCTACCTGCTTCTTCACTGCGTCAATCCACGCCTTGTCAGAATAAAAGTCGTAGGTGATAAAGTCTTCCCCTTGCATCAGCACAAGCTGTGATGCGTAGTAGTCCTTCCCGTTCATCTGCGCGAAGATTGATTCCCTGTACTCACCCAGTTCATCAGGGAAGTCCCCTACTTCCATAACGAGTTGTGAGTTCTCCATGTCATCATTGACCACGATGCGGAATACTGATCTCTTTGGTGCCATATGCCTGTTCTCCTTCTATTGTCACAATTTCACCCTTTGATTATACCCTTACTACATTGGATTGCGGCAATCCTATTACTTTTTGACATAGCCACAACGACGGCAGGCCAGCGTCGTGGCATCATGACTCGTTTCTCTCCCACAGCGGGGGCAGTAGCGTTTAACGAAGTACGCCATGGTGGTTACTCCTGCGGAAGGTCACGAAGCGCATGCCAAGTTTGATATCCGACAAGCAATAACGCTAATGCCATCAGGGTATAGTGGCTACCTTCGAGGGAACCAGCCGAAGCTAAGCACCCAATAATACAGATGACGAAGACAAGGCATGCAAAAGGTGCAAACCCACCAGCCATGTTACTGCCCTTCCCACCCCAAAAAGCTACTGATATCTCGATATAGCGCACAAGCAAGACGCCACCCACAAATGAGAGTAGTAGTGTAATGAGCAGAGCCATGATGTTCGGTAGTATCCCCCACGGGATGGCCGTAGCTATTGCCCAGAAGATGATACAGAGAACAAGTGCTGGAATACAGCCAAGGATGATAGTGAGATCGACAAGCCCATGGAATGTCAGTTCATTGTTCTCCTGCACCTGTGGGCTCTCTTCCGATTGTTTCTTAGATTGTTCTTCCAACGGTTTCATAGAGATCCTTTCCTGAGAGACCACGAGCGTGGTGCTGGCTTCTTTATTGCTGCTGTTCCTGATTACGCGATTGAGTAAAGGTGCCCCCTGTGACATTGCATACCCAATCCAGTACTGTTCACGGTCTAACCCCTGTTTATACGTTTTCACCTCCACCTCCTCTATTTTGTGCCAGAGTGGTGTCCTCCCTTGCGCCAGGATACCTCGTATCCAGTTGTTCTTGTCCTCATTAGATTTATCAGAACAGGCTAGATGCTGCTCAAACCGAACAGCAGGTTTGGCGCTCAGTCCGATGTAGCGTACACCTTTCCAGTCAAATTTCTCCTGCTGGTCTGTGATGGCATATATGGTGTGTTTCTTCATGGTATATTTTGCAGCAGATTTTGCAGCAGATTTTGCAGTACGTTTCACAGCACGTTTCATAGCTACTGCTTCTTTCCTCTCCTGATTTCTATGCCGCAAAAGTATTGACAAAGAATTGACACGTCCGATTTTTGCTTCTGTCAATTCATCATCCACAACGCTATTATCGCGTGGATAAAATGCGGCATAGATACCATACATCACTTCACTTCTGTCAATTCTTTCAAAGAATTGACATGGCTTCCCACGCGGGGTTTCTTGGCCTCTTTTGCAACTGGTTTCCTTGTTTGGCGTTTTTGAGCAGGTGATGGTGTCAATTGTTTAAGCTCTGCTGTCAATTGTTTTTCGAGGGCTTGTAGTGACTCTTGCAAGTCCTCTATTTTCATTCCATGCTCCTGCGAATCTTGACCCAACGACACAACATCTGAGAGCAAAACACGCTTCTGTATTTCACCATGAAATGCTTCAATATCCTGCTTCATTGCAACGATAATTTCCCCTTGCGTAGCAACCAATGACTGCAATTCTGTGACGGTTTTTTGTAGCGTTACAACATCTTCATTCAGCTTCTCTGTCAATTGTTTGATAGGGGCTGTCAATTGTTTTATCCACGTGCTAAACCATTGCATGTTCTTTCTCCCTTGCCAGTTGTCTGGCCTGTTCTAACGCTTCCGGTTTCGGGTAGCGCCTCTTACTTTTGAACTCTCGCGTGTTACGCCAGGGGCAGGTACTATCCAAGAATCCTGTCTGCTGCCACTCTAACCACGCTATAGCATAATTCAGGTCTGTGCGTTGACGGCCAACCTTGCCAGCATCCTCCCCATCTTCACCCTCGTCTTCACTTTCCTCTACAGGGTTGACCGTGACAAGTTTTTTGGTTGATGACCATTGCTATTATTTTCCACAGTGGGGTGTAGTTCCTCAGTAGGCACAGCATGGGGATGCACATTCGCTGGTGTGGTAACTGGTGCGATAACTGCCCCACCGTATTTCCATTCTAGCCAGGCAACGTACTCTTTCTTAACTAGGAACGTGATCGCTACGATATTGCCAGCAAATACAACTGTCACAATTGCATAGGCAGTGTATAGCAGGTTTATATTGACGATCTGGTGCAGCAGATGATCACTCGATAGGTTCATGTATGCAACGGTGCAAATGAGTGACCCAATGAATGTGGCACCCCACATGATGTTTGTCAGGTTCTTTGAATGCTGCCATTTGAAGTGGTAAAACAGGTCCAAACCAGCATAAATGATGCAGCACCCATCAAAACTAAACACAGTTACTACCTTCATGAAGATGTTATCTGACGGAAACAGCGTATCCACAAGAAAGTAGGTTTGAAATGCGAATACAATAAGAAGTATGCACAGTGCTGTGATGAGCAGCCCCATAAAAAGATACCCTGCACCATTCATTTTGCGCTGTTGCTGTGTGTTCATGTGTCTGTGTTCCTTTCTAAGATGCTCGTCATCCCCCGATACGAGAATCACAAAAAATGGTATATACTACAAATGGCCCTTTGACTGGGACCAATGGTCATGGCTCGTGATACTGGAATGCACCACGAGCCGTAACCTACGCTATTATGCTTTCACCTCCTTCTTTGCGCTTCCAACGAGATGGAACATAGTGGTTCCACAGGTGGCGCACGTCCCCCGATCCGCAAGCCTGTTGCTTTTCAGGACGACGCGTTCCGTGTTTCTCATCTCGCGCTTCGCTTTACACTTGAGACAATAACCGATGGGTTTGTTAGGCATAGAAAAACTCCTTTCTATACTGCTACATTAAGGATAGAAGCCAGTTCCCTGGCATATTCCCGATAGGTCCGAAATGAGGGAGATTGAAAACTCAACATACCGTGACACAGTAGTGCATACGGCGCAGGGTTTCGCGGTAAGAAACGCCGTGGCGCGCGTTCCTGCTGGCCCGCAGCACGATCAGATCGCGGCAGGGGTGGCAGCCCAAGTCATGCAGCAGGTACAGCACCTGCTGAACCAGGTATTCGAGGCGCTCAGGCTCTCGTTCGCCGTCGCCATCCAGCACGG
>WNGP01008619.1_pt2 | contig 14493 bp, 16 predicted proteins | sample 5407671 | NCBI WGS metagenome assembly WNGP01 (sample SAMN13153381, study PRJNA577476) | soil metagenome | isolation source: 40 cm soil or saprolite under Garry oak tree replicate 2 | place: USA:California | collected 2016-06-15 | reverse complement strand
AGACCGCTTTCTTCAATCAATGTCCGAGTCTGGCCATCCAACCAAACAACGTTGTGAAAACCCTGTTCTTGAGCCAGCCGGCTCGCTAGTAAACTTCCAGCATAATTCCCTGATGCCTTGGTGAATCCAGTCCCGCCGGGAAAGGCGCGAACGAAATGTTCCTCGACCAATAAGCGAAGCGGTTCCGCGAAATATGGGCCAACCGGGCAGGTGAAGACAACCAGTCGGTAGCTGTTGGCGGGCCTGACCACCAGCGCCTCGTCAGTTGCGAAATAAATTGGACGTATATAGAGCCCCGCACCTTCGGTGCGCGGAACCCACTCACGGTCGAGACGCACCAGTTCAGCAATCCCATCAAGAAATAGCGATTCGGGAATCTGAGGCATCGCGAGTCGCTCAGCCGACCGATTAAACCTGGCGAAGTTATCCCGAGGCCGGAATAGCGCAATTCGTTCATTCGCAAGCCGATGCGCTTTGAATCCCTCGAAGATAGCCTGACCGTAATGCAAGGCGCTGATCGAGGGTGGTATTTCGAGCGGCCCGTAGGGCACGATGCACGGTTCTTCCCAGTGCTCGTCCCGGTATTCAGCACAAAGCATGTGATCGCTGAAGACCGATCCGAAGGGAAGTTTAGCGAAGTCGATTCCGGTCAGGCGCGACTTCTCAACACGCTCAATGGGAAAAGCTGCTTTGGTTGATTCCAAGTGACACCCCACACAATACTTCGAACGAGATACAGATCACGGTGCTTGTGACACCGCTCCGACTGATCACGGACCGACCCATCATATGACATGCACACAATAGACATCAGTTAGTTGCTGATTGACAACCCGGCCCGCTTGCCTCACACTTTGTCAACGCTACTGCCTTCCCCAGCCTAACGGCAGTAAACTGAACTTTTCCATTGCAGGGAGCCCACGAGAGATGGCCTATTCTCCCATAGTGCCTCCACCTGCTGGCGCGCTAAGAGAAAAACGTTTCATGCCGCCAGGCACGCCTGCGCGCGCCGAACCGATCGACACCAAGGTTGGAGCGACCTTTTCCTATCTTCGTGAGCTCATTGCCAGTAGCACCGCCGAACGCGACACGGTGTTGCGAGCAATCGCCGAAGCCGCCCAAGACCTGACCCTGGCCAGCGGTACAGCGTTAGCCATGCAGCGAGACGGACAGATCGTCTGCTTGGGACGAAGCGGCGAAACTGCTCCTGTACTGGGCGCGCGCCTCAGCATCGATTCGGGTATTTCAGGGGAATGCCTGCGCACAGGCAAGATGCTGCGCTGTGATGACACCGAGAAGGACCAGCGGGTGGATCCTGAGGTGTGCCGCAAAATGCGGTTGCGATCCATTGCCGCCGTGCCCCTATTCGGGCGGCACGGAACCATTGGCGTGCTGGAAGCATTCTCCACTCGCAGTTTTGCATTCGCTGAAGAACACATGGATTATTTGGCTCGCCTGGCCGAGCTGGCTGAGGCAGCTCAATCGCGGCAAAGCCGTGCGACGGTAGCAGAAGTTGAAAGACCCAAAACTCGCTCGCGTCTTGTGGCTTTTTTAAAGTCGCCGCTTCCAACTAGAAATTCCGCCGGACTACATTTGCGGGAGAGGTTGCAGGCGAAAAACCGACGTTACTGGGCAGTCGCGGCGACCGCACTGTTATTACTGGTTTCCGTTATCGTCTGGAGAGTATGGAGCAAACCCCTGAGCGACGCCATTCCTGGCCAGCAAGTGTTTCAGGCTGAGAAACGGACGGGGCTAAGGTCCGCTTCAGCAGTCAAAAAAGGGCTGGCGTGGAAACCCAGTCCCACTCACCCGCTCAACGGATCCGGCCCAGGCGGAAGCCCCGACGTGCAGCAGTCCGCGAAAGGTGTAAGCCCAGATTCGGCTTCGGGCGCGGAAACTTCCACCGCGTCGCTCACGAAAACCCAAAATCTGACGGCTGCAGATACCGTCAAGCGAGCGGTAATGACGGATTCAGGCAGTTACACAGCCGAAGCGCCGAAACTCTCTGCCTCCAATCTGGATGGCCCCAAGATAGGAACGCTGCTCTCGGTTCCGGTTACACTGCCAAAGTTTGCTACGCCAATATCCCAAGGCGTAAGCGAAGGAATTCTCGAACATCTGGTGACTCCGATTTATCCGCGGCAGGCCCTTCCGCTGCGACTTGAAGGTCCCGTCGTGCTCGAGGCGGTCGTCAGCGAAAACGGGAGACTGGAAAACATCAAAGCGGTGAGCGGACATTCTCTGTTAGCCCGGGCTGCAATCGACGCGGTGAGGCAGTGGCGCTATCGTCCCTACCTTTTGAATGGCAAACCAGTGAGGATGCAAACCAAGATTACGGTGAACTTCAAAATGCCCGGAGATTAGGAGACGAATTCGGGGGAATTAGAAACCAGCGGCTAGTGGTCAGTTCTCAGTTCTCTGTCATTGGTCGCGGACCACTGGCCAGTGATCACTGGTTTCAGAGATTCAGGGCGCGCTTTATCGTGCCGCGCTCCTTCTGAATCTTATCTTGCAGAAGAGTGATGGCGTAAATCAGTTGCTCAGGCCGCGGTGGACATCCGGGAACATAGACATCCACGGGAATGACCTGGTTGACGCTTTGAACCAGCGCGTAATTGTTGAAGACCCCACCTGAAGTCGCACATGCCCCCATCGAGATGACCCACTTGGGCTCCGGCATTTGTTCCCACAATTGACGGATCACCGGCGCCATTTTGTTAGAAACCCGGCCGGCGATAATGATCAAGTCGGCTTGTCGAGGCGATGGCCGGAAGACTTCCGCGCCGAAGCGTGCAATGTCGAAGCGCGACGCGCCCATGGACATCATCTCGATAGCGCAACAGGCCAAGCCGAACGTTAAGGGCCAGATGGAATTCTTGCGCATCCAGTTCACAGCGGAATCTAGGTTGGTGAGCACGACGCCCTCGGGCGTGTGATTCCCGAAGGTGAGATCCTTCACTACCTTCTTGCCGTTTTCGCTGGTGACGTAGCTGCCGAAGCTGTGCTCGGGGGACATGGCTTCGTTCATTGTAAATCAGACAGCGCAGCAAGAAAATTTCCGATTTCCAATTTCCAAATTTTTAGGGGTTCAGCACGATTTTGCCAAACATCTGGCTATTCTCCATGTATTCGTGCGCGGCGCGGATATCTTTCAAGGGGAAAATACGATCAATGATTGGTTTGAGTCGTCCGGCAAACACGTGTGCCAGTACCTCGTACAACTCGCCCATGCTTCCCATGTAGGAGCCAAGTAAGGAGAGCTGTCGCGAATAGACGAAGCGTAGTTCGAGTCCCACGTTGGGGCCGGTCGTCGCGCCGCAGGTGACCAACGTTCCAGCCGGTTTGAGCGACTTCACGCTTTCTTCCCAGGTGGCGGCGCCTACGTGTTCGACCACGATGTCTACGCCTTCTTTGTTCGTGATCTTCCTAACTTCGTCGGAAATCTTCTGCTGGTAGTGGTTGATACCATGGTCGGCACCGAGTGCACGAGCCTTATCGAGTTTCTTCTCATCTCCTGCGGTGGTAATCACGCGCGCGTGAAATAGTTTGGCGATCTGAATGGCCGCGATGCCCACACCGGAACCGGCGCCGAGGACCAAGACTGTTTGCCCCGGACGGATGCCCGCGCGACCCACCAGCATGTGCCAGGCGGTCAGGAAAACCAAAGGAACGCTGGCGGCTTGATTAAAGTCCAGGCTCTGCGGAATAGGAATGACGTTGACCGCAGGAACGCCAATCAGTTCGCAATTACCTCCGTCCACGCGGTTTCCGAGAACCGTGAACTCGGGGCATTGATTATGTCGTCCTGAAGTGCAGTACGAGCAACGGTTGCAGAAACTCATCGGCGCCAGGAGCACACGTTGTCCAGGCTGGAAGCCGGTAACGTACTCGCCCGTTTCAACTACTTCGCCCGCAACGTCGCTGCCCAGAATATGCGGAAGATTGACGCCGGGCAGGCCCTTGCGCACCCATATGTCAAGATGGTTCAGCGCACAGGCTTTCACACGGACCAGCACCTGATCTTTGCGTGGCTTTGGATCGGGGACGTCTTCGTAGCGAAGAACTTCCGGACCACCGAATTCGTGAATGCGAACCGCTTTCATTAGGAGGCATCCCTCTTTAGAAGCCTAAGAACCTAGCATGGATGGCGGAAACGAAAAAGGCCGAACGCCGTTCGGCCTTGGAAATCTGGCGTTGTAGGGCAGGCCGTTATTTGGGCGTCAAGTCCATGGCTTCGACAATCCGTTTGAAAGGGATTTTCGCGGTTTCGTTCAGCTCCTTGACCACTTCGGGATTAGCTGCCTCGAAGAAATACATGCAATGTTCCTCGGCGGGTACGAAGGCGCTACGGATGTAACGCACCTTCTTTCCCTGGGCAGTCATTTTTTGGCTGAGATCGATGGCGGCTTTCTGCGCGGCAGCGAGCTGATCCATCTTAATTCCGGGCAGATCACGGTCAACCATGTATACGGGCATTGAGTCCTCCTAGCACGCCAGCCCCAAAGCTTAGTCCCCCGTTTGCTAGATTTCAACGCTGCGTTTGACTTGAGTTGCGGAAAACCGAATAATCAGGCCTGAGATGGATATCTACGAGGAGATCGTTCAATTGCGACGGGACGGACGCCGTGGCGCAGTGGCCACGATCGTCAACGTGCGCGGCTCGATTCCTTCTTTTAAGACTGCCAAGATGTTGGTGCGGGACGATGGGTCCATCGTCGGGACCATCGGTGGCGGCTGTGTGGAAGCTGAGGTCTGGCAAGCGGCTCGCGAGGTAATGGAAAGCGAGAAGCCGCGCACTCTAAGTTTTAACCTCAATCAGGATCCTAAATACGATACTGGGTTACTGTGTGGCGGCACCCTGGACATCTTCATCGAGCCTGTATTACCTCCAGCTCTACTTTATATTTTCGGTGCAGGTCACATATCCGTAAACCTTTATAAGGTAGCAAAAGATGCCGGTTTCGAAGTAACCATAGTGGATGATCGCGCAGCCTACGCCAACCGCGAACGTTTTCCCGAATCGAAGGAAGTCATTGCTGAGGATTTTGACCAAGCCATGGCTCGGCTCGCTCCAAATGAGTCTTCCTACATTGTGATTGTCACTCGCGGGCATCGCGACGATATGCGAGTGCTGCGCTGGGCGGTGCAGACATCCGCCCGCTATATTGGAATGATTGGTTCCAAACGCAAAACTATTGCGGTGTTCCGCGAGCTTACGAAAGAAGGATTGTCTCCAGAACTATTCGAACGGGTTCATGCTCCGGTCGGGCTGGATATTGGAGCGATTACGCCGGACGAAATCGCGGTTGCCATTGCCGCCGAATTGATTGCCACTCGCCGTCGTGTCGAACGCGCATTGCCGCACATGAGCTGGTTTCATCGGCGGCGGAATGAGCCACCCGATCTTGCCGATGCGGCGGCCGAAGCTCTGGAAGAACAAGAGTAGTGGGGGTACGAAGTACGATTTATGAAGTACGATTTACGAAGTACGATTTGCAAATCGCGAATTTACGACTTTCTTCGCCTTACCATTCGACAATCGTCAATCGTAAATCGTAAATTTCTGCTATCTTCCCCCCATGAGCCGGGCGCCAAGTCTGAGTGGATTGATTCTCGCCGCCGGCGAATCGACGCGGATGGGGACAGACAAGGCGCTACTGGCCTGGCCACCGGCCGGGTCGGCAATTCCACCTCCTCCGGGACAGACTTTCCTTTCCGCGGGCATCCGCGCCCTGAGTCCATTCACCGATGTTGTAACGGTGGTGGTGGGCAAGAATGAAGTAAATTTATCTTCGGTGATCTACGCCAGTGGCGCTGGATTAGTACGGAATCCGGCGCCTGAGTTGAATCGCGGACGGGACGGCGCAATGATCACATTGGTGGACCGTCCCCCGGCCAGCGCGGCAACGCTGCAAACCCTGCTTACCGCTTTCGAATCGGCGCTTTCTGCTGGGAAGTGGGCGGTGGTGCCTGAATACGGGGGGCAACACGGGCATCCAGTTCTGGTCGGACGCGAAATGATCGAGGCATTCCTGCGAGCTCCAGCTACTTCGACCGCGCGTGACATCGAACACCAGAATCAAGATCATATTCAATACATTCCCGTGGATGATCGTTTCGTGGTGTCGAATGTAGATACGCCTCAGGAATACACCGCGCTGCTGTCGCAGGTATCGTCGCAACTCAAGTAAACTTTTCCCAATGGATTCCACAAGTGTGAGCCGGGCTTCATCCCCCAAAGCTGCTGATTTTGTCGCGTCGGTTCTAAGTCTTCAGCCTCGCATTGCTGCCTTCGACTGTGACGGCACCTTATGGGCGGGCGATGCCGGTGAAGGTTTTTTTGATTGGGAGTTAAAGCAAGGCTTGCTTCCGGATGAAATCGTGGCTTGGGCGCGTTCACGCTATGCCGATTACAAGTCAGGCAAGGTTGACGAAGAAACTATGTGCGGCGAAATGGTATGCATCGCGGGCTAAACGAAGACGTAGTACAGCGAGCTGCCGGTCAGTATTTCGATCTTCAGATGGCCAGCCAGATTTTCGCGGAGATGCGCGATCTAGTGCAACGACTACAGGAATCAGGCTGTGACATTTGGGCGGTCTCTTCCACCAACGATTGGGTGATCCGGGCAGCGATGAAGCACTTTGGAATTCCCGCAGCCAGGATTTTGGCGGCGAAGGTACAGATTGAAGCCGGCACCATTACCGACCGATTGGTCCGCATACCGAGTGGGGAAGGCAAGCCGCGCGCCATTCGCGAAGTTGTGCTGGGAAGTCTTGACGCGGCTTTCGGCAACTCGCGGTGGGATATTGCGATGCTGGATATTGCCCAGAATGCCTTTGCGATAAATCCGAATCCCGACTTGGAAGAAGTAGCTCGGGAACGCGCATGGACAATTTACTATCCCTAACCTAGCGGGGTGAGGTTTTCAGCTGCTTCAAAAGTGCCGCCCACGCATCCAGGGCGAGGTGGCTGGCATGAAGGGACGCCTCGGGTAAGCCGCCAATTTTCAACAGCAAGTCCTCCCTACGCAGGTTACGTGCAACTTCTATAGTGCTTCCCAGCAGCAGTTCAGTTAGCAGCGAAGCACATGCCATGGCAGGTACGCACCCTTTGGCGCGGAATCGGATTTCCGCGATGCGACGGTCGGCGACCCTGATGCTCAACTTCAAAATGTCGCCGCAGGCTGGATTTTCAATCTGCACTGTTGCGTCGGGGTTAAGTACTTCACCGGCATTGCGCGGATTCTGAAAGTGGTCGAGTAGTTGAGGAGAATACATCACGGCAGAATTGTAACCTCCCTTGTACCATTAGAAGTGATGCCCTCCGACCATAGTCCTCAACGGATTGTCTCCCTGCAACCGAGCGCTACGGTTATTCTTGCCGCAATTGGCAAGCTCGATCGCATCGTTGCATGCACGAAATATTGCGCGGATGTGTGCCCGGAAGTTGTGCGGAGCGGGCGGGCAATCGTCGCCGATTCCTGGACCGCGCACAGCCAAGAGATCCTTCGCGCCCAGCCGGACCTGGTCATCGCGGCTGTTCCTTATCAAGAAAAAGCCGTGATCGAGATCCTGAAGTCGGGGGCACGTTTTCTCGGATTGGCACCGAAGACATTAGCAGACATCTATACCGATATCGCGACCATCGCCGGGATTATGGGTGTCGCCGAGTGTGGGCAGCAAGTCATCACGAAGATGGAACTCGCCATTGATGACGTTCGCAGTCAGGTCGATGACGGGATACGGCCTCGCGTGTTTTGCGAGGAATGGGGCAAGCCGCTGATCGCCTCGCAGCCATGGGTTGCGGAACTTGTGCGAGCCGCCGGTGGAGAGTTTGTTGGAGTGCCAGGCTCAACCACGTCGGCAGACACCATACTCTTGGACGATCCGGATATTGTTGTCGCTGCCTGGTGCGGAGCGGGCGACCGCGTTCCATTGGAAAAGATGGTTCAGCAACGCGGCTGGAATGAGATGCGAGCGGCGAGAGAAGGTCGCGTGTATTGCATTCGAGACGAATTTCTGAATACTCCGGCACCGACATTGATTCAAGGTTTACGGGCGCTGGCCGCGGCCATTCGTCCCGACCGTTTTCCACAACCGCCAGGTCTAAGATGCATTAACGGTCATTATTCGCCGGACTGAAATTTGTTGTGAGCAACTGAACCCGCCTTACCAACCAGAACGGCTCTCCAGTGATGAAGCAAGTGGTCGCAGCTTTGATTTTTAAAGACGGGAAGGTGCTGGTGTGCCAGCGAACCCGTCACCAGAGCATGCCGCTGAAGTGGGAATTTCCTGGAGGTAAGATCGAAGACGGCGAACAGCCGCGGGACGCATTACGCCGCGAGTTGGAAGAAGAATTGGGGATCGACGCCCACATCGGCGAAGAGGTGGCTCGCATTCGTCACGATTATAAAAATGGTGGAGCGGTGGAATTACGCTTTTACGTGGTGAACGAATACACGGGCGAGATGGAAAATAGAATTTTTCGGGATGTGCGTTGGGCTAAACGATCCGAGCTGCCCAAGTACGATTTTCTGGAAGCCGATCGGGAGCTGGTGAAAGATTTGGCAACCGGGAAAATTGTTCCCGGTCATTAAGCTGCTTACATCGTCCAAAACAAGGCGATGGTGAGGCCGATCATGATGATGGTCGTCCCCCAAGCGATTACGTTATAGAACGGCGAGTTGACGTAGGTATCCATGAGCTCCTTTTTGTTGACCAGCAGGAGCATGAAGACCAGCACAAATGGCAGCACTGCCCCGTTCACTACTTGGGAGAGAATTGAAATCCTGACTAGTGGCAGGTTTGGGATGAGAATGACGCCCGCTCCCGCCACAATAAGAATTGTATATAGCCAGTAAAACACCGGCGCGTCGCGAAATCCCTTGCCTACGCCAGATTCGAATCCCAGGCCCTCACACACTGTATAAGCCGTTGACAGCGGCAGGATCGATGCCGCAAACAGCGAGGCATTGAATAATCCCATGGCAAAAAGTATGTAGGCATAGTCTCCAGCCAGCGGGTGCAAGGCCTGGGCCGCATCTTTGGCGTCCGACACACTGCGGTAGCCGTGGGCATACAAGGTGGCGGCGCAGGCCACGATGATGAACCAGGCCACGATGTCAGTAAAGATGCAGCCGGTGATCACGTCCAATCGGGACGTTTTGTACTGGCGCCGGGTCACACCTTTTTCAACGATAGAAGCTTGCAGATAAAACTGCATCCAGGGAGCGATCGTGGTCCCCACCACGGCGATCACCATATACAGATAGCTCGGCTGGCGAAACATTTCGCGGGGAGGTGGCTTAACCGTGGAGACGAGCGCGTCGATCCAGGCTGGTTTCGCCAGGATACCGGCGAAGATATAAGTCACATAAAAGAAAGAAGCGACCAGGAAAACCTTTTCCACGGTCTTGTATTGGCCCTTGAGGACGATTATCCACACGATGAAGGCGCAGATTGGAACCGTGATGTACTTGGAAAGCCCGAACAGCTCGAGACTGCCGGCGATACCCGCGAACTCTCCCACTACGTTGCCGAAATTGATGATCAGGACCCCGATCATCATGAAGAACGTGATTCGGAACCCAAACTCTTCGCGGATGAGGTCACTAAGTCCCTTGCCGGTAACAGCACCCATACGGGCCGCGATCTCCTGAATCACGATCAACGCCAATGTGGTGGGGATCATGGTCCATAGGAGCATGTGACCGAACTGGGCGCCGGCGGAGGAATACGTCCAGATGCCGTTGGCATCGTTGTCGACATTTGCCGTAATGAACCCGGGACCGACTACGGCAAAAAAAATCAGCGCGCGGGTTTTCCAACGCCTCAAGAATCTCATACGAGCCGCGAGTGACGCATCAGAATAAATGCAGTTGAGGGATCTGAACAGAAGAAAGCAATCAGCACTAAGCAGTCAGCATTCAGCCATTAGGGGCAGGGGCTGATTTGGAGAACTGTCTGGGCGATATTAAGGGCAAACTGGAAAGGGTCCGTATTGGCTGAATGCTGAGTGCTGATTGCTGATTGCCAGTTTCCTACAGCTTCGCCCGCAGCAGACTGATGATGTCGTCAGAAGTGATGACTCCGGTGAGCTTCTTGTTGTCATCCACTACGGGGAGGGTGAGCAAGTTGTATTTGTCGAACAACTCCGCGACGTCTTTTTCCTTCGCGTTTGAGTTAGTGAAGATCAGAGGTTCCTGCGTAAGTGATTTTAACGGCGTTTCGGGACGAGCTAAAACCAGCTTGGCTAAGGGCACTGCGCCTGTCAGCCGTCCCTCTTCGTCCACCAGGTAGATCGTGCTCACTGTTTCAACGCCACCTTCAAAGCGGCGCAATGTTTCGATGGCGTCATGTACCGTGGCGTCCTGGTTGACCGCCAGGTACTCCGTATTCATACGCCCGGCAGCGGTCTTTTCGCCGAACTCAAGGAGTTCGACCATTTCCCGGCGCTCTTCCGGCTTCATCTCGAGCAGGATTTCCGAGGTGCGCTCCTCGGGGAGGTCGGCCAGCAAGTCAGCGGCGGCATCGGGTTCCATCTCTTCAACAATCTCGGCCGCGCGATCGGAATCAAGGGATTCGACAATCGCTTTTTTCACCTTCGGGTCAACTTCTTCCAACGCCTCGGCCGCCACGCCCTCGTCTAGAGTTTCGAAGACAGCTTCGCGCTCATCGGGGGCCAGGTTTTCGACGATATCGGCAATGTCAGCGGGGTGAAGCCGGGCTAAACGCTCGTGTGAGATCTTGAGCTTTACGCGCCGGGCGGGATCAGTTTCGATCAGATCGACGAATTCCCAGGGAATCGTGCGTGGCGGGATTTTCCGCAACAGGGCCCGTAAGGCGGGAAGGGGCACGACCCCCTTCAGCAACCTTCGAACCGCGCCCCGTGGACCTACGTCCACAGAACCTACTTTCAGCACTGGACGGTTGGCGACCGACTCGTGGTGCAGGTCCACGTCGTTAACACGAACGACTTTTCGTCCAAAAACATCGATCACCTGCTGATCAAGCAGGTCACGGCTCAACAGGAGCAAGCCTTCCCCACTCTCTCCCAGCAACCATTCGGCGGAAGAGGTGGCGGCCCGAATGCCGCCATTGACGGACGTTACAGAGCTAAAAGGCAGTAAGCGGTCGCCAGTCTTGGTTCGAACGATGATCACAGCGATGCGAGCGTGATCTTCCTGGGGAGCCAAAGCCAGCTCGCGAACGCGCCCGCAGCGGTTGCCCCCAAGGTCGAAAACCGGTTCGCCCAGCAATTCGGTGAGTGCGAGCATCGCCATCGCCCTGAGAATACTGAAGTGTCGAATGGTAATCCAGACAGTTTGAGGGTTTTTGTTAACGATGGTGTCTAATCGTGGTCGTGGCCACAGACGGCCTGCCCAACCCGGCCTATCTCAGCCCATGCGTTGACATTTGCCTAGGGGAAGGGCAAACTACCGAATTCACTAGCCATGCGGTTTCCCCGCTAGAGCCAATGAGGACGAATGGATCGGATTTGGGGTCGGCAAGTTTATTCATAAAATCTTCGCCATGACCAAACAACGGGTCTCCTACACGCTGGATTCGACGCTGGAGACCGTCGATAACGCAGAGCAAACAGCCACGCGCATCGCGGCGGAAGCGGGTTTTGAGGAAGATGAGGTCATGCGGATCTCGATGGCAGTGCGCGAAGCTGCAATCAATGCCGTACTGCACGGCAATGCCTACGATCCGGGGAAGAAAGTAAAGCTGGATTTTGAGAGCACCCCGCGCGATCTGGTGATCACCATTTCTGATCAGGGTAGGGGGCTGGACATGAGCAAGATTCCCGATCCGCTGGCCCCGGAGAATCTTTTAAAAACGTCCGGGCGGGGTATTTTTCTCATCCGCTCGTTTATGGACGAGGTACATATTCATCCTTCGCATTCAGGCACTGAAATCAAACTTATCAAGCACGTCCACGGTCCAGCCGTGGGCGGCAAGGAGGCTTCTCCGTGAGCATGAAAATCAGTAATCGGCAGGTGGATGGTGTGAGCATCGTAGATTGCAGTGGCCGTATCACGTTGGGCGAGGGCAGCGTCACCCTGCGCGATACGGTTCGTGAATTGCTTTCCAAGGGGCGGAAAAAAATTCTGCTCAATCTTGGAGAAGTCAATTACATCGACAGCTCAGGCATTGGTGAACTGGTTAGCGCGTTTACCACAGTGCGCAACCAGGGAGGCGAACTCAAGCTGCTGAATCTGACCAAAAAGGTCCACGATCTGCTTCAGATCACCAAACTCTATACCGTTTTCGACGTGAAGGACGACGAAGCGGCCGCCGTCAAATCATTTAACTAAGTTCTTGAGATTCTTCCCGCGTGGGCCGGTCTGAGACTGGCCCCACTTCCCTTCTCCATTTCGGGAATAATTTCCATTTCTCTCCTCGCTGTTTCCGTTGCGCCTCGAATTGCACGTTTTACAATGAGAGCTGGTGTGGGTTCCGCCCGCCCTTCCAACCCTGATCGTGGCACTCCTCTTGCCCGCTATTTCCATCGCAGATTGCATCGCTATTTGGGAAGCCAAAAAACACATAGGTGAAACTCGATGTGTTAGCGGCAAGGTGCTGAGGGTCAAAGAAGGCAATCGGGGAGTCACCTTTCTTGATTTCTGCGAGGATTACCTGGTGTGTCCCTTCACCGTGGTGGTGTTCCCCAGCGACCTCAAGCACGTCGGGGACGTACGTCAATTGCAAGGCAAGATGGTTGAGATCCATGGGCCGGTCAAGGAGTATGACGGTCGGGCGGAGATAGTTCTGGAACGCGCCAGACAATTGACGGGGATGCTGGGCAAATCCCGCCTTTGCCCAAGGGTTATGACGTAGAAAAAAAAGGCCGTTATAGTGCGGGGAAATGCAGTCATCCAAAGACTGGGCGGAAAACCAAGAAGAAACGTCAGAGCGCGCCCGGCCAGACAGAAGAACAAATCGATCCAATGGGCACAGAGCAGTAAGTGCCATCTACACCATTCCCTTCCTTAGCTCTGCCAATGAATATTTTGTGCCGCGCCAGACTACGCCGCCACGCCATAGGGTGAGCGTCATGGAGCGAAGCATAGTATAGACGAACAGTGTTGTACTAATCGGATGTAGCAGAAAATAGTACGGCGGCACTGGAGACTTCCACGACATGCCAACATAAATCAAAAATATAGTTAACAGCGCCACGGCGTAGGGTAGGCGCTCCCATCCGTGCGCCAGTCCCACTCCGATGAAGGGCATGAGATTCAGAAATGCCAGAGCAAAACACGTTGCCAGCGCTCGCGGCCATTGAAATGACATGATGGCAAAGAAATTCTTGGTCAAGTTGCGTACGACGCCCATGGCGCCCTTTGCCCAGCGAATGGAAATCAAATCCCCACCGAAAACGTTGCGCTGACGATAGCCGGCATTTTTCACGACTTTGCCCAACTTCATGTCATCGACCACTTCAAAGCGCAGTGCTTGATAGGTGCCGACGGCTTCGTATACCCGGCGACGAACCATATTGAATGCGCCCACTCCCATGTGATCGCGAGTGTCTGGATCAGCCACCTTCCAGGGGCGATGTCCGAAGACAAACAGAGTTTGAAAGAAAGCGATCATCATTTTTTCGCCTGGACTCTTCATGATCATGCGGGGAAACAGCACGACATGGTCGGCTGCTTCAGCTTCCGCGTAAGCCAGAGCACGACGCAGCGCGTCTGGCTTGAAAAGCACGTCGGCATCGGTGAATAACAGCCATTCCCCGCCGGCCTGTCGCGCTGCGGTCCACATGGCATGGGTTTTGCCTAGCCAGCCGGAAGGCAACGTTGCGATGTGGATGACTTTCATCCTCCCTTGGTCTTTGGCATTGGCGGCGATGCGATCCAACATCTCACCCGTGCGATCGGTGGAACGATCGTTCACCGCGATGATTTCGTAGTTGTCGTAAGCGATATCGAGCAGGCGAGTGAGGGCCTGTTCTATGGCTTCTTCTTCATTGCAAGCGGGAACAATGATGCTGACTCGGGGATTGCCGGTGGGACGGACTGGATTGCGATCCCATTCGGGGCGGGAAATATCGGGGATTTTTGGCATCCCTAGCGCTGCGCCAACTAGACGCGACAGCCACGCAATAGACAGGATGCTGCCTGCAATCCAATGGAAATAGCTCATCCCGCCTCGGCCCCAACTGCGCCAGGGGATTTTCGGACTCGCACCTCGGGAGCAAATCGCATGCCGTAAAAGAGTATGGCAGAAGAGACCGCCATGGCGACGACTGGACAAATAAAGGCGACTTGCAGCGAACGCCGGTCAGCGATCCATCCCATCACGGCAGGGGAAGGTACGTCCCCCAAGAGATGAATAATGAAAATGTTGACCGCAATGGCCGTGGAGCGAATATGAGCGCCAACAGAATTGATCAGAGCCGCGTTGAGGGGGGCTGTGTTGAGCAAGAGAAGAAACGCGGCGACCAGAATTCCAGGCACCATTGCCGGTCCCTTGGCGAAGAGG
>WNGP01002854.1_pt1 | contig 14496 bp, 11 predicted proteins | sample 5407671 | NCBI WGS metagenome assembly WNGP01 (sample SAMN13153381, study PRJNA577476) | soil metagenome | isolation source: 40 cm soil or saprolite under Garry oak tree replicate 2 | place: USA:California | collected 2016-06-15 | reverse complement strand
CAGATCCTTTAGCTGTTCGTTGGGCGGTAGGGTAGTCACAGCTTGTTATCTTACCGCAATGAGGCCGGGAAAATAGCCGAAGGGCTTGGACTTTTAGAAAAACGCCCTTAATAATTACTTGGATATTGTCGACGGTTCGTGACAATCAAAGTATTTAGACCAGATACCCAAAACTGCAGCCGGGCATTGGGTGTTCTTGTGTGTCTTTGTGCCAGTGGTCCTTCTTGGTGAAACCCGTAGTCGATGAGTGTAGTTGACAGTTGCAGCCCGGATTGACTTCGGATCGAAGTTTGGGGCAACTCATCGTCAAGAACTGCCCCTACTTTGCGATCAGACTTAGCTGACGGCGACGCAAAGCCACTGGCCGTCCTTCTTAATCCATGTGTCCGTGAAGCGGCCTTGATGGGCATAGGGTTTCCCTTTCTCGGTCCCCTTTTCGCGAGTCGCGCCGGTGACGACCACGGTATCGCCGTGGCGGTGCAGCTTCAGGTCATCGGAAACTTCGACCGTAAGCTGGTTGGATTTGTCGCGAATGGAGGTCAGGAATTGGGCCTTGGACATCACCCTTCCGTCGTAGTCGGTGAGCACAAAATCGCTGTCCAGCATGGTCCCCATGGCGTCCGCATCATGATTGATCTGCATCTGATTCCAGAGATTTTCCAGCGCGATGATTTTCGTTTCGTCGCCTTGTGCCCTGGAAATGCTTTGCGCAAGGGGCAAGGCCGAGAGCGCAAGCAAGAGAATTAGAGGGCGTAACATCGCAGTGGCTCCTCTGGATCTGGTGTTCCTTCCGAGGATGCCACGAATCAAATTGTTTGCAGCTGCGGAAATTCCGAATCTGCCTGTTTCAGATAATAGGGTTCAGCGGAGCAGGCCCAGCCAAATTGTCGGTTGCGCGGGTGTGGCGATTGCGCGAAAATTGAAGTTCCCGCCGTGGCAGAAAAGTCCCCGAGAGCGCATTCGCGGGCGGTTCGAGATTCGAACGCGAGAATCAAGCGCCAGAAAAAGAAGGGTAAAACGTCATGACGCAACACGTTGGCGAACTCAATCCCCCTGTCCGGTTGATGCTGACACCCGGACCGTCTTCCATCGATCCGCGCGTTTATCGCGCGATGGCCACGCCGCTGGTGGGGCACATGGACCCTTGGTTCAAGGGCTGCATGGAAGAAACGCAAATCCTGCTGCGGCAGATTTTTCAGACGGAAAACCGGATCACCATGCCGCTTTCGGCGTCGGGATCGGGCGGGATTGAAGCGTCGGTACTGAATTCGCTGGAAGAAGGCGACGAAGGCATCGTGGCGGTCAACGGTGTTTTTTCCGAACGGATGTACGAAATTGCGATGCGGGCGTCATCGAAAGTTGTAAAGGTGGAGGCGCCGTATGGGAAGCCGGTGGATGCGGAGGATGTGCGCCGCGCGGGTAAAGGCAGGAAGATCAAGATTGTCGGCTTCGCGCAAGGGGAGACCTCGACCGGTGTGATCACCGGCATCGATGCCTACCGAAAGGTCGCGGACGAATTGGGGGCGCTGCTGATTGTGGATACGGTGGCTTCGCTCGCGGCGGTGCCGGTCGATGTGGACAAGCAGCGGATTGATATCTGCTTCAGCGGATCGCAGAAGGCCATCAGCGCGCCGCCGGGAATGTCGCCGATTACGGTGAGCCCCGCCGCCGAGGAAGTGTTTCGAAAGCGTAAGACAAAAGTGCAGAGCTGGTATTTCGATTTGACGACGGCGATGAATTATTGGGGCAAAGACCGGCTGTATCATCACACGCCGCCGATTTCGCTGATTTTCGCGCTGCGAGAAGCGATGCGACTGGTGGTGGAAGAGGGCCTGGAGGCGCGCTGGGAGCGGCACCGCGTGAATCAACTCGCGCTGATCGCGGGACTTGAGACGATGGGGCTGGATCTGCTGGTGAAGAACGCGGCGGACCGCTTGCCAACGGTCACGGCGGTGATGATCCCGAGCGGCATTGAAGATGCGAAGGTGCGGAATCAGTTGCTCGACGAGTTCAACATTGAGATTGCCGGCGGATTCGGGCCGGTGAAAGGCAAGATCTGGCGCGTGGGGCTAATGGGCTACTGCAGCCAGAAGCCGTTCGTGCTGCTGTTCTTGGCGGCGCTCGAGAAGTGCTTGCTCGATCAGGGATTCCGCGTGCCGAGCGGCGCGGGCGTGGGAGCGGCAATTCGGAGTTACTCGCAGGTGGAGACCGCGGCGGCAGTCAGCAGATAAGAAGGAAAGAATCGCGGATGTAAGGAAGTAAGGAAGCGAAGAGATAAGGGATAACGGAAGTAGGGAACAAAATATCCCTTCAAATTTCTTTCCTTCCTGAAGACTTAATACTGATAACTGAGAACGGATCCACAGGAACGCGCGTGACAACCCGCCCAGTACTCGCAAATGCCGGCGCGATGAGCCAGTTCATCGGCGCCTTTGAAGTGACTTCCAAATTGACTGGGCAAACCTATCTATGCCGCTTCTCGTACATGTGGAACGGTATTGCGACGCGGCACGCGGACACCATTGACACGAAGTTTTTTGTCGATGGCACAGCCCATGTTGTCGGATTGGCGCACACCGCGTTTGTAAAGTTTCGCGAGAAGGCTAGGCGCGACCTGACCGACCGCGAGGCGAGCTTTGTCGCCGCGGAGTATTTGCGCGAGCGGCTCGAAGAAGAAGATGTGCGGCCGCTCTACGACGTGGCGCACGACGATGTCCTGCGCCTGATCGCGCAGGTCGGTATCAAGTAGGAGTCTTTGGAGTGCGGGAGGTTGCTCCCGTCTTTTTGTTCGGTTTCCTCGCTCACTTCTCCAGTAAAACCGGTGTTCGATATTAAGCTTCCGCAGGCGTATTCGTATGCGAAAGCGGCGGCCGCACTGCAAAGTCAGTCTCCGGGTTCTGCGTGGAAAGAAGCGAGCGTAGGATGGCGGAGGCCGTCGCGGCGAATGAAGTGAATGACGAGGAGCATAAGCAGGGCGCCGCAAACCATGACAGCGACGGCGATTTGCAGACCGAGCTGCAGGTCGTGGAGATCAGAGATCTTGCCGACCACTTGAGGGCCAAGGCCGCCCACCAATTGCGTGGCAAACATGTAGACGCCGACGGAAGTGGCGTGCGCTCGGCGAGGCATCATGTCATGAAGAACGGCGGTGACGGGGCCGTGATACCAGGACATGAAAAAGCCGGCAATGAAGAGGCCCATGAGCACCATTTGCTTCTCTTCGGCCTGGATGGCGAGCAATAGAAACGGGGCCGCCAGCAGAAATGCGCCGGCAACGGCGATGATGCGGCCGTAGGCCAGGTGTTTCTGAAGCTGGTCGGCGATCCAACCGCCCATAAGGACGCCGGACACCAGTGAGAGGAGAGCAATGAGCGCGAGCGAGACTGAGGCTTCGCGCAGACTGAAATCTTTATAGTTAACGGCGAAGTCGGTTCCCCAGGTGAGCAGAGAGACGCTGGCAAAAGTGATGCAAGTGCCCGCGGCGATCATGGTAACGAAAGCGGGGACACGGAGAAGCCGGGTGATCGGTACGACGTCACAACGGGGGCCGCGGGGCGGTTCGTCGATCCAGAAAAGAGCGATGCCGGGAACAATTCCCGCGAACGCGACGATGAACAGGGCGGCCTCCCAGCCGTAACGTAGCCCGATGATGCCACCGAGCGCCTGGCCGGCGGCTCCGCCGAGTAACATCCCGGAAGCGAAGATGGATTGAGCGAAGGCGCGGCGTTCCTGCGGAAAACCGCCGGAAATCATGGATTGCGCGGCAGGAGCGTAAGCGGCTTCCCCGAGGCCGACCATAGCCCGCGCGATCAGGAAAAAAAGAAAAGTGGAGACCAGGCCGCCGGCCAACGTTGAGATGCTCCAGAACAGGATGCCAATGGCGATGATGGCCTTGCGGCTAAAACGATCGGCTAAGAAGCCGAAAGGTATGCTGCCGACAGCCAGGACCACGAGGAGAAAAGTTTGCAGCGAGCCGAGCTGGGCGTCTGTAGCATGAAGATGATCGCGCAAGAGCGGAATCAATGGGACGAAGACCTGGCGAGCGGCGAAGTTGACAAAATTGATCAAAGCAAGTACAGCAAGTAGACGAATCTGGTAAGAAGTGAGCGGGATGGACTTGGTAGACATGCTGAATTGGCTCGGTGACTCGCGCGTGACCTGGTGTAGCGTAGACCGGAAGTTATCAGCCTTTGCCCAGCCTATCAAGATTATATGATGACTAAGAATCCTGCTCCCTCCACGAACGCGACGACCAGTGACCGTTTAACCACCGTCCTCTCCTATGGCGTGTTGCTGCTGCTGATATACCTCGTTTTCCGAATCTACGAACCGTTCCTCGTTTCGCTGGGGTGGGCGGCCATTCTGGTGATTTTTTTCTATCCGATGCACCATCGGCTCCTGCGGCGTTTTTCCGCGACTAAGGCGGCGGTCTTGAGTACCCTGATAGTGACTTTCCTTTTGATCGTGCCGGCAATTCTCGTGACCACCTTGTTCATTCGCGAGGCGTATTTCGTTTCACGGGGCATGCAGCATACCTTGCTGGTGCAGCAGGCGCCCATGTTGGCGAAAAGCTGGGACTGGATCGCACACCATGTGCCGAGCCTGGATCCCAACGCCGATGTGCTGGAAATGCTGGCCCAAGGCGTTCAGCAGCAGGCGGGTTTTCTCGCGGAGCGCCTCGGCACGGTCCTGCGCAATATCGCGGCGTTCGTTTTCGATCTGTTCGTGATGATCTTCGCGATGTTTTATTTTTTCCGCGACGCGGACCAGATTGTCCGGGGAGTCCGCAGTATTCTCCCTTTTGATGCGGAACATCGAGACACCTTGATGACGCAAACGCGGAACCTCATCTCCGCGAGTGTCACCACAAGCCTTATCCTCGCAGCCATTCAAGGGGGAATCGGCGGACTTGGCTTTATGCTCGTGAAGTTGCCGGCGCCACTTTTCTGGGGGGTGGCCATGGCCTTCTTTTCGCTGGTGCCGGTGGTGGGCTCCGGGCTGATCTTCGTGCCTGCGGCGTTGTGGCTGGGTTTCACGGGACATTGGGGGCGGGCCATTCTTCTCTTGGTGATTTGCGCCGGAGTGTCCGCGATCGTGGATAACGTCTTGCGTCCGCTGCTGCTGGGCGGGCGAAGCGAATTGAGCGGGTTGGTGATCTTCATCAGCGTGGTTGGCGGCGTCGGCCTGTTCGGAATGTTGGGCATGGTCCTTGGGCCGGTCCTGGTGGCCACGGCGGCGGGAGTTCTGGCGGCGTACATGGAGAGGCCGGAAAATCCGCCCATAACGGCTCGATAACACGTGGTTTGTCTTGTCGTGGGGCCGCGACTTGAGTGTGCTAGAGTAACGCGCTCGAAGGAAATTCATGACCACCAGACCAGCCCCGAAACCGACGGAGCTTCCCGCGGCGAAACTGAAGTGGAAGTGCGAGCTCTCGCGCATCCCTTTCGAAACAACCGCGCAGGCGGAGCTGCGCGAAGGGTTCATCGGACAGGAGCGCGCGCTGCGCGCACTGAAGATGGGTGCGGAGCTTTCGGCCCCGGGTTACAACGTTTTTGTGTGCGGATTGGCGGGGACCAGCCGCGGTGGAACGATCGCTCGGATGGTCGAAGAGCTTCACCCTCCGACGAAAGAGTCGCTCGACCGCTGCTACGTCAACAATTTCAAATTGACGGACCGGCCGCGGTTGCTGGCGTTGCCTCGCGGCCAGGCCAACGGCTTCAAAAAAGACATGCAGGCGGGAATCGATTTTCTGCGGCGTCGCATTCCGCAGGTGTTCGAAGGCGAGCCCTTCCAGCGGCAAAAAGGCCGGATCGTGGAACGCTTCACGGTCCGCGAAAAAGAATTGATGGACGATTTCACGCGCAGGATCGCGCGTGAGCAATTTGCGCTCGGCCACATGCAGGTGGGCGCGGTGGCGCTGCCGGAAATTTTCCCGGTGCTCGAAGGCCAGATGGTGCCGATCGAGGACATCTCCAAGATGGTCCACGAGGGGAAACTCGAAAGCCCCATGGCGGAAGATATCGAGCGCAAGTACGAGCAGTTCCGGCAGGAATTTACCGTGGTGTACCGCAAGACGCTGACGCTCTCGCGGGAACTCGCCAGCGAGCTGAGCTACTTGGAGCAGGAAGCGGCGTCCGTGCTGGTCGATGGCGTCATCGAAGAACTCAAGGAAAAATACGCCGGCCCGAACATCGCCGAATATCTCGAAGAAGTGCGCCATCATCTTCTCGACAATCTCGACCCCTTCAAGGAGCGCGAGGGTGAAGGCGAACACGATGAAGAGACGCCGGACGGTTTGCCGAAGGCCCAGGGAGGTCCGGAGCGCGATCCGTTTCGGGTGTATGGCGTAAACGTCATTCTCGCCCATAGCGACGAAGACAAGTCTCCGGTCATTTTCGAGACCACCCCCACGTACGCCAACCTTTTCGGGACCATCCAGCGCGCTTATGACACGCGAGGTGGATGGTCCAGCGACTTCATGGATCTGCGCGGCGGTTCGCTGCTCCGCGCCGATGGCGGCTTCCTGATCATGTATTCGCTGGAAGCGCTGTCCGAAGTCGGCGTGTGGCGCGCGCTGAAGCGCACGCTCAACCATAACCGGCTGGAAATTCAGCCGCTGGAAATGTTCTATCCCTTCGGCGGGAGCGCGCAGAAGCCGGAGGCCATCGACATCAACGTAAAGGTGATCCTCATCGGCGACCGCTCCTTGTACGAGCTGCTGTACGAGTATGAGGAAGACTTCCGCAAGATTTTCAAGGTGCGCGTGGAATTCGACGAAGAGATGGCCATGAGCGACGGCGTCATCGCGGAATACGCGGGGCGGCTGCGCGCGTTGTCCGAGAAAGAGAATTTGTACCCGTTCGACCGCGGCGCATTCGCGGCCATGCTGGAGTACGGCGTGCGCCAGGCGGGGCGAAGAAACAAGGTGACGGCGCGCTTCGTCGAGATCGCCGACCTGGCGCGCGAGGCGCATTACAACGCGGCGGCGGCCGGGGAATCCGTGGTCCGTGCGGCGCACGTGCGCGGCGCCTTGTCTTCGAAAATGGAGCGCCACAACCTGATCGAGACGCGCATCCGCGAAATGATCCAGGAAGGTACGCTGTTGGTGGATGTCGAAGGGACTCGCGTCGGCCAGGTGAATGGACTGAGCGTCCTTGAAATCGGCGGATACTCGTTCGGCAAGCCCGTGCGCATCACCGCGACCGCGGCCCTTGGAAAAACGGGTTTGATCAACATCGAGCGCGAGGCCAATCTGAGCGGGCGCTTCCATGACAAAGGCATGCACATCATCGCCGGTTTCTTGCGAAGCCTGTTTGCGCAGGACAAGCCGCTCTCGCTTGCGGCGAGCATCTGTTTCGAGCAATCGTACTCGGGAGTCGATGGCGACAGCGCCAGCTCCACGGAGATCTATGCGCTCGCCTCGGCGCTTTCCGGATTGCCGCTCCGGCAGGACATCGCGGTGACCGGTTCGATCAACCAGCAGGGCGATATTCAGGCGATCGGCGGAGTAAATGAAAAGATTGAAGGATTCTTTGACGTGTGCCGCATCAAGGGGCTCACCGGCACCCAAGGCGTGATGATGCCGGAGTCCAACGTGGAAGATTTGATGCTGCGCGAAGATGTTCTGGAGGCCGTGACTGCTGGGAAATTTCACGTCTGGCCGGTGGGCAAGGTCGAACAAGGCATCGAGCTTCTGACCGGAATGGCCGCCGGAAAGAAAAACGGCGACGGAAAATTCGAACCGGGGACCGTCCTCGCGCTGATCGATGAGCGCCTCCAAGCCATGGCACGCACTTTGAAAGAATTCGAATAGCCCCGAAATAAGCTCGCTCTACCTGTCTTCGGCCGTCGCGCTCTTTGCGCGCACAGTGGAATGGCAATCGCTGCCAACAGCAATGAAGATGCAGCGGTACCAAGCAACGCATTTCGACGCCACTCCTCGCTGGACCGGAAGGCTTGCGGGGACAGGGCTCCCCATCGAAACAGGATCTTCAACGCGAGTTGCATGTTGAAGGGTTCTCCGGGACCTATGCCGGCGAGCCGTAAAAGTCTCCTGCGGTGTCGCTGCTCTGTCCGAACCGGCCGCCGATGGTACCGCTGGCGCCAAGTTGACGCGGTTGAGCAGACTGAAAAACTCGACGCGGAATTGGGCGCGGAATCTTTCCGTGATCGGTATGTTCTTGAGAACGGAAAAATCAACGTCGCCGAATTCCGGCGCATAGACGGAATTGCGCGGTACGGTTCCCAAAAGAACCCTGTGCCGGGTTGGCGAACGCGTTTGGATTAATGACCGCACGAATTCGTGACAATCGCTCCGACGTTGACGCGGTCAACGCTGACGTGAATCGTTTGCTTTGACTGTTGCGGATTGTCTTGGGCCTCGGCGAAAGGGCACAGCCAAAGCACGGCGGGAAAGAGCGCTGCCGCCTGCGGAAGACGAAAAGAATTCATCGCTCTGCTATTCAACCCGCTGGTCCCAATGGATGCCCTTCGAATCTTTCCACGAGACGCTCGAAGAGTAATGTAGATGCCGCGCGAAGACTTGCGGATCGATCTGCGCGAGCCAGTCGGGAGCCGTGGACGGCACGGCATCTTTCGAAGCGTTCACGGTCTTTGCGACCGGGCTTTTCTTTGCCTCCTCGATCCAACGATCCTTCAGTGCCTGCCAATCGACTTTCTGAAAGTCGAAATAACTTAGACCATTGAGATTTTCCGGAAATTTGGCGCGGCCAGCCTGAAACTGCGGGACGGTTGCGAGGCCGGCGACGGTGGAAGCGTGCGCGCGATTCGAAAGCACTTCGCGAAGGGTTTCGATACGATTGGCACCGAGAATCATGTCCTGCGTGACCGCGAGATTAAAGAAATTCCACTGCGCCACGCCGGCGATGCCCTGCTTCCCCCCAAGGGAAATCTTCAGGAAAGTAACATCACCTTCATTGCGTTCCGAAGTTATCTGATCGCTGAAAACAGTGCGCATGAGTTTGAGCGCCTCTGGTTTCTTTCGAATGCCAAAAAAATAGACTTGTTTCGTACTGTCCATCGACGCGCTGGTTTGCATCGAGGCGAATTCTCCGGTGAGCAGTCCAAGAGCGTCTGCCACAGGCATGCCGAGGCGCGTCTGAGCGAGAGTGTCGAGTAGATCGGCGTTACCCTGCTGAACCTGGGGAAAAGCGGCGCGGGCCACGCGCTTCACGGTGTCGTAGATGGCTGGGAAATTGAGTTGTCCGGAAGTGTAAGAGACGGCATCCACCGGCACAAAGGAGAGAGAAGCAGGCGATGACTGTCCGGTGGCCCAGATGTCAAAGGGCGTTCCAGGAGCGGCATCACCTAGGATCGCGGCCTGCACGTGTGTCTTTGCGCCTTCAAACGTGATGTGGCCGCTGAGAGAGTGCACAGCGTCGAGTCGGGCAGCGTCGAGGAGCGGGCGGACCTGAAAGTTTCCTGCTTTCGAATCAGTCGCAAGATTTTCCAGGTCGGGAATACGCAGAAAGAATTCGAGCAAACCGCTTCCGAGGTTCGCTTGCGCTTCCCGATAAGCGGCGGATTGCGCGAGAGATGCCGTTCCGGAAACTTTGCCGTCGAGGCGGCCGAGTATTTCTTCCATGACGGATCGTTCACCGGCGCTGACGGCGTACTTGCCATGTTCCGCCCAATACGTGACGCTGCTCTTGCCTTGAACCTTGAGGACCTGGACGCCTCCGATGGTGACCTGCGAAAGGAGAGGCGCTTCTTTTCCCACAGCGCGCAAGCGAAGAACCGCTCTTGAAAGCAATTCTTCCTTCCCGCTTCGGTCATACACAAAAAACATCCCATTCCACGCCGGTTTCGAATCCGGCGCGCCGCCATTCGAAACGGTTCGCCTTGCAGGCTCGCTCAGATAACCAAGCGTAAATGAATTCTCCAGTAGCGCCGCATATTCCTGAATCTCTTCCGCAGTCAGTTTTTCTTTTGGTGATTTTTCCGCCGGGGAGCCGATCAGATTCGAAGCGATCGCCGAACGCACGGGAGCAAAATCCGCATCGTCCCAGAGTGCGACGAGGGAGTTTGCCTTTCTCGCTTCGGGACCGGAGACGCCGCGCCAGACCAAGTAGAACGCCGTGCGCGGGGACATTTGTGCGGGTTCGAGCGGAGCTTGCGCATGCGCCGGATTCGAACCGGAGATACAGAGGAGAGCGGCAATCGGCAAGAGGATGCGAAGGCTCAGTGCTTTCATCGGAGTGCTCCACGACAAGTCGGTAGAGGAAAGGCCTAACTTTTTAATATTAACGCGGCGGGCGGAAGGACAGAAGCCCCGTCCCGCACTGAGTTTCCAGACGCGGAACAGCTCTTTTCGGAACGAAAACCGAAGCGCTATGTAAGTACGGTTTCGCCGAAACAAGGAACGAAAGCACCATATAAACTAGTTATCTATATAGTTATATTACTGTGGTTTTGTGGGAGGGGCGGCGGCCGCCGGCGCCGCGGCAGCGGCCGGGGGAGCGGCGGCGCCGCCTTCCTTCGGGGTCGCGAGATAGCCGGTGATCTGATTCTTGCCGACGTCGAAAACCACGATTTCGTAGGGGGCCATGCGAGAGCTGCCTTTCACATAGAACTGAACGGGCTCGCCGGAAGTTTTATCCTTCTTTTCGATGGTCTTGTCGTCAGCTATGACCGTCACAGTGTACTTTGCTTTTTTCGGATCGGTCTTGTTAAGAGACATCTGCACCGGGCCGACGCGCTGCGCGTTCTTGGATTTCTGGAGAGAGAACTCGTAATAGTTGCGGTCGCCTCTGCGCCTGAGATCTTCCAGGTCGTCCCGATTGTGCGCGATGAGGCCGCTCATGACGTTCATGTCGCCCAAGCTGCGCTCGAGTTTGCCTTTGGTTGCTTCCAAATCGGTTTTTGTGGCTTCGATGTCTTTTTTGGCGCCACCGACCTCGGTGGCCACCGCGCCGATTTTTTCTTCGTTTTCCTTTTGAGCCTGAGTGAGCTGCGTGGTGAGTTTCTGGTCCGACGCTTGCTGTTCCTTGCGGATGGATTCGGCGCGGCTCTTGGCCTGCGCGAGCTCGGACTGCGTCAAGCCGACTTTCTGCGTGGTGAACTCCATCTTGCTCTTCAAATCGGCGATGCGCGAATTCGCCTGGTCGAGCTGGGCGATGAGAATCTTGTTCTGATCCTGCTGCTTCGCGAGATCCTGGCTCAGGCGGGACTGCGTGGAATAGCCGGCAATGCCCAGCACGGCCAGCGCGGCAATCACGACGCCGAACAGCACGGCGATCCACCGCGGTGTACCCGAGGATTCGTACTGATACGATTCCTGCGGGCTCGGTATGTTTGGAGAAATACTCATTCCCCCTCCTCAGCGATAGTCGCCATCCTGGGCAATGGCGCCGAAAGGGAATTATCGCTTGCAAAGGGCTGGATGTCCACCGGGCGGGGGGAGGGAGAAGCAGTTGATAGTTTTGACATCCTCCTCTCCCTAAAGGGCTGGAGAGCCGGATGCGGGTGACCCGCCTGTCCGGTTCGGAGGGGGGAATCCTTTGCGATTCTCCCTACCCCTATTCTGGCTGAGCTTCATTTATGCAGTGAGCAAGACGTGACCGTCGGTTGTCACGGTTCTGGAAGGTCCCGGGGTCTCATCTTTCAAGAATGTCTCTCCCTTGGTAAGCCACGCGGTTCCAAACGCAAGGAGTGCGGTCGTCTCGAAGAAGAAGACTGTCCCGAGGTTTCCAACCAGATGATCTATCTTGAGAAGGAGTTTTAGGATCGCAATCAGTGATATCGAAGCGATGATCACGTACCCGCAAATCGTGTACACGCGGTTTCTTTGAACCTTTTTTCGAGTCATGGTCTTGTTCGTGGCGCTCATCTTGAAAAGCGCAAGACAGAAATAGGCGAGCGTCGAAAACAGAAGTATGGCAAAGATGTAATGTGCAATCCCAATGTGGCTTTGGCGGGACGTTGCGCCGCTATCCGGGGCCGTTGGGAAAAAAGCAACGCCCAGCGCGCAAAAGGCAGAGAAAACACCGGCGATCTCATCTTTTCGATCATAGCCACGGCAGCACAGCATGAACATGCCAATGGCGCAGAGACTACCGACAAAAAGGTTCCGCATCCCCGTGTAGTAGTAGCCACTGATTGAGCTTTCGATGATGTGGTGTCGCAGAATCCACAACGGCATCGAGAGCGCAAAGGGAAGTCCTAGCGCGACTGCCCCGACAGCTTTCCTGAGGGCCAGGTAAGAAAGAACGATGGGATCTTTCGCACTAGGTGCCAGAAGCATGATACGCCTCCAATTCATTGTGAGGGAATTGCCCGACCAATACCGGACAGCTTAAGGCAAACTGCGAAAAAGGCAAGAAATAAGGACTTCCCGATTCGCACGATAAGCGTTGCCTGGCGGTTAGGCCAGGCTCTTGAATCGGGTGGCCCGGAAAATCTTGAGAAAAGAGGGTTGGGCAAGAGGATGGAGGGAAAGTCAAATGCACCACACGTGGTAGCTTACGCCTGGGGCCACCGCCCACAGTATTATTGCTTGCGTTTGACGCGTAGGTGCAGGGAGGGCCAGCGGGCGAAGATCGAGGTGGTGAGGCCGCCGCGGGGGGTGAATTCGCCGCGGACGACGCACCACTCCGGGCGAACGGCGGCGACGATGTCGTGGAGAATTTTGTTCACGGCGTTTTCGTAGAAGATGCCCAGACTGCGGTAGGCGAGGAGATACATCTTCAGGGCTTTTAGCTCGATGCAATCCCTCCTTGGCATGTACTGGATGGTGATGGTACCGAAGTCGGGAAGACCGGTCTTGGGGCAGACGGAGGAGTATTCGGGAAAACGCGTAGTAATGACGTAGCCGGGAAATTGATTGGGCCAGGTCTCGAGCGCGGGCAGTTTTGCTTTGACGCCAGCGCGGGCGTGTTCTGCAGTGTAATCGTGCATGTGCGCTCCTCAACCTTATTGTATCGCGACGAGGGGAAGAGTTTCTCTTGCGGACTTCCGAGCATTTCGCCTACTCTTGTCGAGGAGAGAGCCAATCAGCACGAGCCCGACAAGCTGCCCGGTTTGTCACAGTTCGAACTGCCGGCGTTCCAAACGCCGGTCGGTGCTGGATTATCTCTTCAGTCTCTCGGGCATCCTGCCGTGGCGCTGCGCCTCCTGTGAGTTACGATTTCACGCTCGTCTCTTGCCACTGCGCACCTTCTTCTACGCTCATTGCGGGATTTGCGGCAACCTGGAATTGCAGCGCATTTCTGCCGAGCACGTGCCGGGTGTGACTGCGATTCCCGGGCGGATCCTCGGGCTCCCGGCGCTACGCTGCGCACCCTGCCGGCACAAGTTTTTTTCCATGCGGCCGCTGCGAAGGGAAGAGCGGCCCGTGGCGGCCGCCCACGGCGAGTAGCAAATCGTTGAATCCATGAATCGCGATGCGGGACCGATGATGGCGAAAGCGGGGAAATCCTGGCGTGTCCGACGTTTACTTGCACGCGATTTCCAGCCGTGCGAAAATCATTCTCTACCTGAAAGGCAATGGCGATATCGTCTAAGGGTTAGGACGTAGCCCTCTCAACCCCAATCTAATCAAATAAAACCCGCTCCAGGCTTGACAAATCACGAATTACACCCCATAATTGCACCAGGATTGCACTCGAAGGCTAAGATGACCTAATCTGGAGGTTCGATGGGATTACAGCATGAAGTGAGCCAGGGCGGACTTGTTAAGGCGGGAAGAAACTACCGCATGTATTTGACGGTAGACGGCCAGAAGAAATTCCGTAAGACAGGCACCAATGACCTGGAAGCAGCGACGGAAATGCTTGCAAGCTGGCGCAAGGAAGAGGAATTGGGATTCCAGGCGGACACCCGTCTCCGATACGAAAAGATGCGCGACGAATATCTCAAGAGTGGAAAACACGTCCAGGGTAGCATCCTCGAAGACTTAGATACGTTCTTCAAGGGCATCCGGCTCGCGGCTATCACTACCAGGAAGATGAAGGAATTTCGAGAATGGCGTGAGAGCAACGCTGTAGTGCTGAAGTTCAAAGAGATGTCAATCGAGAAAGAGATCGCTCTGCGCAAACTGAAATTGAAGAAGCCCTCGCCAGAACAAATCACCACGATTGAAACCGAGGCGACGGCCTGGGTTGAAAACGGAGTCAAGGCGACAACCAATCGGAGACTGTCTGTTCTCCGCGCCATGTTCGGCTTCATGGTTAAGCAGCAACAAATTTCGAAGAAGGACGTTCCCTATTTTCCGATGGCAACTGGCGTGGACAACCACCGCACCGGAACAGTTTCAGACGACACGTTTAAGAAAATTCTTACGGAGATTCCTGAAATGCTCCATCCGTATTTAAAACTCTTGAATGCGACAGGCATGCGTTCCGGCCAGGCTGCACAACTGACCTGGGACATGGTTGACCCCAACTGTGCTGTCTTGAGCATCCCTGGTGCGATTACCAAGACAGCACAGTTGGGGTCAACCATGTCCCAGGTCAGTTGTGCAGCCTGGCCGGAACGCAT
>WNGP01005391.1_pt1 | contig 14501 bp, 5 predicted proteins | sample 5407671 | NCBI WGS metagenome assembly WNGP01 (sample SAMN13153381, study PRJNA577476) | soil metagenome | isolation source: 40 cm soil or saprolite under Garry oak tree replicate 2 | place: USA:California | collected 2016-06-15 | reverse complement strand
CGATCGTCGGGGTGCCGGCCTTCGCCTCCATCGGCAACCTGCCCTGGAGCAAATTCCGCGTCCTCGCGCTCAAGCGCTGCTAGCCATATCACCTCGACGAGGCCATTTGGAGTCGAGCGCGCTGCGACCGTCCTGCTCGGTCTCCAATTTCAATGGGATCGACCTTTTCCTGCCTGATCGTCGATGCCGGCCCCCAGACGTCTCCGGCGACCCGCAGCAGAATTCCTACGTCGAGCGCTTCAACGGAACCGGGCGCGAACCGCCTATTGGCGCAGGCTTAGTGCGTCACCGGCGATCGGCTGTGGTCAATGAGCCTACGGACCAGTGCTGTAAGAAGGGCTGGGCGGACCAAGGTAGACCCACATACGAGCGGCGACATAGCGGTTATGGACACCCCATCTTCGAAAGAGCTTCTCCATATGACTTCGAACTGTCCGCGTCGACATTCCCAAACGAACGGCGATTTCCTTATCCCCCAGCCCGTCATGTACTAGGGCCATGATTTGTCCTTCACGAAGACTGAGGGTCATTCCTCGCCTTCCATGCCGAGACCGAACCATGGCTCCTAGATCCAATGGCCCAGCCCCCGCGCCGATCGGTTGATCGGATCGCAATTCGGCCCCCGACCGGATGATATCGCTCTTACACTTCCGCGGCAAGCAATCCAGGAATTTTTAGGCGAACCCTTGGCGCATCAGCACCGCTAGTGATCCAACGGATGCGGATGCGCCCTCTGGTGACTCGAATATCGAGGCTTGAAAGCCAGATGACACTAAGGGCCACAACGATGCCTACATGCATCAGCGGCACATCAGCGATCGGAAACATTTCCGAATTGACCACGTCTCAAAGTGCGCGTAGGCTCGCCCGATACAGCCCTTGGGAAGGGCTGCGGGTCGGCTTTGGGAGGGCAAGCGATGTCCCGTCGCTTTCTGCTTGTACTGGTTGGCGCTTTTGCGCTCACCTCGGGAAATCTTCCGGCGACCGCTGCGTCCAGCCCTCCTTCAGGGCAGACGGCGCACCAGCTGGCTCAGGCACCCCTTCCGGTTGGCGAATTGCCGGAGCGACGGTCCAGCATTTCGCGGACCTCACGAAATGCAAACGGCACCTATACAACAACGATCTATGGAACCCCTGTCAACTATCGAGATTCTCACGGAAAGTGGCAACCGATCGACTCGACGTTGGTCACGGCGGCACGACCCGGATACGCATGGCAAAACAAGGCGAATGGGTTCGGCGTCAGCTTCAAGAAGGTTCTCGGTCCCGACTACCTAATAGTCAACGCAAACGGCAAAGCGTTTTCGCTGAGCCTAGAAGGTGCGAGTGCGACATCCGCGGCGGCGGCGCAAGCGTCACGGATTTCCTATCAGGGGGTCTTTCCCGGCGTCGACCTTAAATATGTTGTTGATTCGGGCGCCGTTAAGGAGACCCTGGTGCTCGCGGATGCAAACGTGCCCGACCATTACCGCTTCATCCTGACACCGCCTGAGAAGACTTCGATGCAGGCGCAAAGAGCCCGCGATGGGTCCTGGCAATTCGTTAGCCCACCGCAAGACGAACCGATCTTGATTCTCCAAGCACCGTCCGCCTCCGATTTCCGCAAGGATGGCCGGGCGGTTTCCGATAGTGAGCACAACGCGTCGATTCAAGTCACACGGGAACAGGGCAAGTTTGCGATCGATCTTGCGATCGATTCGAAATGGCTGCACAGCTCGCAGCGCTCATTTCCCGTCCAACTCGACCCCACGATCAGTATCCAGCCGGATTCGCAGGACGCCTATTTCCACGGGAACGTTCCAACCGATCCCGGATTTCATGACACTAGTGGCTACATCCACATCGGCGACAGCGACAGCCACTATGACTGGAGCGCGTTTCAGTTTAGTTTGAGCTCCATACCCGCCAATGCCAGCATCTCGAGCGCCAGCCTTGGCTTGTATTACGAGGGGCACTGCATTGCCACCACAAACCCATGCGGAGGAAGTACGCATACGATCGAAGCCCATCGGATGACCGGCGGGTGGTCGCCGGCGTCGCAGACTCAGCAGCTCGGCTATGACGCGACGGTGCTATCGAGCTTGACCATGACGCTAGACGCGAACTTCCGCTGGTTGAACTGGGACGTGACCGGCACGGCCAAGAACTGGTACTCGGGAGTGCAGCCCAACTACGGATTGCTCCTGAAGCGGAACGCTGAGGTCCTCGGAATTAGCGGCCCGGCCTTGCCCTCGAACCAATACACGGTGGATTCGAACCTCGGTCCGAAGCTGGACGTCACGTACGCGGCCGACGCCGTCAATCTGAACCAACCCACCACATTGCACTCGAACGGCGCCGACCTCAGCTGGACAACGTACTCCGGTATTAGTGGTCCCTTCCAGAAATACGAAGTTCATCGATCCGCGGTTGCGAATTTCACGCCATCGACTTCGACGCTGCTGACGACCATCGCGGATCAGTCCGTCACCTCCTTCCGAGACACGAGCGCTCGGCCGAGTGCCACCTTCTACTACAACGTGGTCGCCAACACGTCGCCATCCAACTACATCACGGTGACCCTGCCGGCAGACGGCCAGGCGACCAAGGTCCTGCAGCCGGGACCTGAAGGCAAGGACACCTATAACTACTACCTTGTTGGCTCAACGGTTTGCTCGACCTACGGTACGAGCGACCACATGACAATCGGAACCAACTCAAATCGCATTTCCCGCGCCTTTCTCAACTATCCGCTCAATGACATTCCCACTGGTGCCACAATCCAGAGCGCCACGCTGTCCTTGTGGCACTACCAGACGCTGCCGGCGGCGGACACCATTCACGCGTTTAGGCTCACCCACGACTGGGCCGAAGGGTCGAGCAATTCTGCGATCGGCGCTTGCACCGGGGACGGCGTCACGTGGTATGAGGCCAACGGCGGCGTCGCGTGGACGAACCAGGGCGGCGATTTCGCTGCCGGATCCTCGGATCAATCGGCTCCGGTCAGCGTGGCCGCCAATGAGCCGCCCACCTGGAACATCTTCAACATCACGCCCATCGTTCAGCAATGGGTGAACGGGACCGCGCCGGACTACGGTGTCGCCATCAAGCTGGACAATGAGGCGCTCGTCGCCGGCAATCTAATCCGGTATTACACTGGCGACTACACCGGCTCGTCTTCGTTGCGGCCCAAGCTGACGCTGACCTATTCAGACGGCAGCCATGCCATTGCGCCAACTGTTGCCGTTTCAGCACCGGCGGCCAACGCCGTCGTCCGAGGCAGCTCCGTGGTGTTGTCGGCCGCGGCGTCGGACGATCGCCGCGTCGATAAGGTCGAGTTCTATGTGGACGGTTCCCTCGTCGGTAGCTCGACGATTGCCCCGTTCAGCTATACCTGGAACTCCGCACTGGTGGCCAACGGGAACCATACGGTCACTGCCAAGGCGTATGACGACGCGGGGAACACGACGACTTCATCAGGCGTTGGCATCACCGTCTCAAACTATCCGAGCCCGACCACCGGCATCACGGCACCGGTAGCCAACAGCAGTGTCAGTGGGACCGTCAATGTCAGCGGCACGGCCAGCGTGGCATCCGGCCTAACGGTGAGCAAGCTTGAGTTCTACTTTGACAACACCTTGTTTGCCACCGTCACCGCGCCGGCAAGCGGTGCGACCTCGACGGTTTCCTGGAATACGCTCGATTCGACGCAGCCCGCCTTCGATGGAACTCACAGTCTGACGAGCAAGGTCTATGACAGCAGCGGGCTGATCGTCACCTCGTCCGCGGTGAGCGTAGGCGTCACCAACACGACGAACACCGAATACAAGGGCACGATTACTCCTGCGACGAACGTCCCGCAGGCCGTAGTCTACGACCCGTCCCTCGGATCCAATCAGACCACCTACCCGGTCAATATCAACTTGACCAACACGAGTGCCTTCACCTGGACCAACACGAACACGTTCCTCCGATACCGGTGGTTCAGCCCCGACTCGCCGTCGGTAACTACGGACGCCGCAAATGTGTCTCTGCCGGCCAGCGTGCCTGCAGGAGGAACGACCTCAAACATCCAGGTCAACGTCGCGCCGCCGACTCTTGACTACGGGGTTAACTCTGCACTCTATACGTTGCGCGTTGATCTCTACGACGGTGCCACAGGATCTTGGTTCTCCATCAAAGGCAACCAGCCATCCGACAATCCGGTCATCGTGACCAAGGCGCTGCGCATGGCGCTGGGACTCGAGAAGTACTACCAGTACGTCGCTCAGGGTGTCGGCAGTGGAATGCAATCGTTGCTCAACGTTGCCAATGGCAATTCGATCCTGCACTGGACGCCATTTAACTCGCCCGGCCGGGGCCTGGCGACGGTCGTCGGCCTCACCTACAACAGCCTGGAGAACCATTCGGACTCGCCGGCGGGAAACAACTGGTCGCTCTCGATTTCGAGCCTTAGCCGCTTCGGCGACCCGATCGACATCCACCCCAACAACGCGGACACGATCGCGGGGCGCTCGAACCGATGGATTCAGTTCATCGACGGCGACGGCACGCCCCATCGGTTCGCCGGCCTCCAGGATTCGAACGGGATCGTCTATTGGCTCGAGCCCCCGGGGGTCCATCTCTACTTGCGCCAGTACTCAACGACCGATACCAGCAGGTGGTGGGCCTTCACCAGACCGGATCGGGTGACGTTTTTCTACAACCAGTCGGGATACCCAACATACGTGACCGATCGCTACGGAAACACGATCTCCTTTACATTAACGGCGGTCCAGCCGGGTGATGATCCTGGGGGGCCGAAGTTCCACATTACATCCGTGACCGATGCGGCTGGTCAGGGTGCTTCACCAGCTCCATACCGCTCTTTTGGCGTGACCTACTACGTGAAAGCGGATTCCGTCAAATCTCGGGTCAGGGGAAAAGTCAAGTCGATCAGCGATCACCGCGGCCATGAGGTTGATTTTTACTACTACGACGATGGCAATCTCCTGCGCTTGGTCGAGCGCGGAGGTACGAATGCTGATAGTACCTTCCTCCCCGACCGTAGCTGGGTGTTGACCTACACCACCTCCAGCGGCGGCGCGCCAAGTTGCACGACCGCTATCTGTGATGCCCCGGCGATTCCAGCTGTTGCCGACCGGATTAATCCCGATCCGAAGACATCGAATGAATCGACCCGTATATATAGCGTGCGCGATCCGAACGGGGTGGCCGACACAACACGCAATGAGACCAGATTCGACTACTACGGGCCTACGAGCAGCAACCTCGACCGGTGGAAGCTGGGCACGCTGATCGACCGGGCGGGCAATGGCACCTCGTTTGCGTGGGACAACACGGCCCAAATCGCCACCGTGACACCGCCGGCGCCGGGTGGTCAGTCCCGAGTGACCAAATATACGTATGACACCGACGGCAAGGTGACAACGATCACGAACGCCCTGAACCAGAACACAGGGCTCACCTGGAACGGTGATTTCGCATTGACCAAGGTCCAGGAGACCGGCGGCACGAGTTATGTCACGACGTACGCTGATAACGAGAACGGCTACCTGACGGATAAGACCGACCAGCTTATCAACACCACACATCTCGGCTACAACAACTTCGGCATTGACAGTAACGACATCGCGAGTCACTGGTGCACGAGTGCGATCGCGGCAGGTACGCCCTGCTACGCGCGTTCGATTGGACACGCAAGCCTGCTGACCTCGAAGACGGACCCACTTGGCATGCCCTCGGCGACCACGTACACGTGGCAATTCATCTATGACCCGACCAATACCTTTCTCAACCAGGTAAAGGACCCGTTGAACGATCCGACTTCGTATACGTACAACTCCGACGGTACAATCGCAACCGTCACCGACGCTCGGAATGACCCGCCGTCCAGATACAGCTATGACGCGAATGGGCTCGTCACCCAGGTGATCGATGCGCTAGGCGGCACGACGAAGCGTGCATTCGATGACGACGGGCGGATCCAGTGGATCCAGGATCCGAATCATTCGAGTTCTACGGGGCCAGCCGACAGCCAGTATCGCACCAAGTTCGCCTACGACAGCTTCCACCGGCTAGGTCGAGTCACGCAACCGAAGTTCCCAAGCTTCAACGTGCCCGGCGCCGTTGTGATGATAGAAACCCTAATTACTACTGATATTGGATACGACGCCAATAACAACGTAACCTCTCAAACGACGCCGTACTACACCAGTGCGGACCGCTTCGTAGCGACGACGACTTACGACGTCATGGACAGGCAATCACTGGTCACCAACCCCGACAGGGTGGCGGATACCTCCGGCGAGAGAACCAAGTATCAATACGACATCGCCGGGCGGCTCACCCAGCTGACGTTACCCATCGGCGTGCAGAATCCCGACGCCAACAATACTCACAACATCTTCTACGGCTATGACGCCCTGGACCGCGTGGCCAGCCAAACCCGCTACCACCTGCAGAATGGCACGGTCCAGACTCTGGTGACCGTTGGCTGCTACAACACTGCGGGCGATCTGACCTCCGTGACTCAGCCGCTTGCCGGTCTGACCGCTGCCACAATCAATTGTGCATCCAGCACGCTCAACTACACGACGTACTACCAATACGACTTGGATCACCGTCTGACCATCACTACTGATCCGGAGGGGCACCAGCGATCGCTGATCTACGACGCAGATAGCAACGTAACAACATCGAAAGACGCCAACACGAATCCGACGAAGTTCTCGTACGACCAGCTCAATCGCCTGACCCGGACTGATGAGCCATTCGTTGCGACTATTCCGGGCAGTCCGACCCGATTCGTAACCACCGAGATCACCTATGACGCGGTCGGGAATCGCAGCCAATTGATTCCCCCCCGGGCCTTCGACGCCGCCGGCGGCATCGCACCCTTCACCAATTTCGTCACGTCCTATCAGTACGACCAGGACAACCGCCTGGTTCGGACGGACTTGCCCGTTGATAGCACGAGCACGAATCCGAACTTCAATACCCATTACTACGTCCATCAGCAGTACGACCCCAATGGCAACATCCTGTGGACCGCGCTTCCGGATACCAATACCGACCCCAGTCTCGTGCCGGCGGCCAAGAAGACCACGATGCAGTACTACGACACCGGTGACATTTACTCGAGCCAGGACGGAACAGGCCCCAAGACTTATTTCGACTTCACGGCAGCCGGTCAGCAAGATCTGAAAGTCCCATCCGACCCCTCCGGCAATCTGGATACAGCTCACCGCATGCAGTGGGTCTACCTGCCTGACGGCCAATTGCAGCAGCGACTAGATCGCGGCAATCAATCCATCACGTACACCTACGACGCTGACAACGTGCTCAAGACGGCCAAGAACGCCGCTGGGGCCAGTGACGCGAGCGAGCTGGACACGACAGCAACCGCCGATGACATGGACCGGACCGCTCAGGTCCAGAATCAAACGCCGATCAAAACCACAAACAGCACCTACAGCTACGACCTGAACGGCAACATCACGGACAGCGTCCAGGATGCGGTCGCAGCACCGGTCGCCAAGCCTGGGCGCAACCTCCATTACGACTACGACCGTGCCAACTGGCTAAAGGACCAGTGCGCCCTGGCAACTCCGCCCACGCCTGCGAGCTGCGCCAATCCAACCGCCGCTGGCGACCAGCGGGTAGTGAACATCTTCACCGCCACCGGACTGACTCAGTCGCGGGAGCTCGACCAGGGCGGCTCTCCAACCTGGACCGCCAAGCAGACCACGACCTGGGACTACTTCGCCAACGGAAAGCTCAACCATCTCAACACCTACAACGGCAGCACATCGGCGACGAAGGTTGAATCGCATACCGTGAACTACACGTTGGATCCGACCAACACAGCCACCGCATACCTCGATGGCAATCGCACGCAGGACAGCTTCTTCGTCCTTGGCGCCAATACCTCGCTCTGCCGGACGGCATCACCGCTCTGTAACGACAACTACAAGTACGATCCGCGGGACCGCCTCGTGCAGGAGTCCAAGGACGACCACACCAACACGAGTTACTACAATCCGGCGGGCTCCTCCAACTTGGGCCTCGACCCGGCTGGGAACATCACCCAGGAACAGGTCGTAGCCGGAGGCGTCACGACGACCAAGAACTACACATACAGCGGTAGTCAGCTGCAGAAGGTCACCACGAATGGGGTCGATTCGCTGTATTGGTACAACGACGACAGCGATCTCTGGTGCGTGACAAACAGCTCCGGGACGAAGGCTAACTGCCCCATCTCCGCCCAGACGACGCCGCCATCCACGGTTCAGCAGGCGTACGCCTACGACTATCTGTTCCGTCTGCAGAACTACCGCGCCTTCAGTAACGGCCAGTTGACCGACTGCGCGAATTACAAGTATGACCCGCTGGATCGTCTGGTCTCGGAAGGAGAGACCCACGGCTCGGGCATCGCCTGCACCGATACCAAGACCACCCAGTTCACATTCGCCGGCCTGACTAACCAGATGACCGAGGAGCAGCAGAGTTCCGGCGGAAGCCTGCAGACGACCAAAGACTACGCATATGACATCTATGGTCATCGGACGACTGAATCTGTGACACCCGCCGGACAGGGCGGCACGACCTACTCGTTCGCCTATAACGTGCACGACAGCGTTTCAATGCTGCTTGATCCGAGCGGCAACACCAAGGCCTCGTACGGCTATCGCCCCTATGGTGACCTGGACACCGCCCTAACCGGTGGAGAACCGGACAAGAACAACCCATTCAATCCCTATCGCTACGCAGCGAAGCGCTTTGACAGCGGCAGTCAGACCATCGACATGGGAGCCCGTCGGTTCGCGACGGATACCTCCAAATTCCTGCAGCCGGATCAATTCAACGGCGCCCTGGCTAACCTGTCACTCGGTGCTGATGCCCTCAGCCAGAACCGCTACAGCCTCGCCGGCGGCAACCCGCTGAGTTCCATCGAGTGGGATGGGCATCGCCCGATACCCGACGGTGGCGGCATGTCCGACTCCGGTCCTGCTCCGGACTACTCCTCGATCGACCTCCAGGCGCATCGAGACGATGGCCTTAGTACCGGCACAGTCAGTTTCCAAACGAGCAGCAGCAACCAGGCCCAGAGCTGCGACTTCCAATGTTGGCTCCAGCGGGGTCGCGACGCCCTCGGCTGGGTAGGGCGCCAGGGCAGTGGGGCGCTTCAGGGGGCGAAGGAAGGCTCGATCGAGCTAGGTGAGGGGGTCTTGGCACTAGAGATTGCTCACGGCCCTGCAGATCTGCGGAACGACTTAGACAGGCTCCACCAGCTGCAGAAGGCTGTGTCCAAAATACTTCCTTCTGGTGGAATCGGCTTCAACATCGGCGGGCAAATCGAGATCGGTATCCCGCTGCCCATCGGAGGGAAATGGGCAATGGGCGCCTGGCAAGGGCAAATAAGCTTTGGGGTTTTCAACAACCAGAAAAAAGGCGAGTTGACCCCGGGAGCAGTGACAACGTCGGGAGGCTTCGCTAGAGTTACGGGAACCAACTTTGATATTGGTTTCCCCGATACAGCAGGTGTGCCGTGGGGCAAAACCAGGACCGCCGTCGGCGGCTACGGCGGGCTCGGTTCCTCACTCTTCGTGACGAATGCTGCTCGCTCATCTGATTTAGCCGGCCCATTCCGGTACGCGGGCGCCTCGGGCGGCATCGGGGAACGACTCATCCAAGCCTCAGATGCCTGGGACAATACCGGGACCTGGATATTTTCCGGAGCGTTTCTGGGTCCGCCAGGCGTGGGGTATGGCGCGGCTGCCGCAAGTTATCCGACCTACACCCGTGACGGACTATATTGATAGGTGATCGGTTGCAGGCCCGAAAATAAATCAAGTCGGTTTCGCCGAGTCAAATTTGCAAGCCTCCAACTCGTTGGGCTTGCAAGCCTGAGTCTTCTACAACTCGGCTGCGGCGTTTCCGCCCAGGTTACAACAGGAGATGCCGCCCTCGAGCAACAATACAAGATCATCTGGCATCGTGACGTGCTGCGAGTCAGACAGGCGGCTGCACCGTTGGCGGCTTCGGGGACGTCGCCAGGGGTTTGTAACGTCGGAGGAAGCAAGCAAGCATGCTATGAAACTTCCGAGAAGGTCGCGTCTGATCTGCAGGCGCTCCTCAACGATCTGGACGATCTGCCGGTGCCGCCTCGGTACCGGCGTGCCGACCAAATACTCCGTATAGGGCTGAGCTTGGATGTGTCAGGATTTCGGTTGCGGAACAATGGAATAGCAAGCGGTAAGGACGCTGATTTCCAGCAGGGGAATCTCATGATTTCTCAGGGTGTCTCAAAGCTCCAGGAGGCGTACTCGGCATATCCTGCCGACTCCAGGCCGGACCCAGCGCCAGCATGACGGCGAACCTATCCGTCACGTATTCCCGGCCACGGGCAGAACAGGCGGCCGATCCGTTTCATGTTAAATGAGAAGCCGCGACAGCAGTGACGGATGCAATCGCCCTGTTCACGCTCCTCATTATCTCGAGCGTCGTCGCGACGGCAGGCGTAGCGCTTCCGGGGGAGCGCTGCCACCTTGGCCGACAGGGTAGATCGGTTCCTGTCACGGTGGCCGGCGTGGTTTCGCGACGACAGGGGATCGTACGAGCGCACCGCGATTCGTTGGTGGGGCCTTACGTTGCTCGCCGCCGGTGCCTTGCCTATAATGAGCGTGCTTGCTGGTTTGGCCGATAAAGGACGAGCCGGCCAGGCTCACGCATTGCTGCTTCTGCCGCTTGCGGCACTTGGTGCGGTGATGTTTGCGATCGGCCGACTGAGCGCTCGGTATCGGAGAAAACAGACCACCGTGCAGGCGCCATTGACATCCGTGCTGGTGTCCTTCGTCAGCTTTGCCGTGGTCTTGTTGGCAATGATCCTGACCCGGCGCCTGGGGTACTAACTAAAGGACCATGCGTAACCTCGCACCCGTAATCGTCCTTGTGCTGCTGTGGTCCGCCCTCTTCGCCGTTGAGGTCATCAACCCGGGTGGGATCAGAAATCGCTTGGTGCCTGACCACGACAGGTTTCTGCAGCGACTACCGCCGCCAGTGCGCTTAGTGTGGTTCCTAGTTCTCCTCACGATAGCTGTCCTGTCTTTGACGTTTGCAATTTTTCAGGCCGACATGCTCCCATTTCTCGAAACACCGCTGGGACAGCTGATGGGCACCTGGCTCTTGGCTGGGCTGATTCTTGTATTTGTAACCGGCTTTACTCGCAGGAAGCATTGACGAAATGCCTATCGCAATCCGCTCAGAAGCCTAGCGGTCAGGCCCTTTCGTTTCTTGAATCGCCTGGGTTTGCTGGCGCCGCGGAGCGGTAGCAATCACAGAAGGGCCTCCGGCGCATCGCCTCCAACTGGCAGCCCGCCTTCGCCGATCTAGATTGCCATGACTAATGGTCAAGAGGGATGAGAAGGCATATTTTTCCCTCACTTGCCGAGTCGTCCACTGTCGGCCTTTCCGCTTGGCCCAAAAGCGAGGCGCGGGATATCACCGTCTTTCAGCCGAAGACCGGTAAGCCTCACCTCATCGGAAGAGCGAAGGGCCGGACGCAGGCAGGCACAGGCCCGCTGCGCCCCTAACGACGGGAATGCGCCCCATGTGACACTACACTCAACACAACGAAACGCTTTGAGTTGCCTGGCCGTTGGGCGGCGGCAAATGGTGTCGCGGGGGCCATCTGGTACTACATTGCGCCCCGGCTCAGCACGACCCCCGACACCAATGGCGCTAAGTCGGTCCTTACGATCCAGGCTTTCGTCGTCTTCGGTGTCCTTTTCGGTCTGGCCCAGTGGTTGGTGTTGCGTCGCTACTGGCGAGTAGGGCTCGCCTGGCTCCTAATCGCGCCTTTTGCTGGGCTGGCAGCCCTGATCGTGGGCTTCTCCATCGGTTTCGTCTTTTTCTTTGCGGGCCTGTATTGGTTTCTGGGCAAGGCGGCTGGTTCTTCGCCCTGCTAATCCTTGCGGGGTGCGGAGCAGGAGCGGTGGTCGGCAGCTTTCAGGCGACGTTCTTGCGAAACTGGCTGGAGGAGCCACTCTGGCTAGTTGTCGGGAACGCCGTGGGAGGCAGCGCAGCAGCTCTCTTGCTTGGGACGCCTTTCGCGGGCGTCATCTACGGGTTAGCGACAGGGCCGATCCTCCAGTGGCAGCGGCGTAGAGCGTAGATCATTGGACTGCCCCTGCTTGAATTTGGGCGACCTCTGGGTGCTGAAGCTGTCCCGGAATGCTTGTAGTACGTACCAGACGGCAAGCGCCGTAGGATGTGTCTGCCGGATGCTGGAGACTGAGGTAATTTCCAGCTCCGGCTAGGATCCGAGTTCCCTTAGCGCCCAACCTGCGCGCATGGCGATTTGTTTGTCGTCACCATGCAAGCGGTCGGAAAGCTGCCTCACGAGAGCAGGCGAAGCGACGCCAGGGATGCGGGCAGTCGCCACATAACTGTCGAAGTCGTCTCGATCCACGCCGCTGAGGATTCTGGCTCGAAGTCGGGGATAGTCCTCAGCACCCAAGCCAGCCTCTCGAAGCTCGCAAAGAATCTTCAGGGCAGCGTCTGATGCCGCTGGCTCGCCTTCACGGAACATAGTTACCAGCCGCTGACGGAACTGCTGGTCTTCATATTTCCGTGCGGCTTGACGTCTCCACCAGGTCACCCGCCAGCCCTGGGGATCGAATCCGGCATCGATGATGACCTGCTGCGCCAACGGATGAGAGGCGATTGGAAGTTTGTACGGCAGGGCCTCGAGGATCCAGAGGGCTCGCCGACGAACACCCGGTTCTGCGGATGCGAGGCGCTGAATCAGCGCTTCACGCAGCTCAACGCCGTCGAGTCGACGGCCGAGCCTGGCATACCATCGGAATTCGCGCCGATCCCCCGCGTCGATCACCTGCATGATGACCTTCCGAAGCCGCCGCTGATTGTCGTCGCCGATCGCCATGCTCCCAAGTCGACGAACGATAGCGGCCTTGACGTATCCGGAGCGGAAGCACCAGGGGTCCGCTTCGAGAAAAGTGATGGCTTCGTCGATGGCCTTCGCCGACCCTTTCGGTATCTCGCGTAGCGATTCGAAGAATTCAGGAGGATACATCGAGTCGAAAGCCTTATGCCAGGCTTCGAGGGCGGCAACCCATGCGGCGTATGCCGCCGGTGAGTCGTCACGGTGGGCCGCCGTCTGAACCACTTGATGGTGGCTTGCCCCGAGGAGTGCGGCTCGATGAAGCCACTCGTCCCGCTCAGCTTCCGTCTCGGTGATAGGCCGCAAAATGCCCAGCTGATCCTAGCTTGCAGATCGGCAGTTAGGTGACGACCGGATGCAGTCGAGGGAGTATCGGTCTCAAACCCTATCCACCAGCCCGTCATGTACTAGGGCCAAGATTTGTCCTTCACGAAGACTGAGGGTCATTCTCGCCTTCCATGCCGAGCCCGAACCATGGCTCCTAGATCCAATGGCCCAGCCCCCGCGCCGATCGGTTGATCGGATCTCTTGCTGCCGTTCAAGCTCAGAACGGTACAGGCATCCAGGCGTGGCTTCAGTCAGCAAACCCTGGTGCCTTTAAGACGTTCAGGTACGATCTCGGGTATCCCGTCGGCCGCATCTTGTACGCAGGAAGCGCCCAGTCTGTTGAAGGCACAACCGCCGTTGCAAGTCTGAAGGCCGACGCTTCATCACCTCTGGGTTACGATCTCTGGACAGGCTACGTTGAGCCGTGACAACTCCACACTATTCAGCTCTTGACGACTTCATCGGATCGTACTTCCATCAAGATTGGCGTTTGGACCATGCTTCCCGCGCCGATGTTGCTAGCCTTTTGGTGCGGACCCGACCCGAGTTGGCCCGTAGCGTTACCCAAGATCTTCAGGCCTTGCTTGCCGAAAATACGACTGATGAACAACTGCGCGATATCTTGCTGTGGCAATACCACCTTTCCTATGACCCTTGGCGCGATGAAATCTCCATGCGTGAATGGTTGATTGGTTTGTTTAAGGAGATTGACGAGGCCCTCGAGCGTGCTGATGAGGACTCTATAGACCAACGTCCTCTTTAAACGCCGAAAATGACCCGACGGTGAACGTGCCGCAAGGTTATGCATATTCGAAATTCATCTGGTTGCCTGTGGTCTCGTCAGATCTGCGCGCCACTTACTTCGGCGAACGTCCGCAAAGGGTGACAGACACCGGGCCGCTGACTTGAAATCCCTCTCCGCTTGCGGGTAGGGCAGGGTGGGCATCTCAGCAGGACTGGACGAGCAGAACCCTGAACTGGCCCCAGGGCAGATTGCTCAGCGAGGGGCCGTCGGGCACGCCGATGGAGCTCCACACGAGCCCACCGTTCTGGTTGCCCTGGCCGGCGATCGCGATCGAGCCGCCGGTGTCGTAGATGTAGGCGCCGTAGGTTTGCAGGGCGTGCGCGATCACCTTCTGCCACTGTGGCCATGACTGCCCATCCACATTGAAGGCCGGGTCGAGCTGAATCCGAGCAGCCTCGGGGATGGCGTTGGCGTCCGCCGATGGCC
>WNGP01004034.1_pt1 | contig 14505 bp, 13 predicted proteins | sample 5407671 | NCBI WGS metagenome assembly WNGP01 (sample SAMN13153381, study PRJNA577476) | soil metagenome | isolation source: 40 cm soil or saprolite under Garry oak tree replicate 2 | place: USA:California | collected 2016-06-15 | reverse complement strand
TAAGCACGACGCTCACACTCAATACTATCCATAAGCAGGAAAGTAATCATCAAAGATGAGCCGCCAATAATAATAGGCATCTTCGATCTTTTCTCTCGCTGCGCTCTCTTCTGCCTTTTTTGCCCGTGAATACGCGGTCTCAAGCCGATTTACTACATCATTGATTTTATCATCTGTATCCAAATATTTCCCCACATCAGGATTATAGCCAACACCCGCAGGATCAGGTAAATCGCGTTTTATCCAGGCTTGGGCATTGCCAAAGAAATAGCTCAACGCTGATGGATAGTAGGTGATGGCATACCCCTCTAGCACTTTCAGACTGAGACATTCTAAGTGAAATGACCGAAGAGACCTGCCGTTCTCCTTATTCCACGCTTTCAGCATTTTAAGAAATGGAATGAGTGTATAGTCATGCGCTTTATTGGCTTGACTCCATAGGTCGATATGCTTTTTCGGATCAGTAGATATCCACCGCTTCAGTCCTGAGTCAGCAATGAAGTATCCACCACCTTGCAACCTAAAAGCCGGAACAACATCAACTTCAAAATCTTTGAAGAAGATGGTGACAGCCTGCCCATTTCTACTGACTTGCGGTGTGGTATAAGTCTTTTTCAAGACGTCGCGCACTTTGTCGAGAATATACTGTTGTCCATCCACCTTATAATATTCTGAGCTTAATACAAAAAATATATCGATATCAGCATCTGAAAGCGGGGAAATCATTGTATTACGCATATAGGAGCCTGTTAAAAAGTCATCCCATACAACAAATCCTTTTTTAACAGCGTCTCTGACATTTTGCTGACGTGCTGAGACAGTTGACGCTTGCAGGTCTGTGATCTCAAGCCTTGAACTAAGCTCGTTAAACCCTTGTGTTACCGTACGTGACATAAATGTTGCTCCCATAGTTTTGTCAGTCATCTGTCTAGCAAACTCTTTACAAGACTGCTAGTAGCCAAAACAATAGTAGCACATTTGTTCCCTGTTACACAAGTAAGCCTACTATATCTAGTACTTTAAGAGCAAGCAGACACAATATATTGTGTCAGAAGTGGTATAAACTCCCTGCAAAATAGGTGTTTTCATCTGCTTCTATGTCTGGCATAGACATCGCACTTCCTAAAGGTAGGAGGGAAATGCACCCGAAAACAGCAGATTCCACCAATAGAATGCATCACTAATTTTCCCTGCTTTTTCAGCCTGCCGTGCTTTTTCGGCTCGTCCTAATGCAGTTTTAAGTTTCGAGAGAGCATCAGATCTCTGAGCGTCCGATGAGCAGGGTGAGATATGCCCAGAAATGCCCTTCGGATCTTTGAGTGCAGCAAGTTGATTATCCCAGAGCGACTTGAAGACATTTCTGAGATCCCAGGAGTAGTCGATAAAATCCTGGCGAGAAGCATATTTTGCAACGCGCATTTCTAAGTAGAACGAGCGAATGGGTACACCACGATAATACTTCCATGCTTTCAAAAGTCTCACAAGGGGTTTGACCTTACCGCCCAACTCTTGGTCGACTTGATCAACATAATTATTATGAGCATCCGGACTTGAGCGCATCCAGCCACCACCACTATCGGGAATCTTGTAAATGTGGTTGCCGTCTTTATCTCGTTTAACAAAATCTGCGGGTACGATCTCTGTAGACTCAGATGCATCCGTTCCAAAGCATACCTTCACAGCCGGTGTACTAATGGAAACATCCGTACCCTGAAAATGATCTATGAGTGCCTTTCGCACTTCCTGTAAAGTTGTAAATGAATTTTGTTTGAGGTTTTCTGCGGGAATGCAGGCAAAGTAGTCTACATCACTATAGCCCTGAATGCTTGTTCCATTACCAAAAGAGCCAGTGCGAAAGAAGCGATTCATCTCAAAGTTGCTTTTTAAGCATGCCTCGATAGAAGCCCTATGGCTTTTTGCCGCTTGAGACTCGCCACGTGTTGGCGTAAGAGTTCCATGAAATTCACGAAATCCTTCATCTACTGTTTTTGCCACCTTTAGTTCTAACCTTATCTGTCGCAGACGATTAAATCTTTCCCTTTGTAGAAGAATATCCTCGCAAAAGATCCACTAAATAACCGCCTTCCCTCCCAGATCCTCCGCGAGAGCTATGAACTGCTCCAGGGCGTTTTGCAAATCCTCGACAATTTTAGCAGCAATTTCACCAGGCGGGGGAAGTTTGTCTGCTCCCTCCAGGCTCTCGTCGCGCAGCCAGAAGAGATCCAGACTGAGCTTGTCGCGCTTGAGCAGCTCTTGATAGCTGAAGACACGGAAACGCTCGCTCTCCTGGCGCTGGCGGTGGTTCTCGGGATGATAACAGGTCACAAAGTCTTCAAGATGCGCACGTTTGAGCTGGTTGGTGCGCAAAGTGAAATTCATGTTGGTGCGCAGGTCATAGACCCACAATCGCTCGGTTTGCGGTTTGGGGCTTGCCGGGCGTTTGCCAAAAAAGAGTACATTGGCCTTGACGCCCTGGGCATAGAAAATGCCGGTGGGCAGGCGCAGCAGGGTATGTACGTCGCAGGTTTGCAGCAAATTGCGCCTGATAGTCTCACCCGCACCGCCCTCGAAAAGTACATTATCTGGCACAACAACCGCTGCGCATCCGCTGGTCTTGAGCAGCGAATAGACATGCTGCACAAAGTTCAACTGCTTGTTGCTGGTTGTGGCCCAGAAATCGTCCCGGTTGATCGTAGCGGCCTCTCGCTCGTTGGAGCCATTGCCGCCATTCTTTTTACCGTTACCGGGACCCAAGCTCAGGCTGCTCTTGCGTCCAAATGGAGGATTGGTCAGCACCATGTCAAAATATTCGCCTGGTTTAGCGCGCAGACTATCTATCACGTGAATAGGCGGCTCTGGGGCGTTCTCATCCCCGATCCCGTGCAAAAACATGTTCATGACACATAACCGTGCGGTACTATCGACAATCTCCCAGCCTTGAAACGCCTGGTTTTTCAAAAATTTACGCTCTTCGCGTGTCATCTCATAGTGATGCGAAATATAATCATGTGCAGCTAGCAGGAATCCCCCGGTTCCGCAGGCGGGGTCGCAGATCTTCTGCATCGGCACTGGTTGCATCACATCCACAATCGCCTGGATTAACGCGCGCGGAGTGAAATACTGGCCTGCGCCGCTCTTGGTATCCTCTGCGTTCTTCTCCAGCAGCCCTTCATAGGCATCGCCTTTTACATCGGCTTCCATCGTCGTCCACGGGATATCATCAATTAGGTCCGCTACCAGACGGCGCAAGTGGGCAGGATTCTGGATTTTGTTGATGGCTTTGCGAAAAATAATACCTAGCATACCTGTCTTTGATCCCAGCTGCTCCAGAATATGCCGGTAATGCTTTTCCAGCTCGTCGCCATCTTTTGCGCGCAGCGTTTCCCAGCCCAGGTCCTTAGAAATGCGCGACGGCTCGTTATAGGGCGGCTGGGTGCGCTCATAAGCCATCTTCAGAAAGAGCAAGTAGGTCAATTGCTCCACGTAGTCACCATACGACATGCCGTCGTCGCGGAGGATATTACAATAATTCCAGAGTTTTTGTACGATATATTGTGTGTGGGTACTCATAGCAAATATACATTCCTTTCTCTTCCAGGCTCCACTCTCCATCTTCCATCAAAGAAAAGAACGCAGTGTTCCTCTCTTCCCCTTGCATTTTCAAGCATAAACTTTTGCACACACTCTCGCCAAAAAAGTACAGGAGGGCTAGTACCCTCCTATCAACGTGCTCTAAACCCTGCAAACGATCCCGTTTTAGAACATATATACAATGATACCCGCCCGCTATGAAGCTGTCAACAGCCGATCCACCCAGGACCATATAGGATCATCATTGCGATATTCTTTTAGATAAGCTCTGGCGGTCATTGAGTATTCAGCGTCTGGGGCGATCATACGTCCAAGTTCCTTGGCTGCTCTTCTCGCAACGGCCTGAGCTGACCGGTCATGCTCCTTTTCCCACTTTTTCTGAAAACGCTGGTAATCATGGCCGAGTCTATACACATGATTATAAATTCTCCGGCGCACCCTTACCAACCTGCTATGATCGAGATGATAAAGTCTTATTGATTCTTTTGCTCGTCGATAATCTCCAGACTTCTGCTCTTTCTCTACCGGCTCTTCCTCTGTCGAACCTGGGAGTCCATCACGCGTGAAGGTGAGCAATACAGGATCATTGTGCTCTGTAGGGTCGAGTAGTACAGGACCTTCCTTTAACAGGTCCTCGTAATCCTCGCATTCGTTTTCATCCAAAATCCTGTGCTTTTCACCGTCTAACAATGGAAAATAATTCCCCTTACCCCCAGGTATGCCGGTTTCAGGATCAGTAAACTGGCTATTACAGTATCTACAGGCGAAACGCCAGTTGCGCCAGTCAAACCCAAGCCACCAGTAGCCTGGATGGTCGGTGTCCGTGACACCCGCTTTAGGTCGATAGTGATCGATATCGCCTGGAATGCGATGAGTCGAAGTTTCACAATACCAGCACTTATCGTATGAAAGTGCTCTATAATGCTCTTTGACATCACTCCAGAGATGGCTATACTTCACGAATATATCGCTACGCGTCTTGCCATCTGGTAAATTTCTGAGTTCCTCCTCAGCTTTGCGCAAGCGCTCTCTCCATTTTTCTGAAGATCGCTTTTGATGAGGAAGCCTGCCTGGAGGCCAATCCTCTAGCTCTTCTAGCCGCTCGATATCGATATATCTCATCTCCAATGTCCCTCTGCGATCAGTTCGTTAATGATTGCATCGATCATGCGCGCACGTTCCTCCCGTTGCTCAGGGGTCAGGACTACTTGTCCTCGAGTATCTGCATCCTCTTGGCGATTAACTAATTTTTTGAGGAAAGCGGCGTAGTCCGGGTCATCGTCCGCTGTATTGAAACCAAGGCTATCAAGCTTATCAGTCAACTCACCTAACTGGTGCTGCTCTTCCTGGGTCAACTTCTCTTTTGCCGCCAACACACGCAGCTTATCAAGCGACTCCTGAGTTGGTGGATCTAGGGCAGAACGCAGCCCGAACATCTCGCTGGTAAGAATGCCAGCGAACCCCATTCCCTGGGGGTTCTCACGCGGCATTTCCACGTATACGCGACCATCCGCGTTGTTTCGCTGCATAATGCGTACTTCTTGCCGCTTCAGTCCGGCAATGACTAGTGGGTTATGCGTACACATAATCACTTGGCTGGTTGGCTGTTCTCCTACAACCCGATCCATAAAGTTGAGGTACTGCACACTCCAAGCCGGGTTCAGGTGCGTATCCGGCTCGTCTAGCAGGAACAGCGCCTGATCTTCTTTGGTAAAACGCAGCAACCCTAGCACCATCAGCAACTGTTGCTCTCCCTCACTCAGGTCGCGAAAGGTCAGGGAGCCGTCGGCGTTGCGCCTTTGTAGGCGAATTCTGACTTCGCTGAGGATCTTGGATATATAGGTGCTTTCAAGAGCTTTGAAGAATTCCTGCTGACTTCTATAATGCGCGAACAGCCGTTTAAGATCATCCACGCCGCGCAAGTAGAGATAGAGATGTTCCAGCGTGGTAGTGCTGGCAAACTCCGGTGTGATGCGCACTTTCAGGCGCATGGGTGCAAAAGCTATTTCGTAAAGATAGGCGAGTAACTGGCTCACTACACCGCGTGCGTGCCAGAAACGCGGATCGCCTAATTTTTTATTCCAGCGTGGTCGGGGTTCCCGCATGATAAAAAGCACCGACCCCAGTTTTTGGATCCCAAGCAGTTGGTCGAGAAACTCATGAACACTCTGCTCTCCCTCTACTTCAGTAAAAAACGAGAGCAGGGCGAACTGGCTATGTACCGGGCGTGCGTAGAGCAAGGGGCGTAGAGGCTTCTCCTCGCCTCGCAACAGAGCGTGATAGAATCGATCCTGGTGCTTGTCAAAATGCTTCTCCATACGATTGCTAGGACCGGAATAGTAGCCAAACACATAGCTGGGCAGGTATTGCCGCTCGCTATCTCCATGAAACTGGTTGTACGGTATTGCCCTTGGCATTTCATTACGCACGCGCACAGTAATCTGTACCTGCTGGCGTTTATTAGGGCGTGCAGGATCAGCGTCGATATGAATTTCATTGCCACGACACTCGTAATCCAGCCTATATTTGAACATGGGTGTCTCGCCAAGGTCGAGGTCACGGAAAATAATGATCAACGCCTCTAGAAGGTTTGATTTACCAGTACCGTTCTGACCCAGCAATACAGTGGTGAGTGTCTGCTCAAACTCAATAGTAAAGTTCCGCAGATTCTTGAACTCGCTGATCTCCAGTTTGCGCAACTTCATAAGCGCTGCCCTTCACAAAATGCTTTTAAATGTCACCTGCGCGCGGCTTCTGGGTGACTACATGTTCCACAGCTTCGGAGCATCTACGATCTTCCCACTCTGCTCCGCTTCCTGTCTGGCCGCCTCCTCCTCTGCAATATGCGCCAGCGCCTCAGCAGGCGGCTCCAGAGCTTCTAACAACACGTGCGCATCATCCGGGCGCGTCTCCCTGGTCAACACATTTTCATTGGTATGCAGTTCTTCGTAAAACATCTCAACCGATTCCGGCTGCTCATCTACTTTCAGGCCAGCGCGCTTGAACAGATCATCAGGCGGCAGCGGATGCCTGGCCTCGACCAGCGTCTTAGACAAACTAGCCTTCCCGACCTGGCGTTTTTGCGTACTCTCGACCTGAACTCGCTTTCTAATTATTCTTGTAGTTTTCTCAGTTTCTTCTCGCTTCCTCCGTTCCTCGCGAATACGCTCCAACAGGACACCCGCTGGTTCATCCTCCGGGTCCTGCAGCACAAGCCGTCCTGTGAACGCCTCGTGCAGGATACTCTGCCGCTCGTACTCCGCCCGCTTCAAACTGGCCTCAATCGTTTCCTCCATCTGAGCGATATTCGACAACCGCGCCTCGACTTCGGCTACAATTTGTGCTTGCTCGGAAAGCGGAGGAAGCGGGATAGGTAAGCGAGATATTTTATTTACACTTAATGTATAGAGGCCTGTAGTTGAGGCTGCAACGTCCATAACCCGTCGATTACCTTCGGGAGAGTTCCAGTAAAAATCTACGTATTTTGGAATAACATGATTTAAACGCACTCTGATAATATGATTTTGATGCACACAATCCTTAATTTCCTCATTCCAAAGAGCACTCCGACCAATTTCTGATTTGCTTCCGTTACCTTCAACAATAAGAAGATCTCCCATTTTTAAGCGTAAAGCTTCTAGTACACGTGGGCTGAAATCCTTCCACAGTTTAAGCGATCAACGCCTTTCCCTGGTAGGTCCATTTGAATGGCTTAGCCATGTGAAGTAGACGGCCAGCGCGTCGCCTTTGCAGGTACGTTTCTGACCGCCCCTTCCCGAACCGGACAGGCACCCTTTCGATGCATCCGGCTCTCCGGTTAGACACGGTTTCTGTCCGTGACTTTCTTGAGGGGTTTGCCATATTGAATGCTCATATGACAGGGCCAACACACGATCAGCGTTTTCCGGCGACGAGCGGCCATGATTTTGGCCCAGCGAGGCTTTGCTCGTCTTCCGTATTGGTCCAAGTCTTTCAGCGCCCGTATGTGGTGGACGGTGATACGGTCATGTGACCCACACAGTTCGCACGTATCGGCAAGCAGCCGTTGTTCCAGTTCTGTCCGACTGTTCCAGACGTGTCGTGGTTGATCGTGAAGTGGTGCCAGGGGTCTTTTCTTGAGTGGGATGCCGCCCCATGTCGCTACCAGTGGGTTTTTCCCTTCTCGTGGGACGATGACTTGCAGTCCCTTGTAGGATTGCTTGCCCGTCCTGAGAGTGGCTTGATATCGCTTGTAGACCTGCGGGACCGTGATCTGGAACTTGCGTGCCAGTGTTTTGGTGAGCGCGACTTCCATGACCCACTTGAGATGAGTCATGCGGTGCAGGTTGTCTGCGAGTTGGTAGTATTCCACGAGTCCCCGGTACTCCGCTTGGAATTGTGCGACGATACTGTAGGCTGTCTCGTGGATGCGTTCGGAGCGATGGACTGGTTTCCCGTTTCTCATGTAGGCTTGGCATTTCTTGCGAAGCACGTCCAGAGGCATTTTTAGCTCGACTTTGCCGTTCACATGCCGTTTCTTTTTCGGGCGGCAGGTGTTCTCGTGGCTGGTCGAGATATGGTAGTTGAGAAATCTTGCCCTCTGCGTTCTGGCATGCGTAATCAAGGTTTTCTCTTCCGAGAGTTCCAGCTTGAGTTCTTCCTGCAAAAACGCTTTGATGCGGCGTTTGATCTCCTCTGCCTCTGTCTTTGGTCCATATGTTAGATATCATCAAAGTCCCTTCTTGCAGAGCAGACTAGCCCATCCAGACACACCTTCTCCTAGCAGGGAGAGCCATTTCCTCCAGTGATGCTACTATTGCACCTGATCATTATCTACCTTCTGGAGGAAATCTATGAGCGAAATCCGCTGGGAACTCTATCCCCTGGTTGCTGTACACGAGCGCTCACGTGCTTGGCTTCAGTTGCAGAGTCACCTGCAACTTGCCCCCACAACGCTCGACGCCTATGGACGCTCGCTGAACGACTTTCTGGCCTTTTGCCAGCGATGCGAGATTGTCCCTGAAACGATCACACGGGAGCAGGTAGCCCTCTACGTCCAGGATCTGGCTCACCGTCCCAATCCAAAGGGGGCCAAAATGCTCTCTATCGAGGGTGGCCGGGGCTTATCGAACTCGACGATGCAACTGCGCATCACCGTTCTGCGCTTGTTTTGTGACTCGCTTGTTGAACGACAGCTCCGCCAGGACAACCCGGTCGGGCGTGGCCATTATGTGCCTGGTAAAGCCTTTGGCGGGGTGCGATCTCGTGGATTGCTCCCTCGATATCAAAAACTGCCGTGGCTCCCCTCCGATGAAGAGTGGCAAAACATGCTGAGGAATCTCGAAGGGGAACTTCTGCGCAATCAAGTGATGCTGCTCTTAGCATACGATGGTGCCTTACGCCGCGAGGAACTCGTCCGACTGGAGATGAGCGATTTCGACTTTGCCTACCAGCAGATCCGCGTGCGAGCAGAGCACGCCAAGAATGGACGCGAGCGCATCGTGGGATATGGAAAAACAACCAGCCGCCTACTACAAGCGTACTTGCGCCAGAGGAGAGCACTCTCGACGAAACATGGTCCGCTCTTCTTGTCAGAGTCACATCGCAATGCATCAAACCCACTTGCACTCGTCACCTGGTCAAAAGTCGTCCAGAAACTGGCCGCGCGTGCAGGACTCCCACGATTTACGACCCATACGCCACGTCATCTTCGGCTCACACATATGGCTCGCGCTCATATGGAATTGCACCAGGTTGCCACCTACGCAGGACACAAATCCTTAGCCTCGACGATGCTCTATATTCACTTGAGCGGAGTGGAGTTAACCGAAGCGGTCAGCAAGAGCTTGGCAGGCTTTGAGCACTGGATCGAGACGAGTCTTTCGGAGAACAAGCCATGAACCGGTCACTCATGCCTCTTGCCTCTTCATCTCCAGCCTCTGGGTGGCCGATAGACGTGACCCAATATGACCGTTCCCCTGACTTGTCTGAAAACGAGCATGCTGAGTTAGGGTGGCTGATGAGCCAGAAGCCGTTTCAGTTGCGTCCGAAAAGTAAGCAGATCCTGCACCGCTTGCTTTTACCGCTTGAAGATGTCTTTGCCGTGACCCACCTTCACCCACACATGTGCCGCGAGACACTACGTGTGATGGCGATGGAAATGCATTATCGGGACAAGACGTTCTGGGCCTGGCGAGATGAAGAGTGGATTGAGATTATTGGATCTTCGACGGCTGCCTTTGGAGAACGGTACGGCAGAACCTACAGAGGACGGCAATTGCATCCTGCTCGCCGAGAGATCCCAGTCATCGCCTATCTGCTTACCACCCCAACCGATATCGATTCGCTGCTTGCGCCTTTCACCATTACCTCCACGGCACGAAAAATCTGGGGAGAAGAGGTTCTTTCGGCCCATGTTCAGCGGCTGACGGCTGTCCTCTCGGCGTGGGGCTATCAAGAAAAACATCCGGTGAAATTGACCGCCTGTATCGCCTATCTGCTCTTACGCAATCGGAGCCCGTATCTGGAAACGCTCACCGACGAGTTGTTAGAAACAGTCAATCAAACATGTCTCATTCCCTCAGTACGAGATCGGCTCTATCAAGTTTCGCGTGCGCTTGCGGCTTTGGGACTGATCCATTGCCCGCTTGCGGACCCCAAAGCGGCGAGGAGACCCAAAACGTCGGAAACAGATGGGCAGATTTCTGAGAGCTGGCTCTGGTGGTGTCGGCGTTGGCGGGATCACAGCCCTGCAGCAGACAAGGGGCACGGCTACTACGCTCTTCTCAAATTCGGCCGATGGTTGAATGCGTGTCATCCCGAGGTGAGTAGCCCTGCCGATTTTACCTATGAGATCGCCGTCTCATTTGTCGCTGCGGTAATGGAAATGAAAGTGGGGGAGTGGATCAGCCAGGAGAAGCGTGCTCGCTTACCTGTTGACCGGCTAGGGCAGCCGTTACGTCCCAACGCGAGGGCCAAGTTTCTCAAGAGTGTGCGGACATTCTTCCATGATTGTCAGGAGTGGAGATGGATTCCCATCCACTTCAACCCTTCCCGGATGTTGCAGGCTCCGCGCTCTTTGCGCAATCTGATCGGCCCAGATCCCAAAGCTGTCGAGCGAGATCGATGGGCGAAACTTTTGTGGGCTGCCATGAATCTGGAGATGGATGATCTTCGTCCGACAGCAGGCAAAGTCCTGATCTATCCACTGGAGATGGTTCGTGCCCTCGCTGTGGTCTGGTGTTTTGCAGCCTTGAGATCAGACGAAATTGTGCGATTACGTGTTGGGTGTGTCAGATGGCAGTATGAAGAGGTGATGGTGCCGGAAACTGGGGAGACCCTGCCAAAGGACGCGATCTGCTTTTTGGATATTCCAGTGAACAAGACCATGACCGCCTACACCAAGCCTGTTCATCCACTCGTTGGGCAACGCATTCACGAATGGGAGAGGGTGCGCCCAAGTGAACAGCCACGCCAGATCGACGGAAAGACGAGCGAAACGGTACCCTTCTTGTTCTCCTATCGGGGAATGCGTGTCGCGAAAGCCTATATCAATCGCTTCTTGATTCCTCTTTTATGCAGGAAGGCCAATATTCCAGAACAGGACAACCGAGGAGCTATTACCAGCCATCGCGCTAGAGCTACCATTGCTTCGATGCTCTACAACGCCAAAAATCCGCTTGATATCTTCCAGCTCCAAAAGTACCTGGGGCACAAGAATCTCTCTTCAACGCAGCACTACACGCAAGTTGACCCCACCAAGCTGGCAAGTCAAGTGACCAAGGCAGGCTACCTGGAGCAGAACCTGGCCACCATAGAAGTGCTCTTAGATCAAGAGGCGGTGCGAAGCGGGGCAGCAGCGCGAGGCGAACCGTGGAAATACTACGACCTTGGGCATGGCTACTGCCTCAACGATTTTTGGGCCGAGTGCAAACACCGGATGGCCTGCGCTCGCTGCCCTTTCTATCGTCCGAAAGAGTCGCTCAAAGACCAGCTCCTGGAAGGCCAGGCCAACCTGTTGCGGATGCTAGAATTTGTGCAACTCTCCGAAGAGGAAAAGTTGCTGGTCACTGAGGGGATTGAGCTGCACCAGGCCCTCATTGAGCAACTCGCAGATACGCCGACGCCAATAGGTCTCACCCCTCGTGAGATGGAAACCCTTTCTGTCGGAGAAACGGCTGTCATTCCAGTACGTGCCGTCCAGCGCAAAGCTCGAAAGACTCGGGACGAATGATGGGCAGGAAGCTTATGCATGAGGGCATGCTGGTTCTGGATCACCACAGACGCTATTGCATCTGGGAACCAGAGAGACCAGCATGCCAAACTATTACCTTGACCTCGGGATGCGCACTGGAAGTCTGGCTCAACCGTGAATGGGTGAGCGGATGTGTGGAAGGCGATGGACAAGACTACTGGCTCTTTGTGAGGACTGGTGGCAAATTCTTGCTCGCTGAGTGGATGAGGGTGCGTTACCGAGAACTCTGGTAGGAAATCAGCAAGGTATTTTCCAGCAACGTATGCCCACGCGACGTGGCACCGGCTCGTGCCCTTCTTCCGACTTCCCGGTCGCATGACTCAAGGGAAGCAGACGCTCTGGGTCGAATTGCGTCCGTTCAATGATCGACAGCTCAACCGAGATCTGCAGGTAGTGTGTGAACGGGTCGCAGCGGCCCAACCGCGCTTGCCTGACCCACGAGTTGCGCAACGAGATTGTTGCAGAGCTAAATCTGATCTGAGGAGCGAAAGTTGCTCAAAACCGGAAGCCCAGTCCGCAAGAGATGGCAGAAACAGGAGAACAGAGAGGAAAAAAGGCGGAAGAGAGCAAGAATTGAGGAACAGCCAGGAAAAAAGGCCATGAGGCTCTTCGCGGAGAAGCAAGCTTCTCCGCGAAGAGGGAACCCACCAGTTGTCAAGACGAGGTTAAGCCGTCGCCAAACCGAGCGCGATGGCAAAGCCTTCTGGGACACCAAACAGTTTGATCGTCACTTGCCCAGATGTTGAAACGCGAGCATTGCGAGCCAGCCGCTCTTGCCATGAGAGACGATAATGCGCGCGTTGTGCGCGGGAGAGGATTACTTCCGCTTTGCCTGACGAAGCGGCGGCAGGAGGCGACAGGCTCATCTCCATGCGTTGGTGGCGCACGAGCTGCTGGCAGGCGCGCCGGTGGACTCTCCGGCTCCAATCGCGCCAGAGCAGCGGGGCAGCACCCACTTGGAGCGGATGCAAGAGCACGCTGACCTGGCGCGGCTTTGCCGTCGCACTGCCATTCCATTGACACTGCTCGCGCAGCGGACAGGGACGACAACTGCGAATGCTAGCGGCATAGACCACGCGCAGGCTGCCGTCGGCTTCTCGGCGTTGCTCATGCGGGAGCAGCTTCTGATCAGCGGGGCAACGCAGCGTCCCATCGGGCTGGAGAGCAAAGTCTTGCCCCGAGAAGCGGCCAGCTTTCCAGGGCAAGCCTACCTGAGGGGGAGCATAGCCCGAGGTGGGAGTCGCGTGCGATGAAGGAGGGGAGAGCGCCGGAGCAAATTCGGTGGTGCGCACCGGCTCAGGATGAAGCTGATGTCCCAGTTCCAGGCGCAGGTTCCAGACCCATTGCGAGACCACCTGCCAACACTCCTGCCCCCAGGCCGAGTGAGAGCACCAGCGATCTGGGTCTTGCTCGGCATCCTCGTCTGAAAGCTGAGGCTCAAAGGCGCCGCGATGCAGATACACCTCGACCACATCGGAGGCGGTGAATCCCTGCTGCGGCAGCTTCGTGAAGAAGAGTTCATAGACGACGCCCTCCCGCGTGACGCCAACCGGGCTCTTCTTCGAGCTTTCTGGATGGGTGGCCACCACCACGCGACATGGCATGCCCTCGGGCCCTACCGGCACTGCAGGGTAGTCGTAGAGGCTGCGCACGACCTGGCTTTCTGGGCGCTGCTGGACCTGATCTGGGGGCAGGTGCAAACGCGCCTGAACGAGCGGATGATCGAGCACCGTGTAGTCTTTGCCGCGGGTCACAAAGGCGAAACCACCCACGTCGGAGAGCACGGCCCCGGTGCCATATTGTCCATCGAGCCGCAGCAGGGCGCGCTGCTGTGGGAGCTGGTGTGCCGTGAGATAGCGACCGATGGCAGAGAGGCCCTGGCGCAGTTCCGTTCGGTAGCGACCGTTGCCGCGGTTGCCAAACGAGCCGAGCCACTGGAAGCTGTGAGCCTGACTGATGACGGTGCGCGTCCGCACCACTTGGCCTCGCTTGCGCCCCGTGTAGCCAGGGGCACAGACCTCATCCAACCGGCGAAAGGACGGAGGCAGGTCTTCAGTCTGGGGCAAGGCACGCTGTCGAGCCGCCTCGCGTGTGCCATCGATATCAAAGACAACCCAGGTGTTTCCCGCTCGATCCACCAGGCCTCCAGTTTGCTTCTCGTTGGAGTCGGTCGCGAGGGGGCGGCTCTCGAGATCGTCGAGAAAGAGGGTACGTAGGGCTTCGACCGGTTCCGGTGTCAACGCCGCCAAAAAGCGCGAGAGCGTTGAACGGGCGGGCAACTGGTCACGCTCAAACAAGGCCATGAACGGACCTGCAAAAGGCTGGAGCCGCTGGTAGAAGGCCTCCAGGGTGCGTTCCCCACTCATGGCGTAGCCGAAGAGGACCGCGAGAAAATCGATGACCTCGTAGTGTCCGAACCGCCGCCGCGCAAAACGCACACGCTCACTGATCTTGCTCAGGACGCCCTGCTTGCGCAGGTGCGCAGCCATCAGCGCGACTTCGCCAAACCAGGAGGGTGTCGAGGCAACGGACTCAGGAGAGGTCTGGATTTGCACTGTTCCATCAGCGATACTGGTCATAGGTGCCTCCTTGAGAGAAAGTGTTTGATTCTTCCTTCTCAAAAAGGCACATTTTTATCTCTGTTCGCTAGAGGTTAGCAGCTCGTTGCGCATCGCGTGGGT
>WNGP01002850.1_pt1 | contig 14505 bp, 14 predicted proteins | sample 5407671 | NCBI WGS metagenome assembly WNGP01 (sample SAMN13153381, study PRJNA577476) | soil metagenome | isolation source: 40 cm soil or saprolite under Garry oak tree replicate 2 | place: USA:California | collected 2016-06-15 | reverse complement strand
TGCGCCGCGATGGCTCCGCCGCGCTCGATCTGGCCTCTGTCGCCGCCGGCCGCTTCGACGGCTTCTGGGAATTTAATTTGCAGAAATGGGACACCGCCGCGGGCGTCCTGCTAGTTGAAGAAGCCGGCGGCAAAGTGAGCGATTTCGCCGGAAATCCTTACCAGCTTGGCGGCCCCGTCATTCTCGCCACCAACGGGCTGATCCACGAAGAGATGCGAGCCATGGCGCTGGAGATCTCCCGCCGGGCCCTGCCCGCTCCTGCCCATTCGGCTGCAAACCCTTGAAAAGTCTTCTCTTTACGCCCTAATCACAACCTTACGCCGGGCTTATGACTTCGTTACGCCAGAAAAGCTAGCATTCTGTGGCAACGACGAAGCATTCTGCGCCTGCCAAAGACGCACTTTGATCCACGAACGATCTGTTGCCATGCGTCAATATTCTTAGGAGAGAAAGATGCGCGCGTTTAATCAAGATAGAAGGATTTATCAGCTGCTTCTTGCGGCACTACTATGTGCCAGCATGGTTCCAAATCGCTTGCTGGCCGATGACAAAGATACGAGCAATCCGCCCGCGAAGACTGCGCCGTCCGAGAGCGATGCCCCCAAGATTGAGGCGCCCGCTCCGTCGACGGAGCGCGAGGGGTGGCTGCTGGATCGCGTGGAACTGCTCGAGAAGCGCGTCGCGGAACTCGAAACCAAGAGGAATTCGCCCGCGGTTGCGCCCGGTGCAGCGCCGTCTTCGCAGCCCGATTCGTTGAGCTCAACTACAGCTACTGTTGCGGCGAGCCCCGCGGTCGTCTCACCGTCTTCTTCAGCGGCGGAAGTCAATCCGAATGTCATTCCAGCAGAAAATGTCGTCGCTTCTGTCGACGCGCAAGCCACTGAAAAGGGCAAATTGGGCACGGCGAAACCGCTGGCAATGGAACCCTTTGCGTTCGCGGACTTTACCTGGCTGACCGGCAACGCGCGCACAAAAGAATCGCCGATGGATACGAAATTCTTTACGCCGGAAATTCGGGCGGACGTTGACTATATCTACGATTTCAACCATCCCAAAGACAACACGATTAGCGGGTCGAGCGAGGTTTTCAGGGCCAATGAAGTTCAAGTAACGCAGCTCGGTGTCGGAGGAGATTTCCACTATGACAATGTGCGTGCCAGGCTGATGACGCAATTCGGTTTGTATTCGCAGACCACACCGCGCAATGACGCCAGCCCTTCGCGCGGGCAATGGAACCTTGATAACGCCTATCGCTATCTTTCGGAGGCATACGGTGGCTACCACTTCAATGCACTGCATGGAGTCAATGTCGACGCCGGAATCTTCATGTCGTATATCGGACTGTTCAGCTACTACCAATTCGACAACTGGGCGTATCAGCCGTCGTATGTTTCATCGAACACGCCGTGGTTTTTCAATGGCGTACGCATTCAGATTTTTCCGACGGAGCATCTAAAGATCGAGCCGTGGTTTACGAACGGCTGGCAGTCCTACGGACGATTCAACGGCCGGCCGGGAGTCGGATTCCAACTCCTCTGGCGGCCGAATGGCTGGCTATCGGTCCTGGGAAATCAGTACGCGTTGGGTGAGGATGCCCTGAACACGCCGGGCCGTGTGCGCTATCACACCGACGATAGCATTCAGATCAAATACTTCGACAACCCAGAAAGATTCTTGGACAAAGCCGCCTTCTCGCTTACCGGAGACATGGGATGCGAGCATGGTGGTGGCGTCAGTTGCGCCGGCAATTCTGCGAAGGGTCCCAAGCAGAGCTTTCTGGGCTACATGATCTACAATCGCCTCTGGTTCGATCGAGACAAGTACGGTCTAACGATTGGCGGCGGACAGATCAATAATCCTGGGCGGTATTTGGTCTTGCTGCCGCCGATTAACGGTGCGACGGCGGCTTCGGGTACACCTTATTTCACGGAGAATCCCGGCGATCCGTACAAGGCTTGGGACGTGTCCGGAACATTTGACTGGATGCCGAGCCAATATATTACGTTCCGTTGGGAGTACAACCATCGGGCGGCGAACGTACCTTATTTTTCCGGGTCTGGAGGGGTGACGCCGCCGGGCGGCAATACTGGCGCGGCAGGATCAATGGTATGCCTCAGCGGATTCACGACCTGTAACGGTTCGCCAACAAATACCTGGCTCCCGGATCTCCGCAAGACCGAGAACCGGCTGAACATGGCCATTCTCGTCAAATTCTGATCTCGGCGCAGAAAATCACGGCCGCGCGGGCCCAAAGTCTATCGCGTGTTTGTGGCTGTTCCATCCATCTGCTCTACGTCGTAGAATGTTGATTGTGGCGATAAAGAAAACCAAGAGAGGCGTCAAGCGCAGGAATAGCCCTAAGGCGAAAACGCGATTGAGCCCGAACGGTACCCGCCTTGCGGAAGCAGCCGCCTGCTTGGCAGAGATTGGAAAGGGTTTCCACGCTCGCGGTTGGGTTCTGGGCACGAGTGGAAACTTCAGCGCGGTGATTTCCCGCGAGCCGCTGCGCCTGGCCATTACTTCAACGGGCTTGGACAAGGGGAGCCTTACGCCCGCGCAGTTCCTGGAGATGGACGAAGCGGCCAACGTCGTCCGCGGCGATGGCCGCCCGTCTGCGGAAGCCCTGCTCCATCTCGCCATCGCGCGCAGGGTGGACGCCGGCGCGGTCTTGCACACTCATTCGGTTTGGAGCACGGTCCTTTCAGGCTCGCATGCATCACAGGGCGGTATCGCCCTGGAGGGATACGAAATGCTCAAAGGACTGGAAGGCGTTCGAACGCATAAGCATCGCGAGTGGCTGCCGATTCTCGAGAATTCGCAAGACATGGTTGAACTGGGGGAACGCGTTTCGAAGACCCTGCGGGATAGCCCCGGCATCCACGGATTTCTTCTGAGGGAGCATGGGCTTTATACTTGGGGTGCGGGCTTGCAGGAAGCCAAGCGCCATGTTGAAATCCTTGAGTTCCTGATGGAAGTACTGGTTCGCTCCGGAGCCGCACAGAGTGCTTGATTCCCGCGCTGCCTGAGCCTGGAGATAAATTGCCGTGGCCGTCCTTCGAATCCCCGATGAAAACCGTTCGCTCCGCGAACACCATGAGGTTCGAGACTACCTCGCCGGAATTGGCATTGGCTACGAACGCTGGGGGTCTCCGGCCGACCTGCCTTCGGATGCTTCCGCGGATCAAGTCCTGACGGCCTATAGCCAGCAAGTCGAGGAACTCAAGCGTCAGGGTGGCTACGTCACAGCGGATGTGATCGACGTCAATGCGGATACTCCCGGGCTGGATGCGATGCTGTCAAAATTCAACATTGAACACCGCCACGATGAGGACGAAGTCCGCTACGTCGTCGCCGGGCGTGGCCTGTTCCATATCCATCCGCAACAGGGCCCGGTTGTTGCGATAGAAGTAGAAGCCGGGGACTTGATTCGCGTCCCACGCGGGACGCTCCACTGGTTCGATCTCTGCGGAGACCGCCGCATTCGCGCCATCCGTCTGTTCCAGGACAAGTCCGGCTGGACGCCCCACTATACGAGCAGTGGGGTGGACCGGAATTACGAACCTGTTTGCTGGGGTCCCAGATACATTCCGCCGCAAACGGCGGCGAAGTAGCCCGTGTGTCTCCGATCGATGAATCCCAGATCCGCGTCATTCTTCTCGACATCGAGGGCACGACAACACCTGTCGATTTCGTTTATCAAACACTTTTCCCTTACGCGAACCGCAAGCTGGAATCGTTTCTTCGAGAACACTCTCAAGATCCAGAAATTCAGTCTTTGATTCAGGACCTGCGCACGCAACACGAAGTGGATGGGCGCAATGGCCTTGAACCGCCTGGCTGGCTGGACAATCCGGAAGAAGCGCGGCTGTGTTCGAGCGTCGTCTACAGCCAATGGCTGATCGCGCGGGACAGCAAGTGCACGCCACTGAAGTCTCTTCAAGGGAAGATCTGGCAAGAGGGATTCATGAGCGGGGAATTGCGCGGTGAAGTGTTTCCCGATGTGCCCATGGCTTTCGAACGATGGCGGCGGCAGAAAAGAATTATCTGCATCTACTCTTCGGGGAGCGTCCTGGCGCAGCAACTCCTGTTTCGCACTACGTCCTCAGGCGATCTGACGCCGTACATCTCCGCTTTCTTCGACACCGGCGTCGGAGCGAAAACAGAAGGGGAAAGCTACAAGAAAATCGCCGCTGCGTTTTCGCATGCGCCACACCTGTTTTTTTTTGTTTCCGATGCGGTGAAGGAAATCAGAGCGGCGCAGTCGGTAGGAATGCAAGCAATCCTTTGCGAACGCGATAGCCGCGCATCTTCGTCGCCGACCACCGGTGGTGTGATTCGCAGCTTCGACGCCATCCTCCCCGACTAGCGTCCCGGGCTGCGCTAGTGCCGCCTCGCCCTAGCGCCGCCGCCGCGGTTACTTGGCTCCCCACTCCGCATACAGCTTCAGAATCGCCGGTCCAATGGAAAAGTCCCAGGCAAAAATACCGATGTTCTTGTATTTTTCCGGAATTTCGTAAAGATCCGCGGCCTCCGCTGCCGGCACGCCTGCTTTGCGCATCTTCTGGGCCTGCTCTTCGATGTCATCGAAGAGTGCCCGTGAGAGTGCAATCCCTTCTTGCCCACAAATCGGGCCATGTCCGGGCACAAACAGCGTGTCCTTGTCCCAGGAGGCGAATGTCTTCAACGTCTGCCTCCACCCGGACACAGTAGCCTGCGCGTCGAAGCAGACCGGGTACATGGCGGAAAACAACAGATCGCCGGTATAGACCACGTTTTGTTCCGGAACCCGCACGATTACGTCCGTCCCTGAATGTCCCGGATAGCTCTCGATCACGGCGGTTACTCCGCCCAAGTCCACCTTCATCGGCAACTTCGTCAGATCAATGGGATGATTCGGCAGTGCCAGCACTGTGGAATTTGACACGTTGTATAGATTTGTTGCCGCGGCCAGATTGCCTTCGCGGTGTTTCCGCGCCGTTTCTGTTTTGGCCTCTTTGATCGCCTTCTCGATGGGTCCCAGGAAGGCCGCCTTGTCGGCGCCCTGCAGCGCCCCATAGCTCTCCACAATCCGCTTCGCCACGTCGGTATGCGCCCACAAAGGAATCCCGTTGGCACCGTAGAACGCATTCCCCATCGAATGATCGAAGTGATAGTGCGTGTCCAGCGCGCCTTTTACGGGAGCTTGGCTGACCGTCCGCAGTGCCTCCATTTGAAAAGCGGCGCCGGGCGCGCTTATAAAGCCCTCTATCAATAGCGCGCTGTCTTTGCCAACCAGGAAACCGCCGTTGCAAACCGTCTGAAATCCTTTCGAGGGATCGGAGATCGTGGCGTACAGCCCTTCACCGATCTTTCTCACCGACGCGAAGCCCTTATCGACAATCGGTGTTTGAGACACCCGCGAGTCGGTCGCCAGCCCTGCCGCCAGCGCCGGCATCGGGAGCAACTTGGCCGCGGCGTACAACGCTCCGAAATACGATGTCTTGGCCAGAAAACTCCGCCGTGAAAACGGCAGCGAGTCAACCGTTTGGCGGTCACTCCTGGCGCCGACCATTTCATCGTTTCCCCCGTTAAAGGCGATCATGGCTCCTCCGACCGAATTGAGTTTCCACAGGTGCTGACTCTCTTTGAGAGGGACTATTCTAGCAGAGCATTAAACCGAAACCAGTTTCTTGTATTTGGGGCGGGTTATCCGAAAGATTGACCCACCCTTGACCGTAGGAAAGCTTGTCATGCACAACACCGATGTCATGTACGCTATGGATATACGTAATCTTCATTACGTACTATAGAGTGTGTCAGCGACAACCCTTTCCTAAATTGCTCCGGCCGAATTTCGTTACTCCTTGAGGAGGCATTCCAGCATGACCAAGATTATGGGCACGGTGGCATTGGCAATCGGGTTGGCGCTGCTCGCTCCCTCGTGGCAAGCGCAAGAGAACTGGCGGCAGGCGTGTGTCCAGCAGTGTTATACTCGGCCTTCCCCCGGCGATCCCGAACTGCAGAGGCAGGAGATCGTCAGCCTGGAAAAGGAAGCCGCACACGCCATCCAATTGAAAAGCGGCACCTACTTTCAGCGCGTATACGGCGATGATTTTGCCGGCACGCTCTCTCACGGTCAGCTGGTAGACAAGACGCGGTGGATCGAAGTCGTCGAATCTCCCGCCGTCAAGTACGAATCGTTCGACGCCTCCGACATTAAAGTCCGCGTCTTTCAAGAGACCGCAGTTGCAACTTGCCTCTGGTCAGCGCGCAGCATCTTCAAGGGCCAGCACATCAGCAGTCAGATTCGCGCCGTGCACGTTTATGTGAACACGCCCCGAGGCTGGCATGTGGTTTCCGCCCAGTCAACCGTTCTGCCTCCGGACGTGCAGCAGCCGCTGTAGCGATTTGCCGATTTCAAGCGTGTGCTCGCGTGTGCCTCGCGTTGACGCCCCGTACAGCGAGTGTTACGCTCGCCGTTCGCTTTCCAAAACGCATGCGCGCCGTCGACCTGATTCGCAAGAAACGTGATTCCGGGGAACTCTCCCGCGAAGAAATCAATTTTCTGGTTTCCGGGTACACGCGCGGCGAAATACCCGATTACCAGATGGCCGCGTGGCTCATGGCCGTGTGGATTCGCGGCATGAGCCGCTCCGAGCTCGCGGCTCTCACCGAGGTGATGCTTTATTCCGGAGAAGTCCTCAACCATTCCGAGATCGCCGGCAAGAAAGTGGACAAGCACTCCACCGGAGGGATTGGCGACAAGACTTCTCTCGTTCTTGCTCCCATCGTCGCGGCGGGCGGCCTTACGGTTCCGATGATCAGCGGCCGCGGCCTCGGCCACACCGGCGGCACGCTCGACAAACTGGAGGCGATTCCAGGCTTCAACGTGAATCTGTCGCTGGACGAATTTCGCCGCGTCCTCCGCGAATGCGGCATGGGCTTGATCGGACAGACCGCGGAGATTGCTCCTGCCGACAAGAAAATCTACGCGCTTCGTGACGTTACTTCCACCGTCGAGAATATCGGTCTCATCTGCGCGTCTATCATGAGCAAGAAACTTGCCGAAGGCATTGACGCCCTGGTCCTCGACGTGAAGACAGGCTCCGGCGCCTTCATGAAGAAAGAGGAAGATGCGGTTCGCCTCGCCGAAGTCATGGTCGAAACCGGCAAGCGCATGGGCAAGAAAGTGGTGGCGCTCATCACCGGCATGGATCAGCCGCTTGGCCGCATGGCGGGCCATTCGAATGAAGTCACCGAGTCCGTCGAAGTCCTCAAAGGCCGCGGGCCCGCCGATCTCCGTGACTTGAGCCTCGAACTCTCCGCCTGGATGTTCTATCTCGGTGAGAGAACGAAGAGCGTGGAAGAAGGCCGCCGCCTCGCCGAAACCATGATCGTCACCGGCCAGGCACTCGAAAAATTCCGGCAAGGGATTCGCCTGCAAGGCGGCGATGAGCGCGTCATTGACGAATCGGAACGCCTGCCCACCGCGCGCTTGCATTTCCAGGTAACGAGTTCCGCCGGCGGCTTCGTCACCGACACCAACTGCGAGCAGTTTGGCATCGCCCTCGCCATGCTCGGCGGAGGCCGCGAAAAAAAAGAAGACAAGATCGATCACGGCGTCGGCCTCGAATTCCACAAGCGGATCGGCGATCGCGTGGAAAAAGGAGAACCGCTGGCCACGATTCATTACAATGGCGACGCCAAACTTGCCGAAGCGAAGAGCCGCATCGCGTACAGTTATCAGATTGGCGAGGAAGCTCCGCGCGAAAAGCGGCCGCTGGTGCGCCGCGTGATTGGTGCTTGAATCGGTTGTATGGAGAGGAGTGTTCATGGGACGCTTCACCGGAGTACTCGGCATGGCCGTGATTCTTGGGCTGGCCTGGCTCTTCTCCGCCGACCGGGGCGCCATCAAGCTCAAGACGATCGCTTGGGGGCTTGGGCTCCAGTTGGCGCTAGGCTTTTTCGTTCTCCGATCCGGTGTAGGTAGTTCGGTGTTTGGTTTCCTGGGTGCGGGCGCAAATAAGCTGTTGAGCTTTTCTTACGCGGGTTCCGCGTTCGTGTTCGGCGACCTTGGTCTGCCGAAGGAGCTCTCCCGGCTCGGCTTTTCGTTTGCATTCCAGGTACTTCCCACGATCATCTTCATCGCCGCCTTCTTCGCTGTGCTCTATCACCTCGGAGTGATGCAGCTCATCATCCGTGCTGCGGCGTGGATTATGACTCGCGTGATGGGCGCTAGCGGCGCGGAATCCCTCAATGTGGCCGCCAGCATCTTCATGGGCCAGACGGAAGCCCCGCTCACCATCCGCCCCTTTCTTCCCACGCTCACCAAGTCGGAACTGATGGTCGTCATGACCAGTGGGATGGCGCACATCTCCGGCGGCATGATGGCCGGGTACATCCAAGTGGGAGGCGCCGATCCCAAAAACCTTTTGACCGCAGTCATCATGACCGCGCCGGGAACATTGCTTATGGCCAAGATGCTCGTCCCGGAAACCGAACAGCCGCTCACGGCCGGCCGCGTGGAAATGCCCCCCATGGAAAAAGAAGCGAATCTTCTGGGCGCCATCGCACGTGGAACGGTCGATGGATTGCATCTCGCGCTGAATGTCGGCGCCATGCTGATTACCTTCATCGCTTTGCTTGCGCTGCTGAACGCCATCATGGGCGGCATCCACAATTGGCCTCACATGGCCTGGTTCCCGGAAAGTCTGCAGACCGTTTTCGGCTGGATCTTCGCGCCGGTTGCCTGGCTGATCGGTGTGCCCTGGCATGACGCGGCAAAGATTGGCAACCTGCTCGGGACGCGCATGGTGATCAATGAATTCGTCGCTTTTGGACAGCTTGGCCCCATGAAGGCCACGCTCGATCCGCGGACTTTTGCAATCGCCACTTTCGCTCTCTGCGGCTTCGCCAACTTCAGTTCCATAGGCATCCAGATCGGCGGCATCGGCGCGCTCGCTCCGGAGCAGCGCACGCAATTGGCGAAATTCGGTATCCGCGCCATGCTCGCCGGCACTATGGCAAACTTAATGTCCGCTTCCATCGTGGGAATCCTTTCGTGAGCGCAAAAAAAAGCTCCAAGACCAACGTTCCGAAAACGGCTTTGCCTCGAAAAATCGCCGTTCCAACGCCGAGCAACAAATCACAGGACGGCGAGTTCGAGCGCGCGGGCAAAGCGGCTGACTTCATTTTTTCTCAGACCGCTCACCGGCCCAAGATTGCCTTGGTTTTGGGCTCGGGCCTTGGCGCTTTCGCTGATGAATTTGCCGGCGCTACGAAAATTCCGTACGCGAAAATTCCACACTTTCCTCAGTCTACCGCCATTGGCCACGCGGGGAAGCTCGTCATCGGGAAAGTGGGAGCAATTCCCGTGGCCGGGATGCAGGGCCGCGTCCATCTTTACGAAGGCTATTCCGCGAAAGAGGTGGCCTTTCCCATCCGCGTTTTCGCGCGCGTGGGCGTAAAGGCCGTGATCCTCACCAACGCCGCGGGCGGCATCAAACGCGAATTTGTGCAGGGCCGGCTGGTAGTGATCAGCGATCACATCAATTTGCAGGGCGTGAATCCGCTCACCGGGCCAAACGACGAACGCTTCGGCTTGCGCTTCCACGACATGACCTCGGCGTACGACCGCAGATTTCGCGAAATGGCTGTCGGCGAAGGAAACCGCATGGGCATCGGGATGTTTGAGGGCGTGTACGCGGGACTCCTCGGGCCAAGCTATGAGACGCCGGCGGAGATACGCTACTTGCGCGCGATCGGCGCCGATCTGGTGGGTATGTCCACGGTTCTGGAAGTGATCGCCGCGCGGCATAGTGGCATTCGCGTGCTGGGCATCTCCTGCGTGACGAATGCGGCGGCGGGAATCCTGGATCAGCCGCTCAACCACCTGGAAGTGCTGGAGACGGCAGAACGCGTGAAAGGGCAATTTATCGGCTTGCTGAAAGCGGTCATTCCGCGAATTGCAGAGGCGATTGCATGAGCGAATATGAAACTCTGATTTCGGCGGCCAGGCAGGCGAGGGAAAACGCGCATGCGCCGTACTCCAATTTTCGCGTGGGCGCGGCGCTCCGCGCCACCTCCGGACGAATTTTTGGCGGGTGCAACGTCGAGAACGCTACCTACGGTCTCACAGTGTGCGCCGAGCGCATCGCCATTTTCAAAGCCATCAGCGAAGGCGAGCGCGGCTTCGACGCCATTTCCGTGGTGACGGACACCGAGACGTTAACGCCTCCCTGCGGCGCTTGCCGCCAGCTGATCTGGGAATTTTGCGGCGACGTTCCCGTGATCATGACAAATCTCAAGGGCAAAACCGAAGTGATTCGCATGAAGGATCTTTTTCCGAAGCCCTTCGACTCCTCCAATCTGTGAGAAAAGTTCTGGGCCTTCGGTTTTTCGTGACGCATGTTTCTCCAAGATTTCATTTTTCAATGAGCCATGTGTTTGTTTAGCTTCACAAAGGAAAAGCCCATGAATCGTTCTATTGCTTATTGTGCGGGCGCGTTTCTTCTGACTCTTCTTGCTCCCATCCGGCTTCCAGCGCAACTTCCACCAGGGGTGATCGTTGACAACTGGGGCGGTTGCCCTCCGGGCCTGTTGCTTTCCCAGGTAGATCTCCTTGTCATCGGCGGCACGCTGGTGACCATGGATCCCGAGCGCCGCATCCTCCAGGACGGCTTCGTTGCTGTCCAAGGCGACAGGATTGTCGAAGTGGGGCAAGGCAAACCGGCATCGTGCAAGCGCGGGGTGTCGGCGAGGCAAACCATCAATGCCAAAGGGAAACTCGTGCTGCCGGGTTTCATTAACGGGCACACGCACGTGCCGATGACGTTGCTTCGCGGGTTGCGCGACGATGTGACGCTCGACGAGTGGCTGCGGAAATACATCTTCCCGGCGGAAGCCAAAAATGTGACCGAGGAATTTGTCCGCTGGGGCACGCGGCTGGCGGCGGCGGAGCAGATTCGCGGAGGCGTGACGACGTTCGCCGACATGTACTACTTCGAAGATGTCATTGCCGAAGAGGCCAAAGCCGCGGGAATGCGCGGCGTAATGGGCGAAACGATTCTTGATTTTCCGGCGCCAGACAATAAATCTAACGCCGCGATGCTGGAGTACACCGAGAAATTTCTGAAGCGCTGGCAAGGCGATGCGCTGATTCACGCCGCGGTCGCACCGCATTCGATTTATTCCTGTTCGCAAAGGACACTTCAGGATGCGGCGGCGCTGGCGCGGAAGTACGGCGCGCCCATCCTCATCCACGTCGCGGAAATAAAAAAAGAATTGGACGACAGCCGCGCGAAGAACGGCACGACACCAGTGCAGTATCTGGACAGAATCGGAGTCCTTGGGCCGGAGGTGCTCGCCGCGCATTGCATCTGGGTGGACGAAGCGGACCGCAAGATCCTGGCGCAGCGGCAGGTGGGGTGCGTGCACAATCCTTCGAGTAACATGATGCTTGCCAGCGGCGTTGCTCCATTGATCGAAGAACGCGCGGCAGGCGTGGCGGTCGGGTTGGGCACGGATGGCCCGGCGGGCAGCAACAACGACCTGGACTTGATGGAAGAGATGGACCTGGCGGCGAAGCTGCAGAAGATTACCAGGATGGACCCGCAGGCGCTGGGAGCGAAGGTCGTCGTCGAAATGGCCACCATCGAGGGTGCGCGTGCGCTGCACATGGAAAAGGAAATTGGTTCGCTCGAAGCAGGGAAGAAAGCGGACTTGATTCTAATCGGCCTCGACGCGCCGAACGCCGTGCCGATGTACGATGTCTATGCGCAATTGGCGTATGCGTTGAAGGGGGGCGACGTGGAGACGGTCATCATCGGCGGCCGCGTGGTGATGCGCGACAAGAAACTGCTTACGCTGGATGAACCGGCGGTGATTGCCAAGGCCAGAGAATTTAAGAATAAGATCGAGGCCTCAATAAAATAAGCCAGGAAGAAATGAACTCGAAAAACAATGAAGTGCGGGCCCCGCAAAGTACAACAGGAAAGAAGCAAGACTCCGGCATCTCCGCATCCCTGGGCGCGATTCTAAGCTCGCTCACCACGATGGGTTGCTGTCTTCCTTTGGGATTTGCAGGCGCGCTGGGGACGGCGGGCGCGAGCGCATTTCTGCAGAGGTTCCGGCCCTGGCTACTGTCGCTTTCCATCTTGCTGCTGGGAATTGGATTTTGGCAGCAGCGCCGCGCGAGGCTGTGCGCGGTGAAACGGAGTTACTTGAGCGCCGCGCTGCTTTGGACAGCAGTGGTATTCGTTGTGGCGACGGTGGTTTTCCCCCAGGAAATCGCAGGATTCATCGCCGATCATTTTTCAGGTGCCGCGAAGTGAAGAAAAAGACCTTTGCCATCGGCGTGTTCGCAGTGATCCTAATCTTTCTCGCGGTGTACTTCATGCTGGATTCTTCCACGCCGACCGGTCAGGATCCTCTCGCCACGCTTACAACCGCGAATTTCGCGACGTTCGAAGAGTCCTTCGACAAATCCATCGAAGGGCCTCGGCTGGTACTCCTTCTTTCTCCGACTTGATCCACCTGTCTGCGGGGGGCCTCCGCAGTCGAACAACTCTTGCAACATTATTCGAACCCTTCGCTCCGGGTGCTGGTGGTGTGGGAGCCGATACTTCCGACGGACTTGCGTTCACCGGTTCATAGCACGCTCGGGAGAATCCTGGACAAGCGCACCCGTCAATTCTGGGACCCGCAACATCTCGTCGCACAAGAGCTCGGCAGGATTGCCGGTGAAAACCCGGGACAACCGAAGCCCGATTGTTGTATCAATCGAGGATTCTTCTGGGACGATGCCATTCTCTATGCACCACATTCGCAGTGGCGGCAGACACCGGCGGCCGTTTTCTGGAACGGTCCGGTCGTCCGCGTGACTTCTGCCCTCGAGAAGACACTCCATGATCGCCCATGACGGAGCGTCCTCAAGACCTGGCGTAGCAGACCCCGCAGCGGAAGCGCCGTTCCTGTTTCAATTCCACAACGTAGACGATATGCCCACGGATAAAAATGTCGGGTGTGCCCGGTGCGTAGGGAGCAGCCACTTCGATTTCGGTTTTCGCAGCGTATTCCTTCCGGCTCTTGAAACGGAGTCCGCCGCGGGAAATGTCCTCGCACGTCACGATATCGTCGCCAAAGGCGTAACTCCGGATGCACGCCTTGAAATTCACTTTCGTGCGCACGTGCTTGCGTCTGTTTTCGGTGCGCGCCGCCGGTCGCGGCGATGGCGCCGGATCCGGTGACGCGGCCGGGAGAGTCTCAACGGGCTCCGCACTTTCCTCAGCTTCCGGCAGGGTGGTTTCCAGTCGAGCGGGCTCGCCGCCGGCATCTTCAGCAGCCCGCTTCCAAATCGTTGAGGAGCCGCACCTCTTGCAAGAACGGACGATCCCTTCGTTGACCAGGTATACGTCCGATTCCAGGTCGCTTTGTTGAACCAGCTCGCGGACCTTGCAGCTGCTGCACTGGAGCAGCACACGGCTGGCCTCTTTTTCGGAGTCCGTCATGCTGGGAAAATCGACTCCCCAGAGGTCCAACTCCGCTTCCAGGAAGGCCACGCCGTAGGTGTGGCTCTCGCCATGAGAGCCGAGCTGGCCAACGACACGAACCTCGGCTTCTTTGTCGGTGTCCAGCCTGCGAAGGATCAATTCCTGTTCTGCGGAGAGTACGTATTGCGAAACAATGCCCGCGCCGTGGCGGCTGAGCAACACCGTCTTGGTCTGCTCGGAAAAAACTTTGCCCTCCATGTCGCTGCCCACTAACAGAATTGCAATCTCTCTCGCAATTCGGTTGCTGCGACGCAAGTATTCTGGAGGCATTGCAACCCACGCTTGCATTCCCCAGGAACTTGACAAGATGGTACTTGGATTTCTCCGCTAAAGTCACTGATTTTTGCAGACGCAGCTCATCCAGCGCGAAACTGGAATTTCTGCCAATCCCGGGCGCGGCAGGCGTATGATAGCTGTGTCGTTCCCAACCCCGACACCCATCCTCTCCGTTGTGCGCAAGTCAGTGGGGTGTCTCATGCAAGCTATCGCGCGCCGGGTGGAAGAACGCCTTTCCCTGACCGTAAGAGTGGATCTCTGCAGCCTGGATGTCCGTCATCGTGCACATGAGGCCCTTACGGAAAACGTGAGCACCCATGGCGCGCGCGTCGTTTCAAGCAATCCCTGGAAACTGAATGATCGGCTGAACTTGTGGTGCCTACCGGGGGATTTCCGAGCCCGCGCGCGAGTAGTTTATTGCGAGCCGCTCGGCCCCAATTCGTTCGCCATCGGGCTGCAACTGCTGGCCTCAGCGGGAGAATGGAAATAGCTCCCCCAGCGAAGCCCTCTCGATGGTCCTGCTGTATTCGAAGAAAACCTTTGGGATTTAGCGCGAAAGTGCCAGCAGCGATTCGTTGAGCTTGGTCAGGTCGGAGTCGAGTCGATAGTAGCCGGGCCGCCAGCCTGCCGGAGTCTCCTCACCAGTGATGTTGAGCACGGCAAAATCGTTTGCCGCCCCTTTCTGGTTGTCCAGCTTCGG
>WNGP01002964.1_pt1 | contig 14515 bp, 13 predicted proteins | sample 5407671 | NCBI WGS metagenome assembly WNGP01 (sample SAMN13153381, study PRJNA577476) | soil metagenome | isolation source: 40 cm soil or saprolite under Garry oak tree replicate 2 | place: USA:California | collected 2016-06-15 | reverse complement strand
TTGCAAGAAGATAAAGACTCCGGGCCGGCGCGGCCCTAAGACTCCGATGCTAGTGAAGCCGTGAGCTTTTTGAATGGCAGGGCTTTTTCGTTCAGGATGCTCTTGAGCGTCGCATCGAACATCTGCAATTGCTCCCCGCGGCGATTGCATCGATAGGCAAACTCATGGAAATAGCGACCCAGGTGTTTTATCGAAGCCCGGTGGAATGTGCCGTAGACGCCGCGCTTGAGCAAGCTGAAAGCGTTCTCAACCGTATTCGTGTGCGTGTCACCCATGCCGTGGGTCCGGCTGTGGTTGATGGTCAGATCGCATAGCTAGCGGACTCATCGGTGTAAATCGTGTGCCCTTGGGGGCTAATGTGCTCTTCGAGCGCGGAGCCGATTATCTCCATTCTGGCATCTTTCACGGGAACCAGGCGTAGTTTGCCGCCACGCTCGATCATACCCAAAACCACGTCTTTCTTATCTTTCTTGACGTAAGGACAGGCCTTGCGGGGCTTGCGTGCTCCGAAGTAACTTTCATCGGCCTCTACTTCGCCCGTGAGCAACCGGCCGTCTTGCATGGCCGGTCTGATTCTGTGGCACTGATGCCAAGCAGTAGGCAATTCACCCCTAGTGCCTCGCGCAACGTAACCAATTCTTCGGGGAAGAGGAATGCTCCCTACCGCTGCAAAACGATTCCTATCGCTGAGAAGGGTTGGGCTTTTTCAAAACGGGCTTCTCGCCGGAGGCGGGAGCGGGAATTGCTACCGTGGGCTTCGCGGTCTGGCCGGCCGCAGGGGTGGCGACGGAGGTTCCGCCTTCGGAGTAGGCCTTTTTCAGGAATCCTTCCGCGACCTGCTGCGCGCCGCCGGTGTCGTCGTTGGTTTGTTTTGCTTTGCTGTATTCGTTGACGGCGCGCTCGCGCTGCCCCAGCATGTCAAAAATCTTTCCGAGGTAGATGTGACTCCAGACTTCCGACCACTTTTCCGAGGGTTCGGGAACGGTTTGCAGCGCTTCGCGGAAGGCGTTCGCTGCCGCCTGATAGTTTTTCTGGTAGAAGAACGCTTCACCCATGCGGAAATTCGCTAGCGGCCGGTTCGGCTGAATCGCTAGCGCCCGCTGGTACTGCGTCACCGCGTCGTAAAAGCGGCCCTGTTCGGCGAGATCTTCTCCCCGCGCGATGGCCGCACGGGCACGCAGCGACGTGCTTCCCTTCAGAATGACATTGTTGGGATCGACCTTGATTCCGCCGGGCTTCGGCCGGCCAAACGTCTCGACCGTGAACCCCGATTCCGTGCCGATGACGTCGATGGTTTTCTGCTCCGGATTTCCTTCCGTGTCGATGCGCAGATCCACTGGCATACGAAACGTGTCCAGGGGCTGCTTGATCTTGCCAACGACGCGAAATCCCTTCGGTGTGCGGTACACGACGTATTCCAGCGAGAACTCCGGCACACCGGTTGAATTCAGCCACTGGGCGAAAAATGCCCGCAGGTTCGGCGGGTCTTGCCCCGGCTTTGCCGCGGCTTGCGCGCGGCGCTCCGCGAGGTTTTCAAAATCCTCGATCCGCGCGCTCTTCTCCGCAAATTGAAAGTAGAAATCGCGCAGAGCGGATTTGAAGGCCACGTCGCCCATTTGCGCCCGCAACATGTGAAAAAGCATCGCACCTTTGTTCATCACCACCGAACGGTAGTCGGGGGAGTAAGGAGCCAGCCGTGCGGCTTGCGCGATAGGCGCGGCATCCTCATACATCAAAGCGCCGACCGCGAATTCGTCCACGGCCCGGAGCCCCGCTTCTTTGCCCGCGTTTTGCTCCGCGTAAAGCGCTTCGGAATAGCGCGCCAGGCCATCGCTGATCCACACATCGCCCGGCGTGGCCGGGAGAACCTGAATGCCCCACCATTGCGAGGCCACCAGGCGCGCGACGGTCCGGTCGCTGCTCTTGGGTTCCCAGATGCGCTGGCTGAGGAGCAAAACTCCGGGCGCCGCGTAATCGCGCAGGGTTCCGTCGGGTAGCTGGATCAGCGTGAAAGTTGGATCCGGGATGGGTCCAAACATGTCTGAAAAAATAATCGCCGAGCGCGCCACGCTGGCCGCAAATTCCTCGGCATTCGCGGAGGACGCCCGCGGAGCGTAGACCGCGACGTTGATTCCTTCCGCCTGCTTTGGATTGAGCTGGAGATTGCCGGCTACAAACGTGCCATGAGGCGCGGGATTCTTGCACTCGAAGGTGTAGAGCAGCCGCCCGCCTTCCACGGCGTTCTTGCCGGGCATGGGCGACGGAGCGGAAGCCTTGCCGGTCCCCGCGACGGCAAAGATGTCTGGAACGTTCAGCCGGAATGTCGCCGTATAACGGTTCGACGGAAAGTTTGTGAGGGGAAACCACCGTGCCGGCAGCAGCAAGTAAGCGCCATCTTTGTTGATCAGCGCGGCACGCACACCCGGCACAGGGCTGTTCTCTTCATTTACGAGCAACCCCGCATAAGTGTAGGTGAGAGTGACGTGGCCATCGGTGGCCACGGGCGTGGGCAGTTGGACGACAACCATGAGTGGGTTCTGATTGTCGCGCTCGAAGGTCAGCGCTTTGCCGTCGGCTCCTTTTACCTCTTTCACAATCAGATTCGGGTGCAGCTCGACGCGCACGCTGCTGGAGGCTTCCACGGCTTTGAAATCGATTTTTGCGGTGGCTGAAATCGATTGTCCAATGGCGTCCAGCGAGGCGGAGACATCGTAGTGTTCGGCGAGGAAATTCGCGGGCCGGGGAGCCTGGGCTTGGAGCGGGGCGGCAGCGCAAGACAGCAAGATCAGCGTACAGAAGACAAATGTACCAGGAACTCTTTGGCGAAGGGCCATCGGACCCCTTTCAAATATCTTCAATTCTGCACCAATGTACACCTATAGGATAGCAAACCCATCAGTCCGCGTTGCTTTTTGGCGTGGTCAACAGCTTTACAATTTCATCCGCGGCCCTTTCGACCGCTCCCGGCGGGCCCAGGAGCTGCCGCACTTCTTCCAACCCGCTGCGCATTTCTTCCACTCGCTGCTTACCTTCTTCCGAGGGAGAAATCAGTTTTTCCGCTTCTGCGGCGACTCGTTGCGGTGTGAAGTCGTCCTGGATCAATTCAGGGACGACTACGCGTCCGGCGATCAAATTTACCATGCTGAAGAACCTGGTTCTCACCAGCGGTTTTGCGAGCCGTGCCGTCAGCGGAGAGAGCCGGTAAACAACAATCATCGGTGTGCCGAGCAGAGCCGTTTCCACCGTGGCAGTACCGCTGGAGACGATCGCCAGGTCCCCGGCTGCCAGGGCGTTGTAAGTGTCTTCCTCAATGAATTTGACTTGCCACTGTCCTGGAAACCGTCCCTTCCATTTCTGCGAGTCCAGCCCGGGCGCTACGGCAACCACGACGCCAAAACTGCCCGGCAAGCTCCGTCCCAACTCCGCAAGGGCTTGCACCAGTACAGGAATATGGTGGGCGATCTCTCCCCACCGGCTTCCCGGCAGGATGGTGATGATGGGATTCCCTTGTTCCAGACCGTATTTCCTGCAAAATAATTCCCGAGTCAGTGTGGCCTTCACATTTCCCACGAGCGGATGCCCGATGAATTTCACCGGCACGCCGGCATCGGCGTAGAACTTTTCCTCGAAATGGAAGATACACAGGGCCTGGGCGAACCGCCGCCGCACCAAATTTACGCGCCACGGCCGCCACGCCCAGAATTGCGGACAGATGTAATAGACGTTTCGAATGCCCCGGGGGCGCAGCTTGCGCGCCAGCCGCAGATGAAAACCGGGGAAGTCCGTCAGAATCGCAAGCGGCGGCCTCCGGCGCTCCGCTTCGTTCACAAGCCGCCTCATGGCGCCGAACAACGACGGCAACCGCTTCAGCACTTCGGTGATTCCCACCACGGAAATCTCCGCATAATCCGTGATGATCTCGACGCCCGCCGCGCGCATCAGCGGCCCGCCCATCCCGAAAATCGCCACGTCCAGGCGCTGCTTCAGCGCCGTCGCGAGCCGCGCGGCATACATGTCTCCGGAAGCTTCGCCGGCGGAAAGAAGGAGCGGTATTCGCGGCATGTTTGTATTGCGCAAGAATCAGTCGCTGGCCGGTAACACGGAGGGTTCAGCCGAGTCGTTGGCTTCGATCGGAAGGTGCAGCTCCTGCTCCTTGTATTGCAGCTGGTAAAGCCGATAGTAGATTCCGCGTTGTGCGAGAAGCTCCTGATGCGCGCCCTGCTCGCGCAAGCGCCCTTTGTGAAACACGAGAATGCAGTCCGCGTGCTGGATCGTGCTCAGCCGATGCGCGATGACTAGTGCTGTTCGCCCGGACAGCAAGCGGTTCAAGGCTTCGCGAATGAGCATTTCCGTCTTCGTATCCACGCTCGAAGTGGCTTCGTCCAGAATCAGGAAGCGCGGATTGTGCGCCAGCGCGCGCGCAAAATTGATGAGCTGCCGCTGCCCGACTGAAAGCGTTGAACCGCGCTCGTTTACGCTGGCGCCCACTCCTTCCGGCAGCGAGCGCATGAATTCTCCAAGCCCAATCTCTTCGACCGCCCGCTCCACCGTAGGGCGGTCGATGCCCGGCGTGCCGAGCCGGATATTCGTTTCAATCGTACCGGTGAAGAGAAAAGGATCCTGCAGCACGATGCCGAATTGCCGCCGCAAATCCTGCAATTCGATCAGCCGAATGTCCTTGCCGTCCAGGAGGATTTGTCCGCGCTGAATGTCGTAGAAACGGAGCAGCAGCGAAATTAGCGTCGTCTTCCCCGCGCCCGTGTGTCCCACGATGGCAATGGTCTGCCCGGGCTCTACGCGGAAGGAGACGTCGCGCAAGACCCAATCTTCCTCGGCTGGCTCCGCGACGTTGCGATAGCTGAACCACACGTTGCGGAACTCAATCTCGCCGCGCGGATGGTCGAGCGGAATGGCGTTGGGATCCGATCCTGCCGGCACCGGCTCATCCAGTAATTTGAAGATGCGCTCGGATGCTGCCATCGCGGATTGAAGGATGTTGAATTTCTCGCTGAGGTCCTGAATCGGCCGGAAAAATCGCTGCGCAAACATGGTGAAAGCGGTGAGGACACCAAGGGTGAGAGTGCCGGAGAGAATACGGTTTCCACCGGACCAATAAATCAGGGCAATGGTGGCGAAGCTGAGGAATTCGACCGCCGGATAGAAGAGAGCGTAGGCGAGAATGGCATCGCGCCAAGCGAGCATATTGTCGCGATTGCGCTTCTCAAATTCTTCGACGGCCTTGCGTTCGCGGTTGAAGAGCTGCACAACGCTCATCCCGGAAATATATTCCTGAAGGAAAGCGTTGATGCGGGCAATGGCAGTGCGGATGCGGCGATTCGCGTCGCGGACGAATTTGCGGAAAATCATGGTGACGATCAGGATGCCGGGCAGGACGGCAAGCGTATCGAGCGCCAGGCGGCGGTCGATCTTGAAGAGCAGGCCGGCCATGACCCCGAGGAGAAAGAAGTCGTTGATCATGGTAACTACCCCGGCGGCGAAGAGATCGTTGAGGGCGTCGACGTCCGTGGTCACACGCGTCACCAGCCGGCCCATGGGATTGCGGTCGAAGTAGCTCATCGGCAAACGCTGCATGTGGCTGAATATCTCGCTGCGCATGTCGTACATGGTTTGCTGGCCGACACGCTGCATGATGCGAATCTGGATGTACTGGGCGAGGAAGTCGAAAGCCAGCACGGCCAGAAAGAGCAGGCTAAGCCAGCCGATGCCCGACCATGCCGATGCTTCCGAGATTACCTGATTGAGTGCGGGAACAAAGTAGCCATCGATGGCCTTTCGAAAGATCAGCGGCGGGGCAAGTTCGAGCGGCGTGACGACGGCTACCATGACCAGCGCCAGCGCCACGTGCCATTTGTACGGCTTCATGTATTGCAGAAGCCGCCGCATCAAGCGCGAATCGTACGCTTTGCCGAGGGCTTCTTCTTCGTGCAGGTTGCTCATGCGCGTTCGAGCTCTTCTTCCAGCAACTGTTTCTGATACAAATCCGCGTAGTAGCCGTCCCGAGCCAGCAATTCGTCGTGTGTTCCGCACTCGGCGATGGCGCCTTCGATCAGGACAACGATCTGGTCGGCGTCGCGAACGGTCGAGGTGCGGTGCGAAATGAGAATCGTGGTACGGCCTTCCATGATTCCGCGCAGTCCGGTGAGGATGCGCTCCTCGGTTTGCGTATCGACGGCGGATAGCGAATCGTCAAGGATCAGAATTCGCGGATCGCGGACGACGGCGCGCGCAATCGCGGCCCGCTGCTTTTGTCCGCCGGAGAGAGTGATGCCGCGCTCGCCGACCATGGTTTCGTAGGCCTTGGCGAAGTCCTGGACGTCGCCGTGCAGGCTGGCAATTTCGGCGGCTTCGCGGACGCGGTGCTGGTCATATTCTGGCAGGCCGAAAGCGATGTTTCCACCGACGGTTTCGCCGAACAAGTAGGTGTCCTGTGGCACGAAGCCGATGGACTGGCGCAGCGTGGTGAGAGGCCACTCGCGTATCGGACGCCCATCGATCAAGACGGAGTCATCCGGCGCTTCCCAGAGACGCGCAATGAGAGCGGCGAGGGTGGTCTTGCCGCAACCCGTGGGCCCGACGATAGCGAGGGTAGAGCCGGCGGGGACTTTCAAATGAATGTCGCGGAGCACCGGATGAGGACCGCTGCCATTGGACTTGGAGGAGCCATTCGAAACGGCTCCGGAAAGCGTGGTCGGATAAGCAAAGGTGAGATGACGGAATTCGATTTCGCCGCGCGGCTTGGTGCCTTCCGGAACTTTCGCGTGGCGATCATCGATATTCGGTTCGGCAGTGAGGATGTAATTCAAACGGCCCATGGAAGCAGCGCCGCGCTGAAAAATATTGGTGACCCATCCAAGGGCGATCATGGGCCAGACGAGCACGGCGAGGTAGCCATTGAAGGCAATGAGCGCACCAAGAGAAATCTGGCCACGGAGGAGCTGATGGCCGCCCTGCCATAGCACGATCAAGAAGGTGGTGCCGATGAGCCCCTGAAGAGAGGGCATGAACATGCTCCAGGTGCGGATGAGGCGGATGTTTCGCGAGACATACTCGCGGTTGGGCTCGTCGAAGCCGCGGATTTCCGCTTCTTCCTGAGCGTAGGCGCGCACGACGCGCACGCCGGCAAGATTCTCCTGGACGCGGGCGGTGAGGGTGGCGAGCGCGGCCTGGATCGATTCGTAGAGGTCGTGAATCGTTTTTCCGAAGAACCAGACGGCGACAGCCACTACCGGCGCGGGAAGAAGAACCCAAAGCGTGAGGGAAGGCGAGAGCGCGACCATGACAAGGATGGCCAAGATCATGGTGCCTATCGTCGTCGCGCTATACATGATGCCGGGGCCGAGGACCATGCGGACGGCGTTCAGGTCGTTGGTGGCGCGGGACATCAGTTCTCCGGTGCGATTGCGGACGTAGAATTCGGGCTCGAGGATCAGCAGGCGTTTCAGGAGATCGTTGCGAATGTCGAACTCGATGTCGCGAGAGACGCCGATGAGCGTCCAGCGCGCAGAAAACGATAGAACGCCCTTGATTGCGACGCAGAATACGACGATGAGGCAATAGATGCCCAACGTACGGCTGCTGCTGGGCGCGTAGTAAGGAATGAAGCGGCTGAGCGTAGACGGGTTCAGGCCCAGTGTGAGCGGAGTTCCAGCCTGAGCGGAGTGTTCAAAGGGAACCGAATTGCCGGCGAGAGTGTCCGTCATGACCCCGGTGGCGAGGGGGAGCGCGTTGCCGACAATGCTCATCAGCACGACCGTGAGCAAGCCGAAAACGATGCCGCCGGGGTAGCGCCGCAGATAAGGTATCAGGCCGCGCAAGCCTTTGACGGGGGAAGATTCCCGGGGGGGCTTGGACGCTCGATTACCGGTGCCTGGCGGGACGGCGCTCATCGCAGCTGCGACCTCGCATCTTGCACGGATGGTGACTCGAGCAGGAAATGTTCGTACGTGCGATCCAGAGATTGGTAGCGCTTCGTGGCCGGATTCCAGCGCACACCGATCGGCAGCACGTGCGTATCGATGGCGCCCTTCAGCGGCGTGAAATAGAGTTGCAAGCCCTTTTCATCGTTTTGCTCGTATTGCAGCCGCCAGCCGGTCACCGGCACCAGTGGCGTCAAACCCATAAAGCCTTTCTGGTTTTTCAAATGTTCATCGCAGCGCAGAACTTCCGCCCATTTCCCGTCGGTATTTTCCGCCACGACGACGCGCGTCACGATGGTCCCCGGCAAATTGTTGGTTGGCGTCTTTGGCACGACATCCGCCGCAAGGAACGCCTGCTTCCCGTTCTTCGCCAGGTCTCCGAATAGCAGCACCTGCGACTCGCTCCCCAGCAGTGCCTTTGCTGCCAACTGAATATCTTCGGGTACGGCAGGCTCTGCGGGCTTGGTTTCCGCTTGCGGCGCAGGCTTGGAAGCATCCGTACCGCACCCGCCCAGAAAAATAGCCAGGAACAGGAGACTCAGTGAAAAATTCAGGGGGATTCTCCACCTGCGGGCCGCGCCGATATCGGGGCCCTCTTTGAAGATGGACGGACTGATACCGGCCTCGTTAGCACACCAACAATCGCTTTGCGAAGTTTTCTCCATCAGAGACTTGCCGCTTTATGGGCGACTTCCACGACTCGCCCGGGCTTCCCATCTTTCTCCGGTGTGCAGAGCACATCCATCACCTGCAGCGCATCCGGGCCGGCCCCATCAAATGCCTGCTACCATAATTCTAGCTGTTGGCCGCCCTTCGTGGAAGGACTCCGCGAATGCGGCTTGCCCAAGATTTGAACGCGCTACCTCTGCGCCAGAATCGCGTCCAGCCGCGCTTCAAAGTTTTCCTCTCCTTCAGACCAAAGCTCGCTGCGCTCCACCGGCAGGGCCCGCTCGATCGCTTCCACCCAGTGGAATAATTGTTGGATGTTCTCCCGGGTCTTGGCGTGATATTCCTTCAGGTTGCCGCTCGCCGCCATCCATTGCCGAAAAGAATGCTCGATAGGATGATCGGACGAATTGAACGGATTCGACGCCGCTCCTGGCGCCAGCAGCCCGCCGTGCCCCGTGAAAAAATGCTCGAAACCCAAGTCTGCCATAAAGTGTCCCGCGGTTGCTGCAAGTCCATCGTCATACTCTTGGCCGTGGCACGCCAGGACGAGCGGCTCCGGCCGGTGTTGCCACTTCAGGCTTTCGATATCGAACCCCCACAAGTCCCATTTTGCGTTCGCGATGTACGCCGTGTCCGCATTCAGGTGCTGCACCGCCAGCGCCGCAACCTCCGCAGGTCCTGTCTTCAATGGACGCAAATCCCACTCCGCGACGGGTATCTCCTTTGCATCCACGGCCTGCACGGTCAGTTCGCTAAAGCTATTCTGAGTCGCCGAAAGGGGGGCGGCCGTAAGGAACCGCGCGAACTCGGCAAGCATCGTTTCCAGTGAAAAATCGCGTGTCCACACGCGCAGGTAAGCATGATTGGCCATTGTGGTTGAAACCTTAGGGATTATACCGGGCCAGCAGGGAAGTGGCGAATCGGCGGCCGAATCGTGTTGCAAATAATTGTCGTGGAACAACTATTCTTGGCTGTGGGGACCCTGGCGATCAGGCGCTTGTTTTGGCGCTTTTTGCCTGCCCGGGAGGCTCCATCGGCGGCGCAAAACTCTGCGCCATCTCCCTCAGCCGTTCGCGCAGCGATTCACCTACGCCTGCGAATACCTGGGCACAGGCTTCGCGAAGTTTCTCTTCCGCTGTCGCGGCAATTCCCGAAATCATCTCTCGCGACTGGTGATCCAGCGAGGCCACCGTCGCCAGCATCCACTGGTTCGAAACATTTTCCAACCGGCTCTTATACTGCTCCGCCGCTTGTTCGCCGGTCTGGGCGTAGATGTTCTGCATTTCCTGCTGATGAGCAACGGTCATCGCTTTCCAGGAATCCAGCAGCGGCCCAAACCCTTCCGACACTTTCTGCTGGGCCTCGGCAACGCCCGCTTCAAGCGCTCCACCCATGGAGGATTGGAACCGCCGCAGGAAACCCTCTTGTTCGGCCGTCGTCTTCTGCACCAGTTCCACGCGCACGGCGTCCAGTTGCACCCGCGCTCCCTCCGTGGAGCGCCGCACCTCTTCGTTGAATCCCTCCAGCTCTTGCCGGCCCGTGCGCTGAATCTCATCCGTGAATGCTGCTGCTGTGGTGTCCGCTGCTTCCGCGAAGAGAGAGCGCGCGCGCTCAAACGAATCTCGCACCACCTCCTCCATCTGCGTTTGCGCGTGTCCCAGGAAGTTGCGGCTTGCATGATCCAGCTCGCTCGCGAAGACGCTGGAAATTTCTCCCGCCCTCTCCCGCAACTGGTTTCCAGAGTGCTCGATGGTTCTTTCCGTCAAATTCTGAATCTGCGTCTGCGCCTTCTTTTCGTACCATTCCGCCGATTTCAAGAGTTCTTCGACCATCTGGTGCTTCAAATCGCCGGCTTTTCCCTCCAGTTCCGTCAGGTTGCGCCAGGTGATCGATTGCGAAGATTCCTGCAGGATTTGCTCGACGCTGCCCAGATTCTCCCGGAAGCGCGCTAGTGACTCTGCGAACGCTTCGTCCGCTGAATTGCGAATGCGGTCCTGCTGCAGCGTCAGCGCCGCGTCCAGTAGCGACCGCCCCCCTGCAAGCCGATGAACCGCTTCTTCGGCGCGCGTGACGTGTGGCTGAACCATTTCCGCGATTTCCCGGTCAAATTGCGCTACTGCCTGGCGGCTCGCTTCTTCAAACGTCACTCGAATGCGCGCGTTGATCTCCTCAAGGATCGCTTCGGACCGGCGCTGCACCTCGTCGCGGTGCGGGCTCAATACATTTTCCAATTGCGCTTGGAATCCGGCCAGCGCCTGCTTCTGCGTGTTCTCGAGTTGGGCCGAATGTTGTTCGAGCTGCTGGCTCGTCTCCCCGGCACGCGCCAGCGCCGACTCCAGCCGTTGCGTCTGCTCCTGCAACGTATTCCCCACCGCTGCCATTCGCTCGTCTGCTTCTGTTACCGCACTCGCCGCCGATTCGCGCGCTGCCGTGGCGTGACGTGCCATCTCCTCCTGCAACTCGGTCCTCAACCCACGCGCGTGCTCGTTCAATCCGCCCGCCGCGCGATCCTGCGCTTCCGCGAGGGTGCTCTCGATCGCCTCCCGCCACCGCGCTTGCGCTGCTTCCAATTCGCTTGCAAGCTGCCCGTGCGAGAACGATTGTGCGGATGAGAGCGCCGCTGTTACCTGTTGCTGAATCTCATTGGCGGTAGCCTTCAGCGCTTCGAGTTGCGCAGTTGCCGCTTCTTCTCCTTGCTTCGCTGATTCCGCGCGCACAACAATTTGTGCTTCCGACTGCTCGGACTGGGTCTTCAACCGGGCCGCCGTTTCCTCCGCTTCCCGGCATACCGTTCGCAGAGTCTCCGCCCTGGCTTCCAGTTGCTGGGCATGCTCGTTGCGCTGGGTTGCGCCTTCTTGCGAGAGCCTCGCCGTCAAGTCGCGCGTGAGTTGCTCCAGTTGCGGCGCCAGCCACCGCGGCAATTCCGTTCGCAGCGCCTCGGCCGCTGCTGCATGGGCCGTCCTTGAATGCTCATCCGCTTCGTGCTGAAACTTTTCAATCGCGTGTGCCGTCTCATTCGCGATTTCCGCGCGTCCTGCCGCAAACTTTTGTTCCCATTGTTCGAATGACAGCCGCCGCTCCGCCGAGACCGCCTGCGAGGCCGCTTCCCGCGTCGCCGCCTGAATCTGCTGCTTGGCATCCGCCACCAGCCGCGCTACGTGCCGCGCCAACTGCAACGACGCATCCGTCGCGCTCGTCGGGGAAGGGAACAGCCTCAAATTGTCCGCCGCCGGCGGAAGCTCCGCCTCGCCTAAATGCGACGCCGCATCCGCTTCAGCCACCGGTGGCGGCAATGGCGGTGTGCCGTGTGCCGCATCTAACTTCATCACGACTTGCGTCATCTCGGGAGATGCGACCCAATCTTCCGGCGGAAACGCGATGCCCCAGACGTTGCCCGAAACTTCCAGCTCCAGCGCCACCTGAAAAAGTTGCCGCACCGTTCGAGGCCGTTGAATCCAAGCCACCCGTCCCCGCACCGTGCGCGGCGGCTGCCCTGATTCCTGGTGCGGGACCTCCATCGTCACCCACATGTTTTTCAGGACGTAATGCTTGGACTGGTAGCGGCAGCCATGGCAGTTGATAATCAGCGACGACGTTCGCTCCACGAACGGGCGCCCCAGTGCGTCGACACCGGTCACCACGAGAGGAACCGCCTGCACGATGCGCGTGCTGCGGCGCTTCCTTAACTCCGTGCTGGCACTCGTAACGCTATCGGACACCATTCCAGTTGTCTCATCGGCAAAATTGCCGCCTGAATCATTCATGCAGACCGCCGCCGTCCCTCAGGCTTTTCAGATTTCGCGCATGCGAGTGACATCGCTGCGGCTACTTCATCGCATCACTTTGCGGAGTACCTTCCGAGGCCGGCCTGCGGGGTGTTCCGGTCAGCAACATCCATGCTTCTTTTGCGACCCAGATTGGCCCAACCAGCAAATAAATCGCTCCCTGGAAAAACGCCGGATGGTTTCCCTCGATCCGGTGGCCGAGAAACAGAAACGCCCATCCGCCCAGAAAAAATCCTGCTCCCCAAGCCCATTTCATGAAAAGGAGAAGGATAATCCCCGCAAAAATCATCGGAATACCAATACCATGCAGGAATTTGTTCCAGCCGGATTCGTGCTCGTGATCGTACTGCGTCATGTAGTGCGCCAAGCTCGGCATTAGCGCACCTCCTGTCAGCCTTTTCGCGGCTGCTATAGGTTTGGTGGGAGGACAGCCACCGTGGGAACTAAACTCTATACCTAAACGGGAGGATTGGCTAGAGCGTCCTAGTGGTACTGAGAGTTTTGCTACTGTCCGCCTATTGCCCTGGCAAACTGAGCCATCCCTTGCGGAGCGTGGGCGGCGCGTTTCTTAGTGCTCTAGGTGCGATGAATCCTACAAATCCCGTCGCCCTTCCATGGCCTTCAACATAGTCACTTCGTCGGCATACTCCAGGTCTGCGCCCACTGGAATCCCGACGCCGATCCGCGTGACGCGCACACCGAGTGGCTTCAACAACTTGGAAAGGTAGACTGCCGTGGCTTCGCCTTCGGCCGTGGGATTCGTCGCGATGATGATCTCTTCGACGGCGCCGCCCTTTAGCCTTTCGATCAACGCCTTGATATGAAGCTGCTCCGGACCGCGCCCCGAAAGCGGCGAAAGAGCCCCGCCCAGCACGTGGTACATTCCGCTGTACGTCCGCGTTTTTTCAATCGCCATGATGTTGTGCGCTTCTTCCACCACGCAAATCGTCTTCTTGCTGCGCGTCGGTCCCACACAGTACAGGCACGGATCTGAGTCCGTGATGTTGTGGCAGACGGAGCACGCGCGGATCTTTTCTTTGGCGTCGCGAATGGCCTCCGCCAGCGCCAGCGCATCCTCGGGCGCCGCCCGAAGCAGATGAAACGCCAGGCGCTGCGCGGTCTTCTGGCCAATTCCGGGGAGGTGTTTCAGCTCATCGATGAGCCGTTCGACGGGGGCGGCAAAATCAGGCATGCAGCATGTGTAGCATAGCCGCGCGCATCAGCGCAAACGCGCTAGAGATCAGGGAGTGGTACAGATTGAGATTCCGGTAGCGGCCAGTTTTGGATTGGCCTAGAGGACAATTTTCGCTCTTGCGAACTGATCTAGTTGCCGACGGATGTCGCGGTACTCCTCCCCGCAGAAGCCATAGCGTACCAGCTGATCTTCAAGCCACCTATCCGGGATCGAGCCGTGGAGCAATCCTCCCTTGTGGAACATTTCGAAAGTTCCATCCTCTTTTCTAACGATCTCCCAAACATTGCCTTTCATCGTGTTTCAAACCGTACCATCACCAGAGATTGCAATACAAGACGTACGCGTCGACGTATCCTTGTGTCGGATGTTGGAAGGCCCCGGGGAGGCGGCCGACAATTTCAAAGCCAAAACTCTGCCACAGCCGGACTGCGCGGTCGTTGGTGCTGATGACGAAGTTGAATTGCATGGCGCGAAATCCGCGCTCCCGCGCACGGTCCAGCGAATGCGCGCACATCGCTCGGGCCACGCCGCGGCCCGTCCCAGAAACGGCCGTCATGTAGCCGCAGTTTGCCACGTGCGCTCCGCCGCCTTGGTGGTTCGCTTGCAGAAAATAGGTGCCGACAGTTGCGCTGCCCTCTTCCACAACGAATACTTCATGAGCTGCGGATAGCCAATACGCCAGGGCGGACTCCTTGTCCATGTCTCGTGGAAGCGCGTAGGTCTCGCCCGCCCGGATGATGGGCTCCATGATGGCCCAGACGGCGCTCCTGTCTCCGTCGGCTGCATCCCTGATCAGCATCCTCGTATCTTGCCACGTTTGCTCTCAAACGCAGGCGGGCCCCCCGATCTGATCGGGGGGCCCGCGTTTCACATCGTGATTGGACTCGCTTAGTTTTCTAGCTGCGTCTGGAAAACCTCGCCGGGAAACA
>WNGP01002841.1_pt1 | contig 14523 bp, 12 predicted proteins | sample 5407671 | NCBI WGS metagenome assembly WNGP01 (sample SAMN13153381, study PRJNA577476) | soil metagenome | isolation source: 40 cm soil or saprolite under Garry oak tree replicate 2 | place: USA:California | collected 2016-06-15 | reverse complement strand
ATACACGAGTGGACGCGATAAATCGCGTCCCAACGCATACACGAGTGGACGCGATAAATCGCGTCCCTACAAGGAAGGGGCGTTGCTTGGGGCAGCGCTGGTAGTAGCGGCCCTGGCTCTCTGGTTGTCGATGATGAGGTCGCCGCAGCCGCAACCGAGCTTTACGCAATTCTGGATGCTTCCATCAACATCGGCCAACAGTGGCTGCGCTGTCCGTATCGGCGTGCAGAGTTTTGAGGCGGGGACGGTAACGTATCGCATCCAGGTGACGAGGGATGGAGCGCAGGTGAATTCGTGGCCATCGATTCGGCTGGCGATACAGCAGGAATGGGACCAGGTGGTGCCATTATTGCCATCAGGCGGCGGCAGCGTGTTTGTTGATGCGCGGCTCTACCGGCTGGATGCGCCGGGGACGATCTATCGTGAAGTTCATGTGTCGTTGCATGGCTGCGGAAGTTAGTAACCAACGAGGGTGCGATTATGAACCAGGGCGACCGCAAGCGTGCTTACACGGGTAGGTTTTTTTGCGTGTGTAGGGACAGGGGAAAAACCCTCCCGGTGTAAGCCCTGGCGGTCGCCCCGGCCATCTTTCACAGACCCTGCCGTTGTCAGTCTCACCCAGGCAGGTCAGCAGCCAGCATTTGCCCCACCAGCTATACTCTTGAGAGAGACTGCGCCCCCTACCCATCCACTCTTCTGTTCACGAAAGGAAGCTCTCCATGACCAGCAACACACTCCCTGACTCGTTTCCAACGCTCCCACCATCTCACGGTTGCATGGTAAAACACAACCATTCAAAAATAATACCGCGCAAAATGAGCGGTATTTGCACACTATCTCAACTTTATCAATGCAGGCTTTCAGTGTCTTGCAGAACAGCCCGCGCAAAATGGGCGGTATGTGCACACGATTTCGACCCCCTGGCTACCTTACACGGGTAGGTGTTGTTCGCGTGTAGGGACAGGGGGAAGTGTGGATGAGGGCAGGGGGCCTTGTGCCAATACCTCTCACGTACGCCTGATAAGCTCATCAGTATCGTCTCGGGAAGAGGGCGATTTGACCTCAAAAAAGTCGAACAATTGTTGTGTTTAAAGAGCGTAAGTGAGATGTATTGGGCCTTGTGCCTGTCCTCAATGGGGGCACCCAGGACGAGACAAGCACAAGGCCCCCTCCCTTCCACTCCACCGCCCCTTGTCCCTACACCTTTGGAGACCACCCCAAACAACCTACCCGTGTCAGCCACAAGGATGCGCCGACAGTCCAGAGATTGTGGCAATCAACCGACCGCCCCAAACAACCCACCCAGGGCGACGGCAGGGATGCGGCCTACGACGCCTGAAGATGTCTCGCGGGATCGATATTTTGGTAAATGGCGAGGAGTTGTTCTGCGCACTCATCCCACGTGGGCAAGGCGATGTGCCGGAGGATGAGGGGCCTCTCGATTTGCTCCAAAGCCGCTGCAGCGATTACCTGGGGAGGGCTGTGCAGGGGGACGGTGCGGATTAGTCCTTGCTCTGCAAGTTCTCGCTGACCGGCGGTATGAATGCCTAAAACCGGGCGTTGCAGCGATAGCGCCTCCATTACTGCGACCGGGTGGGCCTCGTACTCGCTCATGAGAGCCACCAGTGAAGCTTGCAAGAGTGTGTGGGCCATGGCTTGCCTGTCACTGGCTGGAATGGCACGAATTTCTACGTATTCGGCAACACCGACTTTGTGCGCCAGTTTGCGCAGCGAGGATTCGTAGGGGCCTGCTCCCAGAATTAACAGCCGCGCATCTGGGCGCTGTTCGCGTATCTTCGGAAGGGCGGCTATCATGTGCTGGTGTCCCTTGTAGCGCTCTAAGCGTCCTAGCGAGACGATCAGTGTGTGATCCAGCTTTTCTGCTACCCGATGCGGCACGACCGGAAGTGTGGCTCCATTGGGGATGACGATGAAGCGCTGAGCCGACAGATGCAACACCTGGCGGAAGTAGTCGGCTTCAAAGCGCGATACACCGATCAGGTGCTCAGCACTTGCCAGCAGTGGGCGCAGCGCTTGCCATTGCATGGAACGCACTCGGTTGCGCAGCGGTGAGGAATGGCCGCCCGTATGAAATGTGACGACAAAGGGGATATGCGCTCTTTTCGCTGCAAGCATGGCGAGTGGTGGCACGATGGTATGAATACCCTGGCAGTGCACAAGGTCCCAGGCGCCTGCTTTAATCACAGAATAGACCTCTGGCGCGATACAGAGGTCACTTGTATGAGACCAGGCATTGACACGGATAATGCGCAAGCCTTCACTTTCAGACTCACGCGGCAACCGGGTGAGCGTGGATTGTGGCATAGTGGTCAATAGCGTTACATCGATGCCTCTCTGGACAAGGCGACGCGCCACTTCATGCACATGCGTTTCTATGCCGCCCATATCCGGGAAATAGTGAGCGGAGACCATCAACAGGCGAAGTCTCCAGGGAGGTGTGATAGTCATGTTGCTCTGTCTTCTCTTTTCTATTCAGCGTACCTATTAGATTAGGGCGCGGTAAATTACGCTTTCATAGTAACTGCGAAGGACGCACGATAGGCATCAATCGAAGGACAAGTACGAGCCCCACCCCGCAGGCGACCTTAAAGGCCCACCAATAGGCATCAACCTAAGAAAAGGTCATCAACATCCGTAGGGGCGAGAGCGGCGGATGAGGGGAAGGGAGGGCCTTTATGGTCGCCCGCGTACCTGTTCATCTCACTGATATCTTGGGGAAACACGACCACACTCCACCCCGCGGGCGACCATAAAGGCCCTCCCTTCCCCTCATCGTCCACCCTCGCCCCTACGGATCGGATCATGCGGCCCTATGCCTTGCTTTCCGGCTCAGGTTGATGCGTGTTGAGTGATCCTCACGGTCGCCCTGGGAGCTCTTAGCCACCTTGTCCGGCCCGGCGGCGGCGAGATAGCCCATCGTCGTAGACAGTAGCCCGACCAGGATAGCGCTCGCCCGCGCGATGCCATACCAGTTGCGGTACGCGACGGTATCGTACAAGCCCTGAAGCATTCCCGACGGCAGGGTTCGCAGGGTGTAGCTGCGTTCCGAGGAGAGTCCGACGCGCGAGCCGACCAGTCGCGCCAGGTGGGCCTTCGAGCGCCCCTCGAAGAAACAGCGTGATAGGAAGTAGCGCCAGTTCTCGCGGCTGGCAGGAACGACCTGTCGCACAACCGCCTGTGGCTCATAGAGTAATATGCTATCTGGCCAATGTTTGCCGATGCGAATGCACAGGTCGGTTTCTTCACAGCCGACGGGATGGGCTGCCACGCGACCCAATTCGTCGTGGAAGCCTTCCACAATCGAGAAGACCTCGCGGCGAAACGACATGTTGCAGCCGATGAAGTTGCGTACCGGGCTGGCCTTTTGCGGGAGGCCGCGATAGCTGCAACCCACGACCCAGTCGAACTCTTCGGGGAACCAGTGGGGACGTTGGTCCCTCCATGCTGGCAGCACATTGCCGCCTACTCCCAATACGCACGGATCCTCGTAGTGCCGCGCCACTCGCGATAACCAGTCCCTGTTGGCAATGGCATCATCATCGATGAAGGCCACAATATCGCAGGAAGCAAGCGCTATTCCTACATTGCGAGCCGTGCTAATGCCACGCATGCCATCGTTTTCTGCAACGGTAATGCCGGTGAACTGCGCGCGCAGACGCGCCGCTAGCGCCGGATTGTTGTCGCTCACCACAATAATCTCTTGCGGGGACATACTCTGCTGCTGCACAGAAGTGATCGCCGCGACGAGGGTATCCCAGCGTTTCTCAGTGTATGTGCAAATGATTACAGATATCTTCATCGCGAAACCTACACCCCTTCTTTTCGGTCAGGCATCCACGAGACTCTTGAGGTCTGTATCGTCCTTCTCTCACTCAGTCGCTCTCGCATAATGGTTTTGACAATGCGCCACCCATCGTGGAGGGCATTTAACTTACTTTCCCCAAAGAGACGGACTGCCTCAAAGCTGGGCACTTCTTTCACCTTCAGGTTCGCTTTGCAGGCGCGAATATTCATGAGCGTTTCGACCTCGAAGCCCGGACTGTCTATATCGAGGTAGGGGAGGAAGCGCTGCCAGAAGGCGTTGTAGCCATAGCAGAGATCGGTAAACTGAACGTGGAAGCAGGCATTAGCAAGGAGATTGATGCTATTGTTACCAAATCGTCGCACCCAGGTAAAATCACCACTGCCGCCATCATGGATGAAGCGCGATCCCTTCGCAAAATCTGCACCCTGCATCAGCGCATCAACGAAAAGCGGGATCTCGTGCGGATCATGGGATCCATCGGCATCCATCATCACGATGATATCGCCGGTAGACGCTGCGAAGCCTTCCGCGAGCGCATTGCCCTTCCCGCGTCCGGTCTGCCTGAGAATGCGGATATCGGGCCGTAATTCCTTCGCTGCCGTGATCGTATTATCCCTGGACCCGCCGTCCACGAGGATGACCTCGCTGACTATATCCGGCAATTGCGGAAGAACATGAGGGAGATTCTTTGCCTCGTTCAATGTTGGAATCACGACACTGATTTTTGGTAATTGCTGCGCATTTCGCATGCTTTTCCTCCTGGCTTGCGCGATGATATCTTCCTCAATTAGAGGGAAGCCATAGCGGCGCTCTCGTCTTCTTCCCGTGAAAGAGCATCCGCTGCTGATTCGCTGTAACTGAATGCCTCTAGCCAGCTGGGCAATGCTTGTGAGGAGCCAGGCTCAAACAAATTGTAGATTGCCGGAACGCCGCTCTTCTCCCCGCTCGATTTGATGCTCGCAAATCGTCCATCAAACGCATGGAAGCACATTCTCCTCAGTTCCCGGGATGCGGTGACGCTTGCCTCGCTGTTGTCGTGGCTTCCTTGCGTTCCTAAAAGAGCCTGGAGCATGTTCACGTCTGTAAGCACCACTTCTTTGATGGGCAACTGCGAGGTGAGCCGCTTCAATGGGATAGAGGCCTGTTCGAGGGTCGTAAAGGGCATAAGGGCTAGCAGGTAGTCGGCAGTAGTCCGTACGACAATGTCAGACCTACGGAGAAATCGCGACACAACATGGCTCGATACGCGTTTTTTACTATGTATAGCAGCGATTACTAGCGGTGAACCATAGCGCAGCGAGCATTCCAGCAAGTACTCTACGATCTGCTTTTGTTCCTGTTCTCGCTTTTTCTTGTTCATGGTACCGACAACGGGGCCAATCCACTCCAACAGCACCCACAGGCGTTCAGCCCCAACTGCAATGAAGAGGAGCGTTATGAGAGCAGGGAGTTGAACCGCCTGACGAGCGAGAAAGGTAATGCCCAGGTAGAACAACAGGGTCAGGACGAGGACAATAGCAAAACGGATGCTATAGTGAATAGTTCGCACGTCGATTCCTCCTTACAAGTCTGAGAGCTTACATATAGGTATCGGCGGCGTGGAACAATACTTGAGCCAAATATGACCTTCGGGTAATATCGTTGACCCTCAAGTCAGGTGTGTGTATGATACACATTAAAATATGTGAACACGGGATAATAGGTATGGTAGTATTTTGCAAGCCAGTCTGCCAACGCACTGCGTGCAGGTTCCTTATCCAGCTTGCCAACGAGACTGCGTCTCTAGCCTACGGCTCAGGCAAGCTGAAAGGAAGACTGCTGCGCACTTAGGCAGGATGCAAAGAAGTATACCAGGAGGCAATCATGAGCGAGCAGCAAATTCAGAAGGTTCGAGTAACGCGATTGGCGCACGTGGGGGTATGGGCTGGCGATGTGGCGACGCAGACACGCTTCTACCGGCAGGCGCTGGGTTTCAACCTGCGGGCCACAGAAATCACTACGAATGACCAGGACGTGGAATTTGAGGACGCCAATACCTTCCTCTCGCTTGGTGATGAACACCATTGCCTGGCTTTGTTTAATGACACACGGGCCAGCGCAGGCAATGGGAGTAATGGGCGCGCACCAACTTCCCAATCCCGTCTTCACCATATTGCCTTCGAGGTAGATTCCGATGCTGAACTGGCAGCGCTGGCGGCCCGCCTCAATTCATCCGGCATCGAGCTGGCGTTGAAAACGCGTGACGGCAATCCAGAGGTGGGTGATACGCTCTGGTTTGATGATCCCGATGGCAACCACATCGAAATATCGGTCACGCCTGATGACTCGCTGATCTTACCACCTACCAGCAACGAGGGACGGCGCGCGCGCCTGCGTCCACAGGCACTACAACACCTGGCGATCCGCACTCCGCATATGGAGAGAATGGTCGAGTTTTATACCGAGGCACTGGGATTTGACATCTCCGACTGGCTGCTGCGCGAATGTGTCTGGATGCGCTGCAACAGCGATCATCACACGCTGGTGATTATGCAGGGCAAGCAGGATATCGATCATATCGGTTACAGCATCTCCGCCGGGGCGGAATTGCTGGCATGGGCCGACTACCTGAGCCGCCAGCAGCGACCTATCCTGTGGGGGCCGGGTCGTCACGGAGCGGGCAATGATCTCTTCCTGCGCTTCGCCGATGCCGAAGGTGTGCATATCGAACTCTCGGCAGAACTACAGCAATACTTTGATCGCGATGTCACCACGCCCCCACGCCTCTGGCATTCGCGGCCAACCGCGCTCAACCTGTGGGGCGTGATGCCCACGTGGGTAAGAGAAGAAGTGCGGGTATAGCGCTCTCCCTTAAATTGCATGAAGAACGAGGTGCGATACGTGCCGATCAAGCGTGTGCAGTAGCGAGCCAAAAAATCGGCGGCACCCCAGCACAGCGCCGCCGATAGACCGAGAATGATACCCATAACGCTCCGTGTTTACGTCCCCTTCTGAGGGGCATTGGTATATTCAGCGGGAGCGAAGAGCACGAGCAGCCTCAAATCCTCGGTGATCGAGTGAAAGCGATGTTCAACATTCGCCTGCACATAGATCAGTGATCCTGCTTGAACCGCACGGTTCTCAGTCCCAACCAGGATAGAACCACGTCCACTGATTACATAGTATATTTCATCTTCGGTATGTGGCTCTTGCCGATCGACAGCGCCTGCCGCCAGCATATATAGGCCCGCGCTGAGGGCAGGGACCTTGAGAAATTCGAGGTAGTCCTGATTTGACTGGTCTTGCTCGCTGATGAGTTGGCCGATTTCGAAGGCTTCCATTGGATGATTGCTCCTTCCGAGGAATTGGACGCGAGAATCCTTGAAATGCAGCTTGCCAACGAACTGCGTTCAGGGTCCTTATCCAGCCAGCCAACGAACTGCGTTCTATCTGCGATCAGGCTGGCTGAAAGGAAGTATCTGCGATCAGGCAAGCTGTAAGGTAGTACTCGCGTCCCTACGAAAATAATACAGTGAATGTAAGAGTTTCTGAAGATGCAATTAGCACATACGGAAGCAGCCAATTAATGTCAAGCATTGACGACGGGATTGCGCATTGTGCCAATACCTTCGATTTCTGTCTCCATGATATCGCCAGCCTTGAGAAATTCGGGTGGGTTGCGCGCGAAGCCGACGCCACTGGGGGTGCCTGTGGCAATGATATCGCCAGGTTCCAGCGTCAAGCCTTGCGAAAGGATAGCGATTATGGCACGCACAGGGAAGAGCATCAAACTTGTATTGCTCTCCTGTTTGGTGACGCCATTGACGCGCAGGCGTACCGTCAACTGCTGCGGGTCGGGAATCTCGTCGGCGGTGACAATCCAGGGGCCCATGGGACAGTAGCCATCGAGGCTTTTTCCTTTAAAGAATTGCTTGTGACGTGATTGAATGTCGCGCGCGGAGACGTCGTTGAGGACAGTATAGCCGAAGACGTGCGATAAGGCGTCCTCTTCGCGAATGTTCTTGCCAGTTTTGCCGATAATGACGGCCAGTTCGACTTCCCAATCGATCTGGGTGGAAACCGCCGGGTCAATAACGAGCGTCCCGTAAGGGCCATTGACGGTGGTTGGAGCTTTTGTAAAAAATAGAGGGTCTTCCAGGATGGCGGCCTGGCGTCCGCGCGCCTCGGCTGACTCCTTCGCATGATCCGCGTAGTTGAGGCCGAGACAGACGATATTTTTACACGGGCGTGGAATGGGCGCTGCCAATTGTACCTTGGACAGCGCATGCACCGCGCCAATGTCCGCGAACGTCCTCACATCGGAAAAGCGGCGGCCTGCGGCCTTCTGCAAGATTGCTTGCAAATCGGGCAACCCCTGGTCGTAATGATCAATTAGATCGAGCATGCTTTCATAAGGCGTGCGATTTAGGGCGCGGGCAGCAAGGTCAACATCGACGATCTCGTCGCCCTGCACGATACCCAGGCGCGCACGAGGAAGGTCAGAGGTAGAAAAGCTGGCGAGTCTCATAGCGGCTATCTCCTTTGTACAGTCATGAGGGCGCAATTATGAACATGAATAAATGAATCAGGGATCAAAATGTAGGGACGCGATTTATCGCGTCCAGGCGCCGGTTCCATGTGCGCCGAGGTGGACGCGATAAATCGCGTCCCTACATCCCCTCGTAATTTTTGAAGGTTCATCATTGCGCCCCTACATCATGTTATGTCATCAATGAGATCAGGAGGTTGGTTCGCTTTCGGTCATGCTGGTCGGCGGACGCAAATCGGCGGGCTGACCAGGATAGGGAGAAAGTCCCACGACCGGACCAAGCTCCCCGGTAGCCACAGCAAGCTTACGAGATTTGCGCTCGAGAGCTAAGCACACCAGATCGACGGTACTCTCCAGATCAATAACGCCGGTGTTGATCACCAGGTCATAGAGGAGCGGGTCATTCACATCAAGGTGGTACTGCGATTGCAGGTAGCGCGTGCGGTCGCGGTCTTTGAGCTGAATACGCGCCTGCGCCGCAGCCTCATCAAGTCCCTCGCGACGAGCTACGTAGGTGATACGGTACTTAAGCGGCGCGACGATGCGAACATGTAACACATCGCGTCGATGAGCTAGAATCGCCTGCGCGGCCCTTCCAACAATCACCACGCGTCCTGTTTTTACAGCCATCACGACCACCTGTTGCAGCGCTTCGTGGTAAACGCGCTCTTCCTGCGCGGGTGAGGTGGTAGGAGGGATGGGAACGACAGGTACAGCAAGCTGCAGCGCGTTGAGGGCGCGCGCGACGAAGCCTTCCACGCGCTCATCATGCATGGACGCTTCTTCTTCTGTGATGCCCAATGTATGCGCGACAAGTGCTACGATTTCATGGTCGATTAGTTGCCACTGCAGTTGCTGCGCGAGACGCGCAGCAACTTCTCCGCCGCCGCTCCCGTACTGGCGCGAAATAGTTATCGCGCTCATGTCGGGAGTATGTTGCTGCCCCTGGCTCATGGGTACCTCCTTTCAACAAGAGATTATCTTGTGAAAGATTACTATGGCTACTTATATGATAGTATATGCTACGGAACGCGGAAGGTCAAAAGAACTGGCCTGATAAGCTGTCGTACAGTATTGATAGCACGTGAGGGGAGAAGGAAGCGTTTCATCTTCGACGAGCGGGGAATATGCGTGTAGGGCATAGAATAGTATACAATAAGAAAAACTAACGATTTGTGAAGATTGGAGATATCCCTTATGATCGTTCAGCCGAGGCTGGCTTCTGCTGTCATGCTGCTGCGAGATAGGGCCTTACCAGGGCAGGGGCAAGCCCAGCCCGTACCCTATACGGAGCAGGGTATCGAAGTGTTTATGGTACGGCGCGTGATTTCGAGTGATTTTATGCCTGATGTGTATGTCTTTCCTGGTGGCTCTGTTTCGCGAGATGATGCCACCGCCGAACTGTCGGAAGGCGTGTGCGCGCCTGTTGCCCTCACGTCGTCCGATCCTGAAGGGCGTACCGCGCTTGGCAAGGGTATACGAGCGGCCGCTATGCGCGAACTGTTCGAGGAAGCGGGGGTTTTGCTGGCTTATCGCGGAGGAGCAATATTGTCCATTTCTGAGGAGCAGGTCCAGCACTTTGAGGCCTACCGGCAGGGTTTTCAAGAGCGTAAGGGATCGCTGGTGGAGATGGCGCATGCTGAAAATCTGATGCTGGCCGCCGATCACCTGGGCTATTTCGCGCACTGGATCACACCTGAGGGGATGCCCAAGCGCTTCGATACGCATTTCTTCATCACTACCGCTCCGGCTTCTCAGCAGGCCGAGTATGATCGCGTGGAGACGAGCGAAGGCGTCTGGATTGCGCCGTCGGAAGCGCTGGCACGGTTTGAACGCAATGAGTTCCCGCTGGTCTTCGCCACGATCTACCAGCTGCGCGAACTGGCGGCCTTTGGCAGCGTGCAAGAGGCCCTGGAACATTGCGCGACATCGCATGTGCCGACGCGCGTTCCGGTGCTGACGCAGGAAGATGGCAAGGTGCGTGTATTTCTGGAGGAAGATGCTGGCAATACCTGGGAAGTGCCAGAACACATGACAAAATCGTAGGGAGAGCTTTTATGAACCACTCATATACAATTATCCTGGCACCCAATCCCTCGATCATGACCGGGCCAGGCACCAATACGATTATCTTGGGCGGAGGATCAGACGGCGCGCTTGTCATCGATCCTGCCATTGATGAGAACGCGTACCTTGATACGCTTGTACAAGAGGGAGAGAGACGCGGCGGTATCGGGCGCATCCTCATCACGCATGGGCACCCTGATCACATTGGAGGGACCGAAGCTCTGCGCGCCCGGCTGCAAGTTCCTATCTATGCCTACAGTCGCCAGGGGGTGCCGGTGGCTGATGTAGAAATCGCGGATGGCACAAAGTTTCCTGCGGGTGAGGACAGCTTGCGCGCCATCCATACGCCCGGTCATCGCTTCGATCACCTCTGTTATTACCTGGAAAAATCGCGCGTCCTCTTCGCGGGCGATATGATTTCGGGCCTCACTACCAACGTGATCGCACCGCCCGATGGTGACATGCTTGACTATATGAATTCGCTGCAACGTTTGCAGGAGATGAATATCGCCGAGATTGTGCCATCGCATGGACCAACGATTCCAGATGCGCAGGCCAAAATCGCGGAATATATTACTCATCGACAGCTACGCGAGCAGCAGATCTTGCAGGCATTAGAGACACTGCCGCGCGGCGTGACCATTCCTGAGATGGTGCCAACGATTTACAGTGATGTTGAGCCGCGCCTCTATGCCATCGCCGCGTGGACGGTAGAGGCGCATTTGCTCAAATTGGAAAAAGAGGGATTGGTGGAAAGATTAGGCGAGAATGGGTGGGCGCTGATCGAGCCGACAGCATAATCACCTTTTGAAGAGCAGCCTCAACCCCATCAATCCAGCCAATCCCAAAAAGGCCAGGCCTGCAATCGCCTGGTGGGCATTGGTCAGCAGGATGCCGCCGCCCAGGGAGGCGACGAAGGTTAGCAAACTGGTCAGACCACTCGCGCCATCGCCACTGCCGTTGTTTCTGGATGAGCCGGGGCGTCCGCGGCGGTTCGATCTGTTTTGTAAGCCGACATCGGCTTTGACCTCGATCTGGCCGGTATCCAGTTTGGTCATGATCTGTTCCAACTGGCGCGGCAGTTTCAGGAGAATGCGACCTGACTCTAGCAACTGGGTCAGGATGTCTTGAAAGGTCTGGCTCGCGCCCGCGGCGTCCAGGCCCAGGAATTTTCGGGCGTAGGGGGTAGCGACATCGATGAAGTTGAACTCCGGCGCGAGTCCTGTAGATACTCCTACCAGCGTGCTGATGGCGCGGCCAGTGAAGGCGAACTGGGCGGGAATCTGGAAAGGCTGTCCGTAGAGTAGTCTGCCAGCGTCGGCTGTTACTTCGGGGATGTCGAGTTCGCGTGCCTGGCCCAGCGTCATGCCGTAATATTGATCGAGCATGATGGATAAACCGCGCTCGAGGGCGGCAAGATTCGCGCCTTCCCCGATGAAACCCAGGCGCGAGAGGGCGTCGACCAGTGCTTTCGCGTCGCGCAAAACAAAGCTGAGAAAGAGATCTTTCAGCGCTTTCTTCATGCTTTTGCTCAGGCTGCCAACCATGCCGAAATCGACGAATTCGATAATGGGGCCGACGCCGGGCGGGCCTTTTTTCACGAAGATATTGCCCGGGTGCGGGTCGGCATGGAAGAAACCGGCATCAAAAAACTGGTAGAAGTAGGTCTGAACTGTGCGTTTGGCAACTTCAAGACGGTTGATGCCATCTTTTTCGAGGGCGGCATAGTCGTTGATTTTGATGCCATCGATCCATTCCAGTACGAGTACGCGGCGTGATGTGTATTCGTCGTAGACGCTCGGAATGTAGATGGTCGGGTCGTCCTTGAACATTTCTTTGAAGCGTTTAGCGTTGGCTGCCTCTGTAATATAATCGATCTCTTCGTAAATGGTGCGCTTAAATTCGCGGTAGATGCCCATGAGGTCGATGAACTCACGGGTATCAACCAGGCGGTTGATGACCCAGATGACGAATTTGATAGTACTCAGATCGCTGCGCACGAGTTGTTCGATATTGGGGCGCTGCACTTTGACGGCGACTTCTGCGCCATTGGAGGCGAGTATAGCCTTATGCACCTGGCCAAGTGAGGCGGCGGCGGTAGCTTTGCGCTCCAGGACGCTGAACAAATGCTCGACAGGCTTGCCCAGTTCGGACTCAATCACCGAAACCACGTGACTGAAGGAGGCGGGAGGCACCTCGTCCTGCAAGGATGCGATGACGGTGATGGCCTCTTCCGGCAGGAGATCGGCACGTGAACTGAGGAATTGCCCCAGTTTGATCATCAGGACGCCAAGCTTGACGGCTGTATGGCGAAAAGCCACCAGCACCTGGACCAGCACTTCAATGTTAGGCTGTACCTCGTAGTTGCCACGCTGACGAGCGCGGATCACGCGCCGACGTTCGCGGTAGATGATCCATATTGTCCACAAAAGTAATCGCGAGACGCGCAGAAAGCGAATGGCCTGCGAAAATCTATTGACTCTAGGGGTTTTACGACTCATTGGTATCCCTTTCCAATCTATATCCTAGCATATCATGTACGTTGCAAGTAGGGTGGAGGTTGAAAGGGAGATACCCTGAATACCTTTTTCACATTCAGCAGTTACCTGATTCCATACCCAAGTTGGCGTGCTATAGCATAGGCCTGCCTCGCCTCCTCGTATCGCCCGAGTTGGTTGAGAGCGATGCCTTTGTTGTTGTAGGCAACAGCATCGTCGGGGTCGAGTCGGATGGCCTGTTCCAAGGCTATGAGTGCCTCCTCGTATCGCCCGAGTCCAATGAGAGCAGCACCTTTGTTGTTGTAGGCAGCAGCAAAGTTGGGGTCGAGCCGAATAGCCTGCTCCAAGATCGAGAGTGCTTCCTCGTACCGCCCGAGTTGGTTGAGAGCATGACCCTTGTTGTTGTAAGCAAGGGCATTGTCGGGGTCGAGTCGGATGACCTGCTCCAAGGCTATGAGCGCCTCCTCGTACCGCCCAAGTTGGTTGAGAGTATGGCCTTTGTTGTTGTAGGCGGCAGCGAAATTGGGGTCGAGCCGAATAGCCTGTTCCAAGGCTATGAGCGCCTCCTCGTACCGCCCGAGTCCACTGAGAGCATGGCCCTTGTTGTTGTAGGCAAAAACATCATTGGGGTCGAGCCGAATAGCCTGTTCCAAGGCTATGAGCGCCTCCTCGTACCGCCCAAATTGGTTGAGAATAGCGCCTTTGTCGGTGTAGGCACGGGCATAGTTGGGATCGAGCCGGATGGCCTGTTCCAAGGTTATAAGTGCCTCCTCGTACCGCTTGAGTTTGTTGAGGACAGCAGCTTTGTCGGTGTAAGCGGTGACATCATCAGGGTCGAGCCGGATGGCCTGCTCGTAAGCAGCCAAAGCTTCCTCGTACCGTCCGAGTTTGTTGAGGACAGCGCCCCTTCTTTTATGGGCAAGGGTATTGTTGGGGTCAAGCTGTACAGCCTGCACCAGGGCTATAAGTGCCTCCTCGTATCGCCCAAGTTGGTCGAGGGCAGCGCCTTTTTCGGTGTAGGCAACAGCATTTTTGGGGTCGAGCCGGATGGCTTGCTCTAAGGCTATAAGTGCCTCCTCGTATCGCTTGAGTTTGATGAGAGCGGCGCTTTTGTTGTTGTAGGCAGTGGCATCATCGGGGTCGAGCCGGATGGCCTGTTCGTAAGCAGCCAAAGCTTCCTCGTATCGCTTGAGATCAGAAAGCCTGTTTCCCTCTTCAAGCCATTCCATTTTGGTTTTGAAGGAGGGGAGTGGGTCTTTGATGGCCCGGCTGATTCCCATCGCCACGTCTTGAAAGGCCATATCCTGATCAGACCATCGTGTAACAGGTCTTGCGTTCGTTGGCAGGAATTGCAAGCTGCTAAAAGGAGCGTCTTCCCAGTGGGTAGGACGCAGCAGAATGGGGATCACACGGCAGGTTCCTGCCTGGTGCCCTGCTAAGGCGCGTTGCACTTCCTGACCACGACTGTAGCCAGAATTCATAAAGTAAGGACTGATGAGTAAGAGAATGAGATCAGCGGTAGTAAGATGTTCATCGACGGACTGCTCCCATTCTTCTCCTGGCAGGATCTCACGATCATACCAGTCAATCAATTGGTAATCGCT
>WNGP01002838.1_pt1 | contig 14531 bp, 15 predicted proteins | sample 5407671 | NCBI WGS metagenome assembly WNGP01 (sample SAMN13153381, study PRJNA577476) | soil metagenome | isolation source: 40 cm soil or saprolite under Garry oak tree replicate 2 | place: USA:California | collected 2016-06-15 | reverse complement strand
CCAGCAGCACGTTCGATCCCTGGCCGATGAGATAATGTTCCTGTTCTGCTGCGCTCGCTGCTCCTACTGTTCCATCTTCTGTGTCCATGCGCTTTCACCCCCTCACCCATTTTACCACCTTTTCCCCCTAACTGGGACTGTAGTACTAGGGAATAGAGCACTCTATTTCGGACTTACACCAAGACCAGAACAACGTTTTATTTTGAAACGTTATCGTCTGACAGGAAGCGATGTCGCCAAGATACCATATAGCCATTCATGAACCATTTTTGCAGGGTGCGGTCAAATCGAAAATAAGAGTGTGCAGCCGCGACGGCATAGCAGTCTGAAGCAAAATCGATGATTGAAAAAAAGCCCATCTCCTCTTGATTGATTGTAAGACGGGTCAGGTCATGTTGAAATGCCACTCGACCTTGCTTCCATGCAGCATTCACTTCTGAAAGTCGAGCTTTGAGGAGAAGCCATTCTTGCTCAAAATGATGGGTCTGCTGCGCCTTTATGACTGCTCGCTCAACAAAGGTCGTCAGGTGCTCAGCATCTAAGCTATCATCCAGGTCATAACGCCCTAAAGTTTTTCCTCCAGAATCGATAAGCAAGCAGACATGATTTACCACAAGAGCATCCGCAAAGAGCTCTACATCGATATCCGGCTGACGAAGGTCGAGACACTGCAGAACAGTTTTCCTGGTCATGATTCATGTCCTCCTCATTCATGGTTCCAAAGTACATGTTATGTGGTCATGGATGTTCCTTTGGGTCTCTCGAAATCTACTTGAGTACAAATGGGCGGATGATCTCGGGAATTTGTCCTGACGTCACCAGTTCCGAGATCGTCTCGCCAGTGATGACACTGAGCAAGATGCCAAACCCACCATGTCCACTTGCGATCATGACATTTTCCCATGATGGGATCGGACCTAGGAGCGGGCGAGAATCCGGAGTTTTCGGGCGTAGACCTGCCCACATGCGTTGAGTGGAGCAATGTGTGAGTGCTGGCATGATCTGAGTAGCAACGGTGTGTAAATGCAATGTGCCTTCTACCGAGACCGAGGTATCAAATCCAGCGTCAGCTTTGGTGGCCCCTACCACAAGCGTTCCATTGGGTTTTGGAGCAAGATAAATATCTTCGTCAAAGATGCCTTCATCAAAGATAATATGCTGCACTGGTGGTGATGGTTGCTTTAAAGCGAGCAACTCACCACGCACTGGACGCACTGGTAATGTAACGTCCAGCCAGGTTCCACAGCGAGCAGACCATGCGCCAGCTGCAATAATGAACTGATTAGCGATCAGTAGATCACCTTGATTTGTCCAGATTCCGGTAATCCTGTTGCCATTTGCCGCTCGTTGCATTGCTACAACCTCAGTATGTGTGTAGAGCATAGCTCCCAAGTTCAGAGCCGCTTGTGCATATGCTTCTACCATTTGCATGGGAACGACTTGTGACTCATCCGCGATGCTCACTGCACCGTGTATTCCAGGAGTAAGTAGCGGCTCTCGCTGATAGGTCTCCTCGGGCGTGAGCACCTCGATGTGGTAGCCCGCCTGCCGCCATGCTTCTGCCCATGTGTTCACGTGCGCAATCTTCTCTACGGGTAGGAGACGAAGCGTCCCGGTTTGCTCATAACCGACCTTGATTCCGCTGGCCGCTTCCAATTCTGGAACGAATGCAGAGAAACGTGCCAAACTGGCCAATTGGAGTGCTTTGAATGGATCGTATGGAGCGAGGGGTCTGATAGGAGCCAACAGTCCTGCTGCTGCGCTCGATGCCTGGTTGCCGATATCGCCTTTCTCAAGGACAATGACCTCAACTCCATGCTTTCTCAAGAAGTAAGCAATCGAGCATCCAATAATTCCACCACCTACAATGAGCACATCAGCAGCGCATTTCATTAGATTCTCCCTCTCTTTGAGCATTGCTTTACAGCCTGTCTTTGTCTGTCATTGTTTAGCAGGCGTATCGCTTTCCTCTCAATTCATCGAGTTCCGAGTTCAATCCCATCTTGTAGTTCCAGTCGAAGAACTTCCCTTTCTGCTCATGAAGCCATGCAGCTTGTTCTTGAATGAGTGGATACGACAACTCAAACAGCAGGTGACGCACTCTTGTAAATATATGTGGAGCAATGCCGTGTCGCTCGACCTCAAAAGCAGCTTGTTGCTCGAGGTCAGTCTGTGGTCGTTCTTGTGTATCGACGAACTAGCCCATTCCATCGAAGTGTCGATCGACGAAAACCAGAATGAGATATCGAGTGGTGAGATGCTTAAAAATATCGCGCAAGGTGATGTTGAGGGTACTTTCGAGCGTTGGGGCCGTCTTCGACACAGTGATTTATGGTATGGAGAATTCATATTGCCATTGGCCCCTCTGGTGAATATTCAGCGTAAAAGTCTTTTCTTCCATAGCCTGCTCCTCTCAGCAGTACGATGTGCATATTTCTGCTAGAAATGCATTGTGTAGAGGTGAAGCCGCTCTATGAGAAACTTCAACATATCGAGAGGAAGCTGCTCTGGTTCACCATCACCTTGTGAGAGCAACCTGCGATACAGTGCAAGAGCTTCGGCTCGCGTCCCACCACTTCTTGAGAGATTGATAAATGCTTCAAGCCCTCTCTGTGCTGCAACTGGATCAGCATAAGCCCCCAAAAAAACACAGGGGCCATCAAGTATCGCCCATATTTGCCACAGCTGTGTTTCTGGATGTTTGACGATGCCTGCTGCCACTTGACGGTTCCCATAGGCAGGCTCTTCATTCACCGGTGTGAAAGGTTGGAAAGACTGGGTGTAATCTTGCTTGGCCTTCGCACCTTCCTGCAAGTCCTGGAGGGTCTCGAGGAGGGTATAGGGGTAGTCAGTACCTGGGCTGTAGTAACCCTCTTGCCAGAGCTGTAAGACAGCATTTGCGATCGCCATTCCACCTTCAACTGTGAGAAGTGGGTTCTCTGTAACCAGGACAAGGGTCTGTTGCGCAAGAAGAAACTGCGCTGCTGCTGGACCAGGGTCTAGTTTCTTGATTATAGGGAGCACTTTCTTTTCAGCTTGGCGAACATAGCGAGCAAGCACGCGTGGCTCCAGTTCTTCAGGCTTTCGCCCGACCCTCTGGCTATTGACCATTGTTTTGAATCGTCGCCCCGTTTTTCTCTCTCGCTTTTTCATTTAAATACAAACACTTGCTCCATACATGAGGAAACAGAAAGGACAGAGTAATAAACCATTGGAGCTAAAAAATACGAACAGTTTTGAGTGGTTCATTGAGTGCTCTTCAACTAGCATGATACGTACTATCCAATGCGATCTCATGCCAGAACTGCCTCACTAAGAGGCTGCATGATAGATCAGTTTTTGTGAACACCATCCGGCACTTCTTCGATCAACTCGCCTGGCTGAACCCCTAAAGCTCTTGCCAGCTTGCCAAGTGTCTCCGTAGTTGTGACGTAGTACGGATCTTTGAACATGCGCTTAATGGTGTTATAGGCAATATCGGCATCGCGCTGGAGTTTGCCCATACTTATCCCCTTTTCTTTCGCGACTTCTTTCACACGCAAACGTACAGCCATCAACAACTACTTTCATATGTACTGCTCAGAATTGTAACAGGTTTTCTGTGCTTACAACACTAGCCAGCCACCATCCCCACTTCTACATGCTCTACATAGAAGTGGGGGCCATAGACGTCATTCGTCAGATTATTTCGTTGAGCGTTAGCATCTATTCATGATGCATGACTTTTCTCGTTCCACCAAGAATAGAAAAGTTGCTTGAAGTGCCTTCATGCCTTTGTTCCTTCCTTATTGAAGGAGCGAGATTCTGAACGGTGGACATAAGTATACTAGAGTTTGCATAATTTTTGAATAGCACATTGTAATTCGTTTTCTAAGAATATTGCGTCCCACTACACTGATTGCATGGATGATAGTGTACATGCTCCGCGTATACCTGGATATGCTTCTGTGAAAGAAGCTGCTGAAATGCTTGGCCTCTCGCCAAGGACTGTCTATGACTATATTGAAGAGGGGCGTCTGACTGGCGCTCGGATCGCTGATGTGATCGCTATTCCAATTGAAGAGATCAAGAAATTCAAGCGTGAACCATCTGGTCGCCCGCGTAAAAATACTCCACTCTGGCATATCTCTTCAGGCGACAACACGCAGTTCATGTCTCTCGTCTCGGTGCACTTGCGTGTTGGTCAACGCGATGTCTTGCAGCAAAGATTGGAAGAGTTCAGGAAAAAGAAACAACACCTCTTTCCTGGGACAGTGATGCGTTATATTGCAGCAGGCGGTAATTCTTCTGAGCGAGTGTTTCTTCTTCTTGTGTGGCGAGGAACCGTTCTACCAGATGAAATGACACGTGAAGGAGCACTAAAAGAGTTCCAACACTCGCTAGATGACGTGGTAGATTGGAGTACTGCTCAGCACGAATTCGGGCAGGTCCTTATGCACACGTAAATTTTTCTTTGTCATATGTTACCGAGTAGGTTCTATTCTGGCACATCCTAATGCTGTACTCTTTCACTAGCTGACGGCGTTGGTGCCATCGGCCAGGCCTCTTTATGCTCTCTCTCACCATTATCATAACTTCCCTTTACAAGGAAATCCCTTTTCGAGGATTAGGCATTCTAAGTATCATTGACAATCCGTTTGTCCAGTATAAACAAGAGATATCTCTGGAATCGACTTCTCACGTTGATCAGCTTACCGCCCTCACACTTCTTTTTATTGACTCATAAAGAAACTTCCAGTCATCTACCGTCACTGGGCGATTCCCCTCGTGGGTGATCTGAGCAAGCATCTTGATTTGCTCCTCAGAAAGTCGTTCTGTTATGGCAAGCATTCGTAGTCCATTGGGTATGTCTGTCAGTTCGTATTGTGTACCCACCACCTGCTTTTCCAATAGTGTTCCTATTGATGTTCCGAGTGTGAAGGCAATTCGGTAGAGCACTTCTGCCGATGGGTGAGGTCCGTTGGGGTTATTTTCGATTTGGCTGAGATATCCTTTGGAGATTTGTGCACGCAGCGCTAGTTCGGTCAGGCTAAGCCCTTGTTCAAGGCGCCGCTTGCGTATTTGATCAGACAAAGCCATATGCAGCCTCCTCTTGAATTCTACGCAGGGTCATCTACTTTCGGATGTACCCACCACTGATCCGGTTAATTCACGTCATTTGATCTCTTATCAATTATACTGTAGAAAAGCTTTGCTTCAACTCTTTCATTTCCAAAATCATCCGCTCAAATTCGCATTTCTAGACAAAACAGAGGTACTTACCACTTTTGCTCGGAGGTACCAATTACATGAATAGATGCGACTCACATGCATAAATAATGCATGTGAGTCGCATCTATTCATGTAATTTCAAATAGATAAATGAGTGTTGCGTACAATTTGTACGCAACACTCATGGTGTTGACAAATTCGATAAATTGTGGTATTGATTATACCAAACAAAACGAAAGCCCTATACAAAACAGAGAGGAGGGCAATAAGCGAGAAAGAAAGAAGCACTAAGGTTAAATGACCAAAGATCACTGAGACGTGTTTCTACCGGAGGCATGGACAAAACAGCTTATTAGAGGTGCAGATTGGAGAGGCTGAGTCAGCCTCTCCGCCAGACTGACAATACAACCTGCCACGCGTATGAGCGTGATAAGAGATTGGGGTAGGATATCTGCCGGTCACCAGCCTTTGAGTGGCATGAATGGTAAGGAACCTCGCCATTTGCCTGACGGTTGTTTTGTCGTTAATCATGTGAAGCTTTTATCCGAGCGTAGGATCGTGCTGGAAGTACAATGGCCCACCCTGAAATTAGTGGGGTCGTTCTCTTGCGATGAAAGGAGTACGAGTCGCATGGTAAGGTCATTCGCGTTGCTGGTAGGCTTCTGCTCGGTGGGTGATTGAATCTAGATTATTTCGAGACACTGGAGACGCAATGAGAAGACTATTAGTCTCTTCAGTGCTGCAACACGCTTATTACCCTGGCTCGCGTTTGAACCCGGAAGTTGACGCGATCATCGGGTTGTCGATACAAGACGCCCACTGGAAATATGGACGGCCGACTCTCGCTAACATCTTTCATACGGTTGCGTGTCGCATCCAGGAAATAAACCACACCAGGCAAATATACGAGCAACTTCGACTACCTGCTAAATCCACGGTGTACCTGCGAGTCAAAGCAGCTTCGCATCCTATGAGATGAATTCCCCGGTAGTAGGCCTGAGTATCCAGCGTCCTGTAACCTGGAAGACAGACGATCAGTAACGAGGACTGATCTGAGTACATCATGAGACACTCGGAGGCACTGGCAGTCCTCGGTCAATATGTGTAGTGAAAAGAAGGTCCTGGGACGTACCGAAAGGAGATCCAAAGTGACGGAAGCTCACACTCATGGTGATATCTCGCTCCACCCCAAAGAATGGCAAACCCTGACAGAAAAGCAGAGGTATGGCAAGGTTGAGAGCATCAACATCGTGTCTCGACGTTGCTCGTCTCTGCTTGCAGAACTCAATTGCTTGGTGGACTATACTGATACGGTTGGTCCGTGGACACCTCACTGCCTTGCACTACTTGGTGAAAGCGGAGTGGGTAAAACAACGCTGGTGAGGACATGGATACGGAATGCGACAGCACTCGTAGCCTCGCCACTTGAAGAGCGGATTGCTCCGTACGTGTATGTTTGTCTACCGGCATCGGCGACGCCAAGGGGAATCATGGCCGCCTGTTTAGATGCTCTAGGGTGCCAGCATTTTACCCTACGCAGTGAGCTGGAGATGATGCGGCGTCTGTTGGCTGAGCTCCGCACTTTATCGGTGCGCATACTTTGCATTGACAATCTAGAGCATCTGATCAACAGAGAAAATCGACGCATGAGGTTTGCGTCTCTCGAAGTCCTCGAAGACCTCATCTTGCTAAGCGGAATCTCAACGGTCTTAGTAGGAATGCTAGGAGAGGCTGAGTTTGTCATACAGATGAGCCACAGGCTAGACTCCCTCACGGGTGCACCTCGAATCCTCCAGCCGTTTGAGTGGGACCCTACAAGACCAGAGACGGTCAACGAATTTCGTACGCTTCTGAGCACCATCGATCAAGCCCTTCCACTTGAGCATTCAGGGTTTGATGCAGAAGAGGTGGCCCACAACATCTGGTATGCGACAGATGGCATCCTGGGAAGGATAATGATGCTTCTACGTTATGCAGCGCTTAGAGCCATTCGGTCGGGGGCAATGGTGATAAGCAACTCACTTCTGGCACAGGCCTATGATGCATGTATTGATGGAACTCGTATGGGGGTGGGCAAAATCAATCCCTTTTTGGTTCCAACGTATTGCGATGTACAGTCGGCACACATGCTTGATGCATGCGCACGTCCGAGGTGGCGTAAAGGAAGCCACCAGTACAGAAAGAGAACAGGAGAAAAAAAGTGCTAGTTTTTTTTGTGGCGGCAGCACTTCAGGGAGCGTGGAAGAGACGAGTGTGGGTTTTGAGCAACATATACACTTCAGGTCAAAGCGATATCAGCCGGATATTTTTTTGCTCGCTTGGTAGCAAAAGGAGTCGCTTAACAGTAAGGGTGATCGGTACATTCGTGCTGCCATCCTCTACTCGAAAGACCTCATTGCAAGCGAGATGGGTTTTATATGTGGAGGAAACTATGCCAGTCAGAGATCCGTTGAAGCAAGCTGGTCACTATGCCTATGCCGTTCCAACTCAAAAGTTAGAGAGGGTAAAGCCCATGGTGCATTGCGAGAGTTGGATTGAGCGCGACTTTGCGTATTTGCTCTTCATACGATCCGATGGTCGTATCGTATGAAGAGCAGCCCTGCAAAATCTACTATATTTTCGATCGGAAAGAACACTTCTATATTCCGGATTTTTCCGTCATTTGGCGGAATCAACAGCCAAGCCTGGTTGAATGCAAACCAGCGTCAAAGTTAGATGAGCCAGAGAATCTGCGGAAATGGACGGCGGCGCGTCTGTGGTGTGAGCAGAATCACTATACGTTCATGCTGGTAACTGATACAACGCTCCGCAAACTTGGCAGCCTGCTACCCAATGTCAAGCTCCTTGCAGGCCATGGCCACCAGCCTATCACGCCGCAGGCCAGGGAATGGCTCCTCAGAACAGTGCAGGCTGAAAACAGGGCGCTCTCTGTGGCGGAACTGGTGGAGCGAGCTAAGGAGCAACTGGCTCCGAATACGGTCAGGACGTACGTCTGGCACCTGCTCTATACCGGAGAGCTAAGCGCGGATCTTACAAAGCCTCTGAATGTCATGACGACCCTCGTCTGGTTGCCTGCAAAATGAAGGGGAGGTTCCTATGCCGTATGCGTTTGAGGCTGGCGTGCAATACGTGCTGGGTGGCATTGGGTATCACATTCTGAAAGAGCTCTCAGCAGACCAAATCCTCGTAAGGAATATGATGACGGCAAAAGAGGAGGCGCACAATACAAAAGACCTGGTCGAGAAATGGAAGAAAGGAACCCTGGAGTTTGGAAGGCACGGCCGTAATCTGCGCGAAGTGGAGGGCTGTCCTGTCAAAACAACCTACGAGTTCACAGACCTCGATTTCCTGAAAATTGAGCCCCATGGCGTTCAACTCATTCAAGAGACATGGGACAAATACCAGCTCATACGTCGGCTCATTGATCTTTCCCCTAAAGAACGTACAGACACGAAGATCGAGGCGGAGATTAGATTATTCGTAGCCGAGCAGTTCCTCCTCAGCCTCTCGGGAAAGAGAACACAGCCTATTTTCCCTCCGCACTCTGGGAAAGGCCAGAAGAAGACTGCGCAGGAAAATATTGCGGAACCACTCCCCCTTTCCGCACTGGAAGAGATGCTGGAAGACGTCGAGGATAAGGATCGTGCCGCGCGACTCCTTGCCTCAGCACCGCTCCTGCTTATCAGCGCGCGTCAAGCGCGTCGCTGGATCGAAGCATTCGAGCAGAGCCGCAGAGACATTCGCAGCCTGGTGCCAACATACTACAAGCGAGGGATGAGAAGGGTGCAATTGCCTCCTCGAGTAGAAGAATTGTTGCTGGAAGCTGTAGAAACAGTCTACATGACCGAAGAGCGACTCTCTGTGAAAAGGGTGATAGAGAAACTGGAGTTTCTGATCCTTCGGGAAAACAAGGAATGCCCAGATGGCCAGCCGGAGCTCGTGATGCCCAACAAGCGGAAAGTCTATCGTTACATCGACGAACAAGACCCGGTGGAAATCGATACTGCGCGCCTGGGGAAGCGAGCCGCGCAACGCAAGCATGCGCGAGTTGGACGTGGTCCAAGACCAACACGTCCAAATGAGCGATGGGAGGAAGATGATACGCTCAGCGATCTGTTCGTGATCGATGACGAGGATGGCTTACCCATTGGACGACCCTGGTTCACAGCTGTGCGCTGTTCAAAGACTGCCGTCGTCCCTGGCTTTTCGATCAGCTTTACACCGCCTTCGGCTCAAACGGTCATGGAATGCCTGCTCTACGCAATTTCTCCAAAAGACCATGTGAAAGAGCTGTTCGGCCTGCGAAACGACTATGTGGGTTATGGTGTGCCCGAGACATTGGCAGTCGACAGGGGGGCAGCGTATCTGAATAAGGACCTGGAGCTTGCGTGCGCCCAACTCGGTATTGAGCTCGATCCTATGCCGGGGAGAAGTCCCTGGTTGAAGGCGGGAATTGAGCGATTCTTGGGAGACTCAGAAGTGGAAGTCTTTCATGCCAGCTCAGGGACCAGCTTCTCTAACTTTTTGGCCCGTGGAGACTACGATCCGGCGAAGCACGCCTGCATCACCCTGAATGGTCTCTGGTATATCCTGCACAAGTGGATCGTAGATGTGTACACGCGTGACAAACATAGGGGCATAGGAGGAGTCCCGGCCAAACTCTGGGAGCGAGCGCTTGGAAGAGACTTCGTCCCGCGTCTCCCCGCCAGCAGGGATGAGCTTGCAGTTCTATTGTCCCGCATAGAAAGCCGGGTGATCCAGAATACCGGTATCGAGTTTGAGAATCTGTGGTATCAGGACCCCAGATTGTCAAAGTTGCAAGATATCCTCAATGGTGAGCAGGTGTACTTTAAATACAATCCTGGCGACCTTTCGCGGATATGGGTGATGTATCCCGGCCAGAAGCGATATCTCGAAGTCCTGGCCGTTGACCAGGAGTACACTCGTGGCCTTTCCCTCTGGAAACACCGTCTGATCAAGCGTTATGTGCGTGAGGAGATGGAGCGAGACATCGATCGAGAGTCGCTCATCCTGGCAAAGGAGGAGCTCTATCAATTGATGCATAAGGAGTTCCGCTGGGGAAAAAAGCTGGGTGGGCGCAAGCGTGGAGCACGCTATCTCGATGTCCAGGTGAACGAAATACTGCGCAGGGCTCGGAGAACCGAGCCCTGGTCCGCTGAGACCCTGGTTGTTTCGGAGTTCATCGACTTCGATCAACCTGCAATCGCACCAAAGGCCTCAGAGACCGCGATTGCCCCGGTTGAACCGCAGCTGCAGTCTTCTCCTGAGGATGCAGGTTTCACCGCCATGCAGTTGGGAGTTGCTTTACCAGCGATGATAGAAGATGTAACCCTTCCAGTGGATGAGGAAACGATGAACGCAGGGGCCCCTTTTTCGGTACCAAAAGAGACGTCGGGAGAACAGAGAGCGACTACAGAGGGCGAGGTTACTGGAAAACCTCAAGAGAAGCCAAAGGTGAGTACAGACCCAGACGAATCCACGACATACGGTATTGCGTATAGTTACGGTCGTTGTGGCCCCACATAATGCGAAAGGCTGATCGTTTGGGGGGATGTGTGTTCATAGCAGTATGTACTCATGTAGAGAGCAGCAGTGTTGGAGCAAAATTGATCAACGGAGATAGCGCTGCAAAAAGGTGCTTGGATGAGGACGTTGCAGCGAGGAAATATGGAGCAGTACGGGAGACGTTGCCATGAATAATCCCACGTAAATTTGGGTTGCAGACAGGGTCAGAAAATGGAAACCGACTTTTCTTCTAAAGGCGCTATGGTTGGAATTGTCTCTCGGGATACTGTTGGGTGTACTCGTCAACTATGCCGCTGTGAAAGCGGTTATGCAGAAAGGAGAAGTATTACCAATGAGGATGTAATGGACCATCGGACTGGAGCGTATCCGTACCCCCAAAAAATGCTTCAGGAATTTCTCGAGCGGACTGGCTTCCGCACACTTTTTAACGGTGAGATTGAAACAAGAGAGCGACCTCGTCTAACCCTTGTAGGAGACGGAGGTACAGTAGAGATGCTCCTGCTCAGAGCGTCGTTTTACTTCAAGACTGGTAAACGGAGAAGCAAGAAATAGAAAGGAAAGTTCAACATGAGCGCAGTTCTTACACAGGTAGGCTCATTCCCAGATCCAGGTGAAAGGCGAGATATGACCAAGGCTCAACGCATTGACATGGTAGAGCATCTCTTGCTCCACCACGCACGTTTCAATACTCTGCTCGCACGCATTGACTACTGCGCGCGATTTGGCGGAGAGATCAAAACGAAAAACCCCCCATGTCTCGCTATACTTGGAAATACAGGTGCAGGGAAGACAACACTTATAGATGCATGGCTGGAGAAAGCGCCTCTTCGCACCATGGAAACAGATGAGGGGACTATCATCCCCTATCTTTATGTTCTGGTGCCATCAAGTCCCAAAAAAAAAGGAGCCGTGTCCGCATTCTTACGTGCGTTGCATGATCCAAATCCCAGCCGTGGCACTGAGTGGGATATGATTAGCCGCGTCCACCGTCTGATCAAACGGTGTAAAGTGCAGGTAATTTTTGTTGATGAATTTCAACACCTGAGGGATAAGGACACGCAAAAAGTGGTGCATGCCATTGCAGATTTCCTTAAAGACGTGATCAACCAATCCCATATCCCCATGATCTTGACCGGGAAGCTTGGGGAGGCTGAGTCGATCCTGATGGCGAACTCCCAGCTTGATCGACGCGTCGGTACTCCCCTTGTGCTGGAACCCTTCGAGTGGGACCGAAGCCGGCCGGAGACCATCAAAGAGCTCCGCACCCTCATGCGGGACATCGACCGGGCGCTACCGCTTGATCTCTCAGACTTGCAGAACGAGGAGATGGCCTTTCGCTTCTTTTATGCAAGCGACGGTTATCTGGGTTGGATTATGGAAATTATACGGGAAGCGGCCATTAGAGCAATTGATACAGACTGCCATTGCTTGAATAAGCCATTACTCGCTGCGGCATATGAAGCACGCCTCGCTGGGACTGACGTGGGAGATGGGAAAGTAAATCCCTTTTCCACAGCTAGGTTCACAGAGGCAGCAGTCGATCAATTGCGATTCACCGTCAAGAAGCGTCGCGGAAGCGCTAAACCAACTGAGAAAGGGCAAAAAGGACGAGGCAAGGGATCTCCAAAAAAGTAAGCGAGTTGAAAACGCATGAGGAGAGGGAAGAAGCGATGCAGCATTCATCCATTTCACCTTTGGCACCGATCCCGGCTCGAGTGGTTCCTAATTCTTGGGAGGATCTCGCATCATACATAACCAGGGTGGCAACAGAGATGGGCTACAGAAATCCAGGCTGGATTCTTCATCCGGAAGGAGTAGTTACTACCGTCCAACCATACAATCTCTGCAGGCTGAGCCGTGAGACTGATTACCAGTTTTTTGAACACCTGTTGTGTATGGATGAAGAGGCAATTTACAGCCACACGCTGCACCGCTTCACGCCTTGCCTGTATGATACTGAGGATTCTCGTCCGAGTATACCAGAAGAGATCAAGCGTCCACTTCTCACGCAGTACATGTTCCAGTCTTTTTTCCATCCCTACTCAGCGACCAAAGTCTGCTCAGTGTGCCTTACTGAAGAACCTGCATACGGCCGCCTTTACTGGAGTGTCTTACCAGTCGTCGTGTGCCTGCATCACAGAGTCTTTCTAACAGATCGGTGCCCGACCTGTCAATCCCCCATCCCTCTCCTCCGTCCCTCACTTTCGAACTGTCCCCGGTGCCATAAAGGCGATTATCGTGAGGCGCCCATAGTTCATATTCCGGAGAACCCGTTATTTCAAATGGGACAAGAGCTGATCCTGCATAATTTGGGTGTGCAGCGTATGATGAATGTTGCTGAGGTTGCTGACACAAGCAAAACACCTCTGCTTCGTTTGCTACCATGTCAGTATTTTCTCCTTCTGGACGCCTTTCGCTGTATCCTCGGCCCTCTGTTCCCCGATGCGCCATTTTTGCAAGTGAGTGTTGATACGCGCCCCCTATTACGCAGACGTCCCCGCTCCAAGAGTGCATTATCGCTCTTAGAGTGGTCAGTCATCATAGCGACAGCGCATTGGCTTTGCACCTCGTGGCCTGATAATTTTTTTTCTTTTCTCGATGTCTTTCCCCATGCAAGGAGCGAGAGGAGAAGAAAACGGGATCGGCAGCGGGCATCGGGTCTCCAACGGGATTTCGGGGTTTTTTACGAAAAGTGGCTATATCAGCGTCTCGCCCATCCCGCATTTGCCTTTCTCCATGAGGCGTTTGAGAGCTATCTGGAGAAGCACTATACTGGAGGAGAACTCACAAAACGTCTCCAGCCATTTAAAGGGAGGTCCAGGGAGCAGTTACAGGAACGACCATACCTGACGAAAGCGCAGACGAAGGCCATCATGGGGATCGGCGAAGATGTTCTTCAGGCTCTATTAGTTCACGGCAGCCTGCGTTGCCTGAAAAAGCCTATCGGTCGCGCAGGGAAGCGGACAATGTTTCTGATTGAAAGAGAGAGCGTCGAGAGTGTACAACGGGAATGGGCGGGTTTGCTTCCTCTGGACAGCGTTGCGCGATCCCACCTTGGAGTTAGCAAAGGGGTATTGCTCGAGATCGAACAGGCCGGGTTACTAAAACCGGCGCGTGGACCCTGGGTCGATGGATATAAGTTCCGGCTCTTTAAAGCGGCTGACATAGAGCAATTCTCAGCGGATCTGCTTGGCTGTGCATTATCGGCACCGCTGCCCGTTCCTGAACATGTAACTCTCTCCCAAGCCGCTTGTGTGCTGGCCGTGCCAATGATCAACCTCCTGACCGAAGTTCTCAACGGCTACGTGAGGCCCATAGATCTCGGAACAGCTCAGCCTCTCCTGCAACGTTTGGTGCTCACCACCGACGAAATCCTTCGCTATCGCGAGCGGCGTGCGCAACAACGCCGCGACGATTTAGGGCTCCTTACAACGCGTGAAGCTTCGGCTAGCTTGGGGGTAGACCATGATGTCCTGTTACGATGGGTGAAGCACGGCTTTCTCACATGTGAAAAGATGGCAAGTGGTGGAAGTAGGTTCTCCCTTGTCATCCGCCAGGAGGCTCTGAAGGTATTTCAGCACACCTATATCTCTACGGAAGCCACTGCCGAACTTTTGGGTATCGTTCCTGGCACGGTACGGAAGTATGTACGTAAAGGGGTACTGCGTCCAGTGACAGGTCGACATACATCTGAGGGCGGCAATAGGCTGCTCTTCTTGCGAGAGCAGGTTGAGTCTTTAGCGCCGACTGATACAGTTACTGCACATGATGCC
>WNGP01002837.1_pt1 | contig 14531 bp, 14 predicted proteins | sample 5407671 | NCBI WGS metagenome assembly WNGP01 (sample SAMN13153381, study PRJNA577476) | soil metagenome | isolation source: 40 cm soil or saprolite under Garry oak tree replicate 2 | place: USA:California | collected 2016-06-15 | reverse complement strand
AGTGCCGCTCTGATACCAGCTACCTTGTTGGCGGCGATCGAGGCTCCTGTTCCTGTCCAACAGAACACAATGCCTTCGTCGGCTCGCCCCGTTGCTACCGCCTCTGCCGTCTTGCTGCTGGTGTACGGCCAATCGCTGTCAGGGTCATTCTCGGCCAGGGGACCAAACAGAACGAGGTCGTGCCCTCGTTTCCTGAGCTCATCTACCACAGTGTCGGTAAGGTGGGTGCGTTCGTCGCTGCCAACAGCTATTTTCATGTTAGTACCTCCCTGCTCGTTGTGCGTGCGAGCTTTCTTCGTGACTTTATTGGTTAAGCTACCAATGAAAGTATAGGAGCAAAGAGAAGAGCGCGTCAATCCCTTTCATTGATCTTGTTGGTTGATTTTGTCATTGCCAGGATACTGGACTGTAGTTATATTTTAAAGCTGCCAGGTTCCTGTCATCCCTCAGACCATTATCCGTGGAAAAGAGGTCCTGCATGTGCCTCGAAGGTGTTTGCAAAAATTCATGGGTCACCCAGGCGGTACTAACTCTTTGTCTCCATCAGTCAGGCGTGGTATACTTCGGGAAAAGCTGATACCAGCCTATACGCAGAACTGCGACCAGACTGCACTCAACAGCATTTGCTTGTGAAACCCGGGAATGAGATGACTTTAGTATAGTGAGTGCACCATACGCTAGCATTGACGATACATGGAGGACAGCAGTAATGAGCGAATAGTTCCGAAGAAGGTAGCGTTCTATTGAGCGCTTGCTTTCCCCGGTTTCGTGAGGGTCATCCTCACTGGATGGACTACATAGGGGGTTGCCCTACCATCCTCTACACCCTCCGACCCGAAGGCATTGGGTGCTACTTTGCGGATAATGTTGAACGCGCCGTTCACATCAGCATTGATATACTGGTTGCCAGATGCACGATACAACCCACGCTTGACCCGTTTGCCGCTGAAGGTGTGCTTAGTGTCATCGCTTGGGTTACGAGCAGGGAGCGGGTCACGATCAAGGAAACTGGCCTTGGACGTGTAGGACTCTTCGGTAATCAACACGGTAATGCCGACTAACTCCGCTTTGTAGGCGAGCATCTGGATAAAGCGAGCATGGGGGATTTGCACAAAGTTCTGGTTGTTGCGCCTACCCATCTCGATTTCCTGTTTCCAGCCGTCATTCTTCCCGATCACTAACACACCTATCCCTTCCTTAACTAACACGTCGATGATCTTGCAGCTTGCGGTGTGCAGGTAGTGGTCAATGCGCCGGTTGCGTCTGGTGGTTAGGCGCTCCATGCGCCTGGTTGTGCCTGTTGTACCAAGCTTCTTTTGTAGCTCTGCTCTGCGCTTGTTGTAATACTGGTTGATCGACTTGGCTGGCCTGCCGTTAACAATGACTGGACGAAAGCCAGGTTTGTTTGAAGCTACAGTTGCCAGGTTGTTGATGCCCAGATCGATGCCAGCGTAAAAAGCAGGGTTGACCGTTGCCTGAACAGGCTCTTTCTCGTAGACGACTTCAACGACGTAGTAGCCCTTTTTCGGGACGATGCGAACTTGATTAATGTCCTTATGTCGGGTCTTCACCGTGATGGGAAGCATAGAAGGTTGAATGAGGCCCCGCTTGAGGCCCTTCTTACTGAGCGCCTGGATGGTGTAGACGAGGATGTTGCGTCCCTCGGCTTTGTGCTTATATTTGGGAAGCTTAGGCCGTCCAAGAAACTTGGAGGGAGCTTTCTCGTAGGCAGCACGCGCTTTGAAAAAACTTTCCCAATCGTGATGCAGTTGCATCAGCACTTGCTGACTAACCTTCGCTGGTAGGGCTTTGTACGCTTCATGCGATTGCATACGACGCTGTATCTCGTGATAGTTGAGGTATCGCCCCTGGTGGATAAAGGCTTGTCGTATCTCGTAGTTAGCGGCATTATAGAGGTTTTTGGACGCGAAGGCGGCTACATCGATGATGACATAGCGCGGATCTTTTTTGTCGATGACGTGCTGCTCAACTAGCTGCATCCTGTTCACCTCTTGCTGTTTCTACTACTGCTACTCATACATTCTTTCTCATCTGCTGCTCGACGGTAACGGTCAGGCTAGGCAGCTAGCTCTCTAAAGAAGGCTTGACGAATTTCGCTGATGTAGGCAGGCGAAATGGTGATGCCCTGCTCATTCGCCTTGCGTTGAATATCGGTATTGCGGATGTTCGGTGTTTCGCTGAGACAGCGCCGAACGAATGCTCCTTTGTCGATGTCGGCGCTTTTCGCTGCGGGTGTTTGGTCTTTCGGTGTCGTGTTCGCTATTCGGTATTCGGTGTTCGCTTCCACCACCGAAAGTTTCGGTCGAGCGGTGTTCGGTGCCGATATTCGATGCTGTTCGGTGTTCGCTTCCATCGCGGCTTGTAGTTCTTGCTGCACGACTGCGCGCACCTGCGCGTGTATCGTCTGCTGTAGCTGCTCAAACAAGCCGGGAAGCGCTGCGAGTTCTGCAAGTGTGTGTGTATGTGCCTGCACGGTTTCAGCGATGTTCGCTACTTCGGTGAGCGCTGGATGTCCGCCGAATGTTCGCTCAGTTTGTTCGGTGAAGTGCGCCGAAAGTCTGGCTGCCGTTCGCTGTACCAGTTCAGTACACTGTTCGGTGATACGTTGTTCGCTTTCGGTGAGTTGTTCAGTGAACGTGGTATGCTGCCTCTGCGTTGTCGCTCGGCGCAAGCTGTGAATCACATGGCCATAGATCACCGTCATAATGACCCGTACCAGGATGAGGCCCTTTTCCGCCATATTCGTATAGGTTCTGGTAGAAGGCCACAAGAGGCCGATGGAGACCAGCAAGAGCGTCAGAATCATGATACCGATGAGGAAGCCACCTGTGACGGAGGCTTTGCGGGCGGTGCGTGCGTCTCCCTGTTGGCGAGCGTGATCGCCCATGCTGGCAAGGCTGAAGCCGCCCACGTCCAGCATGACGACCTGCGTTCCTAAGACGATGTTGCTGACGGCAGGCCAGAGCGTGACGTCGGGCAGGATTTCGATGATATTCATCACCATGCAGCCAAACAAGACCCATTCGGCGATGCGGCCCGCGTAGGTCTTGGTGACTTCCCAGGCGTCGGTGATGATCTCTGATTTCGCCAGGGCGCTCTCTCGCCAACTGGCTGTTGATCGCGGCTGTGGTTGTGGTGGTACGTTGGGTGTCATATAATCCTCCATTCATAGGCTTGTCTGTTGTCGTCGTCGGCTGTCTGGATGTTTCTGCGCGCTTGTGCAGCGTAGCTATGCGTACACTCAGCGCCGACGACGACGACAGACAAGCGGTGTTACACGTGCTCGATCATCCCGCGCTCGCGCAACTCTCTCACCAGTTCTCCGGCCTTGTCCTTGCCCACGCCCAGCTTCTCCCCCAACTCGCGGTAACTGGCAAGTGGGTTGTCCTGGTAGGCTGCCAGCGCTCGTTCCAGTTCGGCGATGCGTTGGGTTGCCAGAACCAGCCCTGACCCCTGCTTGCCGCCCCGCCGTACCACCGTCCCAAAGAGCGCCTGTTGCAGCCGCGTGAGCACCTCTTTGTCGAGAATGCTGCTCTCTTCCAGTCGTTGGGGAAGCCACTTGCTCGCCTCATCGAGGATGAAGGTGCAGGGCACGCGCTCCCGGTTGTGGCGGCCCGCCTCCCAGTCGTGCATCCCGTAGATGATCTCGGTCATGACCTGGGCGGCCTCGTCGTCGTTGTCAAAGGATTTGAGGTGCAACACGACTTGCAACACGTCGCGCACGATGGCCTGTCCGAACGCGTATGCACCGTTAAGGTCGATGGCGATGTAGTTCTGCACCCGATTGTGCCCCATCTCCGGCAGAAGCGCCGCGCTTCCCGCCCACTGACCGCGCGGCAGATATCGGTGATCGGAGAGCGGGCCGTATTCGTCCTCGGTATCCCCGATGCACAGTGGGCAGTAGTAGCGGGCCAACTCTTCGGCGATGACTGCGATCCCGTTGGATTTGCCGGTGCGCCGCATGCCGCACAACAGCGCGGTCGCCCCCAGGAGGCTGTTGGCGTTGGGTTGGAAGGTCTCGCTCAGATAGAGCGGATTCTCTTCCATGATGCTCTCAGGGAGATCGTCGGCCTGGTCGTCGAGGTCTACTGCCTCGCCAGAGAGGATGAGGCGCTGACCGCCCAGCGGTACCAGCGAGCTGTTGGCACGCCGAGGCGTAGTGGTGAGGGCTGCCTCGCTCTCTGGCTCACTCGCAGAAACGCCTGATGCTGGGGAGAGGTCGCGGTCTTGCAGGCGTTCAGGCTGGTAGCCGACCATCAACTGCACGAAGCCCTTTGTGGAGAGCTGCATGGCTTCGATCTTACGCCTCATCCACGTTGCTGTCAGGACACAGAGCGCGAGGACCAGACCGGCAGCGATGATGGCAAAGAAGACGCCTTGCATGCCCAGGTGCAGGCGCTGCGCCGGGTACATGAGCACGGCTAAAAAGGCGAAGTAGGCGACCACGTAGACCGCGCTCTTCCCGCTCTGATTGACGCTCGCTGCTGGCTGCTCATCGGAGTCGTCCACACCTTCCTGCTCGTCGTCCATGATTGGCTGTTGCTGGTGATCGTTCATGAGAAACCTCCTTTATGGCTGCTGCTTGTGCTGCTGTTTGAGGTTGTCTGCAGCGGCAAAGCTGGCCCACAGGTACTCAATGGAGCGCACAAAAGCGATGGTGGAGAGCGCGTACAGACCCACGGCGTAGCAGAAGATGATAAAGCTGCTGGTCAGGGGGTCAAGCTGCGCGGTGTAGACGGCGATGAATGTGTAGTCGCCGATGGTGTCCACCACAAAGCCCAGGCTTCCCCACACGACGACGAGATTGACGTGCTGCACGATTTCGACAGCGGTGGACTTGAGTTGCTGGGCGGTGCGCGTGGCGGCGGGCGCACTCCCCGTCACGCGATGTTTCTTCCAGGTGGTATCGAGCCGGAAAACCAGCATCATGAGGGCGAACTGGAAGGAAAGGGCGATCAGTCCGCAGATCATGAAGACGACCGGCTGCTTGCCAGGGGTGACGGGCGTGTTCGCCGGGTTGAACATCGTCCAGAAAGCGGTAAAGGTGGTCATCATCTGCCAGAGGTTGGCACCGAAGCCGAACAGGATACCCAGACCACCTAAGACGAACATCGCCCCTGGGGGATGATGGATGGTCTGATCGGGGATCTGCCGGGCGAACAGACGGCCTGTTCCCTGACCGGGGCGTCCGTTGTGCTGCTTGGTGTTGTGATGGTTGAGGTAGTTATACGTTTTTCGCTGCTGAGCCATGCTGGTGTGTCCTTTCTAGCTTGAGTGCTCGCTGTTCCACATCGCAGCTTGTCGCGGCTGCTGTTCTCGGCGGTTGGACCCTATGACAGAGTCGTGAAACCGGTAGGCTCTGGCATTGCTTACCCATTGTCCATCCACCAGGCGCTGGGAGGCGCGGCACTTTTCGCGCTTGCAGACTCGGTAGTTGGCGGTGGTGGTCATCATCCAGTCGTGGCCGAGATCGCGACAGGTAGTATTGGCGAATGGCTCGCTCTTCTGCTTACGCATGGTGTTTCTCTCCTGTCCGAGCCATGATCTGCACGTAGGTCACGTAATGGGCCTCGCAGGAGAAGCCGACGAGAATGCCATGCACGGTGTCCTTGACCTTAACGGAGGGGCATGGATGCTCGAACAAGCCCATCACCCACAGATGGGGTGTTTCGGTTTCAATGCGTTCGCGCAGTGCCTGAATCACAGGGAAGGAGGTGGAAGGGGGGTGTTGTTCTTCGCTCATCTGGCCAAACCTTTCTGTGTCTCTGCAACACACACATGTATTCTGGTTGACCGCGAGCAACGTATGCGGTAGAACCGCAGACGGCCTGGCGGTCGTACCGACGGTCAAAGGGCTAGGCAGGGCGTGGTTTCTTACTTGGCGGTGAGGACACGCCCTACTGACGCGCTACGACGACACGAACCTCGGAAAAGCACTTAACTTGGGGTCATGACATTTTTGGCCCGCCTTTTCCCTTAGAATAGAAGGGCCAAGCCGTCCATGACGACCTACTGGCAAGGGAGGGCGTGTACAAGCTTGGCGGCAACGGACACGCTCCCCCGACCACCCTATGAGAAACCGCACTACAAAGACTCTTCTACGTTTGTTTATTTCAACCCTGTAAATGCTGTTCTTTGTTAAGGAGCCGATAGATGGTAGATGAGAAACTTCTCACACCGGAACAAGTAGCGGAGCGGCTACAGGTCACGGTACAAACGATATATACATGGATGAGATCAGGTTACCTCCCATCTGTTAAGATGGGTCGCCTTTGGCGGATACGACCAGGTGACCTGGAAGAGTTTATTAAACAACAAAAGCATCAGGGTCAATAGCAAGAGTAATCTCTTTTCCTTCACTTTTCCGAATAGACGTGGTACTGTATACGATAGTAGTACAAATGACCTAATCGTTATCATTGGAGCATTGTTCTAGTTTACATTGTACCGAACAAGGATTTGAAGAAAGCCGGAAAAGCGGCAGATTTGTCGGTATGAGAGTCATGTCAAGTGCTACTCAGAAGTGCCCAAATCGTATCAAGGCATGTATTCATGCTGCTGGATACAAGGTTCATGAAATTACGGCTGAGCTAAATATTCCCGATCGCACTATGCGCGACTACCTCACTGGACGAACAGCCATGCCAAGGGAATATCTGGGAGCCCTTGCTAAGCTTCTTGGCTGTTCAACGGATGACTTGGTGCCAAAGTGCTCTCCTACCCCTTCTTTCTGCTGGAATGTCCCTCATCAACGCAATCCCTTTTTTACCGGCCGTGAGAATCTCTTGAAGCATCTTCATGAGACCCTCAATAGGAAAAACACCGTAGCATTGACGCAGACACAGGCGATCTGCGGCCTCGGAGGCATTGGGAAAACACAGACCGTTATTGAATATGCTTATCGCTATCATCATGAGTACGAGGCAGTGTTCTGGATCAAGGCCGATGCACGTGAGGGTCTCCTCTCGGACCTGGTGAGCATTGCCGTTCTGTTGAACTTGCCAGAACAGCACGCAAAAGATCAGTCTATTGTAGTTGCTGCTGTCATGCAGTGGTTGAAAACACATACACGATGGTTGCTGATCTTCGATAATGCCGATGATCTGGCAATGGTGAGAGCATTTCTTCCTCCAATATGCAGCGGACATGTCCTGCTGACGACCCGTGCTCAAGCGATAGGTCGACTCGCTCGGCGTATCGAAGTGGAAACGATGACGTTAGAAGTTGGAGCACTCTTCTTGCTCCGGCGTGCTTCCATTATCGTACCTGATGCTCGACTGGAGCAGGCGTCTCTTGCTGATCGGGAGACTGCTCTAGAAATTGTACAGGAACTGGGTGGACTACCTCTTGCGCTCGATCAAGCCGGGGCTTACATAGAGGAATGCTCATGCAGCCTGCATGAATATTTACTCCTCTACAGGAAACAGCGAAATACACTGCTCAAGCGACGTGGCGGCCTCGTTTTTGATCATCCTGAGCCCGTTGCGACAGCCTGGGCGCTGTCCTTTGAACAGGTTGAACAGGCCAGCTCTGTCGCTGCTGAACTGCTGTATCTCTGTACCTTTCTCGATCCCGATGCTATCCCCGAAGAGATCATTACAACAGGGGCCTTCTACCTTGGTCCCGCACTGCAATCGGTCGCTAACAATCCGTTTGCCCTACATAAAGCGGTTGAAGAGTTGAACAAGTTCTCGCTGATAAGACGTAATCCAGATACGAACATGCTGACCATTCATCGCCTCGTGCAGGTGAGTATCCAGGATGCAATGGATGAAGTGACGCAGCGGGTATGGGCCGAACGGACAATACAAGGCGTGAACGCCACGTTTCCCAGCGAAGTGACGGTTGCATTGTGGCAGCACTGTCAACGCCTGCTTCCTCATGTTCAGGTGTGCATGATGCTCGTGGAGCAGTACAGTCTCACCTTGCCTGAAGCGGCAACGCTCTTCAATCAGGCTGGATATTACCTGCGAGAACGTGCCCTCTACCCAGAAGCTGAGTCATTGTATCGGAGGGCATTAGCGATCCGTGAGCGGATGTTTGGATCATACCATTCAGGTACAGCTCAGGTACTCTACAACCTTGCACGGCTCTATTTTGAACTGGGTCAGTATGCCGAATGTGAGGTGTTTTATCTGCGAGCATTGGCGATTCGCGAACTCATCTTACCTCCAGACCATCTTGACATCGCGCTGAGTCTGAACAGCTTGGCTTTCATGTATTACTTGTGGGGGATAAAGTATGACGAAGCAGAAAAGCTCTTTCAACGAGCATTACCCATCTTTGATCGAGCTATCGGGATGGATCACCCTAAGACTGCACACTGCTTGAGTAATCTGGCCCTGCTTTATGCCACACAAGGGAAGTACGCTAAAGCGGAACATCTGCTCTTGCGTGTGCAAGCAATCCGCGACAGATTCCTCGGTCACCTCCATCTTGATACCGCGCGGAGTCTGCAGAACTTGGCCTGGTTGTACATAGACCAGGGAAAGCAGGAGCGATTTGAGGAGGCGAGGCGATTGCTTGAGGATTCTCTGGAAATACGCGAGACCTTGCTCGGACCAGAGCACCCTCAAACAGCGAATAGCCTCTATCACCTGGCCGCATTATATGAAGCTTGGGAACAGTATAGCGAAGCGGATCGGCTCTATCAGCGCGTGCTCGCAATCCGCAGAAAGATGATGGGCAGGGACAATCCGAAAGTGCTCTTGACGGAAAAGCGCTATGCAGCGCTCCTCAGAAAAATGGAACGATATGAAGAAACGACACAGCTTGAAGGACATATTCAAGCTGTGCAGGGCCATATGTAAATGCAAAAAGTGCTCACGCTCTCAGAACAATGAGACCTGCAAACCGCCCTGTCTTTCCATGTTCCGCCCGATGAGAATAGAATTCATCGGTGTGACAGGCGGTGCAGATGCCTGATTCCTCAATATGATCGATCTGTACACCGCTTTCAAGCAGTTGCCAGCGGAAAACCGCCGCTATGTCAAAGAGATACGTGTCATCAGCTTGCGGCTCAAAGAAATCGTGGACCTGTGCAGGAAAGGCTTCCATAAAGATGTTCACCAGATCTTGACGGACCTGGTAGCAGCACTTCCCAAGAATGGGACTCACTCCGACTAGGATGTCAGTCGGGCTGCTTCCAAAGTGTTCTCTCATCGTCTTCACCGTTTCCGGGATGATGCCCTGTAGTGTCCCTCGCCAACCAGCATGAATCATCGCAATGACCTGTTGGTTTGGATCGTAGAATGCAATAGCTGCACAATCTGCGACTGGAATAAAGAGTGCTCTGCCAGGAACATTTGTGATAAGGCCATCGGTTTTTGGTAGCTTGTGATACGTGCCGCAAGGAGTCTGGTCGGTCACAATTTCAATATGCGAGCCGTGTACGAGTTGAGCTTGCGCTACTTGCTCTGGTTCGACGCCCACAATTTGGTAAAAGCGTGTTCGATTAGTGATCACTGCGTCTGGATCGTCGCCGACACTTTCACTAAGCGAGAGGTTAAGTGAATGGAGATGTCCCTGGCTTACTCCGCCCAACCGTGTTGAAACGACAAGGGGTATCTGTGGGAATTGCTCGAAGAGTTCATAGGAGTAATAGACAAGATTTTCAGACGTTTGTGCGCGCTCGTGCCTTATCATGTTTAATTTTCTCTCGTAAGACGTATGGTGTTGCACCATGTTAGATAGATATACGTAGTGTACCCTATCAACGTAATCAGGTCAAAAAGGAACAAACCTCGATACTGTTCAGAGTTGACCTAAAGAAGATGGGGAAGTCAGCAGGGCCAGGCACTGTCGGAAAGGATTGAGCTGTTGAGCAGTCCAGGTTCCGAAAAGAGAGGCCAGACCCATGCGAGTCTGTGATCCCCTGGGACTGCGAGTGCCGCCGCTGATTTTGCGGGCAATGACCAGAGGGCGAACACGGCGCTCGGCCAGATTAGTATGGGCAGGGACCCCAGGGACAGCCACAAAGACAAAGAGTTCGGGTAAAAACTGTTCGACCCGCTCACATAAGGTGTGTTGGGGAGCCGTCGTCTGGGCATAGGGTTGGCAAAGCTTCCAGAGACGCTGCTCGAAGACATGAGGCTCGGCCACGCGAACACGTTCAAGTTGTCGTGGAGACAGAGTCCGATCGCCTTCCTGCCCTGCCCAAGCCACCGCTTGCGAGATACGCGGCTTTGACATCCCTGGCCCAGGTGAACAGAACCTCATCTTGAGGATGGAGCTTTTTGAGATCATGGTGGTAAATTAACTGAAGGGTGGACCAATTTTGCATCGAAGGGTGGAAATTTGCACTGAAGGATGGAAATTGATGCTTCGATGCCAGGGAAAACTGCTTTGCATCTGGTGTGACTGCCATTGGAAGTTGTAAATAACCGGCTTTGGGCTGGTCGAAGATCCGGGTGCAGAGAAGACAATACTGCCTCATACCCCTTTGATTCGCCGCCGATCCCCACCAGCTCGTCGCCAGGACGTGATGAAGTGACGCCATGCTTCCCCGGCTAACCCTCCATCAGCCGCATCTCGTTCAGCGGTAATCCTGTAATAGGGATATGACAACGATTCGTACACATTTGGGCCGTTTGCCGGCTCATGGCCGGATGTGGTGAATGATGAGTTTACCTTCTTGGGCTCATTCAAACTTTGAGCTTGCTCATAGATTGAGATACATCATCAGTACTCTTTTTCACCACATCCGGCCATAAGCCGCTGCATCCTGGAATTGAGGGACAAGAACCTCCAGGCCCTGCTTTCCGAACCCGCTGGGATACCTCGAAGCACCTGCGAGCACCCTTTCAACCGAACAGGAATCGGACAGGCTCGACGTTCCACCTGTATCCAAGATGCAACGAGCTCGTGTCCACCGTCAGACTTCGTTGTCGCCTGACGGCGGTGGAATGGTGCGCTGTGCGCGGCGCTCTGGGCGAACGGCGCTGGCAATGGTGATCGCGAGCAGACCGACGATCACCGCGGCAGGCGGGAGCGCCGTTGCCCCGGCGAAGGCCAGGACGCCGCCGCCGAGCGCTGCGCCGAGCGCGCTTGCGATGGAGATCGCCGATCCGTTGAGACCCATCGCGACCGGAGCCATTTCCGGTACCAGCGCGAACAAGCGGTGCTGCTGGGGTACGATCGCCATCGATGTGCTTAGGCCGAGCGCGACCATCGTCACGACTGCGCCAGCCCCGGTCGTCCGTGTCGCGGCCAGCGTTGCTGCGAAGACGGTGACGCCGCTCGCGCCGAGAACCAGAGCGAAGCGGGCGCCGCCGGATGAGTCGCGGCACAGCAGTGGTGCCACGGAACTGCCCGGACCCGTAGGCAAGCATCGTAGCCACGACGAGTCCGCCGGAGGCTGACAGGATTGTCGGCAGATACGCGATAATCAGAAAGGTCGGCGTCAGCACGGTGACGGTGCCGATCAGGATGCCCAGGACACGCGAATCCGAGAGCGCCCTCACTCGGTCGCGCAGACCGGTGCGCGGAGCGTGTACGGCCGGGAGAAGCCCGAGCGCGATCCCCGAGAGCGCGGCCAGGACGACGAGAACCCACAGGGCATTGCGCCATCCCCAGAACTGGCCAACGAGGATGCCGAACGGAAGTCCCGCCACCAGCGCGAGCGAACTGCCGCCCGCGACAACGGCCAGCGACCGGGCGCGATGCGTGTCAGAACTTCGCAAGCCAGCGGTGCTGTACGCGTTTGCCTGGTAGGCCGCCGCTCCAACAGCAGCGATGACGCGGCCACACGCCACCGCCAGGAAGTTCGGTCCCGTGGCCTGCAACACGGTGCCGACCATGAACACCGCCATTCCCGTCGCAAGAAGCGACCGGCGATCCCAGCTGCCAGTCAGAGCGGCAATGACCGGCGACCCGACCGCATAGACAAGCGCGAACAGCGTGGTCAGTTGGCCAGCCGTGCTGACCGACACATGCAGGCCAGCGGAGACCTGAGGCAGCAATCCGGACAGCACGAAGCCGTCCACGCCGAGGACAAACGTCCCGACTGCGAGAATCAACAGGTCAGCGGTCCTGAGGCGTTTTGCTGCTGATTGAGGCGGCATGCCCCGGACCGTTCTTGTCCGATCACCGAAAGCCTGAGTCGGCTGTCCTGCGTTCCGCTGCGGAGCACCATCTGCTGGGCATGGAGCAGCCGAACTCGCTGGGGTACTCGCCGACCCGGTGCACGCCTCTCTGCTGACTATGCGACTGAGCTGTCAAAGTAGTAGCCCTCCTCCAGATCCACGATCAGTCCAGGGTAAGCTGGCCGCCACCCGAGAATCGAGTCAAACAGCACGAATGGGCTTGAGACGCCAGCTAAATGATAGTGACCTGACAGATCAAAAATCGTACCTGGGCTTTCTATGCCAGCTTCGCTCATTTAGGCCCAAGATCCGAGTCGAGCGGATTCAATCATCGCGTGTCGCCGCCCGGTCTGTACCGCCTCGGGCATCAAGTTGGTCTCCATGAGACGGCTGCCGTAGCCGCTGAGACGTAAGAATTCCGGTCCTGGCTCAATGATTTCCAGCGCTCCGCCAGCCGCTGTGATGGTGTCAAGCTCTTGAGAGAGATCTTCATACCGATGCCGCCGGTTCGCGTCGACGCCATCGGGTGGAGTGAGGGAGAAGCACGACACCACGAGAACGGAACGGGCTCCGGCGGCCAGGTCTGCGTTCAGCGAACTGCGCACGCCCCCGTCCATGTAGCGGTCTCCGTTCAGCGTCACTGGTGGACTGACTCCTGGGATGGAGGAACTCGCTGCGAGCGCCCTTGCGAGGTCAACGTGGGAGTCCTTAGACCATACGACCAGTTGGCCGGTGGTCGTGCTGACCGCTGTGGCGCGAAACGTTGGCGGCCATTCCCGTCCTGCGAACACGGAGTACCCTGACCTTGCCACGAAGGCGTCTTCACCGATGGTCGCTGCCGCCAATGCTTTGCGGCCGATTGCCGCTCGCGCCTCGTCGGGGTTTGCGGCGCGGGCGGCGTTGGCCCATTCGACGAGCAGGTTTCCGAGTCCGGTGCCAGTGGACGAGTAGATGTTTGGCTCGGACTGCCGGTTCAATTCGGCCACGAGGGCAGCGACATCCATGCCGAGAGCAAGTTGGGCACCGACAATGGAACCTGCGGAGGTTCCAACGATGAGTTCCGCACGGCCAAGGTCAACAGCATGATCAAGGAGACCCGCGACGAGACCCGCCATCCAGGCGTATCCGACCGGACCGCCGCCGCTGAGAACGAGAGCACGCTCGACCCGCGAAGCGTTCCTTGTTTCCGCGACGACAGCCGGAGCCTTCGATTTTCCGATCGTTTCCATCGGATCTGGCTGCTGTTTCATACCGCTTTCCCTTCGAAGTAGTGGCCCTCGTCAAAGTCGGCGATTAATCCGGGGTGTTGGGGCCGCCATTCCAGGAGTTTCTGGGTCACGGTGCTCGATGCCGGAATGTCGAGCCCACGGGATGCGCAACGAGATGAAAAGCAAGTGAGCAGAGAAACAACGGAAGAGATCTCTTCGTCCTGACAGCAGGTCAAAGGGAGTCGAAAAAAGGGGATGCGCAAGAGAAGAACCATCGATCGCGTCCGACAAAAAGCGTGAGAGAGTGGATACCGTGACGAAAACGCGCAGAGAGACCTTCTCGACGAGAAAACATACGTCGAGGACGAGCTTCATCGAGAGCGCAGTCTGCTCAAGCGACCCGTAAACCGAGGGCCTGGGCAAACACGGGTGAGAGCCCATAGACAGTAATCTCGACGGATGGGGCGCTGGGCGGTCGCGCATTGCGTGCGAGCCGTTGTTGCCACGTCATGCGCCAATGCGCTCGCTGGGCGCGCGAGAAAGGAGAAGGCGTCGAGGGGGGTGATGAAACGGATGGGGCTTCCACGGTGACCAGGTGGCTTCGCTGCCAATGTATCCAGGCGCGGCGAGGCTGACAGCGCGACCAATCACCCCACAGGATGGGATGAGGGGCAGACAGGCAGGGAGGTGGATGCTCTTCTGACAGTGGCTGAGGCAGTGGATGCAGCACCGCGCTGACACGACGAGGTTTTTTCGTGGACGTGCCATGTTCTTGACAGAGCGTACGTAAGGGACAGGGACGACAGTCAGCAATACGGGCGGCATAGAGCACACGCACCGTCCCATCATGTTCGGGGCGTCGTTCCTGTGGAGAGAGCGTTGCTCCTTGCGGACAACGCAGCGTGCCGTCGGCCTGAGGAAGAAAGTCTTGTCCTCCCAGGCTTCCGACTCGCGCTGCACGCGCCCACTGCGGGGGACCGAAAGATGGTCCAGCCGCAGAGAGGTCCGGGGATGCTAGGGGGTCAGTTCGAGGGGGGGGAAAACTCGGTGAGACGCATCGAGGTCGGTTGCCACTGCTGACTGAGTTCTTGGCGCAGATTCCACATCCACTGTGAAAGGATCTGCCAGGTTTCCTGACCAGAGGTCGTGTAGGAACTCCAGCGATCACTGTCCTGCTCACGATCCTCAGCAGAGAGCACGGTCTCGAAGCTGCCGCGAT
>WNGP01009961.1_pt1 | contig 14534 bp, 15 predicted proteins | sample 5407671 | NCBI WGS metagenome assembly WNGP01 (sample SAMN13153381, study PRJNA577476) | soil metagenome | isolation source: 40 cm soil or saprolite under Garry oak tree replicate 2 | place: USA:California | collected 2016-06-15 | reverse complement strand
CTAGCAGCGCCGGACGTAGCTGGTTAGTCAGTGTCGCAAAATGGGGGCCAATTGCCTGATCCTGTCCGCAAGACTCAAGCATTAGTACACGTTTGCGGCTGCGCGTTGCCAGCGCATCTGCGATGTGTACGATTAGAGACCGCTCTAAAAGAACTTCTGAATTATCCACAAGGGAAAACCAGATTTTTTCAGCAGCAACGTGTGAGAGAATTTTCCGGTTCGTCCGTGCCAGGCGCCGTGAGAGGATAGAATTGATATTTTGCAATAAGGTAGGACAAGTCTTGATCAGTGTGAGAAAATCTGCCTCTAGAAGCGCCCAAACAGTAATGTCCTCATCGGCGCGCACCGTCGCTGAGGGAGGCTCACCAGTAATGAGCGACATCTCTCCAAAGCATTCTCCTGGCCCCAATTGGGCAATTCTTGCGCCATTGCCAGAATCTTCTTGCAAGAAGACGCTTACCGTGCCTGAGGCAATGATGTATAACAGTCCATGCCATACGCCGCTTTCGAGAATACATGTGCCGCTTTCATAGGTAGCAGGCTGTAGCCGCGCGAGTATATTTGCTGTTTCGTCTGGCTGTAAGTTGCGAAACAGCGCACTCGCTTCAATGAGTTTGTCAGGCTCTAGATATTGCATGAGGTGATTGTATCGGCAATTTGTTCTGCTGTCCATAGGTAAATTAACATTCTGGCTTCATCGGTAAAAGAACATGTACTGCCAACGTAGAGGCAGTTGCAATTACCGCTTTCTTGCAACTATGTTGGAATAGCCTCGTTAAGAGGAGAACAAATGATCGAAAGGCGGTTGGTTATTACGAGTTAGCTAGAGAGGATTTTTGATGAATATCAATGAACAACTTGAAAAAATATTAGCAAATTTAGGAGTTGAGATGGAATACGCAGAGCATGAGCAGCATGATGAAAACTCCGTTCCTGATGTTTCCATTTTTCAGTCCTCACGCGATCACTATGGAGTCTTCTACCGTCTGGACATTATTGACCAGATGCCGCAACTGCGTATTATGATGCCAGTGGAGAATGGAGCTTTGAAGGTGGAGATGTACCTGGTACTCCTGAGCATGAACACACCGCTTCACACCTGGTTTAAAGGAATTTCCTCCTATCACGGGAGCCTGGTGTTTGAACGGGGACGTGAGGGTACCTTACAGCATCTCCTCTACGCAGTGGCCGAGATGATGAAACAGCTCTTCTGGTCAGGTGATCTCTACAGCATGGTTTTCCCACCAGAAATCGATGTACGGCGCGTGATTTAGGCCGAAATGCCTGGTGCACCGGGCGACCGCGAGGGTCGCCCCTACATATCCCTGCCGGCTATTCCTACATGAAATGTAGGGGTGACCCTCGCGGTCGCCCGGCTTTTCTGTAACATTCACAATTCCATCCACATGGTACTCTCTTTACTTTGAATTATATACGACCTGTGGTAAACTTTGTGATGAAAAAGCGGAAGAAAGAAGATATGCCATGACCGATAATTTAGAAACTGCAGGGCTGGAAGCACTCAAGCACTTAGGATTTAAATACGCAGCACGCGAACGAGCATTACCGAAATCACGTACTGCTATCCGTTATTGCGCCAATTGTATTCGTGCCACTCATCGTCAGGAATATGAGGTTGCTGCAGAACTCCTTGGGCAGGCAGCAACGCTTCTTGCAGAAATGGCTGATGATTTGCAAGGTCATCAGGATATATTTTATGCCGGGTTTGTGCAAGATGCTCAGAAAGAATATGCTGAAGCTGCAACGTTTATGGCTCTTACTCAAAATCGCCCTTTGCCCCTAGCTCCTGATCTCTCTATCGGCTGGGCGCCCTATCTCAATGGACTGGGAGAAGCAGTTGGTGAGTTGAGACGTTATATATTGGATCAATTGCGACGCAGCAATTTCGACAACTGCGAAATATATTTGCGTTTTATGGATGATATCTATGCACTCCTGATCACTATCGACTTCCCCGATGCGATAACCGGAGGACTGCGACGCACGACAGATACGACTCGAGGCATTTTGGAGAAGACACGTGGTGATTTAACGATTGCAGTCAGGCAGGCACAATTGGAACGTGCCATGCTTACCTTGCAGCAAAATTTACAGAATAAGTGAGTAGCTCCATGCAAAGCAAGGATAAGCCAGATAGTAATTCCGATTCTCTGTCCGATTCAGCGAAAACAAATGAGACGATTTCTCCGCAAATGGTCACCGCCGATTCAGTCCAATCGGGGAAAGTTCCAGTAGTACACTCTGGTATGCAGCAAACGGTGAGCGAGCTTCAGCCCAAAATCTCTACGTACTCCGTTGCTACCACACGCTCTGCCATACAGCCTCTACCACTTGTCGAGCAGCCCTCGGAAAGTGAACGCGGTCTGGGCGAATGGTTATCGATCTGGTGGGAAGGCATACGCCCCGCCTATTTAGCGCTCTCATTACTGCCAGTATTACTTGGGAGTGTAGCAGCCTGGACACAAAGTATCTCTCCGAAGACTCCACGCGGAAACTTCTACCCCATCAGGTTTGTTATAACCCTCATCGCTGTGCTATTGCTTCAGATTAGTGCGCATCTGATCAATGATTATTATGATTATCTCAGAGGCATTGATACGAATAATTCGCTGGGGCCTGGCGGACTCATACAACAAGGATTAATCAAACCTGTACGGGTGCTTGCTCTTGGACTGATAGGATTGGGGCTGGGTACCCTGCTAGGGGCTTTCGTTGCAGTCACGGGCGGTTGGCTTGTCATTGCGTTTGGCTTGATGGGAGTACTCGCCGCATATTTCTACAGTGGAATACGTAAAGGGCTTTCTTCGCTGGCCTTAGGGGAACTTGCATGTTTTTTCATTTTTGGTCCTTTGTTAACAATTGGCTCATATATGGTGCAAACTGGCCACCTGGATCGCATAGTATATATCTATAGTATCTCGCTCGGATTACTGGCAACGGCTTTCATTCACTTGAATAATATGCGCGATATTGAAAGTGATGCTCCCGCTAGAAAACTCACGCTGGCGTCTTTATTAGGATTACGCATAAGTCGTACCCTGTATGTGATTCTCGTAGTAGGAGCCTATGCGCCAATAGTGGCACTGGGATTGCCGAGACATGCGCCGCACGTTCTGCTCATTGTGCTGTGGACACTTCCTACGCTGGTTATAGCGATCACCACTGTCATACGGACTACCAGTCCTGCAAGTCTGCATCAGGCAATGTTAGAAACTCTGAAACTTGAAACGTTCTTTACCATCTTACTTCTAGTAGCTCTGGTTGTGACAGCGGTTCTTCCTATTTTGCCTCACTTTCCATGGTTTACTTTGCCTTTTTAAGCAATGCGGAGAAACTTTTGTTGTAGTGATTCCTTCTTGACAGGATCTTCCTCCCTGTGCTATTCTTTGTACAGAGAACTTAATGAACGTTCTGTAAACTGCAAAGGGAAGAGAACGCATGACGCGGCCCATGAAACAGCAACGAGTTGGCCCAGCTTCGCCCCTCGACCAGGACACCTGGCAGCAGATCCTCACCGCCGCGAAGGACCTCTTTTTTGCGAAGGGCTACAGAGGCGTCTCCATGAAAGAGATCGCCGACGCGGTGCAGGTGATGCCCTCGGCTTTGTACTACCATTTCCCCAAAGGTAAGGAAGACCTGTTCACGAAGATGATCCAGACCTTGTTTGTGGACGAGGGGTTGGCAGGAATCGAGCAGATCCTTGGAACCACACAGGATCTCCGAGAGCGTTTGAACGTACTCACCGCCTCGCTGCTGACGCTTCCCATTGATGAGCAGTTTACGATGCTGCTGCGAGATGCCAGGGAGCACATCAAGGATGCGGAAAATCAGCGGATCATCTTGTCCCTACGAGACAAGATCAAGCAGCAGGTAATGAGCATCTTTCAAGCGGCACGCGATGCCGGAGAGATTCGTACGGATATTCCGGTCACGGAGCTGGTCAGCCTCTACATGGGGATGCTGAGGGAGTCGAAGAACCTCCAGGGGTCACGTCAGGTGTCGCATCTTGTCACTGTGTTGCTTGACGGCATTAGATCTTCCGCACAACCAGATCAGTACTAACGCTTTTTCGGAGGCAATTTAGTAAACGCTTAGTAAGCTCTTGCTGACGGGTTTCAATCAACCCGCCAGACCTCGTACAGCGCGTGCTGCACACCACGAGAGCCGAGGAGGCGGCCGTGCCTATTCCCTGGTCGCGCAGCGAGAGTGAATATACAGTGAGAAGAGTAAGAAAGGAAAGACTTCACGCGATGAACAGATGGATGTTATTCCTCCTCGACAAGAGACACGCCCACGGAGGTGCTCATGACCCCCTTTTCTGATACCTCGCAGACGGAACTGGCAGCGAATGATACGCAGGGCCGCACCCCGGCGATCGCGACCCATGGGTTGAGCAAGCACTTCGGGCAGCGCAAAGCTGTCGATGGCCTCACGATCAGCATCCCTGCCGGGACCATTGCTGGCTTTGTCGGCCCCAATGGCGCCGGCAAGACGACCACCATTCGCCTGCTGCTGGGGCTGGTGCGGCCAAGTGAAGGCAGCGCCACGATTCTGGGCACACCGCTGACCCATCCAGAGTGTTACCTTCCGCGCGTTGGGGCACTCATCGAAGCTCCTGCCTTCTATCCCAGCCTGAGTGGGCAGACGAATCTGGAGGTGCTCGCTCGCCTTGGGGGTTACCCCCGCTCCCGCGTGAGTCAGCTGCTCGAACTGGTCGAGTTGAGCGACCGGGCAAAAGACCCGGTGAGAAAGTATTCGCAAGGGATGAAGCAACGGCTCGGGGTGGCCATGGCCCTGCTCCCTGATCCTGACCTGCTGATCCTCGACGAACCGGCTAATGGCCTCGACCCACTTGGCATCATCGGGATGCGCGACCTGCTGCGGCACCTACGCGAGCAGGGCAAGACCATTTTCCTCAGTAGCCACCTGTTGGGAGAGTTGGAGCAGGTCACGGATTGGTTGGTGATGCTCCATCAAGGGAAGGCCCTATTCAGCGGTCCGGCCCACGAGTTCCTGGACCGTCGCGGTGAGCTGATAGTCGAAGCCGAGGAGGCGACCCAGCTCGATCTGGTAGCCAGGATCGCGAGGGAGACGGGCTACACAGTCACGCCGGACAACGGCTCCTTGCGGATTGCCTGTTCCCTGGACTTTTCCTCCGAACTGGCCCGTCGGGCCAGGGAAGCGGGCGCCACCCGCATCGTCATCCGTGCGAAAGAGGCCAGCCTCGAAGAGCGTTTCCTGGCCATATTGAAAGGAGACCACTAATGGTGCATGCGTTTCGCAGCGAGTTGCTCAAGTTCCGCCGCTGGAGCGTCCTGGCAGGTTCGGGAGTGATGATCGCCGCCACCGCTTTTATCACCTACCTGACTTTCCATCAGATCACATCCGGGGCCACCGGATCGGAGCTCACACCCCTCATTCAGGCTTTCCCCACGCCACAGGGACTGATCACCGTTGTGGGCCAGGCGCGGTCACTGATCATTGTGATCGCGCTCATCATGGTCACCTCGAATATCGCTGCGGAATGGTCCCAGGGAACCCTGCGCAACCTGCTGGTGCGTGAGCCGAGACGACTACGCCTGCTTTCAGGCAAGATGCTTGCACTGTTGCTCTTCGTGACCATTTCCGCCGCGCTGACCCTGGCAATCAGTGCCGCGCTCATCCTCGCCGCAGCTCACGCTCAGGGGATCTCGACGGCTGCCTGGACCTCGTCTGAAGGAATGCGCACCGTTCTTTCTTTCTTCGGCAATGAGGTGCTTTGTCTCGTCGGCATCAGCCTGTTGGGAATGCTGATTGCCGTGCTGACGCGCTCCGTGGGCGCTGCCTTAGGGATTGCCCTGGCCTACGTCCTGGTCCCGGAGGGAGTGATTGCCATGGTGTGGCAGGAGGGGTCCAGGTGGTTCCCCGTCCGCGTCCTCAACTTTCTGCCGGGCTCGGCCTTTCCCTCGGCTGTCGGTCCCACTCCTCCTCAGGGCTACCCTGCTGCCTTGGGCGTTTCGCTGCTGTGGATGGTCGGCTTTGTTGTGGTGAGCGCCGTGGTGTTCCGGCGCCAGGATGTCAACGCGTAGCCGACAGGAGGGAGAGTCATGAAATCGCTCAAACCAGGTGACGAGAGTCCCGTGCGTCCATCGGGGCAGATACACACATCCGAACGCAATGATGACGAGCAGTCCGCGGTGGTCGGCAACGAACGAATGACCGGGCTGGCTGGCGCTGTGCTCCTCGTGCTGATCCTGATCGAGCTTGTGAGCGCGGCGATTCTGCGTACGCTGCTGTCCATCCACGTCTTTGCCGGAGTGCTCCTGGCCGGCCCGCTCGTCGTCAAGCTCGGCTCGACCTTCTGGCGCTTCTTGCGCTACTACACCGGATCGCCCGCCTTCGTACGCAGAGGCCCACCCCACCTAGCGTTGCGGGTAATGGCTCCGTTGCTCATCGTCACGACGCTCGTGGTCATCGGCAGCGGAATCGGACTCGTGGTGACTGGCCCACTCTCTGCTGGCCCACTCCTTCCCCTGCACGGCTTCAGTGTCCTGGTCTGGCTCCCGCTGATCGCGCTCCATGGCTTCGCCCATATCCGGCGTGTCCCACGTCTCGTCACGGACGACTGGAGCAACCCATCCAGCAAGAACCTTGCAAAAGGACGTGGGCGCCGGCTCGGCATGAACCTCGGCGCGCTGTTGGCTGGTGCGGTCGCTGCCATCCTCTTGTTCCCCGGCGCTGCTTCGTGGATTGTCTGGAGCCAGACGAACGCGAAGATTCCCGCTCCCATGATCGTTGGCCTGCTTGTCGCCATCCTCACGCTTCTGGTCATCAGACCGTGGAGGCTGGAGGGAGATGGTTAGTACCCCCTTTCTGCTCGTAAGCAGTAAGCTGGTACTTCACCCCCGTAAAGTCGCAATTAGTCGTTTGGGTTTGAGTACAAGGTCAATTGCATCAACCGGGCCAGTAGCGAGCACGTCGGCAGCCTGGAGTGCATCAATTGCTATTCCCTCTCCCGCCAGAATTGCTACGCCGATAACAGCTACACGCAGCATAGCGACATCGTTCCTGCCATTGCCAAAGGCGATCACACCTGCTGGTCCTAATTGCTCGACAAAGCGCAATTTCTCTTCTCCAGTCGCAATCATCTGGAGTGGAAAATCAAACGTACGTGCAAGCTCCGCGATGTTGCCATGTGTACCGGCTGTTAGTGCATGCAGGGAAAGCTGCGCTGCTAACAAGTGCAAACGATCTACTACTCCTGGGATTGATATTCCGTCTATGGCAAGTGTGCCATTGACATCAAAAACTGCATGGTGCAGTTCAATGATCCCACGTTGGGGAATGTCTATTCGAATCATCTCTACTCCTCCAATCTTTGAATACCGTATATCTTCCTACGGATATATACCTCGCTCTCCTGTTTGTACCATTACACTCATACATACAAGTGTTAGCCATGCTTTGTCAATCAGCCTTGTCTAGTGTATCATTTCACATGAAGGTGAGGATACTTATATAAAAAGGAGGTGAGCATATGCAGGTCTGCACGGTTGTGCTTGAGTATTTAGAACGCTCGATAGACAACTGGGAATACGAAGGCTTTAGTGATGTGCAACATCGCCACGAGCTCATCCGCTCACGCGGTTTCTGTCCTTTGCATACCTGGCAATTGGCGCAGCGCAACAACGGCTTTAGGCTTGGCCTCATCTACACTGAAATCCTGAACGATGTTGAGCAGAAGCTTGACCAAGATTACCGCAGGCTTGTTGCATCAGATGACGCTGTTTCGAAGCGTGAGTCAGTACTCAAGAGATGGCGGAGAAGATGGTTTCATCGGGGAGTTGAGGCTCCCACGAATGTGAATCCCAGGTACGACCACTGTCCTTTCTGCCGTACTCGCTCCAATATTGAACAGCGTCTCATCTCGACACTCGTCCAGCAACTGCGATCTGAAGAGATGCGACTTCTTCTTTCTCAAACTACAGGATTGTGCCTGGTACATTTGGCGCAGGCAAGACATCAGGCAGAAGTAGAAGAACCAACGGTATCACGTCACATACTTGCCTGCCAGCTCACCTGCATCAGGCGAGTGCTGGAAGAAGTACGTGAACTCGTGCGCAAACATGACTATCGTTTCAGCGATGAGCCACAAGGAAACGAGATGACATCCTGGAGGCGCGGAGCTGAGTTATGTGCAGGCAATCCTGGTGTTCGATGAGATTATGAGTGTGAAGCAGATAAGCCATTGTCGATAGCACCTATGATGATCAAAGCGCAGGTACGCCAGCCGCATCGCGATTGCCCGGTGTATACTTGGTATCGCGAAAGTCAGCACCATTTACAAGGATGACACACTGTGTTACACTTCGACTAAGGTTGAGGACTAGCCAAACAGCCGGTTACTGTGTAACGATGAGTAGCTCCACGTCAGTTTTGTGGCCACAAGTGCAAGGGGCTAGCCAAACAGTCGGTTACTGTGTAACGATGAGTAGCCCTGTTGAAGGAATGGTTTTAAAGAAGGAGGGAACTTCTATGGCTGGCTGGGAACAAGAACTGGCCGGGCTGCTACGTGAGCTTGGGGTCACGCAAGAAGAACCCAAAACTCGCCCCCAGCTCTCGAACAAGCTCATGCGTAGCGATGTCAAACGACGCGAACAGAACGCGGACGCAATCTTCCTAGGTGATATGAAAGAGAGCGAATCTGAAGACGAGGAAGTCTGGATTTCTGATCTCGCTATGATGCGTCGCGAAATCGATTCAATCGTACGTCAGGTGATCCATTTAATGCAACGTGGAGATCTTGATTCATCTCTCAAAGAGGATGTCATGGTAGTTTTACGCGCATTGCGCCGACGCTCTGCTGTGACTCAACAAGCCGCCACTGGCGATGAAGCCTATTTAGAATCTGCCGCCGCAATGTTGCATTTTTGCCGTCTTGTACTGCAGTTGAGCGAGACTGCCATCGAAGATGTGTAATTCCGCAAACATTTTCACCTTGACATATAATCACACAAGCTGACATACTGATATGTGAGTCCTGGAGAGTATGTAAGTATTAGGGCGCACTTTGCGCCCTTTTTCTTTGCTCCCTTGTCTGGATGGAACAGGTTCTTTTCGCTCTGCTGCTGAATTGATTACATGTTTCTTCAGGCGATGATGGGAGCGAAGCTTGAAATTGGGAAGAAATCGACTAGTAAGAAGGACAAAGGAGGCAAGTATCTAAATGAGTGTCGATAGTCAAATTAAAGATGTGGTGCAAGATAGTCGAGAATGGGTTGAAGATCAGATAGAGCAGTTGAGTAAGCAGGTTAAACTGCTACAGAAGCGGTCGCGAAAGCAGGTTCGGCAACTACAAAAGCAGTCGCGTAAACTACGTAAGTCCTTACGTCGTGAGGCGAGAAAACGCCGTACGTATTGGACCACGTTTCGTGTGTTATTACTCAACTCGAGAAAGTACTTACAGAATCGAGGAGAAAACCTGAGGGTAGGACTTGTGGAGCGCGGAGGAAAGGTCTCCCAGAATGTACTGGATTTTGGCGGGAAAACCACCCAGGATCTAGCTGGACGTAGTGGAGAATTTACGCAAGAACTAGCGAAACGAGGACAAAGGCTGCTAGAGCCTGTACGCAGGCGCGATCGAACTTTCTGGTCAATAGTTGGATTTAGTGTGGGCCTATTGGCAGCCGGTACTATTACCTATCAATTAGTACGACGGCGAGTAGCACAGCAGGAAACTGAGCAGGATGAGCATATCGAACTGCCATCAAGCAATTCCTGGAATGGTTCAGGGGGTCGACCAACCGGCGAAATGAGTTATATTGACCAGGGAGGAACTTCTGTAGCAACCTTAGAAATCGTCGATGTGGAAACAATTGAACAACCTGCTGATGCAGCATTTGTGGGTGTCAAAAGCACAAAACTTTTCTACTCTGTAGATACAGAGCTTGAGCCGAAAGACCTGGTTTATTTTACCACTGAGGAAGAGGCCAAAGCTCAGGGTTTTACCGCGGCAAAGTAGAGAATGTAGGGGCGCAATGAATTGCGCCCGCCTGAAGAGGCGCGCACCCCGCCCTGGGCGCAATTCATTGCGCCCCTACATCTCTTCTACACCTTCATTGACGATGCCGCGTTTAATTAAATATTGCAGAAATTCTAGACGCTGCTGAGTTGAAGGGGAAGTCTGCATACCTGCTGGTGTTTCATCTTTAGGCGTTGCGGACTTTTTCATTGGTTCTCCATCTCCCGACGAACCCAGGGAAGGCGTTTCAGGTAACTCGTTTTTTGCCGTTACGTCAGTTTGGACAACACGCTCAGGCCATTCCTGAATAGTTGAGAGGCGGGGAACGATGCCAGTTTGAGGCGCAATGCCATCAGTCATTGATTTCGATAAGGTTTCCTGAGGTGCCCCGTTGTTTATGGAATTGGCATAAGGGGAATACTCAATCTGTGTTGACTGTTTCCAGGGCCACCACGCGAACATTTTGTGTAACCAGTTCGTAATTGCCTGCGTGAGCTTCATAATATTGCCCTCAGTATACTAGCAATCAAGCACTACAACAGTCGTGGTAAATAAGATAAGATGACTACTGCTCCTATGTTGTTGTTTCTTTGTCACAGAAGAAGTGTTCTCTACATTTCTGCCCTAAAGACCAAATTGGGCTTCAAATGGGCATTTCCAGAATATTACAAGCATTCATGAACAACGATGACTCACATAGAAACATGGTAGCACAACCTGCAAGAAGTAGTCAAACTCACTTGCAATTTCATTTTTCTCGTGACATAATCAAATGGGTTACAAAAAGGAACCCGTTGGTGTGTCCGGTCAGTTTACACTTAGCCGAAAGTAATTTGTACTTAATCTTGTAGCTTTATATCTTGCTCTTCCGATTGATTGTGACCCTTGAAACAAAACAGAAAGGCAGGTGTCGGTTATGCAGGAAGATGTCCTTGGAACCCGACTTACCGCCATCTCGGAAGCATACGTCAATTGTGCGAGATGTAACAAAACAACTCGTTTAAGGGACGCTCGTGTCATTCAGAGCGATGTGCTTTCTGATACGAATTCCGAGTTTGAATACCTCTGCCCGGAATGTCAGAAGGCACTTGCTAATGGAGAGAAGGATCTGACTATAAGCTAACCCTGTATATCTAGTTGAAAACAGTCATGGCAAAAGGTAAGAGGCGGTACATTCACTTTGTGCTTTGCACCTTTTGCCTTTTTCTTTTACAATATGCCTTGATTCAATCGATTTGAGGTAACACACTATGCGTATGCGCTATCGCTTTGTGACCTATCGTTATAGTGATGGGTCACAGCAGCAAATGGAGCGTCATTATCGACAACTGTTGCAAGATGCGTTACGGCAAAGCCAACAGTCGATACTCCAACATTCAGTAACATGGCGACCTCTTGCCGATATCCACGAGTCGTTGGAAATTATGACGGTGAAAATCGAACTTGCGGGTATGAAAGAAGAGGAAATCGAAGTAACACTCTATGAAGACGCCCTGATAGTTAGCGGTGAAAGGCATGACGATCATGAGCATGGGGCGAATCTGTACTATCACGAAGCGCAAATTCGTTATGGGCCATTTCGTGTTGAGGTCTACATACCCGCTTCAATAGATCGAGAAGCTGTAAATGCTCGCTATGAGGATGGCTTCTTGTGGATTGATTTACCCAAGTTACCTGTGTAAGGAACTTGTTAAGGAAGTCCTCTCGCTAAATCGGAGGACTACACATACAATACTGTATTGGAAACAGTGAAATATATTGAGAAGGCTGTATGAAAAAAGATCAAACCAATTTAAAATCGCGAAGCAAGAAAAATCTGGGAGAAATAGAGGCTATTGTTGTCCCAGATGAAAAGGATGCTCTAGATGACAGTGGGCAGGCATTGGAACAAACTCCTGCACATGAGGATATTGAACAAGGTTCTCCCTCTGAAAGCCCTGCTAGCGAAGAACAAGAGTCGGGACTCAATCAAAAGAATGATGAAGAGCCATTGAGCATTCCTGATGAATTACCAATTTTGCCTCTTAAAGATACGGTCATCTATCCTTTTGCGGTTCAACCGCTTGGTGTAGGCCAGGAGCGTTCTATTCGCTTGATCGATGAGGTTATGCGTGGAAATCGCCTGGTCGTTCTGGTTGCCCAGAAGTCGGCAGAAATAGAACAGGCTGGACAAGACGACATATTCAAAATTGGTACCGTCTCACGTATTGCCCGTATGATACGTATGCCAGATGGCACAATTCAGATTATCGTTCAAGGTCTTGAACGAGTAGAAATTGGCGAATTTACGCAGGAAAAGCCCTATCTTTTTGCCCATGTCGCTCTCAAGCCAGATATACAAGAAGAGGATGACGAAACCGAGGCTATCAAGCGTAATGTGGTTGGCTATTTTCAGCGACTTGTTGCGCTCGTGCAAAATTTGCCTGAAGGGGTAGCTGCTGCAGCGCTCAATCTGGAGGAAGCGCGCCAGGTTGTCTATGTTATTGCTACCTTTGTTCAGATGGAGCTTGAACTGCGTCAGAAACTGCTTGAGTTGGACTCAGTCCGTGATAAGCTTGAAAATTTGAGTAATTTCCTGGCGCACGAGCTAGAGATATTCGAATTAGGCAAGAAGATCCAGACCAGCGCCCAAGAAGAGATGGGGAAGGTACAGCGTGAATATCTTTTACGCGAGCAACTCAAAGCCATCCAGCGGGAATTAGGCGAAGAGAGTGAAGAACAAGCTACCATCAATGAATTGCGCCGCAAGATTGATGAAGCAAAGATGTCGGATGAGGCGCTTAAAGAGGCTAATCGCGAACTGTCTCGTCTCGAGAAGATGCCAACTGCGTCACCCGAATACAGTATCATTCGCACCTACCTTGAACTGCTGACGAGCCTCCCATGGAGCAAGAGCACAGGCGAAAAGATAGATGTTCCACGGGCGCGCCAGGTGCTTGACCAGGATCATTACGACCTGGAAAAGATTAAAGATCGAATCCTGGAATATCTCGCAGTTCGACGCCTGAAGGAAGAGCGCATGGCAGATCAAGCGAAGCGTCAAGCGGAAGTTGCAGCGGTTAGCAATGGAGGCGAAAGGCGTCCTACGGAACCTTTGCTTTCGGCGGAAGCTACACGGCTGGTTAACCGCGAACCGATCCTTTGTTTCGTGGGGCCTCCCGGCGTCGGTAAGACCTCCCTGGGGCAGTCAATTGCACGCGCATTGGGACGCAAATTTGTGCGTATGTCGCTGGGCGGTATTCGCGATGAAGCTGAGATTCGCGGTCATCGCCGCACTTACATCGGAGCCATGCCCGGACGCATCATTCAAATGCTGCGCCGGGTCGAAACTCACGATCCTGTCATTATGCTAGATGAGGTAGACAAGGTTGGGGCTGACTGGCGTGGCGATCCTTCATCGGCGCTGCTTGAGGTATTGGATCCCGAGCAAAACTTCAACTTCCGGGATAATTACCTCGATGTTGCCTTTGATCTTTCCAAAGTGATGTTTATCGCTACAGCCAATTCCCTGGAGCCGATCCCACCAGCTTTGCGCGACCGTATGGAGATTCTGGAACTCTCGGGTTATACCGAAGATCAGAAAATGCATATAGCGCGCAAGTACCTGTTGCCCAAGCAGCTAGAAGCGAACGGCCTAAAACCTGATGAATTAACTGTAGACGATGATGCGCTACGCCGGATTGCGCGTGATTACACACGCGAAGCGGGTGTGCGTAATCTCGAACGCGAGATCGGGTCGCTGTGCCGCAAAGTAGCAAAGCAGATTGCAGAGGGCAAAGCTGCGCCGATTCACGTGACGGCGGATCAGATTTCCGAGTACCTGGGTCGACAACGGTTCTTCCAGGAGGCAGCCGAGCGTATCGACCGTCCAGGTATTGCCACCGGTCTGACATGGACGCCTGTAGGCGGTGAAATCATTTTCATCGAAGCGGCCTCAATGCCAGGTAAGGATAGCCAGTTGATACTGACCGGGCAGTTGGGCGATGTAATGAAAGAGTCGGCGATTGCGGCGCTCAGCTATGTGCGTTCTCACGCAGAGTCGCTGGGTCTTCCTGCTAATGTCTTTGAGAATCAGAATGTGCATATCCATGTTCCAGCAGGAGCAATTCCTAAGGATGGGCCTTCGGCAGGTGTAACGATGGCTACTGTGCTGGTCTCACTGGCAAGTGGTCGCAAGGTACGATCTGATGTCGCTATGACCGGTGAGATTACACTGCGTGGCAAGGTGATGCCGATTGGAGGTATCAAAGAGAAAGTGCTGGCTGCTTACCGATCAGGGATTCGCACAGTCATAATGCCTAAGAAAAACGAATTGGATCTGATGGAAGACCTGCCCAAAGAACTACGCGATCAGATGAAGTTCGTGTTTGTTACAGATATTCGGGAGGTGCTGGATGCAGCGATCGAACCATCAGACAGAAAAGTAGCAAGCGAAATTGAAGCTGAAAATGGTCATGAACGACCTAAGAGACGTAGAAGTGAGAAGGTCGCTGCTAAGGCACAGGTAAGTTAA
>WNGP01006605.1_pt1 | contig 14535 bp, 10 predicted proteins | sample 5407671 | NCBI WGS metagenome assembly WNGP01 (sample SAMN13153381, study PRJNA577476) | soil metagenome | isolation source: 40 cm soil or saprolite under Garry oak tree replicate 2 | place: USA:California | collected 2016-06-15 | reverse complement strand
TGGTTAGCTGGTCAGCACATGATGGGGGGCTATGACGAAGAAGAGGACGAAGAGGAGGACTATGAAAACAATGTGCCACCGGTTCCGCCCGCTTTTGGCACGCTGACGGCGGCACAGGAGGCGCTGGCAGAATTGTTGCAGGTGCCAGAGGAACTGCTCGTCGCGGCAGCTCGACATAGCAAGGCGGCCGTGTCATCGACTGGCGATGACACGGCCGCATGGGTCAAGTTGCTGCCACAGGATCGCCAAAACGATTATCTGGTTCGGTTAGCACACAATGAGCCAGGCCTGAGCCGCCTGCTCGTCAAGGAGTTGCGCGAACTGGGCCAGGACAAGACCAGAGCAACGCCACCGACGGGTGAGCACGTCACCTACGCCACGCTGCTCGCCGAAAGCAAGGCTGTTAAATCCCAACTTGAACGCGAGAAGCGCGAGCAGGAGCGATTGGCACGTCAGCGTCATCTGCAAGATATCCGTGATCACCAGGACGATTACTGGAATCAAGTTGATCAGGCAGCGATGCGCAGTTCGGGCACGGGATATGACGAAGCCGTTCAATTATTGATCGAGCTACGTGATGCAGCAGATCAATTCAAAGAGACCCGGGAGTTTCAAGACCGTTTCAGTGCCTGGGTCAGGCCTCACCTGCGCCGTCCCGCTTTAGTCAAGCGCTTGCAGGGTCGCAGGTTCACATTGCCAGAAGCGTAAGAGGTTAAGCCGCCACAATCTCGCTCGACTGGTCAGCATATGCCGTCGCCGCTGCCTCAGTGAACATACGCTTGAGGTAGTAACCGGTCAATGACTGCTCATTCTCGGCGACGTCTTCCGGTGTCCCTAGAGCAATTACCTGGCCGCCAGCGTCGCCCGCTTCTGGCCCTAAATCGATAATCCAATCGGCGCTCTTCACCACTTCCATGTTATGCTCGATCACGACGATCGAGTTCCCAGCATCTGCCAGGCGTTGTAACACTTGCAAGAGCCGCTCGATGTCGGCGAAGTGCAGCCCGGCTGTGGGCTCATCCAGGATATACATCGTGCGGCCCGTTGCTTGCCTGGCGAGTTCCCTCGCCAGTTTGACACGCTGTGCCTCACCACCAGACAGCGTTGTAGCGGGTTGACCCAGGTGTATATAGCCCAGACCAACATCGTACAGCGTCTTCAGCTTATTGAAGACGGCAGGTACTTTCGCGAAAAACCTCATCGCCTCTTCCACCGTCATGTCCAGTACTTCGGCGATATTCTTGCCTTTATAATGGATCTCCAACGCCTCGCGATTGTAGCGCTTGCCCTGACACACCTCGCAGGACACATACACATCCGGCAGGAAGTTCATTTCAATTTTTACGATGCCCTCACCTTGACAGGCTTCGCACCGTCCGCCTTTCACATTCAGTGAGAAACGGCCGGGCCGGTAGCCGCGAATACGCGCCTCCGGCACCCGCGCGAAGAGCTCGCGTATGCCCGTGAAAGCATCGGTATAGGTCGCGGGATTCGAGCGCGGTGTACGCCCGATGGGCGACTGATCGATCCCAATCACTTTATCCAGGTACTCCAAACCTTCGATGGAATCATGCGCACCTGGCTTCTCATGTGCACGGTAGAAGGTATGGGCTAGTTTCCGGTACAGGATATCGGTGATAAGCGTACTCTTGCCGGAGCCGGAGACACCGGTCACCACCACGAATTTCCCCAGCGGAATCTCGACCGTCACATTTTTCAGGTTATGTTCGCGTGCACCTTTAATGATTAGCGATCGCCCATTGCCCTCTCTCCTCTTCTCAGGCAGAGGAATCCGCTTGCGCCTCGCCAGGTAATCACCGGTCAGCGAATGGGTATTGGCCATGATCTCTTTGTATGTGCCTTCTGCGACAACCTGTCCACCATGCTCGCCCGCGCCAGGACCAATGTCAACAATGTGATCGGAGGCACGCATGGTCTCCTCGTCATGTTCGACCACCAGTACGGTGTTCCCAAGGTCACGCAAACGGGTGAGCGTCTTCATCAGGCGTGCGTTGTCATGCTGATGTAGTCCAATGCTCGGTTCATCGAGGACGTAGAGCACTCCTGTCAGCCTGGAGCCGATCTGGGTTGCCAGGTGAATACGCTGCGCCTCGCCACCAGAAAGACTGGCCGCCGCCCGGTCCAATGTCAGGTAATCCAGGCCCACATCCAGCAAGAATTGCAGGCGTGCCTGGATCTCTTTGAGCACCTGGCGCGCAATCAAATGCTCACGTTCTGTCAGCATCACCTCAACCACCGGATCATGCTTCACCTTTCCACTGTCGGTAAGAGGTCGCATATTCGCCTGTGAGGAGCGCGCTCCTGTGTCGGACGCTAACTTCTGGAAAAACTGCTGTGCTAGTACAATTGAGAGTTGTGTCACCTGCGCAATAGTGCGCCCACCCAGTGTGACGGACAGTGCTTCTTGCTTGAGTCGAGTGCCGTGACAATCCGGGCAGGTGCGTGCGGATATGGAGCTTTCGATTTCCTCGTTCCGAGGCGCAATGCCTCCCTCGTCTACACTTCGTTCAGCATGCATCTTCACCAGTTCAGGATCGGTGATTTGCAGTACACCAAGGCCAGCGCAGGTAGGGCAGGCACCGTGCGGGCTATTAAAGCTAAAGGTGTGTGGCGCAATTTCCGGCAGGCTGATACCACAAGAAACACAGGCCAGTCGTTCGGAGAATAATATCTCGTCACCTCCAATGATCGCCACCTGCACGATACCGCTGCCGAGCTTCAGCGCCGTCTCCAGCGAATCCGTCACACGCTGGCGGAATGATGGGTCAATCTCCTGTTGCTGCCCCTTTGGTATTGCCAGCCGATCAACCACCACTTCTATTGTATGTTTTTTCTGCCTGTCCTGTTCGATCTCGTCGCTCAGATCATAAATCTTGCCATCCACGCGCACACGAATATAGCCGGAGCGCCGCATCTCGTCAAAGATATGTTCATGCGCGCCTTGTCGCTCCTTTACCAGCGGCGCCAGCAACATGATACGCGAACCTTCAGGCAAATCGAGGACCGCATCGACGATTTGCTGGACAGTCTGCTGGCTTATCTCGCGCCCACACTTTGGACAGTGCGGATGGCCGATACGAGCATACAACAGACGCAGGTAATCATAAATCTCGGTCACCGTCCCGACTGTCGAACGCGGGTTCTGTATCATCCCGTTCTGATCGATCGCGAGAGCCGGGGAGAGGCCATCGATAGAATCGACATCTGGCTTCTCCATTCTGTCCAGGAACTGCCGCGCGTAGGTCGACAATGACTCCATATAGCGGCGCTGTCCTTCGGCAAAAATGGTATCAAAGGCCAGGCTACTCTTGCCCGAGCCGGAAAGACCCGTGATGACCACCAGCTTGTCACGGGGAAGCGTAACATCGATGTTTTTTAGATTATGTGCGCGGGCACCGCGAATACTTATTTTATCTTGAGGCATACAACTTCACCACCCATTCCCTCAACTCTATTAGGAGAAATCTTCTGGCTGTCATTCGTGGACTGCTATTTTTTGATACGAACGTTCAATACGCGCTACGCTACTCGTATGGTCAAGCGATTGCGAGTCAGCGACACGGGGAATTTCCAATTACGAAGAGAAGAAGCATAGACATATATCTCTGCCAGTATAACAACGGAAAGCGTAGCCTTTATTCCCTCTGGGGCCAGGTGTACTGGCTACTTAGCACATCCGTCCTTAGCTAATGCACAATCAAGAGACCATTTCGGGAAGAGGAGGCGTCCCCAAACATCTCCCTTTTTATGCACGAGCTGACACAGCGATGCAACGGACACAAATGAAACAAGTGAAACAAACCTCATGGGAAATGCATCAAGAGGCAGTATTGAGTTGCACGCGAGATTTTTCACCACCAAAAAGTAGAATTAGAAGCTGAAGTAGAAAACTTCCCACTGGCTCTTTAGTGCTCCTTTTCCTTCTAATTTTTGCAACACAGCCCTTAAGTTGCCCTGAGCATGACTCACTCTTTCTTGTTATATATACTTGTGATATATATTAAGGAAGTGCTACGAGTTCATTTGACGCGAGAAATCAAGAGACCGTCATGTACCCTCGCATTGAATGCGGGGGCTTGCGGACAGAGTTTGCTCTGTTCGTAAGCCTGAGACATGAGCAGACTCAGGTTTGAAAGAGAACCTACGTTATCGGCAAGTGTTCAAGAACCTACCTCCGGGTGCTTCACCAGCCTGGAGCTCTAGAACTGCTGGATTAAACAGGCGTAGAGGGAGAAACCCGTGTCCAGCGGAAAGTACCGACCGATAACCTTGTCGAGGTGAGCATCACCTGGGAAACCAGAGGCCCGAAAGGGTACAAGCAAAGGAACTGATCCATGTCAAACGTGTTCGTGTTAGATACCAAGAAGAGGCTGCTTGAGCCGATCCATCCAGGACGGGCACGACGGCTGCTCAAGGAAGAAAAAGCGGCTGTCTACCGACGATACCCTTTCACGCTCATTCTCAAGAGGCAGGTTGAGGCACCTGCCCCTGCGCCTCTGCGGCTCAAGGTCGATCCAGGAGCCAAAACGACGGGGCTGGCTCTGGTCAATGATGCAACTGGCGATGTCGTCTGGGCCGCAGAACTGACCCATCGGGGAGCCGCTATCAAGTCGGCACTGGACAAGCGCCGGAGCGTGCGTCGGGGGCGCAGACAACGCCAGACACGCTACCGCGCCCCTCGTTGTGCCAATCGCCGCCGTCGTGCAGGTTGGCTTCCCCCTTCTTTACTCAGCCGAGTCGAGAATATCCTGGCCTGGCTCAGACGACTCTCACGACTCTGCAATCTCAGCGCGCTTTCCCAGGAACTCGTGCGCTTCGATATCCAGAAGGTGGAGAACCCGGAGATCACGGGCTGGCAATACCAGCAGGGAACGCTCTTCGGTTTTGAAGTGCGTGAGTACTTGCTCGAGAAGTGGGGGCATGTCTGTACCTATTGTGGTGTGCAGGGGGTCCCGCTGCAAGTGGAGCACATTCTCTCTCGGGCGAAAGGGGGCACCGACAGGATTGCCAATCTGGCGCTGGCCTGCGAACCCTGCAATCTGAAGAAGGGCAGCCAAGATGTTCGGGATTTCCTTGCCCATGATCCTGGGAGGCTGGCACGCATTCTGGCGCAGGCCAGAGAACCGCTTAAAGATGCCACCGCTGTCAACGCGACCCGCTGGCACCTTTTTGAACGTCTCAAGGCCAGCGGATTGCCCCTGGAAACCGGCTCAGGAGGCCTGACCAAATATAACAGAGCAAAACGAGAATTACCGAAAACTCATTGGCTCGACGCCGCAGCAGTGGGAGCCTCAACGCCTTTGCACCTGTGCACTGCGAACGTCTTCCCCCTGCTGATCAAAGCCACTGGACGTGGGCATCGTCGCCTGTGCAACCCCAACGAGATCGGCTTGCCCGTCAGTCACCGCAAGCGGCACAAACGCTACTTCGGGTATCAGACCGGCGATCTGGTTCGAGCAGTTGTCCCAGAGACGCTTGCCTGCCGAGGAACGCATGTTGGGCGAGTCGCCGTGCGAGCCAAGGGAACCTTTAACATCACTACGAAGAGAGGAAAAGTCACTGATGTGCCTTCTCGGTTTTGTACGCCCATCGGACGTACGACGGGCTACAGCTACCAGACAGGAGAACGACATGCGGCCCCACTCCCAACCAGCCCATAAAGGAACGGCCATTCCTCCCCGGCATGAATGCGCGGGGCTCCCTGGCCCGTTCTCTGTGGATTTCTTCCCTTCCACATTCCCGTTGGATAGTGATGCAAAAGATCAGGAGGGACACTTTATGGACGAAGATAGCAGCCCCATTGCAAGCATGCGTGCCATCACCATCTCCCGCGAATATGGCAGCGGTGGTGGTGAGATTGCTGCACGTCTGGCGAAACGCCTGAACTGGCAATTGATTGACCATGAAGTTGTCGTCCGGGTGGCCAGGATGCTGCGTGTCAGCGAGAAGGAAGCAGAGGAACACGATGAACGCGTGGAGAGCCTGGCCTCACGCATTTTCAGGAGCCTGCGACTGGTTCATCCAACCATGCCTGTCACGGTCGACATTCCGCTCGCAGTGGATTCCCGTGCCTTCTATGAAGCACGCTGCCAGGTCATTGAAGGCGCTGTCGCCACGGGGCAGGTAGTGATTGTCGGTCGTGGTGCCCAGGCTCATCTGACACACAGACGTGACGTCCTTCATGTGCGCATCATCGCACCGCTTGAGGCACGGCTCATCTATGTCACGAGCCGTGAGGGTCTGGATCAGGAGGCGGCTCATGCACGTATCCTTCAGAAAGACCAGGAGCATGCCCGCTATCTCGAGACGTTCTACCATCGGCATCCAGGTGATCCGCACCTGTATGACCTCGTCCTCAATACTGGCATCCTTGATCTGGAGAGTGCCGTGGAGGTGATTTCTATCGTCCTGGAGAGGAAGGCCAGTCGGCTCTCACTCCCGGCCCAGGAACTCGGCCCGGCGGTCGGACTGCCTCGGTATCCTGGTCAACCCGAAGATTTCCGACCTCCACAGTAGTACAGTGGTCTTGGGAGGAGACTGCTGGTGTTTGTACTGGAGATGTACTTTCACAATCGCTTCCACTGTATCTGCGTCTTGAAATTATCTGGGGAGCCACTTTTATGCATCATCTTCAACTCAACCCGAAAGTCAGTGTGAGTATTGTCTTCGTCGCGGCCTTGTTCATGTCGATCATGGATACGACGATTGTGAATGTGGCTTTGCCCTCGATCGCTCGTCAATTGGGTGTCTCTGCCGACTCCCTTGATGCGATAGTGGTTGGATATATGGTCAGTCTTGCGGTCATCATCCCTGTATCTGGATGGCTGGGTGATCGTTTCGGAACCAAACGCATCTTTTTGTTTGCACTGGCCTTGTTCAGTGTCGCCTCTGCCTTGTGCGGCCTCTCCATCAATTTTCCCATGTTGGTAGGATTCCGAGTGCTGCAGGGGATGGCTGGCGGGGCCATGACTCCGGTCGGGACGACCATCCTGTATCGGACCTTTCCTCCTGCCGAACGCGTTCAGGTCTCGCGAGTGCTTATCGTGCCCACAGTCATAGCCCCGGCAGTTGGTCCGGTTCTTGGAGGCTTGTTGGTGGACCTGTTCTCGTGGCGCTGGGTCTTTTTTGTGAATGTGCCCATTGGCATCGCGGCCTGTATCTTCAGTTTCTTCTTTTTGCAAGAGTACCGTGATCGAACAGCTGGTCACTTTGATCTGGCAGGTTTCCTTTTGGCAGGCAGTGGATTAGCGCTCGTGATGTATGCATTGAGCGAAGGTCCATCGTATGGATGGACCTCGATCAGTATACTTGGAAGTGCGGTTGGTGGACTGCTACTGCTGAGTGTATTTGCCGTGGTGGAGGTGCGAGTGCAAGAACCCATGCTAGATCTGCACCTGTTCGGTAATCGTCTGTTTCGCTCGGCGAACCTGGTGACGTTGTTTTCCAGTGCCGGTTTTCTTGGGGTACTCTATGCCGCTCCCCTGTACCTCCAGGTAGGACGTGGTGTCTCGGCATTGACCTCGGGGTTGACGACGTTCCCCGAGGCGATTGGCGTTGTTGTTTCTACCCAGATCGCGGCTCAGCTCTATCCCCGTATTGGGCCACGCCGTCTTATGGCTGGTGGCCTGCTCGGTGCAAGTGTGGCCATGGCTCTCCTCAGTCTGATGGAAAGCGACACGAGCTTGTGGTGGATGCGCTTGCTGATCTTCCTGGCGGGGGCAGGCATGGGGTTTTCCTTTTTATCTGCCCAGACGGCGACCTTTGCGACTATTTCGCCTCGTGCGACTGGTCAAGCATCAGCCTTAGCAAATGCGCTGAGGCAGATTGGGTCTGCTCTTGGCGTGGCAGTAGTAGGTAGTGCGCTTGGAATCGTCGGGCCAACACTCGAGAGTGCAACAGGGGCGGTAGTACCAAACCTCACGGCGTATCACGCCGCTTTTCTTGCCGCTGCTGTGCTCGAGGCCATTGCTGTTGTCTTTGCGTTCACGATTCATGACCGCGATGCTGCCGCGACGATGCGGCGTCAAGTCAGGCACGTGGAAGAAGCGGAGCTGTCTGAACTGCCTCCAAGAGTAGAGACAGGATTGTAGTCCCATGAAATGTCTCAGGATTACTCCTTGTTCTGGAGGGGAAAAGAGAGCTGCGCGATGAACGAAACAAAGGGCCGCTTGTGCTATTTGGAAAACTACATGTATAATAAGGCAAAGGAGGGATAACACATGAGTGAAGGATTCATTTCGCGGGCGTTCCGAGGCCGTCGCCAACAGAGTGACGTGGCCGGGCGGCTCCCGCCTGGACAGTATCTTGAGCGCGGCTTTCCGGTCCTCTCGGCAGGGCCGACGCCGCATACTCCCCTGGAGCAGTGGGATTTCTCGATTGTAGGGAACGTGAAAGAACCAAAGCGTTGGACCTGGGAGGAACTGCTGGCCCTTCCCCATGAGACGCCAACCGTCGACATCAGTTGTGTCACCAAATGGACCAAGTTCGATACCCATTGGGAAGGCGTCTCTGTCGAGACCTTGTTGCAACAGGTGGACTATGACCCCAACGTCGCGCGATATGTCATCGCCTTCAGCGATGGTGGCTACACGACGAATTTGCCGCTCGCCGATGTGCTGGGAGGAAAAGCCTGGGTGGCCTTCATCTACGAAGGGCAACCGCTGGCTCCCCAACATGGTGGGCCTGCGCGACTGCTGGTACCTCATCTCTACTTCTGGAAGAGCGCCAAGTGGGTCCGGGGTCTCCGATTGATCGAGCGGGATGAACCGGGCTTCTGGGAGTCGCTTGGCTACCACAATTATGGTGATCCATGGAAAGAACAGCGTTACTGGGGCGACTAACCTGGCAACTCGGTGAGGTGGTGGCCACCCACCAGGAAACGGCGCGCACCAAGAGCCTGACGCTGTCGGTTCCCAGGTGGGCGGGGCATCTGGCTGGCCAGCACGTGGATATCCGTCTGACGGCAGAGGATGGCTATCAGGCTGAGCGCAGCTACTCCATCGCCTCGCCACCCGAGGACGGACAGCAGATCGTGCTCACGATTGAGCGGCTGGACGACGGGGAAGTCTCGCCCTACCTCGCCGATGAACTGCGCGTTGGCGACAAGCTGGAGCTACGTGGTCCCATCGGTGGCTACTTCGTCTGGGAGGAGCGTCTGGGCGGACCCCTGCTCCTGATTGCAGGCGGATCAGGGATCGTGCCCCTCATGGCGATAATCCGGCACTGCAGGGCGGTGGGCAGTCCCATCCCGACACGCTTGCTCGTCTCGTCTCGCACCTATGAGGATATCATCTACCGGGACGAACTGGAGCGCCTTGCAGGGACCGATATGACCCTGGAGGTGATCCACACGCTGACGCGGGCGCAGCCGCCTGGGTGGAAGGGCTACAGCCGTCGCATCGACGCCGAGCTCTTGCGAGGGATCGCCTGGCCGGTGGAGCGGCATCCTCTTGCTTACATCTGTGGCCCGACACCAGACCTGCTGCCGCTGGGATATGAGCCGACACGCATCAAAACGGAGCGTTTCGGTCCGACAGGAGGTTCTTAAATGGACGATACGACATTAGATGGCAATGCCGCAGGTGGTATCTTGCGGGAAGTGTTCCCCTTTGAACTGACGATCGCCGAGGAAACGTGTGCGCATTGCGGCGCCACCAGGACAGTTGGTGAACTCACCGTCTACAAGAGCGCCATGGGGACGGTCATGCGCTGTCCCACCTGTGAGCAGGTGCTTATGCGCATCGTCAGTACCAGGGGCCGCTACTGGCTCGATATGCAAGGGGTGCGTGTCCTTCAAATCATAACAGAGCTGTAATATATCCAAGCATACGATCCGGATCACATCCAGGAGCGACTTAGAGGAGGCTCCATCTCTGTCAGAGAAACTTGCAAAGCGGCAACCTTCCTCTTCACTACCGGTGCATCACCTTGAGGAGCGTCTGCTTGGTTGATGGAAACAGATCATCCCAGGCGGTGGTTTGCCAATCATCGAGCGTGTTTTCTGGAGGAATCCAGGGTGGGAGGGAAACCAACATGCGATCGGCCAGCGCGCTCACAAACGGCTCGTACGTCTCTCGTAGCGCGGCCAGCTTCTGCTCGGTTGCCGTTCCCTCCCTCAGGTGGATGCCGGATGCCGCAAGCACATCTCGGAGATGGGCAAATTCGGCCGCTGACAGCCGATTCACTCCAGTTGTGGGTGGGATACCAATGACCAGTGCAAGATCGACGACAGCATGACGGGCCATGGCAAAGGTGAATCTGGCTGGTTCGTCCGCTAGGCCCTCAATGCCCGTCAGAATCAGCGCGGACGTATCCAGGATGACGGTCAGAGCTTCCACCCAGGATTGTTGATCATGTTGCGAGCGGTAGTAGGCCAGGATGGGATACGACAGGTGACTTTCCAGAATGTCCGCGCACCACACTTCCCAATCGCGCAGGAGCAACCGCAGTTCCTCGACGTTCTTGCCTGCATGATTGCGACGTAGGAGCTCTGCTGCCGTAGCTGGCGAACCTGCGCGGGAGTCCAGTAGGGAGATTCTCAGCTCACGCCGCGAGAAAGCCTGGTAGATGACGGGCACATAGCTGATCACCAGTGCCAGAAAGATGAACCCCAATGCAACCTCGCTGACCACCAGCAAGCGTGCCACTCCCGGCAGGGGGGTGATATCACCCAGGCCAAGGGTGAAAAATGTGGTTCCGCTCAGGTAGAGATAGGTCGTGAAGCTGATCACCTTGTCAGGGGCATTGAGGGGAAGAGCCAATCCCCACAGCAGCAGTGCAAACCCGAAGACGAAGAGTACAGCCCAAAACCCGAACAGTGCTAGCAAGGAAAGCGGTCCCAAATAGCTCAGAATAGACTCCCGTCTTGCACCCGCTCGCGTCACGTAGCCGAGGGATTTCCACCCCAACTGGATCACAAAAGTGATGAGTCGGACGAGGCGGAAGCGTCGCGCCACCCGGCGAGGTAAGATGATCGTCTCAAAGGCGTCCAGAGCAACCAGTAGAATCAGCACAATCCCGAAGATGACCGCAAGTATTCTCATCGTTTCTGACCTCCTTGTAGATCTTCATGTACTTTTCGACCATAACACTTTCGGCCGACAATAAGCAAATCGGCGCGGGAAAAAGCGATGTTGGAAGCAGCGCACGGGAGCAAAGGGGCGTGAAAAGATACCTCCTTTGGAGCATGACGGCTCGTCTCTAAGGGCGTTATAATGGTTTATGCAATGAAACAGAGTTGACAGAGAAAGATGAATATTTCGGAAGTTGAACCAACGGAACGAGAAGCGGCATTTCTCGCCGCAGCGCAGGAGAGGTAACATCATGACAGATCCAAAAACGTCGCTTACCAAGTTCAAGGATGCTTTGCGGGTGCCTTCCATCTTGCATCCACACCAAACGGACGAACAGCGGTACCGCTTGCGGGTACATATGCGTCCCGCTCAGGTCCAACTGCACTCGGAACTGCCACCTGTCGAGGTGTGGACGTATGAGGGCTCGCTGCCAGGACCCATCATTGAGGTCTCGCGCCGACAACGCGTTCAGATCGAATGGATCAACGCTATCCCCGAGGACCAGCCCTATCCCATCACAGCCGTCACCGCCCCGGATGGCTCACAAAATGAGCCTGGACGTAGTGGGAGACCTATCAATCAGACTGTGGCGGCGCTTCCAGCCTGGACCGTCGTGCATCTCCATGGTGGTCGGACTGCAGCGGTGAGCGACGGCTGGACCGAGAACGCCTCCCTCTCTGGTCAATCGACGACGAGCGACTATACCAACGACCAGCAGGCCACGTTGCTCTGGTATCACGATCATGGCATGGGCATTACCAGGTTCAATGTGTATGCGGGCCTTGCCGGTCTGTATATCATCCGCGATGCCGAGGAAGCAGCGCTGCACTTGCCCGCCGGTCCCTACGAGATCCCCTTATTGCTCCAGGATCGCAACCTGGATACGGCAGCCGATGGGTCGCTTACTGGCCGCCTGTTGCATAAGATCGAAGATAGCACGATGGAGTTTTTCGGCCCGTTCACAATGGTCAATGGGACCATCTGGCCGCACCTACCGGTCGAAGCGCGGCAGTACCGGCTCCGCCTGCTCAACGGGTCGAACGCACGCATCTACCGCCTCGTGCTGCTCGATGAAAGTGGGACTGCTGTCCATGAGCAGATCAAGCAGATTGGTACCGATGGGGGCCTGCTCGGGCAGCCGGTTGACATCCCCCGGGATGGACTGCTTCTCGCACCAGCGGAGCGTGCAGATCTCATCGTCGACTTTCGCGCTTTGCGAGGGCAGCGGCTGACCCTGGTCAACACCGCTGGCGCACCATTCGATAACAGTCCGGCGACCCAACCACCAGGGACGCCAGATCCGGATAACCGGCTCCCTCACCCGGAGGTGATGGAGTTCCGCGTCTCCTCGCAACCGGTGGATGATCCCTTCGTGATACCCGCGGCGCTGTCCTCTTCGTACCGCCGACTCGAACATGACCGGTTGCCCCCTGCTCACCAGCACCGATTCGTGGCGATGGTCGAGTATCCCGCCGGCATGCTCACCTTCCACGAACTTGCTGAGGTGTCGGATGGAGATGCCGCAGCGGGAGAAGCGCTCATGGTGATAGCGGATGAACAGGGAAAAACCGTGCGCTATCGCACGGTAGCCAAACAGTTTGAGGATACCGTCAACTGGTTCGTGGCGTATGGGTCAACCGAGGTATGGAGTGTCCTCAATCTGACGGAAGACACCCATCCCTTCCATGTGCATCTCGTCCAGTTCCAGGCGCTCAGCAGAGATCTTTACAACAAGGACGGCTTCGATCCGGCAACGGGAGGAACGATGGCACCCATCAGCTTTCAAGCGCATGGGGCGCTCGATGCGAACGAACTGGGCTGGAAAGATACTGTGCGTGTCAACCCTGGTGAGATGGTCTCTATCACGGCAACCTTTGATGGCTTCACAGGCCGCTACATGTACCATTGTCATATCCTTGAGCACGAGGACCATGACATGATGCGCCCGTTTGTCGTTATGCCAGCCGCTGCCCTTGCGGCCATGGATATGCCCGAGATGTCCATGCCCAAGCCTGCAGACGAGGAGCGTAGGACTTGACAGAAATCGGTTACCGGGTTATTCTCTCAATGAGAAACAGGTTCCCTGTACATTACGTTCATCTTCCTATTTTTTACTCCTTTTACCCAATCAACCATCGGAAAGGAGCGATCAATGCAGATGTTTTCGTACGAAGGCCAGGTTGGCACTTCCCACCAGCCATACAAACGGCTATTCCTTTGGCTTGCAACGCTGCTCATCATAGGTACGCTGCTCTCTGCTGCTCTGAGTGTCGGTCCGTTGAGCGGAACGGCATCCGCCAAGGCTGGCGGCTGGCGCCTCATCTGGAGCGATGAATTCAACGGGGCCGCAGGTACGGGCGTTAACACCGCAAATTGGATCTATGATACTGGTACCGGGTATGGATGTTCAGGCTGCCCCTCCAACTGGGGCACCGGCGAGGTCGAGTCGATGTCGGCCAGCACGGCCAACGTACATCTGGATGGGAATGGTCATCTCGCCATTACACCGATCCGCGACACGAGCGGCAACTGGACCTCAGGGCGCATCGAGACGCAGCGCACGGACTTCGCGGCTCCAGTCCATGGCGAGCTAGCTGTCGAGGCGTCGATCCAGCAGCCCAATGTCACAGGCAGCGCGGCTTTGGGATATTGGCCAGCGTTCTGGATGCTCGGAGCTCCGTTCCGCGGCAATTACCTCAACTGGCCTGGCGTCGGCGAGATCGATATCATGGAGGACATCAATGGACTGAACTCTGAGTTCGCGACCCTCCACTGCGGAACGGCTCCGGGCGGGCCTTGCAACGAGTTCAGCGGCATCGGTAGCGGGGAGTATGACCGCGGCGCTTCGCCCGAGCAGATCCGCTGGTACCTGGACGGGGTCAACTTCTTCACGGTAAACGCCAACCAGGTCGATGCAACTACCTGGAACAACGCGCTGCATCATGGGTTCTTTGTTATCTTTGACTTGGCGATGGGTGGTGGCTTCCCGGCAGCCTTCGGCGGCGGCCCGACGGCCTCTACCGCCTCTGGGGTACCTATGGTCATCGACTACGTCCGGGTTTACACATCGCATCACTAGTCACTGTACGGCCGCCATTACGAATACACTAATAGAGGGCTAGCGAGCCATATAGCTTGCATGATACGTCTGTAATCCGACTCAGTTTCCAGGTTCTGCCGGATTTTCCTCTAGCAGAACCTGGTGTAACTGTCTTGGTCTTTATTTCCTTTCCGATCTTCTCGATGACCAGCAGCATTTAGCTTCTGCGCCGTAAGCCCCCTGGGCCTTTTAGGCACGGGGTACTTCACGAAGCAGGAGACCTGACATCATTTTGCGCGACCGCAGCCGGACGGCTGATGAAGAGACCGATGACATCGACGAGCAGGGCGGCAACGGCCAGCACGCCGAAGAGCAGCGTCTCCGGGAGGACGATCCCAAAGA
>WNGP01005661.1_pt1 | contig 14539 bp, 13 predicted proteins | sample 5407671 | NCBI WGS metagenome assembly WNGP01 (sample SAMN13153381, study PRJNA577476) | soil metagenome | isolation source: 40 cm soil or saprolite under Garry oak tree replicate 2 | place: USA:California | collected 2016-06-15 | reverse complement strand
AATTCCTGCATGCCATTCTGGAGGAGATGACCAGCGTCGTGGTGGAGGCGGATCGGGAAGTGCCTCTGGAGTTGGTGGACCGATTTGAAGCGGTTGTACTCGAAGACAGCAGTACCGTCGCACTGCCAAATGAGTTGGTTACATGTTGGCAAGGCTGTGGCGGAGCGCCTGGAGAAGGTCACGCAGCGGTCAACCTCCATGTGCGCTGGGAGTGAAAACGAGGGAGTCTGCAAGGACCAACGCTCACGCATGGGCGCACGAGTGATCGGTCGAGTCCCTTCAAAGAGGAACCACTGCCTGCTGGAAGTTTGTCTATCGCGGATCTCGGCTAGTCTTCCCTGGGGAAGCATTGCGGCTCGACGAGCGGCTGGCAGTTACACGCTGACCCGTGCTCAAGCCAGAACCATGTGACTTCTCTCCAGAGGGCAAGCCGCTGAAGTTGGATCCCCTGCTTCCTCATCAGGTGGGACAGACCAAAGAACGGATGTCGTTCGGGTAGCCGATGAACACCGATATCTGATGCGCCTGCTCATCATCCGGGTTCCCGAAGAAGTGGCTGAGCGGCGACGCGCCGATCTGGAAGCGGAGGCGAGGCGCGCGAAACCGACCGATCCGGCAGAGGGCCTGGGAACTAGCAGATTGGACGATCTTGCGAACCTCTGCGCCTGCTCACCTGCTCAGTTTGCAGGAAGCGCTTGTGCTCCTGCGGGAACGGTGGCAAATGGAGATGCTCTCTAAGTTGTGGAAGCAGTACGGACGGATTGATGAATGGCGAACGGCGAACCCTTGGCGTGTGCTCTGTGAACTATATGCCAAGCTCATTGGACTGCTCCTGCAACACTGGCTCATCATCCTGTTCGCCCAGGCCGGGATGAACAGCGCAGTTTGGTCAAGCTGGCGCAGGTGGTGCGCGATACCGCCTGTTCTCTCCTGGAAGCTCTGGCAGGCATCCGCTCGCTTTGCTCTGTCCTCCAAAGCAGGAAGCGCTCGCATGCGTTCAGGCTCTGTCCTCCAAAGCAGGAAGCGCTCGCATGCGTTCAGGCTGCCAAATGAACAAGCGCGAGGCGCGCATCCCAACTCCGCCCAGCTTCTCCAGCGGGGCTCGACGAATTGGGCCCTGGGCCCTTAAGTTGGTGCGAATGGGCTTTGCGCCCACGACCCCCCACCTCTCGCCAGTGTCCAAAATGAGCTGTGAGAGCATAGAAGTACAAATTTAACCCATCGCTGGTGAAGAGCGGGAGGCATGCAGGAGCCAACATCTGACGGAGGGAGTGGATGAACAGGTGAGCTGCCTGTTGTGTACGTGGCCCCAGATGGAGCACGGGAAGGAGCTTGGTGCAGGGATCGATGGCCAGCCAGAGCCACAGGACCTGCGTATGGGTGCGCAGCCGTGTGCGCAGTTCGTCCAACTGCAGGTGCGGGAGGTGCAGATGGAAGAAGAAGCGCTCGTGCAGGATGTGCGCGTGCTCGCCTGCACGGGAGAGAAAGGCTCGTGATGGTCGCTTGCCGGTAGCCGAAGACCCGTTCGGCGGCGGAAGGATCCAGCCCTTCGGCAATGGCAGAGAGCACCATGGCGATCTGGTGGGAAGGAGTTTTCAGACGGTACAGGGGGGTGTGGCGACGGGCGGTGAAGGTGGTGCGGCAAGCAGGACCTCGAAACGTCTGGATGCGCTCGGCTTTGCCATGCGTGCCATCCCCGACGAGCGCATGGATGTGAGCATCGGTGATCCCGCAGTACGAGCACTGCTGATGGGGGCAGGCGAAGCCCTCGGTGTTCACTCGCTTGGGGGCTCCCCGGCGGCTTTTCCCCTCATTCCAGGGGCGCGACTTCCGCAGGGGCAGGTCTCACGCCTGAGGAGCAGAGGCGACAGATGGGACAATCAAGCGGGGTGCGTGGCTTGAGAAGACGTTGGACCGTGGTGCGCACAGCTCCTGCTTGTGAGTGGGAAGGCTGAAGATCCCACGGATTGCGCAACGAGATGTGACCTGTAGCAAATCGGCGTAGAAATATGCCTCCTTGAAGAGACCCACGAGATGCGCAACGAGATGGGGGGAGCCGACGAAACAGCCCAGTTGGCTAGCTTGAAGAGGAGTGGTCACAGTCCGTCCAAACTCCTTCAGCTTGCTTCACTGGGAGGCACTGCCAGGTGGGGGGCAAGAGAAGCATAGCAAGCATATGATGCGAAGGAAGCAGATAGAGTGGAAAAAGAGAGCACGACGACCTCCTCGGACAGGAGATCCTCACCGAGAAAGGAACCAGAAAGGCACGACGGTTCGGATGTGGCGTCAGAGTGCCTGCAGGCCAATCGCTTCAGCAAAGGCTTCTGGTATCCCAAAAAGGGTGATCGAGACGGAAGGCGAGGTAGACGCTGCGGCATTGCGAGCCAGACGCTCTGTCCAGGAGAGTCGCCAATGTGCCCGCCGTGCACGGGAAAGCGGGCGCATTGGTGGCGAGAGAGTCGGCGGGGATGGTTCAGCCAGTCGGACATCGACACACTGGTGACGAAGGAGCTTCACCAACCCCCGCCGATGGGAGCGCCGCTCCCAGTCTCCCCACAGGATGGGATGAGAAGGAAGCCTTGGAGACGGTGGAGAAGGAGAGCAAGCGGCTTGGCCGACTGGCCAGAGAACGGCACTGACGCGGCGCGGTTTCTTGGTAGCAGCGCCATAGCCCTGGCAGTCCTCGCGCAGCGGACAGGGACGACAATGACCGATGCGGGCGGCATAGACAATGCGCAGACTGCCATCGTGTTCTGGTCGTCGTTCCTGGGGATACAGGGGGAAACCAGCAGGACAGCGTAAGGTGCCATCTGGTTGGGGAGTGAATTGCGAACCCGCAATGCATCCCATCCGCGAGACGGCCCACTCCGGCGGCTTGTAGGAAACGTTTGTCGGTGCTGGGTCGCCTGGCTGGGCAACAGGCTCAGGGCTTCTGGCGGGCGCGAATTCGGTGGTGCGCATGGCAGTGGGATGGAGAGCATGTCCAAGTTCCAGGCGCAGGTTCCAGACCCATTGCGAGAGGATCTGCCAACACTCCTGACCGCAGGCCATGTGCGAACACCAGCGGTCAGGATCTTGCTCCTGATCCTCATCAGAGAGAAGCGTCTCGAATGCTCCCCGGTGCAGGTAGAGCTCCACCACATCGGCAGGGGTGAACGCACCCACAGGCAAGGCTGTGTAGAACAGCTCGTAGACCACCTCGCCACGCGTCGTGCCGATCTTCGCGCAGGTCTCGGGAGCCTGCTGCGTGGCGACGATGACCCGTCTGCGCGGTCCGGTCGGGGTCACAAGCAGATCAGGGCAGTCAAAGAGAGCGCGACAGGTTCCCGTTTCGGGATGGGTCGGCTGCTGGTCAGGTGGCAAGGCCAGACGGGCCTGGACCTGGGGTAAATCGAGGAGCTTGTAGTCCTTGCCTCGCATGACGTAGGCCAGTCCAGCCAGATCGGCGACAATGGCCCCATTGCCATATTGGCCACCCAGACGCATCACAGCTTGGCTGAGTGGAAAAGATCGGGCTTTGACATACGCACTGATCACCTGTACAGCCCGCCGCAGCTCCCCGCGGTAGTCGCCGTTGCCTGCCCCCGAAAACGTGCCCATCCACTCGTGGGTATGGGCTTGCAGCACGGTGGTGCGCGTTCGGACCACTTCGCCCCGTTTGCGCCCAAGATAGCCGGGAGCGCAGACCTCCTGCAACCGGCGTTGCACGGGCGGCAGATCAGGCGTGCATGGCAAAGCTCGTTGGCGGGCGGCTTGTCGCGTGCCATCCACATCGAAGACCAGGTAGTGTGTTCCTTGGCGATCCCACAACCCACCAGGCTGCTCCTCTTTCACCAGCGGGCGAGCCAGGAGATCTTGCAGAAAGAGCGTGCGCAGAGCCTCGACCGTGGCCTGGTCGAGCGCCGCCAGAAAGCGGGAGAGTGTCGAGCGGTGAGGCAGGCGTTGGCGTCCGAACAGAGCCATGTAGGCGTTGGCGAAAGGCTGCAGGCGCTCATAGAACGTTTCCAGCGTGCGTTCGCCGCTGATGGCATACCCCAGCAGCACAGCTACAAAATCGATGAGGTCATAGTGCCCAAAGCGGCGGCGGGCAAAGCGCACCTGCTCTTCTGAGGTCTGGATACTGACCGGAGAATTGGCGATACTACTCAAGAGTCCTCCTTACATCATGGGAATGTTTCTTTCTTCCCTTGTAAGGAGGCACATTTCTACCCGTGTTCGCTAGCCACTAAGACCTCGTTGCGCATCTCGTGGGTGCAGGCGGTCCAAAAGCAAGAGGCAAGGAAAGCAGGCAGGACAGCCTCCCGACGCCTGCTCTAAGGAGGACCTGCTGCAAGAGGAGACCGTCAGAGCGTTGAAAGGAGTTGGCAGGCAGCCTTCCGCTCCTGGGAGCCGACCCACGCTTGGGATGACCATCATGTGGCTTGCGGAACTTGGCAAACAGACGTGACGGCACCACGGTGGCAGCCTGAGCAGGGGAGCAGTCGCTCCCCTGCATGGAGACAAGCAAGAGAGCCTGCTGCTCTGAGGAGCGCCGACCAGCTTGCCTCCCGTTACGCATCTGGCTGTCCACGCGGCTGAGCATGAAGGATGAGGCGACGGATCGTCTCATGAGAGACACCATACTCCTGTGCAACTGTACGAAATGGTTCGTTGTTCTCCACCACACGATGAAGAACCATCGGCCAGTGTTCAGCGGGAAGAGCATAGTTCGGGTGTTTCGGCCCTGGCCGCCGTTTGCCACCCATCGCAGGAGGACTGGCGTCAGGGGTTTCATCGTGAGCCAGCAAGCGTTGAACCTTGAGAGACAGCTTGCCAGACGGAACAAGGAAGAGGGAGAAAATTGGTGACAGAGGACTCGAAACCCGTCGGTTCCGCTCGACTATTTGCACACATGTTCTAGATATAATAGAACAAAAGTTCAAAGACCTCGCCCTCTGCTTCTCAGCGTATGCCCCTTATTGATGTCTGACTGATCCGTCCTCAGTTTCCGTCTCCCTCTGCGGCTTCGCTCCCTCAGCCCGGTTGCTTCTGCACAAGTGTTGGGTTCGCCCGAATATTTCGGGTCCCCAGAAAAGCGGGTAAATCCCACCTCCTCTTTTACCCAGCCTCAGGAGACGCATGCTTGTCCGCGAAGGGGGCTCTGAGGTAGAATAAGAAGCACATCTTTTGTGATGCGCATTCGGTTGCATTGACACGCGGAGCAACATCGCTGGGATCTGCTTCACACAGGAGTCCCTCTTGATGAGACGAGCAAAGGACAAGAAGTATGACCATTCATCCGCTGACGCTCTTTTTGTTGCCTGAAACGTTTGCCGTTTGTCAGTTCGCCCCAGGAACTCCTTTGCCGGAATGGGTCCCACCCAACTCCTTCTTCTCGCTGACGAACACCTCGGAGGAAGTCTCGCTCGTGTGTCTGATGGAGTCTGTCCCCTCCGATGTAGACGCTGATCGTGACTGGCGTTGTTTCAAACTCCAGGGCCCCATCCCCTTCTCGTTGACAGGCATTCTCAATTCTATCACGATGCCTCTGGCGCAGGCGAACCTGGGGATCTTTGCCATATCCACCTACGATACGGACTATGTCCTGGTGAAAAAGGAGGCGTTACCACAAGCTCTCTCGGCCCTCACAGATGCTGGTCATACCATTCATACACGCTAAATCCCAGCATTGTGCGAGAAAAGTCGGTACTGACAGAGACTATTGGACCCGGCTGAATAACCGGCCAGCGAGGTCTACTCCTACGACCGCGCCACTCTGGTCGCGGGTGAAGAAGCCGCGATGCCCCTTGAATTCGCCGCTGGTGATGATGTACTCGTCTGTGTTGCCGGGCAGCAGACCGAACTCGCACGGCGCGGGGTCCGGGGGCGGTGCTTTCTCGGCTGCCGCGCGGATCTCTGGTTTGATCCGAAGCTCAAGCCTGAGCCTGTCCCCAACCGTGTCAATGGTGAAGGTCATCATCTCGTTCGCGTAGGTACCAGCAATCTCCTGGGCTCGTGCCGCATCAAACGGGAGTGGCTCCGGGTCGCGGTCGACGAGTCCCAGATAGTTCTCGAGCGCGAAGCTTACGACCGCCTGATTGAAGGGGATGCCATCCGGGCCAGCGTTGGACAGCGATACGACCGCGAAGGTGCGCTCAGGGACGAGGAGCAGCTCGGCGAACTGGCCGTTGGCTGACCCGGCGTGCCCGACGGTGCGCCCGCCGCCCACGTTGCGCAGGAACCAGCCGAGGCCAATGGCGTCGCCAAGGGTGCTCGCGCGCAACGTAGCCGTGGGCTCCTGCATCTGCTGCAGCACGTGTGTGGGGAGCACCCGGGCACCGCTTTCCGCGCGGCCATCCCCAAGATGGAAGCGGGCGAAGCTGAGCAGGTCCGCCACCGAGGATGCGATGCCCCCGCCAGGGTTGTCGCCGCGCGAATGCCGCCACGGCCGCGCAATGGACAGGGTTCCGTCCTCGCCGCCGTTATGTCCGACAGCGAATCTCCGGGTCATGATGTCATCGCGCTCGAAGAAACTGTGCGAGAGCCCCAGCGGCTCGAAGAGTAGCTGCGCCACGGCCTGCTCGAACGTCTGGCACGTGACTTTCTCGATGATCCGCCCGAGCAGGTTGTAGCCCGCCTGACTGTAGGAGACCCGTGTCCCAGGCGGCGCGATCAGTTCCATCTCAGCCATCTTCGCCACAGAGCGCTCCAGGGCGTCGTTCCCTTCACCGGTGTCGGCGTTGATTCTCCAGTCGAGCCCGGAGGTGTGGTTGAGCAGGTGCAACACCGTGACCTGGTCCGCGGCCTGCTGGTCCTTCAACCGAAACTCGGGAAGATACCGGCGTACCGGCGTGTTCAGCTCGACCTTCCCCTCTGCGACCAGGCGCATGAGCGTGGTCGCCGTAAAGGTCTTCGTGACCGAAGCCACAAGAAAGAGCGTGTCCTGGTCGACGGGCAGCGGGTTATCCAGGCTCGTCACGCCGTTGCAGGCAGAGATCTCCTTGCCGTCCACCCACACTCCAACGGCAACGCCTGGAATGTTGAACTTTTTAGACGTTGTTTCGACAAAATCCGTTAGCATGATTTGTGACATGTTCTTTTCCTTCCACTCTTTGTTCTTTCAGAGTCCATTGAGAGATGATCGTACTTCCATCCGAGCGTCGCTCGGTATGCAGAAAGTATAGGGGAAGTCGGGGAATAACTCATCCTTCTATGGAGTGATTGAGCGGGTGATCTTGTGGATCGTGCGAAGCGTCCTAAATGCTTCCAGGTAAGGGATGCGGAGACGTGATACAATGAGCGGAAGAGAAGTGGAAGAGCGTAGAAAGGATGAAGAGATGACTGCTCCCATTAGCATCCCCTCATTGGATGAGTCGACCGTGGTCGAATTGCGTCGTCGCTACGCGCGAAACGACTGACGCCGAAACGCGCACACGCTCCCAGATAGTGTTGCTCTCGCTGCGAGGCCAAACCTCGAGTCAGATCGCTCAAATCGTGCTGCGTAGTCGAGACACGGTCGTACGTGTTCTCAAACGGTTCTTCACCGGTGGCTTGGATGCTGTTCCTCGACGAACCGCCCCAGGCCGAGAGCGAACGGTCACGGCCGCGAGGGCGCGCAGAATTGCTGCGCGTGATCGAGTTGGATTCTCACGAAGTTGGACAAGACACGGCGAACTGGACCACCGAACGACTCGCCAGCTATCTGGGCCAGCACACCGGGATCCAGGTCACCGAAGAGACGGTACGGGTGTACTTACATGCTCATGGCTACGGGGGCCTCGCGTCCTGTCTGGACACTCAGGCGCAAGGCCGAAGCGCAACCCCATTATGTGGGAAACGCGAGGCTCGGTAGAGGTGCTCTTAGCCGGTGCCACAGCACTCGAACCTCTACCCGTGCATGATCTGGTGGAGGCTGATCTGTGGGATCAGCTTCCCGCCGACTTGCTGGATTTGCTCGCGCTGGTGCCACGCGCAGACCTCTCTCTGCAAGATGAGATGCAGGTGGCTTTTCACCCGACCCTCACACGTGTGTGGTAAAGCCTCGGTCGACGGGGGCAGCGCCTGGTCCAGGCTCCTGGGGACAATCGGCATCCGTGTATGGCTTTGGGCTGGTGGACTGGCGCGATGGCTGGTTCGATGGCAGGGTTGCAAAAGGCACGCACCGCGGATGTGTTCTGTGAACAAGTGCGTGCTGCTACGGCTCGTTCAAAGCAGCGCGGACGGGTTGCCATCGTGATCGCCGATAATCTCAGGACCCACACTGCGGCGGGCTCGCTGCTCGTGCGGAGCTTACGGAGCCGAATTCAAGGATCACTTGTATCTGGTGTACACCCCCGCCTATGACCCTGATGCCAATCGCATCGAATGGCACGGGCCCCGTCTCGCGACGAGTCGTGACGCACAATCATCACCGGAGCACGTTCGAGCAGCTACTCATGGATGTGGAGAAGCATTTTCAGGCGCTGACCCGCACTCCCAGCGAGATCCTTCGGCATATTGGCAGTCCGTTTGCCCCAGAGCATGACCAAGATGCTCCTCTGCCACTTACTCAGGCTGCCTAATCAACTTGGACGCTTCGCAGACGAGAGTGGTAATTTCGATGAAGAGTGAGCAGCACACCTAGTGACAGCCGGAAAGCCGCTCCAAAAGCGAATGGTTGTGCGCAAGAGTTGTCAATTCAGGTGCAGTTCTCAAAGCGCTTGCTCACCGCCCTCCTTGGCTTTCGCCCAGCTGACGCAACCAGAGGCCCCATTCAATTAATCAAGCTGCTCGTGCAAGAACTGAATGGTGCGCTGCCAGGCCAGGCGAGCCGCCTCGGCGTTATACTCCGGGCGATTCTCCCCGAAGAACCAATGCTTGGTCCCCGGATACGTATAGAAAGTGGCCTGCCTGCCCGCAGCCCGGAGTTCCTGCTCCATCTGTGCAACCGACTCCGCCGACTCGAAGGGGTCCTCCTCGGCGAAGTGGCAGAGGTAGGCGGCCGAAGCTTTGCGATAGTCCAGTCCGGGGTAGGTGGCATAAAAGGTCACGACGGCGGCGATCTCCTGGGCCAGGGTGATGGACATGTCCAGCGCGTAGGCGCCTCCCAATGAGAAGGCGACGAAGGCCAGCTTGTCGCGACCATCCGTCCGATGGGTCGCAGGGTGTTGGCGCAGGACCTGCATGGCCCCCGCGATGTCGCCGCGCCACCGCTCCACCTCCTGATCCAGCGCCGCGCCCAACGCTCGCGCTTCCTCGACCGACGCGGTCGTCTGGCCGTGGTAGAGGTCGGGAGCAAGCGCCACAAAGCCTGCCTCCGCAAGCCGGTCGCAGACCTGCCGAAACGGCTCCGTCAGGCCCCACCATTCATGCAGGACCACTACCCCTGGTCCACTGCCATGTTCGGGAACGGCCAGATAGCCGCTGATCGTTCTCCCATTCGCCTGAAATTCTCTCATACAATTCTCCTTTCTTCTCCCCTTTGTTGTATCACATCTCCGCATCACTTGCCTGGAAGCATTTAGCAAAGAACGCCCCGGAAGCGAGAGAAGAGAGGAGAGCGTGCAAGCGCTAGAGGAGGTCCAGGCGGTGCGCGACTTCACTTGCTTCCCAGCGGCTCTTGACGTTGAGTTTACGGTAAATGCTCTGCACCTGCGTCTTGACCGTATTGATCGAAACAACCAGGGTTGCCGCAATCTCCGGGTTGGTGCGGCCCCGGGCCAGCAGGCCGAGCACGCGCTGCTCGGCTTCCGTCAATGGCTCCAGCAGCAACGCCGAACCCGATGGAGGAGCCGCCTGGAGCTCGCCTTTCTGGCTGGCAAATGCAAGCAGCAAATCACGCGCATAGTGAATGAGCGGCTCCTCGCGCAGATCGCGGAACATGGCACGAAGCAGGGAAGCCAGCGCCTCCCCTTTCTCCAGAAAGAGACGTTGAAAGCCCTCTGGCTGAGCAAGCTTCAATGCCTCTTTGAGGGCCTGCTCGGCCTGGGCGGGGCGCGAACGGGCAGCGTAGGCCAGCGACCGGAGCACGTGGATCTCCAGTTCACTGCGCAGACGCTTCCAGGTATGCGCCTCCTCTTGCCAGGTTCCCAAAAGGTGGAGCGCCTCCGTGATCTCGCCTCGTGCGATCAGGACGCGAGCGCGCAGCAGGGCCTCCTGTTCCTGCTGCATGGCAGAGTCCGCATCATCTGGAGGGTTCGAGGTCGCCTGCCAGTCCTCGACCGATGTCAGCAGGCCCGTAGCCAGAGAAAGCTCAACCTGTTGTGTCAGTGCCATTCTATAGAGAGCGGTCAACTGGTGCTCCAGAGCCTCGGCCAGCAGTTTTTGCAACGACTCTTGCGCCTGCACCAGGTTGCCTCGGGCCTGGGACAACCGCGCCTGGAGAAGCGAAGCCGGGAAAAGAAAACCGACCTCTACAAAGTATTTCCCCAGCTCATCAAGATGAGCCTTCCCCAGCTCAAGCACCTGCGCGACGCTCTGCTCTGCTTCCGCCAGGTGGTTCCACTCATAGAAAACCTTCGCCAGGCCAAGCCGTGCTGCCATCTGATCGACCGGGTTCTCTTGCGCTCTCGCGAGCAACTGGCGGTAGTACTGTCCAGCCTGGTGCAGTCTGCCCTGCTGCCAACCGATTTCGCCCAGCATCAAGATGGCTCCATGCACGCTATAGCTAGGGATCGGGAGCGTCCCCATGAGTTTCTGCCCCTCCAAGGTCAACCGTCGAGCCTCCTCCGGCCGACCTTTCTGCATCTCGCTCGCGACGACGGTCAGAATGCTGGCACCTCGCCAGCGCATCGGCGGCTCCGGCGGGAGGGTGAGCGCTCGCCGGGCAAGGCTCTGCGCCCGGGGGACGTCTCCCTGCCAGCGAGCAACCTCGGCATGACAGGAGAGCGCTTCCCCCAGTTTTCCCCATGCTCCCTCCCGCTCATAGGCGTGCTCTGCTCTGTTCAGTGGCTCCTCGATGAGAGCCATTGTGGCCGGAGAACTGCGATCGAGGGTGAAAAGGAGCGCGGCGGCATAGTGGACGCACAGTCCCGGGTGGGCCTCTAAGACCTGCTCAGGCAACATCTCTAGCCAGCGCAGCAGCGTCACGCGTTCCTGCATGACAGAATGGTTCTCTGCGGTGAGAACGCTCTCCATCAGGGCAGCCGCCCGCGTCCACTCACCCGCTGCCAGCGCTGCCCCGATCCCTTCGGGGAACATGTCCTCCTGTTCATACCAGGCGCTGGCCCGACTCAGGCATAGGCACAACTCTTCTTCGCCGAGCCTCTTTCGTGCCTGTGCCTGGAGCGCCTCAGCAAAGAGAGCATGATAGCGATACCAGGGCGGCTCGCCACCTAGCGCTTGCAGGAAGAGGCCGGAGCGCTCCATCTCCCTGAGCGTCTGCTCGCTGTCCAGTTCTCTGGTAACAGCAGCGCAAAGCGAAGCCGTTACACGGCCGAGCAGACTGGTTTGTAGCAAGAAGATGCGCCGCGCTTCAGGCAGAGATGAGAGCACTTCGAGGGCAAAGTAGTCGAGCAGGTAGCGATGACTGCCGCTGAAACCGGCAAGAACTTGCTCGATCTCCCGGCGCTCGCTTTTCCCCTGCAGAGCCAGTATCAGGAGACGCAGGCCGGTAGGCCAGCCTTCGAGACGCGCTTCGAGAGACTGAAACTGCTCTGTCGGGAGTTGAACGGGCAATGCTTGGTGCAGAAAGGAGGCCACTTCCTCCGATGAAAAGCGCAGATCGGCGGCGTGAATCTCCCCAAGGTCGCCACGGGCACGCCAGCGAGCCAGCGGCAGAGCGGGTTCACTCCTGCTGAGGATGACCAGGTGCAGCGTAGGTGGAAGATGATCGACAAGATATGCCAACGACTCATGGATCTGCGAGGAGGTAATCACATGATAGTCATCAAGGACGAGCAGCAGCCTCGACGTTTGCCGAGCTGCATCATTTAGGAAAGAGGTGAGGATCTGTTTCAGGACGAACAGCGTAAAAAAGGACTGATTGGTTGAGAGAAGCTTGAGCACCTCCTGGCCGGGCTGGCCCTCAAAGATCTCGCAGGCGGTCAGCACATAGTGCCAGAAGCGGATCGGATCATCGTCCTCTGGATCAAGGGAAAGCCACGAGGACATCGTGTCCTGGCCCTGCGTCTCGATCCACTGGCGCACCAGGGTGGTTTTGCCGGAGCCTGCGGGGGCAAGCACAAAGGTCAGCTTGCCCTGGCGGCTCTCCTCCATACGTGCAAGCAGGCGCCCGCGCGAGATGCACAACGAAGGCAAACGAGGAGGGCGCAATTTAGGAAGCAGAATGGAGACTGGCTGCATCTGCTCCGGACCCTGGGCGGGAGGAACGGGTGTCTGCCGATCTTCCCGCGCCGAGTGGGGGAAAGAAAGCCTGGTCGTATCGACAAACGACTGTTCTGTCTGATGGAACTGTTCTCCCCGTGTGAGTACCTCTGCAACCTCTTCTAAACGCGCAAACGTGACCTTTGCCGTGCGTCCGAGATAGCGTTTGTGTGTTCGCTTGCTCGTCGTGTGGTAGGCATACCAGTACTGCCCTCCGCGGGGCCGAGCCTCTTTATAAACATTGAGGCGTCCCTGGCGTCCCTGGAAGGCGAAGGAGTCGTGGGCCTCAAGCCAGGCCTGCCATGCTTCTTCATCTCCTGGGACAAAGGACCATAGCATCTGGCTGAAGGAAAACAGTTCATACCATGCGTGATCCTGGAACCAGATGAGCGTGTGAAGAGGAGTTCTGGGCATTGACCCTTTTTCTCATTTCCTACGTTATTCCCAACGCTGCATACGTTCCTCCCAACACGTTGTAGTATAGCAAAGAAAAAACCGGAGGTACAGGCTTGTCCAGTACCTGATATACTAAACACAACAACAAGGAGAGGTACTGGATCGAATGGACAGCAAACGGAAGAGTTATACGCCTGAGTACAAACTCAAAGTGGTGCTGGAAAGCCTGCAGCGGGACACCACGCAGGAGGAAGTGTGTAAGAAATTCGGGATCGCCAGCTCGATGCTGCAGAGCTTCCACAAAGAGTTTCAGGCCAATTCGGCCAGTGTGTTCCAAGATAAACGTGATCCCAAGCAGAAAGGCCGTGCTCAAGGCTACGAGCCGGGCGAATCGCCGGACGACTTGAAGAAGCTCAGCCGGGAACTCACCGTCCAGAACGAAATTCTCAAAAAAGCCTCGGGGCTGGTGAGGAAGTAAAAACCACACAGAGGAAGCGACAATATCCCCGGTATCCGTTTTCAGGGCTTGAGGCAATCGAAACACGTTCGATCAGCCGGCCGATCACGTGGCTCACTACCGCGTGCCCGGCCTCATGGTAGGCATAGGGAAGAACGCTTCTAATCTTGAATGACTGTGGTTTCTTCCTGCTCACGAGCTTTTCCTTTCTGACTGACCAGTATAATATCGGAATCGTCGGCACACTTCAATCACCTGCTCACTTATTCTCAGCCCGAGCCTCCTGTATCACACGCCGCACAGCCTCATGCGATACGCCGTAATCGCTTCGGGGATTTGCGAATGTGATTCATCAGGGCCGGAACGACGTTGCGATTGCGGCAACGGGACCAACCCATCAATCTTAGCGGGAGCGCCACCCTGAGAGGCGAAGAGCTTCTCATGGGCACTCGTGCCAGTAGCGACCGTTGGAATGAGGATCGGGGGAATACTCCCATGCATCTGCTCAAGGATAAGGAGCCTTTGCTAGAGCTTCCCATGCAGCGCAACGAAGTAGACCAACACTGGTTAGAGCTCGGAACGACTCTCGTCTAGGATTGCTTGAGATTACTTTCGCTTGAGAACTCAACGACGTCCGGTACCCTCGTGGGGTATCTCTCTCTTCGCTCCCACCACGCTTCTCTCTCACAATCGGCAACACCTGTCACTCCTTCTCGTCCCCCGTTCTGCTATACTAGGTAATGCGGAACAGCTATCTGGATAAGCAATCAGACAGAGGAAACAGGTGGAAGCAGTTGTTTTTCACTTATCATATGCAGGACCCTCAGCCAGCTTTCCGCTTCCGAGAGGCGTGTTTGTGGTGAGGGGGAGTGATCGGGGGAATATGGCCAAGCAGTTGCTCAAGGAGGAGGAGTCTCTGATACAGCTTCCCCTGCGGGGCAACGAAGTGCACCAGCACTGGTGAGAGCGAGGCCGATGCCCGTCGGTGCCGCTCGACTATTTGTACAATTGTTCTATAACTAATAGAACATAAGTTCTACTACCTCGACTCCTTCTTCTCAACGTATGCCCCTTATAGCTAGCTGACTGATTTGTCCTCAGTTTCCCTATCCCCCTTCTTTGGGCTATCTCCAGCCAAGTTGCTCATGATCAATTGATGGGTTAGACCGAATGTTTCGAGTCTCCATAAAAGCGAATGAATCTCAATATTCTGGTTAGCAGGTCATCTACTGGATCAGTCGTGAGAGAGCAATGGCCCAGAAAGGTCTCTGGGCCATGAGCTGAAGAGTTAGGGTCGAACCGCAGGATGAGCAAGTGATGCCAGCGGAGTGGAAGCACGGCGAGCATCACCTGGAGAATCCGCGCCCTCTCTGGTATACTCCTGAGAGGCGGATGGACATGCGG